>Ga0172380_10000031_pt1 | contig 307718 bp, 299 predicted proteins | sample Leawe162metaG_FD_119747 | JGI IMG/M metagenome (GOLD analysis project Ga0172380, IMG submission 119747) | Leachate microbial communities from a municipal landfill in Southern Ontario, Canada - Leachate well 162 metaG | ecosystem: Engineered > Solid waste > Landfill > Unclassified | place... | reverse complement strand
GTTTCCATAGCGTGTCGCTCAGTCGCCAGTTGTCTTCTTTCGTCGCCAGTCCCATCGTCGTCTCCCTTCAGGATCGTGATGGAAGCTTTATCGGCAGAAATGCCATCTACTGAAATACGTTCTTAGTCTTCGCTGCGATGGCCCGCGTAGACAAGGTGCCACTAATAACGGAAGACAATGGCCTCCTGACTGCTACGCGAGCAATGGGTGCAATCGCATTCACCATAGTGGAGGCACATAATGAGTCGTTCAAAAACGCAGCGGCCTAACCGTCGCTCCAGGTGCGCTGCGCGATAAAGCCGCGCAGCGCACCTGAACTCAGACGTTGAACGGCTGCTTTCTCAAAGCTCGTACTTCCGCTTTAGGTCGAATCCGGACGTAAGGAAAAGAGCGGCAGGCACGCCGAGCGTACCTGCCGTTTTTTCCCGTCGCTCAGCGCTTCTGCCCTTTGCCGTGCCGCGTGCGGTAGGCCATCGACGAATTCTCCATGGCCATGCCGTGGCCGATTTTGCCGCCCATGGTCCAGCGCATCAGGCAAAGGCCGACGTCCACGCTGGGGTACACCGGCCACGGGCCGCCGGCGATGGTGGCGCCGGAGAGGGTGTATTTCCGGCCCATCTCGTCTTCGCATTCCCACAGGATGGCGGTGGGCTGGTAGGCGGAACGGGTGATGCGGAGCTTGCCGCTGACCAGGCCGCGCACTTTGCCGTTTTCGGTAACGTAGCCGTGGGCGAGCGGGGCGCAGATTTCCGAGTTGGCCGGGTCGGCGGGGAAGAAGGCGTGAATGGCGAAGTTGTCGCCGAAGTCGGCGCCGAGCCACATCATCGCGGCGAGGTCGACCTCGGTGCGCGGTCCCCAGCTGTGGTCCATGACCTGCACGCAATCGACGGGAATGGTTTCGCCGCGTACGGTGACCGTGCCGGTGACGCGGGCGCTCATGTCGAAATGGCCGTTGTAGGCCTCCGAGAAGGTCCAGCTTTCGTTCTTCGCCTTGCGCGTCACCGGGTCCATTTCCGGGTCGGCAATGTCGTAGGGTTCCATGATGCCGCGCACGTCGAAATGGATTTCCGTGTTTTCGATACCGACGTAGTCCACACGGTAGTCGCGCGGACTCAGGGCCTTGACGCTGAGGCCGTTGGCCAGCGTGTATTCGCGCAGGTTGCGCGGCTCGGGGATCGGCATGTGGAAGTGGTTGGCGATGTACCAGGTGTCGTCGGAACGCTCGACCAGCCCGCGCCAGACGCGTACATCGCTCATCACCACGCCAAGATTGGGGCGGAACAGGGCCTGTAGGTGGCCGCAAACCGCATGCTCGGCGTTCCAGAAGGCGAAGTAGTTGGTTTCGGCCCAATGAAAGCAGCTTGGGTCAGTGGGGTGGAAATCGAGATCCTTGTCGGTAATCATGGTCAGCCTCCTTGTCGTTGTGGGTGGTCGCCGTGCGGCGACTTTGGCCGGCAGGCTGGAGCGGAATTATGTCCAGCACCGGGACAAAGCACTACCCCCTCGAAAGGGCGGCTATACCAAAGGCTGGGATGGCCCGGCATTATCTGCGGCGCGATTGCAGATGCCGATGGCGAGCAGCAGCGCCAGGCCGGGAAACACGCTGATCCAGTATTTCCCCGAAAGCAGATAGGGGTAACCGTTGGCGATCAATCTTCCCAGCGAGGGTTCGGTGACCGGTGCGCCGAGACCGAGGAAGGAGAGCGTGGCTTCCAGCGTGATCGCCGCGGCGAGTTGCAACGGCAGCACCGCCAGCAGCGTCGGCAGACAGTTCGGCAGCAGATGACGCCAGACGATGCGCGTTCCGCGGACGCCGGCCAGCCGGGCCGCCGCCACGTAATCGCGCCCTGTTTCTATCAGCGCGGCGGCGCGCATGGTGCGGGCAAAGTAGGCCCATTGCGAGACGGCGAGCGCCGCGACCACCTTGCCGAGGCCGGGGCCGAGCAGGGCGAGCAGTACAAGAGCGACCAGCAGCGCGGGAAACGAGAGTTGCAGATCGGCCAGCCGCATCAGCAGCCGGTCGGTTGCTCCGCCCCGATACGCCGCCGCAAGGCCGGCGCTGCATCCGAGCAGCAGCGCCAGCAGCGTTCCACCGAGGCCGACGCCGAGGCTGATGCGCAGGCCGTAAAGAATTGCGGAGAGCAGATCGCGGCCCTGCTCGTCGCTGCCCAGTACGTAGATGATGTGTTGGCTGCCCGACGGGCTGCCCGGCGGCAGGCGGGCATCGAGGATGTCGAGGGCGGCCAGGTCGTATGGATTCTGCGGCGCCAGCCAAGGCGCGAGCAGTGCCGTCAATGCCAGCAGCGCCAACAGGCGGAGGCCTGGGTTCTGTAGTGTCGTTAGTTCCTTGAGGCGCAATTTTTGTGTGAGCGGAGTGGTTGCGAATCCCGGTGACGAATGGTGCGTGCCGGGAATGTGTCGGTTGCTGCGCGATTTCTTCGCGGCTTGTTGCATCCACCGCCGGCCGGGCGCGTGGCGCAATCCCGGCCGGCGGACAGAAATATACCCGTCGGGGCAAAACAACGAAGAAAAACGTTCCTCGGACGGGCGACATCCCGCCTACGAGGCGCTCATGCGCCATATTTGCCGTAAATACCGCGAAAGCGGTAGCCGCAATACCGGTCTGCCGGTATTCCAATTTCCAATTTGCATAGATACAGTCCACCGATGCTTCTTTATGGCATTTGTCATGGGTGGGCGGGTGCGCGGAGTGTCATTTGATCCGTTTAACGCGTTGTCGAATTGAGCGTATCGCTGTGCCGCCGCGGGCATGCAACCCGAAAAAGACAAATACCTTTCAATTGCCACGGCTCCGGTATCTGTTTGCAACGCGCGGGAGTGAGCTTTGGTTTTTCTTGGGGGAGAGGGTGGTGAACGCGAGTGTCTGTATCGAGAAGCCGAAAGATTCCGGATTTGGCACCCAATTACCGCAACAGTTCTACATCGACTGCCTCGCCGCGCTCGAAGGGGCAAATGGCGACGCGGCAATGGTGTTGGATGCGTGCGGCAATGTGGTGTTCTGTAACCGCGAAGGGGCCATGATCTTCGATCGCTCACCCGAAGAACTGATGGGGCGGCATGTGGGCGAGTTCGTTTCCGACACGTCCCTGCGCGCCTGGACGCCCGGCAACAATGTGGCATATGCCGCCTATACCGGGAAACGGAGTCAATGGCGGCAATATTGTGTGCTCGATGCCGATGGGTGGAGTTTTCCTGTGGAGCTTTTGCTGGACGTCCTGGTCGTCAATCTGCGCTATCTGATCCTCCTCTGGATTCGGGCGCCGGCAGGAAAAACTGTAGCAAAGTCGCACCCGGGGGCCTATCCGTCGCCCGGCAGAAGCATTTCGAATAGCGGTGTGTTCGGTGCGACTTGAGCGTATTGCCGGCATCGCTGCGGACAGGATCGAGGAGGCTGGCGATGATTCGACTATTGATTACCGACGACCACACGCTCCTGCGCGAGGCGCTGGGTTCCATGCTCGATCGGGAACCGGGGCTCTCCGTTGCGGGGCAGGCGCATGACTGCGATTCGACGCTGTCTCTGTACCGTGAATTGCGGCCGGACGTCGTGCTGATGGACGTTACCCTGCCCGAGATAAGCGGCATCGAGGTGACGCGGCGGCTTGTTTCGGAGATCCCTTCGGTGAGAGTGCTCGGGCTGTCTGCGCGACTTGAGCGGCATTACGTTTCAGGAATGCTGGATGCGGGAGCGATCGGCTATATCCACAAGTCGATCAATAAGGACGAACTGATCGAAGGAATTCATGCCGCGATGTCCGGCACCCCCTATCTTTCGCAGAATGTCGCGTTCATGCTTGCCCGCAGTCCAGTCTTCGATGAGGATGGCGATGCTCGACTGAGTTTGACCAAGCGGGAGTCCGAGGTGCTGCCGCTGATCGCCGATGGAAAATCGTCGGTGGAAATTGCCATGCAATTGCGTATCGCCGTTGGCACGGCGGAGGTGCATCGGCGGAACATCTTCCGCAAATTGGGCATGCACAATGTCGCCGACCTCATCAAGTATTCGATCCGCGAAGGTTTGATCTCGATCTAAGAAGCGCAGAACAAGTCGATACCGTTCGGGCTTGGCCTGTCAAAGCCTGCCCCGAGCAAGCCAAAGGGCTCAATGCGAACGGACTGAGTCGGCGTTTCTCCACCCCCTCCTATCGGGGTGCGTCACCCCGCTCTCCAGGAATTTCAGCTCCATTCAGTCCCATCGCGGCCTGTTGCGAGTGGCGTGAGAGACGGTTCGTCTCGCGCGTCGTCGAGTCCGCAATTCATCCGACTACCCTATTCCGGTATTTGAATATATGGCGATCCGTATATTTCAAATTATTCCGACAGCACGTAGATTGATGCCATCAGCAATTCAATAACATTCTTCGGGCGTCACAATAAATGCCAAAAATGATGGCGCAAAAAAACCAAACGCCATACCGCCAAGGCTTGTTGCGGGAATGCACTTGGCGTTTTCCCGGGGCGTCCGCACGGGATGAATCCACCGGCGCAACGGCAGGCAAAGCTCGCAGCGTCGAAGTCCGCCGCAGATGCGGCTCGACGCTATCCATCTGCGCATTTTCAGGAATGCTCCCATGAAATCCCGCTTCTCGCACATATTGGCCCAGGATGGGCATTGGCAACACGGTTCAGGAAATGACGGGGATGACTACACCCGGTTGATGACGGAAATCGATTTCCTGCTCGAAAACGAATTTCCCTTGGGCGTGGCGCTGATGGTGGGGGAAATGGATGAGCGCTTTCATCGGGAAGTCGGCCGCATTGTCGGCGACCACGCCAATGAGGTTTCCTGGGTCGTCTCAGGGCCTTTCATTGTCGTCATGTTTCATCAGCGGCTGTTTGGAAAATTGCAGTCGATCTGGCTGCTCATCGCCGACAGTGTCGATGCCGCGTGCGGAGTGGCTTTTTCCGATGGTTTCGGGAACCACACCGAGATCCTCCATGCGGCCCGCATCGCGTTGCAGCGCGCCATGGCCCAGAGCCTCAATCTGCTTGTGCTTCGGCCGGAAGAGGCCGCACTGGCCGTCGCCGACCATGCGATCGGCGCGACGATGAAAAAAAGCCTCGCGGCAGGCAGCGGCGATTTTCAAGCCTATTTCCAGCCTCAGGTGTTCATCAATTCTGGCCTCCCTTGCGGTGCCGAGGCGCTGGCGCGCTGGCGCCCGGACGACACAGATATCCCTCCATCCCGGTTCATACCGATTGCGGAGGAAGTCGGCCTGATCGGAGCGATTGGGGAGATGATGTTCGTCCGCTCTGCCCGTGCCATCAAGGTGATGCGCCGATCGGGCATCGAGATTCCCTATATCGCGGTCAACGTGTCGCCGCTACAACGGCGACAGGGCAACCTGATCAAATCGATTCTGGAAATATTGCGGGACGAAAAGCTCTCGCCTTCCGATATCGAAATCGAGATAACGGAATCGCTGGTCGGCAACGGTGGGGAGGAATTTCTACGTTGGCTCGCCGACCTTTCGTCCGCAGGTTTCCATATCGCCGTTGACGATTTCGGTACCGGGGCCTCGTCGCTTGCCCGGATCTGCGAAGTTCCGGCGCACAAAATCAAGCTCGACCGAAATTTCATCGGGTCGCTCCCGCATGACGTTTCCGCTCGCGCGGTATGTCGCAGCGCTTTGGACATGCTGCATTCGCTGGGAAAAAAATCGCTTGCGGAAGGCGTCGAACTGGCGGCGCAGGCCACGTACCTGGGCGCCCTCGACTGCGCGATGGGGCAGGGCTTCTACTGGGGAAGGCCGATGGCCGAAGGTGAACTGATCAATTGGTGGAAGGGCGCAAGGACCGAATGCGCCATCCTTGAAGCGGGGCTGACAACATGAGTACTCAAGCGTTTGCGGCAAGGCCGCCTTATGCTTCGCCCGATATGCAGCCTACGGCGGCACGGAAGGACGCGCATGGCCGGCACCTGTGGATCGCCATGCCGACGATCATGCTGGCCATGATAGGTGCCGCAGGCACTCTGGCAGCGGCGGGAATCGGGCCGTTGGCGCTGGCGTTTGCGGCGTTTACGCTTATCGCCGGTTTGCTCATCGCCTCACGCGTTGTCCGGCGCTGGGAGGGGGCGCTGCATCAGGCGCGGGCGGCCGTGGAGGGAGAACTTCGGCCGAATTGCTGCGTGCGCAAACCGTACTGCATCGCCGGACTGGAAACGCTGTGCAGCGGCGTGCTGCCCATCTGGTCGGGCCAGATCGAGATGGCTCGGACACATACCGAAAATTCCGTGACCGAATTGGTCAACCGGTTCGCCAACATCGATGCGCGGATCGCCGCCACCATGGCTTCGTCGCAAGGGGAATCCGGCAGCGGCCTGATCGCGCTGCTCAACGAGAATGAGGCGGAACTCAATTCCATCATCGCCACGTTGCGCTCGATTCTGGCCATGAAGGAGTCGATGCTCAGCGAGGTCACGTCCCTATCGCAGTTCACCATCGCGCTCAAACGCATGGCTCAGGATGTCGGCGATATCGCCAAGCAGACCAATCTTTTGGCGTTGAACGCGGCGATAGAGGCGGCACGTGCAGGCGACGTCGGCCGTGGCTTTGCCGTCGTCGCCGACGAGGTGCGCAAGCTTTCCACGCAGTCCGGCGAAACCGGCAGAAAGATCAGCGAGACGGTCGAGACGGTCAATCAGGCCATTGCGTCTGCGCTCCATATTTCCAGCCAGTACGCGCTGCAGGACGGGGAAATGGTCGGTAATTCCGAAAGGATTATCGAACACGTCGTTGGCCGCGTGCATTCGGCGGTTCAGGGGCTGATGGATGCGTCCGACGTTTTGCGCCGTGAGAACCAGGCCATCGGCGAGGACATCGCCGAAGTGCTGGTGGCGCTTCAATATCAGGATCGGGTCAGCCAGGTGCTCAGCCACGTCTGTAATGACATGGGCAAGCTGAAGGGGCGTATCGACCACCAGCATGCGCAGTTGGCCGATGGCGGCCCCTCCGGCGAGATGGATGCGACGACATGGCTGGATGAGCTATCCCATACATACACAGTGCCCGAACAGCATGTAGTGCATAGCGGCGGAAAACCGCAGGCGAACGAAGGTGCCGCCGAAGTTACCTTCTTTTGAACTAAGGAAACGCTGATCAAGTACTTCGCCGTTCGTCCCACAGGGACGTGTGCCCTTCAGGGTATTTCCTTCGGTTACGCTGAGTCCGAACGGACTTGTTCAGTGGTTCCCTGATTAAGAGAGAACTGTCATGGCAAAAAACATCATGATCGTGGACGATTCCGCTTCCTTGCGGCAGGTCGTCAGCATTACGCTCAAGGGCGCCGGCTATGACGTCATCGAAGCTTGCGACGGCCGGGACGCCCTCGGCAAGCTGGATGGGCGCAAGCTGCATCTCATCATCAGCGATGTGAATATGCCGAACATGGACGGCATTTCTTTCGTTAAAGCCGCCAAGGGACTGCCTGCCTACAAATTCACGCCGATCATCATGCTGACGACCGAGGCTGGCGAGAACAGAAAGCTCGAAGGCCAATCCGCCGGCGCCAAAGCCTGGGTGGTGAAGCCCTTTCAACCGGCACAGATGCTCACCGCTGTTTCCAAGCTGGTTCTTCCGTGAGGCGCACGCCATGACGAAAGAACGGAATGCGCTGCGTATCTCCCTTTTAGGCGAGCTGACCATCTTCACCGCTGCCGCCATCCGCGAGCAATTGCTCGCCGGCATCGCAGGCGCCGAGGAGATCGAGGTCGATCTTTCCCAGGTGACGGAGATCGATACCGCAGGCGTGCAACTGATGGTCGCCGCCAAGCGGGAGGCGGGGCTACAGAGAAAAGTCCTCAGCCTTACAGGACACACGCCCGAAGTGCTCGATACCCTGGACCTGTGCGAGCTTTCGGCCTATTTCGGCGATCCCGTGCTGATCCACTCGCGCGGCTGAGAAAGGGTGAAACCATGAATCTGGACGACGCCCTGCAAACCTTCATCATCGAAGCCCGCGAACTGCTGGAGCATATGGAAGAAGCGCTATTGCGCATCGAGCAGACGCCGGACGATCCCGACACGCTCAATGCCATCTTTCGTGCCGCACACACCATCAAGGGGTCTGCCGGCATTTTCGGTATCGATCACATCGTATCCTTTACGCATGTGGCGGAAAGCGTGCTCGACAAGGTCCGCGGCGCCGAGCTGCGCATCAATTCGGAACTGGTGGCTTTATTCCTCTCGGTTTGCGATCACCTCGGCGTTTTGATCGGCCATGTGGCTGAAGGCCGCACCCCGAATCCGGACGTTCACCAAGCCAGCAGTGAATTGGCGGACAAACTCCAGGCCTATCTTGGGCCGCTGTCTCATTGCGAGGCCATGGCGGGGCCGCCGGTCGAGCACGCAGGAAAAGCGGAACCTGTTGCCGCCGAAGCCGTTTCCGGCGGCGTGGACTCCGATAACTGGCATATCTCCCTGCGCTTCGATCGCGATGTCCTGAAGAACGGCATGGACCCGCTGGCCTTCATTCGCTACCTGACTACCTTCGGTAGCGTCGTTCACCTTGTCACGCTGGTCGACGGCGTGCCCGCGCTGTCCGAAATCGACCCGGAGGCATGTTATCTCGGCTTTGAAATCAGCTACCGCTCCGATGCAAACAAGGCCGCAATCGAAGGCGCGTTTGAATTCGTGCGCGACGATGCCACCATTCATATTCTTCCGCCGCACAGCCGTATTTCGGATTACCTCAGACTGATTGCAGACTTGCCGAAAGAGGAACTGCCCCTGGGGGAAATCCTGGTTCGTTGCGGCACCCTGACGCGGGCCGAGCTCGATTATGCGCGGCGCCAACAAGCCGCCGCGGCGGAGCAGCCGAGTCCGCCAATCGGAGAGGTTCTGGTCGAAAACCGCCTGGTGCGGGCGAATGTCGTCGCAGCGGCGCTCGACAAACAAAAGCAGGTCAAGGAGCACAAGGCCGCCGAAGGCAGCCTGATCCGCGTCAACGCCGAGAAACTCGACGAACATATCAACCTGATCGGCGAACTCATCATCGCCAGCGCCGGGACGGACCTGATCGCCCGGTGCGCCAACATTCCCGATCTATCAGAGGCGGCGGCGCGGCTTTCGCGCCTGGTCGAGGAGGTGCGCGACTCGGCGCTCACGTTACGCATGGTCCAGATCGGCGCCACCTTCAACAAGTTCCAGCGCGTGGTGCACGACATGAGTACCGAATTGCAGAAGGATATCCGCCTCGAAATTTCCGGTGCGGAAACCGAGCTCGACAAGACGGTGGTCGAGCGGATCGGCGATCCGCTCACCCATCTGGTACGCAACTCTCTCGATCACGGCATCGAGGCGGCCGAGGTTCGCGTCGCCTGCGGCAAGCCGGCTCAAGGCACGATCAGGCTTAACGCTTATCACGATTCGGGCAGCATCGTCATCGAAGTCGCCGACGACGGCGGCGGTCTCGACAAGCAGCGCATTCTCAATAAAGCCATCGAGCGAGGACTGGTCACGGCGGAGCAATCGCTCAGCGACGACGAGATTCAGAATCTGATTTTCGAACCTGGCTTTTCAACCGCGGAGCAGGTGAGCAATCTTTCCGGCCGCGGCGTCGGCATGGATGTGGTGCGGCGGAACATTACCGCGCTGCGCGGTTCGGTAGACATCGAAAGCGTTGCGGGTATCGGCACCACCATGCGCATTCGCCTGCCGCTGACGCTTGCAATCATCGATGGATTCCTGGTGGGCGTGGCGTCGTCGTCGTTCGTCGTGCCGCTTGATACGGTGGTCGAGTGCATAGAGCTTTCGGCCAGTGAAATTTTGGCTGCTCAGGGCCGCGACCAACTCGACCTGCGCGGCGAATTGCTGCCGTTCATCCGGCTCAAGGAGCTGTTCGACATCGCCGAGCCGCTCCCCATGGCAAACGATCCGGACGACGAGGAGTGCGCCGCCGACGTACGCTTGCCGTATGGCGCGCCAAAGACTGGCGTGACGCTAACGGCGGAAGGCATTGCGGCGTTGTCCGCCGACCCCGAACTGGCGTTCATCCTGAATCCGGTCATGCGCGAGAACGTCGTTGTCGTGCAGTACGCCGGTCATCGCGTCGGACTTGTCGTGGAAAGCCTGATGGGTGAATTCCAGACCGTCATTCGACCGCTCGGCGAGGTTTTTACCGGCATCGAGGGGATCAGCGGCTTCACCATTCTCGGCAGCGGCCATGTCGCGCTGATCCTCGATGTGCCCGGCCTGGTGCGCCGCGTGGTGGTTAGAGATCAGCAGCGGTATGTCGCCAAAGTTCCGGGTGCTGCCGAGCGGGGCGGCCGAATGCCTTCGATGATCGAGTGAGTTGCTGTGGATTCTAAAACTCGGCAGCCAATCCTGATGCGCTTGCGGAACGTCGATATTCCCAAGCGCGGGTGCGTTGAATTGTTTGATTTAATTTTTTGAGGAGCAGTCACATGTTCAAGAATCTGAAGATCGGTATGCGGCTCGGCCTCGGTTTTGCATCGGTGCTCGTCTTCCTCGTCGCAATATCGGTGATATCCGTTACGCGCACCGGCCAAATCGATCGCGATATAGACATATTGATAGAAGACAAATTTCCCAAGACTGTCTGGGCGAATTCCATCATCAACAACGTCAACATCGTCGCCCGCGCTTTGCGCAATGCCCTGCTGGTGAGCAAACCGGAGGAGATCGCCAGAGAATTCGACCGAATAGCCAAGGCGCGCGAGATCATCGGCGATAACATCAAAAAGCTGGAGAACACCGTGCGCTCGGAAGCCGGCAGAAAGGGCTTCGCAAAAGTTCTCGATACCCGCAAGGCTTACGTCGCCGACCTGGAAAAATCCTTCGAATTGATAAAGGCCGGGAAAAAGGCAGAAGCTACGGAACTGCTGCTCAACCAGATGAACAGGACGCAGGGCGATTATCTTGGCGCCATTCAGGAGTTGATCGACCATCAAGGCGCATCGATGGATCAATCCGGCCGGAAGGCCAGCGAAATTGCATCGCAGACCCAAGACCAGATAATGCTCCTGGCGATTGTGTCGCTACTGATCGCTGCGGGCATCGCCTGGTGGGTTACCCGCAGCATCACCCGGCCGATGGGCGCCGTCGTCGATGCGGCGAAGAAAATGACCGTAGGCGATTTCGACTTTGAACTCAAGAACGACGCCAAGGATGAGGTCGGCGATGTGGTGCGCGCGGTGGGCTCGGTTCAACTCGCGGTGCGGGCGATGATTGCCGACGCCGACGCGCTGGCCGCGGCGGCGGTGGACGGGCGGCTTGCCGATCGCGCCGATGCGTCCAAGCACTCGGGCGACTACCGCAAGATCATCGAGGGCGTGAATGCCACGCTCAACCGTTTGGTCGGGCTCTTCGACCAGATGCCGACGCCGGTCATGCTGGTCGACAAGCATTTGAACGTCCAGTACATGAACGAATTCGGTGCCAGGGTCGGCAACAAGACCCCCGCGCAAGTCGTGAATACCAAGTGCTACGACCATTTCAGGACCGCGGACTGCAAGACCGACAAGTGCGCATGCGTCCGGGCTATTCAGGACGGGAAGATTTCCGCCAGCGAGACCGATGCCCATCCGGGATCGCTCAATCTCGACATCGCCTATACCGGCATGCCCTTGCATAACGCGGCGGGAGAGGTGACTGGTGCGTTCGAGTTTGTGGTCGATCAGACGGCGGTGAAGAATGCCGCCCGCAGCATGCAGAAAATTTCTCATTACCAGCAATTGGAAACCGAGAAACTGATTTCCGGTCTGGACAAGCTGGCGGGCGGCGACCTTACGTTCACCCTTGCTCCCGAAGCGGCGGACAACGATACCGAAGCGGTAAAGCAGGTCTTCGATCGAATTGCGACGGCCGCGAACAACACCGTCGCCAAACTGTCCCAGACCATCACCGACGTGAATGAAACCGCCGAATCGCTGGCTTCTGCAACACAACAGGTTTCCTCGACCGCTCAGGCACTATCGCAAGCGTCGACCGAGCAGGCCGCGAGCGTTGAAGAAACCAGCGCCTCCGTCGAGCAGATGTCGGCCTCGATCAAGCAGAATACGGAGAACGCCAAGGTCGCCGACACCATGTCGGCCGAGGGGTCGAAGAAGGCCACCGAGGGCGGCCAGGCGGTGACCGAAACGGTCGGCGCGATGAAGCAGATTGCGAAGAAGATCGGCATCATCGACGATATTGCCTACCAGACCAACCTGTTGGCACTGAACGCAGCCATCGAGGCGGCCCGTGCCGGCGAGCACGGCAAGGGTTTCGCGGTGGTCGCTGCGGAAGTGCGGAAACTGGCCGAGCGCAGCCAGGTTGCGGCGCAGGAGATCGGTCAATTGGCCGGCAACAGCGTGGGACTTGCGGAGCGTGCAGGAAAGCTGCTGGACGAAATTGTTCCGGCCACCAAGAAAACTGCCGACCTGGTGCAGGAAATCACCGCGGCGTCGGAAGAGCAGACCATCGGCGTCGAGCAGGTGAATACGGCCATGTGCCAACTCAACGAGACGACGCAGCAGAATGCGGCTTCGTCGGAAGAACTGGCCGCCACGGCGGAGGAGATGAGCCGGCAGGCAGGCAATCTCAAGGAGCTCATGGCCTTCTTTAGCGTCGCCGAAGGCGAGAGCAAAGGACGCTCGGTTGCGGCCCGTCCGTCGGCGGCGGCAAAGCTCAAAGTGGCCACCAAGACTCAGGCCATGCCGCTTTCCGTTCCGCCGGGCGCGAAAAAAGGCAACGGCGCCGCCCATGTCAACGAAGCCGATTTTGCGCCGTTCTAGGCGGAGGCCACCATGCAAACGACGGAAACACGTATGGTGCAACACGCGGCGCGCGACGGTGCGATCCGGGAGTCGGCGCTCGAAACCGAACAACGGCAGTACCTGACGTTCCAATTGGGCGAAGAGATTTTTGCCATCGATATTTTGACGATTCGTGAAATCATCGAATACGGTTACCTCACCGAAGTGCCGATGACGCCGCCGTGCATCCGCGGCGTCATCAACCTCCGGGGTGCCGTGGTCCCGGTGGTGGATCTTGCGGTGCGCTTCGGCCGCCCGGTGAAGGGAAACAGCAAGCGCACGTGCATCGTCATTGTCGAAATCGAATCGGCCAAGGGCTGCCAGGAAATGGGCGTGGTCGTCGATGCGGTCAACGAAGTGTTGGGTATTCCCCAGGCCGACATCGAACCTGCGCCGGAGTTCGGCACCCGGATTCGCAGCGACTTCGTTCAAGAAATGGGCAAAATCAACGGCAAATTCGTTGTGATCCTTGACGTCAATCGCGTGCTGTCCCTGGATGAAATCGCCGTAGTGGAAACTATGAGTCGGGAGAGCGTGCCGCAACCTGCATGACCCACAGGGTTGCGGTTTGCGGTCCCACATCCGGATCAAGCGTCGCCTGACTCCCGTCGCAGGCGTGGGTCGAGCAAGCCGTAGCTTACGTCGATGAGTAGATTGACGGCGACGAACAGGGTCGTCGTCAGCAACAGATAGGCCACGATCAGGGGCCGGTCGAGGGTGCCGACGGCATCGATCAGCAGCTTACCCATGCCGGGCCAGCCGAAGACCGATTCGGTGACCACGGCGAAGGCGACGGTGGAGCCGAACTCCAGGCCGAGCAGGGTGATGATCGGAATCATCAGGTTGCGCAGCACGTGCACGCCGAGGATGTGCGCCGGGCCAAGACCGCGGCTGCGGGCGAAGCGCACGTAGTCGCGGCCGAGCGCGTCGGCCACACCGCTGCGGGTGACACGGATCAGCAGCGCGATGTTGAACAGCGCCAGGGTGGTTGCCGGCAGGAGCAGGTGGCGCCAGCCTTCGCGGCTCAGGCAGGAGAGTTCGATGCCGAACACTTCATAGGTCGGGCCGCGACCGCCGGGTGGCAGCCACTGCAGGTCGACGGCGAAAACCAGGATCAGCATCAACCCGATCCAGAAGGTCGGCAGCGAAAAACCGAGCAGGGCGAAACCCTCGATCAGGCGGCTTGCGCTATTGCGTTTGGTTCCGGCGTAGAGCCCCAACGGTAGACCGACCAGCACGGCGATGGCAAGGGCGGACAGCGCCAGTTCGAGCGTTGCCGGCAGCCGCGAAAGGATCAGCGGAATGGCCGGCGTGCCGTAGATGAAGGAATTGCCCAGATTGCCGCTGAGCGCACCCTTGAGGAACAGCAGGTATTGCAGCGGCAACGGGCGATCGAGGCCCAGCCCGCGGATCACGCGCTCACGGTCCGTCGCATCGGCGTTGGGGTCCACCAGCAGATCCACCGGGCTGCCGATGGCATACACCGCAGCGAACACCAGAAGCGACATGGCGAGCAGGACGATGCCGCCGTGCACCAGCCGCCGCAGCAGGAAATTCATCGCGCTCCCGATGCCGCGTTGCCGAACTGGTGGGCAAAGGTGTATTCGTCCACCCGCGGCAGGTAGCGCAGTTTCCTTTTCATCGCCCAGGTCGCGATCTGGTGGTGCAGCGGAATCAGCGCCTGATCCTTGAGTGCGAGCGCGATGGCGTCCTCGGCGAGCTGCCGACGCTTCTTCTCGTCGACGCTGGCGAGCGAGGAATGCAGCAGCGCGTCCACCTGCGGATTGTTGTAGCCGCCCCAGTTCCAGGTGCCCCAGCCGCTGGCCGGATCGGCTGTGCCGGCGAGATTGCGCAACGCGAAGTCGCCGGCCAGCGATCCCCAGCCGAGCAGTCCGATGCTGAACGAGGCGTTGCGTAAGCGGCCGAAATACACGGCCAAGGGCATTGCCTCGACTTTGGTCTTGACGCCGATGCGGCTGAAGAACTGGGCGACGGTTTGCAACACCTGGTCGTCGTTGATGTAGCGGTTGTTGGGTCCGTGCAGGGTGAGGCCGAAGCCCTCTGGATAGCCAGCTTCCCGCAACAGTTTTTTTGCGCCCTCGGGATCGTAGACCTCGGCTTTTAGGGTCTCACCGTGGCCCAAGATGCCGGGTGCGACAACGCTCGCCGCGGGGATGCCGAGACCTTCCAGTGTGCTGTTCACCAGCGCCTTGCGGTCGATGGACTTTGACAACGCTAGGCGCACGCGCGGGTCGCGCAGCGGGTTTTTGTCCAACGGTCGGCCGGCGGTATCGGTGACGTAAGGCGAACGCTCGCGGGCCTGGTCCAATTGCAGGAACAGCGTGCGCCAGGACACCCGCTGTTCGATGCGAAAGCGGGTGTCGCCCTTCAAGCGCAGGATGTCGCCCGGCGGCATGTTTTCGATTGCATCCACTTGCCCGGCGAGCAAAGCTGCCAGCCTCGGCGCATCGGCGCTGATGATGCGCAGGTCAACCTTCTCCCAGGCCGGCTTCGGCCCCCAGTAAGTCTCGTTGCGCGTCAGTTCGATGCTTTCGCCGCGGCGGAAGCGGACGAATTTGTAAGGGCCGCAGCCGATCAGCGCCTTGCCGGAATTGAAATCTTCGGTGGTGGCGCCGGCGGCGGCTTTTTTCGAGACGACGAAGATGGACGCCATGTCGAGCGGCAACGGGCCGTAAGGTTGCGCGGTGGTGAGGCGCAGGGTGTGGGCGTCGACCACCCGCTTTTCGACGATCAGTTTGGTGAACGGCGTGAATGGACCGGGGCTGTTGAGAATGGTCGCCGGCCGGTCGAGCGAGAACGCCACGTCCTCGGCCGTCAGTTCGCTGCCGTCGTGAAAACGGACCCCCTTGCGCAGGCGGAACTCCCAGATCGTCGGGCTGACGGCTTTCCAGGATTCGGCGAGACCCGGCGTGAGTTTGCCGTCGGCATCGATCTGCACCAGGGTGTCGAAGAGGTGGCTGGCGACCGCCACATTCGAGGCCACGTTCAGGTAATGGGGGTCGAGCGAGGAAACATCGGCGGCGAGTCCGATCGACAGGTCGGCGGCGCGCGCGGACAGCAGTCCGCCGGTAGCGCCGAGCAGCAGGACAAGCAGTGTGTGGCGGAATTTCATCGGGCGATGATAGCGGTAAATCGGCCCGGTTCGACGATGTGCATGGCACAGTCGGGGTGGGCAGGCTATGCTGCATCGATCAACCATCAAGGAAGCTGTCATGCGTTTCTTTCTCGCCCTGTTCGTCGGCCTATGTACCCTCCCGGCTGTTGCACTCGATTTCGCCGACCTGAGCCGCAAAGACGCCGTCGGCGGCCTGAAGGAGGCGTTGACCCGCGGCGCGGAACAGGCGGTCGGCCAGCTTGGCCGTGCCGATGGCTTCCTAGGCAACGATAGGGTCCGCATTCCGCTGCCGCCGTCGTTGCAGAAGGCCGAAAGCGTGATGCGCAAGTTTGGCGCCGAGAAATACGCCGATCGACTGACGGAAGCCATGAACCGGGCTGCCGAAGCCGCCGTGGTGGAAGCCAAGCCGCTGCTGGTCAAGGCGGTGAAGGAGATGAGCGTGGACGATGCGAAGGCGATCCTCTCTGGCGGTGACGATGCGGCGACCCGGTATTTCCGCAGCGAGACTGCGGAGCCGCTGGCGGCGAAGTTCTTGCCCGTGGTGCAGCGGGCGACGAAGAAGGTGAAGGTCGCGGAAAATTACGACGCGTTTGCCGGCAAGGCGGTGAGGTACAAATTGCTTGACGACAAGGATGCACACCTCGATCAGTACGTCACGGCGAAGACGCTGGACGGGCTCTACGCGATGATTGCGGAACAGGAAAAGCAGATTCGCAAGGATCCGGTCGGGACCGGCAGCGCCTTGCTGCAAAAGGTATTCGGCAGCCTCGGCGGCCGGTAGCGGCCGCCGTTTTGCTCCGCGCAGCCCGGCCGCCCGTGCCGGCTACAGCCCGAAATGCTCGCGCACCCGGGCTTCAAGCAGGGCGCGGGCTTCGCCTTCGTCGCAGGCGGCGAGGCGATCGTAAATTTCCCGCGCCATAGGGCGAAAGACGTCCATCACAGCGGGATCGAAATGGCTGCCGGTGTCCCTTTCCAGAATCGCCATCGAGTCGTCGAAACCCAGCGGCGCCTTGTAGGGGCGTTTGGAGCAGAGCGCATCGAAGACGTCGGCCACGGCGAAGATGCGAGCCGGGAGAGGAATCGTATCGCCCGCCAGACGGCGCGGATAGCCGCTGCCGTCCCATTTCTCGTGATGTCCCGCCACCACGGCGCTGGCGCCGTCGAGCCAGCCCATGCCGGTGACGATCTCCTCGCCTTGCGCGACATGGGTGCGCATGACGGAAAACTCGGCGTCGTCGAGCTTGCCGGGCTTGAGCAGGATCGCATCGGGAATGCCGATCTTGCCGACGTCGTGGAGGAAGCTGCCGGCGATCAGCGATTGGATGCCGTTGCCTTTCAGTCCGAGTTTTTCCGCGATGCGGGCCGCAATCCAGGCGACGCGGTAGTTGTGTGCGCCGGTATCCGAATCCCGTTTGGCGATGGCCCGGCCCAGCGCTTCCATCATCGAGATATGGGAGTCCAGCACTTCGCGGGCCTTGCGTTCGTTGTCGTCGGCGAGATACACCACCACCGGATACAGCGCGGCGCCACAGAGCAGCGAAGCGAGGCAGACCATCAGCGCCACGCTGAGGGAGTTGGCAATCAGTTGTTCTTTCTGCCAGGCGGGGACGACGCGCACGCCCTCGAAGTAACCGGTAATCGGTGCGGCGTTATCCGCCTCCGGACTGCGCAGTGGCACGAAGACGCGCAGCAGCCACTGGTCGTTCGCCAGGTGTACGCTTTCGTAGGAGGCTTTGGCGTAAGCGGGCTTGGCGTGCTTCGGCAATTGAGCCTCGATGGCGCCGCCTTCTGCCGTCATGGCTTCCGCCAGCCTGACGCCGTGCGCGTCGTAGATTTCGGCGATGTCGAACAATCCGCCGAGGATCGTTTTGGCTGCGTCGCCGGCATGACGGGCCGCATCCGGCCCGTCCAGCGCGATGGCATGGTTCTGGAGCAGGAGACCGCCCGATTCTTCGATGGCCAACGAGACGATGCTTTCCTCGGCCATTTCGCGGGCAACGAACCATGCGATGGGGCTGGCGATCGACGCTAGCAGGATGCTGACGGCGGCGATGCGGAGGGCGGCGCGTTTCTGAAAGATGTTCATCGATTCTTGTATCCGGTGGCTGCGGCAGTTTAGGCGCCGTCTGTGGATCGAAGCGTGATCCTGATCGCGGAGGCTTAAGAAAAGATTAAGGCGGCGTTTTCGGCAATGGCCGAGGCGGAGTTGGGTGTGCAGGCGGGACGTGGCAAGACCGGGCGGATCTTTGCAGTCCGCCCGGTTCGAGCGAGGCTTACACGGCGGCCAGCGCTTGCTCCAGGTCGGCCTTGAGATCGTCGATGTGCTCGATGCCGATGGAAAGTCGCACCGTATCCTCGGTGACGCCGGCCTTGACCATTTCCTCCGCCGAGAGCTGGCGGTGGGTGGTGGAGGCGGGATGACAGGCCAGCGATTTTGCGTCGCCGATATTCACCAACCGGGTGAATAGCTTCAGCGCATCCTGGAAGCGGGCGCCGCCAGCCGCGCCGCCAGCCGCGCCGCCTTCGACGCCGAAGGTGAGGATGCCGGAAGGGCGACCACCCATGTACTTCTGCGCCAGCATATGGTCGGGATGCTCGGGCAGACCGGCGTAGTTCACCCACTTCACTTTCTTGTGGCCCTTGAGGTGCTGGGCGATTTTGAGGGTGTTGTCGGTGATACGGTCCATGCGCAGGGCCAGCGTCTCGATGCCTTGCAGGATGAGGAAGGCGTTGAACGGGCTGATCGCCGCGCCCATGTTGCGCAGCGGGACCACCCGGGCGCGGCCGATGAAGGCGGCGGGGCCGAGGGCTTCGGTGTACACCACGCCATGGTAGGACACGTCGGGTTCGTTGAGACGACGGAATTTGGCTTTGTGTTCGGCCCAGGGAAACTTGCCGCTGTCGACGATGATGCCGCCGATGCTGTTGCCGTGGCCGCCAAGGTATTTTGTCAGCGAATGAACCACGATGTCGGCGCCGTATTCGATCGGGCGGCACAGATAGGGTGAGGGCACGGTGTTGTCCACGATCAGCGGGATGCCGCGAAGGTGGGCGATCGCAGCGAGCTTTTCGAAGTCGGTGATGTTGCCCAGCGGGTTGCCGATGGCTTCGCAGTAGATGGCCTTGGTCCTGTCGTCGATCAGCGCATCGAACGAGGCTGGGTCGCGGTGGTCGGCGAAGCGCACCTGGATGCCGAATTGGGGCAGCGTGTGGGCGAACAGGTTGTAGGTGCCGCCGTAGAGCGTGGCCGCGGAAACGATGTTGTCGCCGGCCTCGGCAATGGTCTGGATGGCGTAGGTGATCGCCGCCTGGCCGGAGGCAAGCGCCAGCCCGGCGATGCCGCCTTCAAGCTCGGCGACGCGCTTTTCCAGCACGTCCTGGGTCGGGTTCATTATGCGGGTGTAGATGTTGCCGGCCACCTTGAGGTCGAACAGGTCGGCCCCGTGCTGGGTGTTGTCGAAGGCGTAGGAGGTGGTCTGGTAGATTGGCACCGCTACCGCCTTGGTGGTCGGGTCAGGACTGTAGCCGCCGTGCACTGCGATGGTTTCGAGCTTCATATGGCCTCCCTGTGGCTTGAATGAGGAAAGCAGTATAGCCAGCAGGGGAAATGCGGCTACGAATCGATCAGCATATGCTTATGCCTGCCTGGCGAGGCAGCGGCGCACGATGTCGGCCGGGATGTCGAGCGGGCCGAAATCGTAGTTTTCCAGTTCCCCGCGGTCGAGGAGCAGGGCTTCGGCCAGTTCCTCGTTGATCGTCAGCGTGCCGGAGGCGCGTACCCAGTAGGCGAGCAGCAACTGGTTGCGGCTGAACAGCGAGTAGTGGTTAATGAACACGGCGTCCTCGCCGCGTAGCCCGAGTTCCTCGGCAACCTCGCGCAGCACGGCCTGGTCCGGCGTTTCGCCGCGTTCGAGAAACCCGGCGATGACCGAGAACATTCCCTGTGGCCACGCCGCATTGCGCGCCAGCACGAAGCGCTCGCCGATCTGCACCAGCGCCATCACTACCGGAGTCGGGTTGTCCCAGTGTACGAATGCACAGTCTTCGACGACACAGGCCTTACGTGGCACTTGATCGACGAGTCGTTCGCGCAGCGGGGCACCGCATTGTGGGCAGTAGTTCATGGCGCTCATTATGACTTGGACGTCAGGCGGTTGTGTCAAGCGCGTGTTCGAGTACTGCGGCCATCTCTGCCGAAAACGCCACCAGCAGAACCTCTTTCAGGGCTGGATTCTCTGCCAGCGCGATACGGCATTCGGTGACGGCGATGTCGGCGGCTGCCGGCCATGGATAGCCGTATACCCCGCAGGAGATCGCCGGGATCGCCAGTCGCGCCAGGGCATGACGGCGGGCCAGTTCGAATACGCTGCGATAGCAAGCGGTGAGCAGGGCTGGTTCGCCGGCGTTGCCGCCGCGCCAGATCGGACCGACGGTATGGATGATGTGGCGCGCCGGCAGGCGGAACCCTGGCGTCATCCGCGCTTCGCCGGTCGGGCAGCGGCAGCCGCGGCTAACTTCAGGGAGCGCTCTGCAATGGTCGAGCAACTCGGTGCCGGCGGCGCGATGGATGGCGCCATCGACACCGCCGCCGCCGAGCAGGGTTTCGTTGGCGGCATTGACGATGGCGTCTGTCGCCAAGCGCGTGATGTCGCCCCGGTACAGAGTGAGTCGGGATGCGGGTGGATTCATGATGATCCGGGTCAGGAAGTCCGGGACGGATTATGCAGCCCATGGTAGCCGTCGTGGCGAGGGCGAGCGACGGCTCTACCACAGCCTGCCGGATCTGGCCCGAAGGCGCTGGCGCCGTAAGGTTTGCCTAAGCTTGCGGTCGCCATAATTCGCCCGGTAAACCTATCGAGGAGCACGGAATGGCAAGCTATCAGGCGTTCTACCGGCAATCCATCGAAGCGCCGGATGCATTCTGGAGCGAACAGGCGAAACTGATCGACTGGCACAAGCCGTTTTCACGGATCTGCGATTATTCCCGCCCGCCGTTCGCCAAGTGGTTCGTCGGCGGCGAGACCAATCTTTGCTACAACGCGGTCGATCGCCATGCCGCACAGCGTCCCGATGCGGCGGCATTGATCTACGTTTCCAGCGAAACCGGCCAGGAGCGAAGCTACAGCTACGCCGAGCTCAAGGCAGAGGTGGTGCGCATGGCGGCCATCCTGCAAGGGCAGGGCATCGCCCGCGGCGATCGGGTGCTGATCTACATGCCGATGATTCCCGAAGCGGCTTTTGCGATGCTGGCCTGTGCCCGCATCGGCGCCGTGCATTCGGTGGTGTTCGGCGGCTTTGCCGCCGCCTCGCTGGCGACGCGGATCGACGATGCCGGGCCGAAACTGGTGGTTTCCGCCGAAGCCGGCATGCGCAACGGCAGGGAAGTGCCGTACAAGCATTTGCTCGACGAGGCGATCTGCCTCGCCAAGCGGCCGCCGGCCAAGGTACTGATGGTGGACCGCGGACTGCACAAGGACTGGGATCGCGTCGCAGGTCGCGATCTCGACTATGCGGCATTGCGCGCTGCGCATATGGACGCGGAGGTGCCCTGTACCTGGCTCGAATCGTCGGAGCCGTCGTACATCCTCTACACCTCCGGCACCACCGGTACGCCCAAGGGCGTGCAGCGCGACGTCGGCGGCTATGCGGTGGCCCTGGCATCGTCGATGAAGCACATTTTCTGCGGCAATGCCGGCGAGACCATGTTCTGCACTTCGGACATCGGTTGGGTGGTGGGCCATTCCTACATCGTCTACGGCCCGTTGATCGCCGGCATGACGACGCTCATGTACGAAGGTACGCCGCTGCGTCCCGACGCCGGCATCTGGTGGCGGCTGGCGGAGAAGTACAAGGCCAGCGTGATGTTCTCTTCGCCGACCGCGATTCGCGTGCTGAAGAAGCAGGATCCGTCCTGGCTCTCGAAATATGATCTGTCGGCGTTGAAGCACTTGTTCCTCGCTGGTGAGCCGCTGGACCAACCGACCCATGAGTGGATCATGGACGCGTTGAAAAAACCGGTGATCGACAACTATTGGCAGACTGAAACCGGCTGGCCGATTCTCGCCACCGTGCGTGGCATCGAGGACACGCCGATCAAGTTCGGCACGCCGGCATTCCCGGTGTTCGGCTATAACCTGAAAATTTTCCGCGAGGATGGCAGCGAGTGCGGCGCGAACGAGAAGGGCATTGTCGGCATCGTGCCGCCGCTGCCGCCCGGCTGCCTGTCGACGGTGTGGGGCGACGACGAGCGTTTCGTCCGCACCTACTTCAGCCTGTTCAAAGAACCGCTGGTGTATTCGTCCTTCGATTGGGGCATTCGCGACGATCAGGGCTATCACTTCATTCTCGGCCGCACCGACGACGTGATCAACGTCGCCGGCCATCGTCTGGGGACGCGGGAAATCGAGGAGGCGGTACAGTCCCATTCGGCCATCGCGGAAGTCGCCGTGGTCGGTGTGCAGGATGCGATCAAAGGCCAGATGCCGATCGCGTTTGCCGTGGTCAAGGATCCGGCGCGCGTCGCCACGCCCGAACTGGCGGCGGTGCTGGAGCGCGAGGTGATGGCGGCGGTGGACGCGAACCTTGGCGCCATCGGTCGCCCCGGTCGCGTACATTTCATTGCCGGTCTGCCCAAGACGCGCTCGGGCAAGCTGCTGCGACGCTCGATCCAGGCCCTTGCCGAAGGCCGCGATCCGGGCGATCTGACCACCATCGAAGATCCGGCTGCGCTGGAACAGATTCGCAAAGCGCTGGGTGTTTGGCGTTTTTGACACGGCGGGCGATTCGGGTACAAAGCGCGCGCTTTCAGCGTGCTTATCGTCAAATATTCAGCGCAAACGAGGCACACCGTCTCGGCACGATGGTGCTTCATGTTTATACAAGAACACGTCGCATGTCGGACAGCAGTTGCGCAAGATGGACATTGAAGCGCGCAGCTTCAGCCCCATTGATTACACGATGGTCCCAAGACAACGATAGGGGCAAAATCAATCGAGGCGTGAACGTGCTTCCGTCCCAGACCGGCTTCATCTGGGACTTGCAGACCCCGAGAATGGCCACCTCAGGCGCATTGATGATGGGTGTAAAGAAGGTGCCTCCAATACCGCCCAGGGATGAGATAGAGAAGCAGCCACCTTGCATCTGGTCGGGTTTGAGCGCGCCCTCGCGCGCAAGTCTAGCGAGTTCGGACATCTCGCGAGCGATATCGAAAATGCCCTTCTTGTCGACATCCCTTATGACAGGGACCATCAGACCGTTGGGAGTATCCGCTGCAAACCCGATGTTGAAATAGTCCTTTATGACGAGGTTGTCCCCGTCAAGCGACGCATTAAAGTTCGGGAACTTCTTCAGCACCGAGGCGCACGCTTTGATCAGGAAGGCGAGCATAGAAATCTTGACGTCGGATTTCTTGCCTTCCAAATTCAGCCGCTGACGAAAGGACTCAAGCTCGGTGATGTCTGCTTCGTCCTGATTGGTGACGTGAGGGATCATCGCCCAATTGCGCGACAGATTCGCGCCAGCGATTTTCTTTATCCGCGACAGCGGTTTCAAGTTGACCGGGCCGAATCTGGCGAAGTCAACTTTGGGCCATGGCAACAGATTCAATGTACCTGTTTCCGGAGTTGCGGTTGTTGGCGCCGGAGCGCTGCTCGTTTGCGTCGTCACTCCCTTTACGTAGGCAAGGATATCCTCGCGCTGGATGCGACCCCTTGGGCCGGTTGCGGGCACCTTCGCGATATCGATCCCTAGTTCCCGGGCAAATTTTCGCAACGAGGGACCTGCATGCGCGGAGCGGACTTCTGCGGAAGAGGGGACATTTTCTGGAGCGACTGGGGAACGCGGACGCTCGTCGGCCTGTACGAAGCTGGACGTCATCGTTTCTGATTTAGAACTCGATGCTTCCAGAGGAACTGCTTCTGCTTGTTTGCCGGGTTTCACTTCCGGTATATCCGGACTGCCGCTTTGACTGTCGGAGTCTTGGGGGATTTCAATCACCATCATTGGTGTGCCGGCGGAAACCGTATCCCCCATCTTGATGATGATCTCTCTGATGATTCCAGCAATAGGCGCAGGCACGTCGATTGTTGCCTTGTCAGATTCAAGTGTGACTAGTGCATCCTCTACCTTGATCTCGTCTCCAGGCTTAACCAGAATTTCGATTACTGGAACTTCCTTGAAGTCACCGATATCTGGAACAAGAATTGTCGTTTTGTTCGTCATGGTTGTAGGTCTTTGATTGGATAGGTCGCTTCCGCGAACTGGCGCAGGAGTAGCAAATGCGTCCTAGCAAATCCAGGATGCCAAACGGTCGGGATCCAGTTGGTAGAGTTTTATGGCCTCTCCTGGGACAGAGCGGGGGACTCCCCCTTGGCGCGCCAGGGTATCGAGGGCGGCCAGTACGATGTGATGCCGATCGATTTCGAAGAATCGCCGCAATGCCGATCGGGTATCGCTGCGTCCAAAGCCGTCGGTGCCAAGGGTGATAAATTTGGCGTCAACATAGGACGCAATCATTTGTGGGTAGGCTCGTACATAGTCCGAGGCTGCGATGATCGGTACATGTCCCGCGAGGGACTCCGCAACATGACTCGTTCGCTCCGCTTGGTCTGGATGAAGCCGGTTCCAGCGCTCCGTATCCCTGGCCTCGCGGGCTAGCTCGCTGAAACTGGTGACACTCCACACTTCGCTGGAGATTTTCCAGTCTTTGGCAAGCAGCTCGGCTGCGGCGATAACTTCACGCAATATCGTTCCCGAGCCCAGCAGCCGTACGTGGCCTCTAGGCGATTCGGCTTGCGTCGAGTTGAAGCAATACATGCCGCGGACGATCTGTTCTTCGATGCCGGCAGGCAGCGACGGTTGTGCGTAATTCTCGTTCATCACCGTGACGTAATAGAACTCGTCCTGACCGCGCTCCATCATCTGATGCATGCCGTGATCGATGATGACCGCCAGTTCGCCGGCAAAGGCCGGGTCGTAGGCGCGGCAGTTGGGAATGGTGGCCGCCATCACGTGACTGCTGCCGTCCTGGTGCTGCAAGCCCTCGCCGCCGAGAGTGGTGCGGCCGGCGGTGGCGCCGAGAAGGAAGCCCCGCGCCCGCTGGTCGGCCGCGGCCCAGATTAAGTCACCGACGCGCTGGAAGCCGAACATCGAGTAGTAGATGTAGAACGGTAGCATCGGTAGGTCATGAACGCTGTAGGAGGTTCCCGCAGCGATCCACGACGAAAGTGCGCCTGCCTCTGTGATGCCTTCCTCCAGCAACTGCCCCTCCCTAGCTTCACGGTAATAGAGCATCGAGCTCGCATCCTCGGGCTCGTAGAGCTGGCCGACCGGCGAGTAGATGCCGATTTGGCGAAACAGGTTCGCCATGCCGAAAGTGCGCGCCTCGTCGGCGACGATGGGCACGATTCGCGGCCCCAACTGCTTGTCCTTGAGCAGGCTACCCAGCATCCGCACCACGGCCATCGTGGTGGACATTTCCTTCCCTTCGGCGGCTAGGGCGAACTGGGCGTAGTCGCCGATATGCGGTATCGGTACCGGTCCGGCATGACGCCGGCGCAGCGGCAGGCTGCCGCCCAGCGCCGCGCGCTGTCCGCGCAGGTAGCGCATTTCGACGCTGTCGTCGTCGGGGCGATAGAAGCGCAACTGCGTGACGTCGTCGTCGGACAAGGGCAGGTCGAAGCGATCGCGAAACGCTTTCAAGGCATCGATGTCAAGCTTCTTCGCTTGGTGAGCCGTCATCCGCGATTCACCAGCCCCACCCATGCCGTAGCCCTTCTTGGTTTTCGCCAAGATGACAGTGGGGCGTTCTTTGTGCGCTTTGGCCGCGGCGAAGGCAGCGTGGAGCTTGCGGAAATCATGGCCACCGCGCTTGAGTGCATCGATTTCCGCATCGTTCATGTGCGATACCAATGCTTGCACTTCAGGATCCTGCTGGAAAAAGTGCAGCAGGTTGTAGGCCCCATCCTTGGCTCCCAGAGTCTGGTATTGACCGTCTACCGTTTGCGCAAAGCGGTGAAGCAGGGCGTGGTTGGTATCCCGTGCAAACAGCGGATCCCAGTCCGAGCCCCAGATGACCTTGATGACATTCCAGCCCGCGCCGGAGAACAGCGACTCAAGTTCCTGAATGATCCTGCCGTTGCCGCGCACCGGCCCGTCCAGGCGTTGCAGATTGCAATTGATGACAAAGGTCAGGTTGTCCAGATTTTCGCGAGCCGCGAGGGTGAGGCCCGCGATCGACTCGGGTTCGTCCATTTCTCCATCCCCGAAAACGCCCCAGACGTGTCGCTCGGCTGTAGTCGCCAATCCGCGATTCTCCAAATAGCGCATGAAACGTGCGTGGTAGATCGCCGTAATCGGCCCCAGCCCCATGGAGCCGGTCGGGAACTGCCAGAAGTCCGGCATCAGCCACGGGTGAGGGTAGGAGCAGAGCCCCTTGCCGCCCACTTCCTGACGGTAGTTGGCCAAGTGTTCCTCGGTCAGGCGCCCTTCAAGGAAAGCCCGTGCGTAAATGCCCGGGGCAGAATGCGGCTGGAAGAACACCAGATCGCCGCCGTGGGTCTGGTCGCGAGCCTGAAAGAAATGGTTGAAGCCGATTTCGAAGATTTCCGCCGCCGACGCGTAGCTTGCGATGTGGCCGCCGAGTTCGCCATAGGCTTGATTTGCACGAACGACCATCGCCAGCGCGTTCCAGCGAATGATAGAGGTAATCCGTTCTTCGACTGCAAGGTCGCCGGGGTATGGCCCCTGCTTGTCGATCGGAATCGTGTTCCGATAAGCCGAATACGGTTGCACATGGGCGATAAGGCCCATGTGCTGGGCTTGTTCTTCCAACTGGCGTAACAGAAACAGACCGCGCTCGGGGCCAGAATCGGCAACCACAGCCTCGAGTGACTGTAGCCATTCTTTTGTTTCCTGCGGATCGACATCAGTTGCCTTCAACGTATTGGTGTCTGATGCCGCACTCGAATTATTTTCCTGCCTGCCCATGACTGTTCTCCTAGAGAGCCGGATGCAGGTTACCGGTCAGCACGCAGCACGTGTATCCAAAATCGGATCAAATATGACAAAATTAGAAATATTATGCTGCTTAATGATTATTTAGAGGAATATCGTGCCGACTATGCCGCTTGACGCAATTGACCTGCGTATTCTCGATGAGTTGCAGGAGAACGCTCGCCTCACCAATGTAGAGCTTGCTGCGCGTGTGCACCTTTCGCCTTCGCCTTGCCTGGCGCGTGTCCGGGCGCTGGAAGAGTCCGGATTGATTCATCGCTATGTCACTTTGCTTGATCCGTTGCTACTCGGGCTTAGCGTGAGTGTGTTCATCCAGATTCGACTTGAGCGCCAGATCGAGCATGCCCTCGAGCAGTTTCAGAATGCGATCAGCGAGTATCCGGAGGTCATGGAATGTTATTTGATGACTGGAGATTCGGATTACCTGATTCGGGTGGTGGTGTCTGATATTCAGGCGCTCGAACGATTCATCGTGGACGAACTGTCGAAGATTCCCGGTGTGGCGAACATCCGCTCCAGCTTCGCGCTGAAGCAGGTGAAATACAAAACGGGATTGCCTTTGGTACATCCCAAACAACCCCGTGGAAAGGCAAAACGCAGGCTTCGATAGAGGCTGGTTCTGCGCGACTTCCTTAGCCGACGCGGGGCCCGCCCTTGAAGCGCTGTGCAAATGCGACGAAATACTCCAAGCTCTTCGGATTCGCCACCGCATCCAGGTTCACCACCCCTTCCAGCGCCTTTCCCAGCAACAATTTCTTTACCGGCAACTCCAGCTTCTTGCCAGTGAGGGTGTGCGGAATTTCGTCCACCTGGATGATTTCGTTGGGAACATGGCGTGACGAAAGCGCGTTCCGAATGCGGGCCACCAGTTGGGACTTGAGTTCGTCCGTCAGAATGTTTCCGGGGCGCAGTACGACGAACAGGGGCATGTAGGACTCGCGGCCAAGGTATTCAAGGTCGACCACCAGACTGTCGAGAATCTCCGGGAATGCTTCGACAGCACGGTAGAGTTCGCTGGTCCCCATGCGGATGCCGTGTCGGTTGATGGTGGCATCGGAGCGACCATAGATGATGGCCCCGCCGCGGGGAGTGATCTGGATCCAGTCACCGTGGCGCCAGATGCCGGGGAACATGTCGTAATAGCTGTCGCGGTAGCGCACACCATCAGGATCGTTCCAGAAATACAGGGGCATCGAGGGCATGGGTTGCGTGCAGACCAGTTCCCCCACCGCATTCACGATCGGCTTGCCGTCGTCGTCGAAGGCTTCGATCCTGGAGCCGAGACAGCGGCACTGCATTTCACCGACGAAGACGGGCAGCGTCGGGATGCCGCCGACAAAAGCACTGGCGATATCGGTACCGCCAGACATGGGCGCAAGAAAGACGTCGGCATTTACGTGATCGTAGATCCAGCGATAACCCTCTGGCGACAGCGGCGAGCCAGTAGAGCCCATGGCGCGCAGGGAAGATAGGTCGGCTAGAGCGGCGGGCGCGATGTCCGCCTTCATGCAACCGGCGTAGAAGGCTGCGCCGGCACCAAAGAATGTGAGCCGCGCATCTCCGGCAAAACGCCAGAGGGCGCCCAGGTCAGGCCAGCCTGGATTACCGTCATAAATGCAAACGGTAGTACCGACCAGGAGCCCGGCGACCTGAAGGTTCCACATGATCCAACCAGTTGTCGAATACCAATGATAGCGATCCTCGGGGCCGAGATCGTTGTGCAGTCCCATGATCTTGATTTGCTCTAGCACCACGCCGCCGTGGCCATGGACGATGGGCTTGGGTAGGCCGGTGGTCCCCGATGAATAGACGATCCATAGGGGGTGGTCGAAAGGCACCGGATTGGTTTTCAGGGCGACATTGTCTTCAATCAGGTCGGCCCAGCGCAGTATGTGGGTGACGTGCGGAAAGCGACTCTCAGCGCCGTTGTCGACCGCGTATGACAGGCAGGGCACCTCGATCAGCGTCTCTACAGTGGGTAGTTGTTCGAGAATAGAGGCTACGACGTCGCGGCGATCGAAGGTCTTGCCGCCGTAACGATAGCCGTCAACGGTTATCATGGCCTTTGGTTCGATTTGGCGGAAGCGGTCGAGCACGGCGAGTGCACCGATGTCCGGCGAACAGACCGACCAGATGGCGCCGAGAGAAGCTACGGCGAGAAAGGCAACCACGGTTTCAGGGATATTGGGCATGTAGGCGACCACCCGGTCACCCTCGCCAACGCCCTTCGTGCGGAGGGCGGCCGCGAGCGATGCCACCTGACGTTGCAGTTCATGCCAACCTAGCTCCTCAAGTCCGCCTGACTCATCGCGGAAAATGATGGCAGGCCGAGCGTCTGTGGCGTGGCGGAAAATCTGATCGACGTAATTGAGTCGGGTCCCGGGGAACCAGACCGTACCGGGCATGCGCTGGTCGCCGAGAACGGTGATGCCGGGCGTGGTGAACGCGATGCCGAAATAGTCGACGATCGATGACCAGAATCCTTCAAGGTCGTTTACCGACCATTGCCAGAGAGCGTCGTAGCTATCGAAAGTCTTGCCATGCGTCTGCCTCAGCCAGTCCGTGTACTGGGTGATACGGGCCTTGCGGATGACCGACTCGCTCGGTTGCCAGATTGCAGCAGTGTTTAAATCGCTCATCTTCGTTCATTATCCCCGCTTGTCAGAACCAATCAATTAGCAACCATTACGCTACCGCCAGCGCTCTGCCTGGACGAGCATGACTACAGAATCCTCGGTGCTGCCGAGCAATGCGTTGAAAGCTTCAGGGGCAGTCGCAACGCCATTCTCGAAAGCCATTTGAGTCGGCCACCATAACTCGCGCACGCCCTGATAGGGCGGCGTGTCGCCATGCACAGAACGGCGCGGCCAGCAGCGCACATGACGCAAGGCGCCGACCGCGCGACCCAACGCCTCGTCGTCGTCGGTTGCCCAGGGGGTCATGCGGCGGCTGTCAACAAAGTGGAGCAGCTTGATCGAGAACGGTCGATTGTCCGGTGACCACATCATGTCACCGTCACTCAGCCCCGTACCGGCCTTCGGCAAGGAATAGAGCACGTCCTCGTCAGCTACGACGAACTGAAGATTGGGCATGTCGATGAATTTTGGTTCATCTTCGAGGATGTACTTGATGATCACAGGATGTTCGCGAAAGCCCGTCGCATCCTTCTCGTTGTCGAACCATAGTTCGGCGACAGCGTCGAAGCGGGATTGTCCCGGCCCTAGGAGCCCCGTATCGATCTGATGGCTTTGCACATAACGGCGCATGGTCGTCATGTGGCTGCCCATCGTGCCGTGTGGATGGCGATAGTAATCGTGAAAATGCTCCCGCGTCAGATCTGGCCGGCGCGGAATCAATGCAAGTACTTTTACACCGCTCATGGGTCTCTCTTCTTGTATTGGTTATCGAAGCCGACGGTCAAGATGCATTGCCTGAAAGGCGGGCGAGCAGGCTGTAGCAATCCTGCGGAAATGCATTCCCACGCCAGGCGACGTGATGGTCTGCGCGCACCAGGACAAGATCCCGCTCGTAAATCCGCCGTGCATTGGCATCGTCGAGGCGCAACACTTTGAGCGGGATTCCTTTCGCCTTCGCTGCAGAATCAATTGCCGTCGTGTCAGTGCTGTTCAGGACAATCACCGTATACCATTTGCCGAGGTGATCGTAGACCGCAGTGCCGTCCGAAAGGAAGACGTTAGGCAGACGACTGCCCGGCCAAGTTGTCGGAATATAGACTTGCGAATCGAACTTTGGCGGATCGCCTGCTTCGTTTACGACTATAGGAGATTCGGCGTAGCGGTATCCGTGTTCCGTACCCCAGCCTTCGTTTTCGGCGTTGGTCAGATCGGCAATTTTTCTGCCCAGAGCCAGCCGTTTCGCATGGGCTTCCGGAGTGGCGCCCGACACGTTGCCTGCCTCGGCGTAAATCTCTGCAAGGGCGAACCGTACCTTCAGATGCGTTTCCGAAGTTGCCCATGACAGTTTAGCGACGGGGCGGCGCTCGGCGTGATATGAATCGAGCAATGCTTGCCCTCCCCAGCCATGAATCGCCGCCGCCAGTTTCCAGCTTAGGTTGCCGACTTCGGCAATGCCTGTGTTCATTCCGTAACCGCCGGTGGGCATGAACTGATGGCAGGCATCGCCTGCTAGGAAAACCCTGCCGTTGCTGTATTTCTGTGCCACCAAATAATGGGCTGACCACGGATTGGCAACGATGACTTCAAAATCGAATTTGCATCCCACCCATTCCTCCACGAGCGATCGGGGATCGAGTTTCGATTCGTCGCAGCCGGGTTCCAGGAACACGTGCAACGTCCAGAATTCCTTGTCGTCCTGAGCAACGATCACTCCCTTGCCTGTCTGGTAGTGCCACGCGATGCCGAAGCGTTGCAACACGTCCAGGGCCCGGGAGCGGAAGTGGATCATGAACAGCCGCGCCACATTGCTTTGTCCTTCATTCTCGATTCCAAGTTGCTTGCGTACCGTACTGCTGCCTCCGTCGCAGCCGACAAGAAATCTCGATCGGACCTGTTGTTCTTCGCCGGTCTGGGTGTTCTTGATCAGTGACGTTACCCCCTCGGCATCCTGGATGAACGATTCGAGACGCCACGAGAACCTTACATCGATGTTCGGGCTTTCGTCAGCCGCCTTCTTCAGGACCGGTTCGATGACAATCTGGCTGACTCTCAATGGTGCTTCGAGCGTCAGGCTGCCATCGTTATTCGTCCGTCTGCGCCAGTACTCGTCGTCTGCTGAAAGATAAGGAAAGCGCTGCAACTCGTGCCCGTTTTCACTCAGATCGGTAATCCAGGAAATATTGAAGTTGCTCTTCGGCGGCACACCAACCGCACGTAACTTATCGGCAAGTCCTGTTCTCCGGAACAGTTCCATCGAACGTCCATTGGTCAAATCCATCTTGGGATGGCTTGTCGTCGTCGGGTTGCGTTCGGCAACGAGAGACTTGATGCCGAAATGGGCAAGTTCCAACGACAAGGTTAGGCCTACGGGCCCGCCTCCTGCGATCAGTACGGGGACTTCAATCATGGTTTCTCCTCAGTATCAATTGTCTTTTCAGTGACTCAGAGATGGCCGGCAGGTCCGACCTGGCCGCCCCACAGGTAAATCGAATCCCAGCGTTTGAACACCCACTCATCTTCATTGCCGATCCGGGTTGCATTGACGCCATATTCGAAGGCAAAGCCGGAGGGTGATTGCGTGTAGAACGATGTCACCGGATCGTTGGCGTGCTGTCCTAGTTCGCGAACGATGGGAGCAGCTCCAGCCCTGGTCTTGTCCCAGGCCCTGCCGACGGTGGTAATGCTATCGACCTCCACAAATACGTGATCGGGCCCGGTTTTGCCCGGAATGGAAGCCAAAGCGATTACATGATGGCGACAGCCGCCATGAAGAAAATAGGCATCCACACCCTCGGTCACGACCACAACATCGCTTACCCGGAATCCGAGGACTGTGGTGTAGTAGTGAAGGGCAGCTTGTAAATCGGGAACGAGCATCAGGACATGTCCCAGGCCGGCTCCGCCAGTGACGAATTTCGCACCAGTGAGGGATGCGAAGGGTTCGGCGACAACCATTCCTCCGATGAAGAGTTCCAGGGGTGTGCCGTCCACGGCGATGGTTCGCACCAGGCGGCCGACGTTTCGCTTCTTTGCCAAAACACTATTTTCTTCTGCGTCATACCCTGCGGCCTTCACACGGGCCACAACCGCATCGAGACTTGCTGACGAGTCCAGTTCAATGCCCACGTAGGCAAGGCCTGGGTTTGGTCCAGGTTCAATAGAGAATCGCCAGGCGCGATCATCGACCCGCAGGCGCAACGCATCTCCATCGACGATGGGTTGCATGCCATAGAGGTCAGTGGCAAATGTGCGCCATTCGCTGACATTTCCGGTCACACCTACATATCCCAAAGCAAGTGACTCCTTCATTCCATCTTCTCCTCAACAACAAATTGAACTTTGCAAACGATTCCCGCAGGTGTGTTCTGGCGGCCCCGAATTTGGTGCTAAAGGGAAACTTCCAGCCACTTCCGGGCTTCGTCGAACTGGGTGGCCTCGAACCATTCGCGCAAGTAGGTGATCCTGCGCGCTGCTCACGGTGACCACCAGGCCGGCGTAGAGCTCGGGCACCGGTTGGCCATCGATGAAGGTGCCGCGGACTACGTGGTGCTGGGCGAAACCTTCGGAGGGCGGTAACTGGGTAACTTCATCGTAGCGGGCATTGCTCATCGGTCCGGGCACACTACGTAGCAGACAGGCGTTCTCCGCTTTGGTTTGGGTTTTTCTGGTGACTGCATGCCAGATGGTGGCATCGTCCGCGTACAGTCTTTCGAATATGCCCGCGTCGCGGTCGGCAGAGGCGCGGGCCAGCTCTGCGGTGACTCTCAGCGATTCCTCTGGGGTAGTCATAGTTAGTCTATGCCCGAGCCATGACGACGACCACCTTGTTGTCGAGCATAAAGCCTCCTGTTGAATTTGTGGTGCGGTTGCGCGAATCGAATCAATTCCTTGGCATTCCCAATGTGGGCGAGATTCTTTGCACAATCGTAGCGCGCTAAAAACTGACCAGATGGTTAAATACTAAAACATATAGTATTAAAGTTGTCAATAATCCTGACCAAGTGGTCAGTATGGTAAGGAGCGAACCTTGAGTAGGCCAATAGAGAAATCGAAGAATGATGGGCACGGAGTATTTTCTGGCGTATCGCGACCTTTTCGGCTTTGCGTCTGAGATTGGTAAATCTCGAAAAGCGCGACTGCCTGAAACGCTAGCACTGGCAAGGATTTGAAGGGGGTGTCTTGACTTTGTCCCCGGTGTCCTTATACTGCGCGCTCTTTTCTTTTGTAGGCGCGTAGCTCAGCTGGTTAGAGCACCACCTTGACATGGTGGGGGTCGTTGGTTCGAGTCCAATCGCGCCTACCAGAATTTCTCCGAAATTCTGGTAGTTCCAAGCTAAAGCCACCTCGCGGTGGCTTTTTTGCTTTCCGCCCCTCCAAATGGGGGGAGCCTTGCTCCCGTCCGCCTCGTAATCTCCCCGTCTTGAGCATCCACCAAGCGATGCCCGTTCGGCGGACCCGACTCAGTTCCAAGCCAGGATCAGGCGCGTGTGTTTGGTTTTCGTTGCGACAGACAAACGACAGACAGGAGGAGTGATGGCAAAAAGCGAAGGTAGGTTCAACGGCAAGGTGGCAATTGTCACGGGCGGTACCAGCGGCATTGGTGAGGCCCTGGTCCGGTTGTTGGTGGCAGAGGGCGCTCGCGTCGTCATAGCGGCACGCCGCGAAGAACTCGGGAATGCGCTGGTCAATGACCTGGGGGCCGACCGTGCGCTGTTCTGCAAATGCGACATGGGCGTGCGGGCGGATATCGAGGCGTTGTTTTCGGCAACTGTCAAAGCCTTCGGTGGCCTCGACATTCTGGTCAACAATGCTGCGCTTTCCAGCTTCGGTGCGACGCCGGATCTCGATCCGGCTACCTGGCACCAGGTGATTGCTGCCAACCTCGATGCCGTTTTCTACACTGCACGGGCGGCGATTCCCCTGTTCCGCCAGCGTGGCGGTGGCAATATCGTCAATGTTGCGTCAATCTCGGGTTTGTTCGGCGATTACGGCTTCACCGCCTACAACGCCTCCAAGGGCGGCGTGATCAACTACACCAAGTGCCTGGCCATCGACCATGCGCGGGAAAACATCCGTGTCAATGTGGTCTGTCCCGGCTTGGTCGAGACGCCGATGAGCGCAGTGATCGGGGAGATGGGTCTGCATGACACTTGGGTGGATACGATCCCTATGGGGAGGGGAGGAACGCCGGAGGAGATAGCCAAGATCGTTGCTTTCGTCGCTTCCGATGACGCCAGCTTCATGACCGGCAGTGTGATTGTCGCCGACGGTGGACTGACTGCCGCAAGTGGGCAGCCGAATCTGCCGAAGATTCTGGCGAAAATGAATCAAGGGGGGTGACAACAGGTGTGGCCAGACCTGTCGATGCGCTAAAATCACGGCAAACATGTACCGGGCAGGGCGAAAACGATGTCGTTGTCGCCCTGTTCGTGTTTTTGGAGCAAGCATAGATGCCCGTTATCACCCTTCCCGACGGTTCGAAAAGAGGATTCCCGCAGCCGGTTTCGGTTGCTGAAGTCGCTGCGTCGATTGGTGCTGGACTTGCCAAGGCCGCGCTGGCCGGGCGGGTCGATGGCCGTCTCGTGGACACCGCTTTCCGTATCGATAACGACGCAAACGTAGCCATCGTTACCGACAAGGATGGCGATGGGCTTGAAATCATCCGTCATTCCACTGCCCACCTATTGGCCTATGCGGTGAAAGATCTGTTTCCGGATGCTCAAGTCACCATCGGCCCGGTGATCGAGAACGGTTTCTACTACGACTTTGCCTACAAGCGCCCGTTTACGCCGGAAGATCTGGAAGCAATCGAAAAGCGTATGGCAGAGTTGGCCAAAAAGGATTTTCCGATTACGCGAGAAGTCATGTCGCGCCAGAACGCGATCGACTTCTTTTTGAACCTGGGTGAGCAGTACAAGGCAGAACTGATTGCTGCCATCCCGGAAGATCAGGAAATCGGTCTCTATCGCGAAGGCGATTTCATCGACCTTTGTCGTGGCCCGCACGTGCCCTCGACCGGCAAGCTGAAGACCTTCAAGCTGATGAAAGTGGCCGGCGCCTACTGGCGTGGCGATTCGAAGAACGCCCAGCTGCAGCGAATCTACGGTACCGCCTGGGCGAAGAAGGAAGAGCTGGACGTCTATCTGCACATGCTGGAGGAGGCGGAAAAACGGGATCACCGCAAGCTGGGCAAGCAACTCGATCTGTTTCATCTTCAGGAAGAGGCGCCGGGGCTGGTGTTCTGGCACCCGCACGGGTGGACCGTTTGGCAGGAGATCGAGCAGTACATGCGCGCCGTATATCGCGACAACGGCTACCAGGAAGTGCGTTGCCCGCAAATTCTCGACCGCACGCTGTGGGAAAAATCCGGGCATTGGGAGCATTACAAGGCGAACATGTTCACCACTGAATCGGAGAGCCGTGATTACGCGGTGAAACCGATGAACTGCCCGGGCCACGTGCAGATATTCAATGCCGGCCTGCGTTCCTACAAGGAACTGCCGCTACGGTACGGCGAGTTCGGCTCCTGCCATCGAAACGAACCGTCCGGGGCCCTGCATGGCGTGATGCGGGTACGCGGCTTTACGCAGGACGACGGCCATATTTTCTGTACCGAAGACCAGATCGAGGCCGAAGTGACGGCGTTCAACGCCCTGCTGCGCAAGGTCTATGCGGATTTCGGCTTTACCGATGTGGCGGTGAAGCTGGCGTTGCGCCCCGAAGGGCGTGTCGGTAGCGACGATGTCTGGGACAAGGCCGAAGCCGCACTGCGCTGCGGCCTGCGCGCCGGTGGCCTGGAATGGGAAGAGTTGCCTGGCGAGGGGGCCTTCTACGGCCCGAAGATCGAGTTTCACATCAAGGATGCCATCGGTCGCTCCTGGCAATGCGGTACCGTGCAGGTCGATTTCTCGATGCCGGGTCGTCTTGAGGCGGAATATGTCGGCGAGGACAACGCCCGGCACGTCCCCGTCATGCTGCATCGGGCGATCCTCGGTTCGCTCGAACGCTTTATCGGCATCCTGATTGAAAACCATGCCGGCGCATTGCCTTTGTGGCTGTCGCCGGTGCAGGCGGTGGTGCTGAACATTTCCGAAGGCCAGTCAGATTACGCCGAAAGCGTGGCACAAAAGCTGCGTGAAACAGGACTGCGCGTCGAATGCGATTTGCGGAGCGAGAAAATTACCTATAAAATCCGCGAACATAGTTTGTTGAAGCGGCCTTATCTGGTGGTGGTTGGTGATAAGGAAAAGGTCGCCGGGTTGGTCGCCGTCCGTGCCCGTGGAAATCAGGATCTCGGGCAAATGTCCCCTGATGCGTTGGTGGAACGCCTGCTGGCGGAGAAGCGCAGCCGGTCGTAGCGGCCTTGTTTTTTTGATTTTTGGAGATATGCACCATCGCCCAGGAAAAGACGCAACGCGTCAATGATGAAATCACTACTCCCGAGATTCGTTTGGTCGGGGAAGAAGGTGAGCAACTCGGTATCGTATCTGTGCGTCAGGCACTGGCTCTGGCAGAGGAAGCGGAACTGGATCTGGTTGAAATTGCACCCATGGCGCAACCGCCGGTGTGCAAGATCATGGACTTCGGCAAGTTCAAGTATCAGGAATCCAAACGCGCCCACGAAGCCAAGCTGAAACAGAAGCAGGTTCAGGTCAAGGAAGTCAAATTCCGCCCCGGCACCGACGAGAACGACTACCAGATCAAGCTGCGCAACGTCATCAAGTTTCTGGGAGAGGGCGACAAGGCCAAGATCACCTTGCGCTTCCGCGGTCGGGAAATGGCTCACCAGGAAATCGGCATGCGTATGCTGGAGAGGATCAAGGGGGATTTGTTGGAACAAGCCCAGGTCGAGCAATTTCCGAAAATGGAAGGCCGCCAGTTGATCATGGTGTTGGCGCCTTCGAAAAAGCTGGTGAAGTAAGGATTCTTCCGCTGGCCGGGATATGTCCGGACGACGGAGAAATGAGCGGGGCGGGTTATCAAGTGTCGTCGAGGCGACGACCACCTGGTTCCGTGTCAAAAGGAGATCTTCGATGCCGAAGATGAAGACCAAGAGCGGTGCAGCCAAGCGCTTCAAAGTGCGCGGCAGTGGCAGCATCAAGCGCTCACAGGCGTTCAAGCGCCACATCCTGACCAAGAAAACCACTAAGGCCAAGCGCCAGCTGCGCGGTTCGGCGGAGATGCACGCCTCCGACGTCCGGATGGTTCGCGCAATGCTGCCCTACGCTTAAGGAGAGCTAAATGCCTAGAGTCAAACGTGGTGTAACGGCGCGCGCGCGCCACAAGAAGGTTCTTGCTCTGGCCAAGGGTTACCGCGGCCGCCGCAGCACGGTCTATCGCATCGCCAAGGAAGCGGTGATGAAAGCGGGGCAGTATGCCTATCGCGACCGCCGTCAACGCAAGCGTCAGTTCCGTGCCCTGTGGATTGCCCGTATCAATGCGGGTGCCCGTGAGCTGGGCCTCAAATACAGCACCTTCATGAACGGCCTGAAGAAGGCCTCCATCGAGGTGGATCGCAAGGTCCTCGCTGATCTGGCAGTGTTCGACAAGCCGGCGTTTGCGGCCCTGGCGAACCAGGCCAAGGCCAAACTCGGCGCGTAAGCAGAACCGACGCGAACAAGAGGGAGGCCTCGGGCAACCGGGGGCCTCCCTTTTCTATTGAGTCTATGGAAAATCTCGAACAACTCGAACACTTGGTCGCTGCTGCGACGGCCGAGTTCGCCGCAGCGGTTGAACCGGCGAAGCTCGAAGAAGCCAAGGCCCGCTACCTGGGCAAGGACGGCTCGCTGACGGCTTTGCTCAAGGGCCTCGGCAAACTTGCTGCGGACGAACGTAAAAGCGCCGGCGCGGCCATCAATGTCGCCAAGGATCGCGTCGAAGCGGCGCTCGTTGCGCGCCGCGAAGCGCTGCGCGAAGCGGCGCTGCAAGCGCAGTTGGCGGCCGAAGCTCTCGACGTGACCCTGCCCGGACGTGGTAGCCCCGGTGGCGGGCTGCATCCGGTGGTGCGCAGTCTGGATCGGATCGAGCAACTGTTCCGTTCCATTGGTTTCGAAGTGGCCGATGGCCCGGAGATCGAAACGGACTGGCATAACTTCACTGCCCTGAACACGCCGGACAATCATCCGGCGCGTTCGATGCACGACACCTTCTATCTGCTCGACGAGGCCGGCAAGGTTCGCGAGGACGTGCTGCTGCGCACCCATACCAGCCCGGTACAGGTGCGCTACATGCAGGCTCACGTAGCTAAGTACGGCCACCTCGAACGCATGCCAGAAATTCGTATCATCGCGCCCGGCCGCGTTTATCGAGTCGACTCCGACGCCACCCATTCGCCGATGTTCCACCAGGTTGAGGGGCTGTGGGTTGGCGAGGGCGTCAGCTTCGCCGATCTGAAGGGTGTGGTCGCCGACTTCCTGAAGAACTTCTTTGAAAGCGATGATCTCAAGGTGCGCTTCCGTCCCTCCTTCTTCCCGTTTACCGAGCCGTCGGCGGAGATCGATGTGGCTTTCATGCGCGGGCCGCTGGAAGGTCGCTGGCTGGAGATCGCCGGTTGCGGCGTGGTTCATCCCAACGTCCTGCGCTTCGGCGGCATCGATGCGGAGAAATATACCGGCTTCGCTTTCGGCATGGGCCCCGATCGGCTCACCATGCTGCGTTACGGCATCAACGACCTGCGCCTCTTCTTTGAGGGCGATCTGCGTTTCCTCTCGCAGTTCAACTGAAAACTCGCGCGAGACCTAAGTCATGCAATTTTCGGAATCCTGGCTGCGCACCCTGGTAAACCCTTCGCTCGACAGCGAGGCGCTGGCCCACGCTTTGACCATGGCGGGGCTGGAAGTGGAACAACTCGATCCGGTCGCGCCGGCCTTCGATCAGGTGGTCGTGGCGCGCATCGTCAGCGCGGAAAAACATCCCAATGCCGACAGGCTGCGTCTTTGTCAAGTGGATGCCGGCGAACATGGCCTGCTACAGATCGTTTGCGGTGCGCCGAACGCAGCTGTCGATCTTCGCGTGCCTTGTGCCCTTGTCGGTGCGAAGCTGCCCGGAATCGAGATCAAGCAGGCCAAAGTGCGGGGTATCGAGAGTTTCGGCATGCTTTGCTCGGCAAGGGAATTGGGCCTTGCGGCGGATGCCGACGGCCTGTTGGTGCTGCCGGCCGATGCGCCGGTCGGCCGCAGCGTGCGCGAGTATCTCGATCTCGACGACCGCCTGATCACTCTGAAACTGACGCCCAATCGGGCCGACTGCCTTTCGCTGTCAGGCATCGCACGGGAGGTTGCGGCGTTGACCGGTGCCCCGCTCAAGCGGCCGACCCTCGACGCCGTCGCGGCGACTCATCAGGAAACCCGTGCGGTGGTGCTCGACGCGTCGGCGGTTTGCTCCCGCTACTGCGGTCGTTTGATCAAGGGCGTCAATGCGGCAGCGCCGACGCCGGCCTGGATGCGGCAGCGCCTGGAGCGCAGCGGCATTCGCAGTATTTCGGTGGTGGTCGATGTCACCAACTATGTGATGTTGGAATTGGGCCAGCCGATGCATGCCTTCGACAACGCCAAGTTGTCGGGCGTTATCCACGTGCGCTATCCGCGGCAAGGCGAACAACTCACCCTGCTCAACGGTCAGACCGTCACCCCGGATGCCGATCTGGCGCTAATTGCCGACGAGGCCGGCGCGCTGGCGCTGGCCGGGATCATGGGGGGCGATGCTTCCGCGGTGACGGCAGCGACGACCGACATCTTTCTCGAGGCGGCTTTTTTTGCACCCGATGCAATTGCCGGCAAAGCCCGCGCCCTCGGTTTTTCATCGGACTCTTCCTATCGTTTCGAACGTGGCGTGGATTTTCAGTTGCAGCGTAGCGCCATCGAGCGGGCGACCCGGCTGGTGCTCGAACTCTGCGGTGGTGCCGCCGGACCGGTCATTGAGGCGGTATCGGACGCTGATTTGCCAAAGCGGACACCGGTACGTCTGCGCACCGCACGTGTCGCCAAGGTCTTGGGCGTCGGTCTTGATGCTGAGCGCATTGCTGCCTTATTGAGCGGCCTCGGCTTGCCTTGCGAGCCGATCGGCGCCGATCATCTGGTGACGCCCCCTGCGCATCGCTTCGACATCCAGATCGAAGAGGATCTGATCGAGGAAGTTGGACGTCTCTATGGCTACGACAATATCCCAGCACGACCGCCTGTCGCCAAGATGGCGATGATGCCTCTGGATGAGTCCCGCCGTGGTGCAATGGCCCTGCGCCGCAGCGTTGCCGCGCTGGGCTATCAGGAGACGGTGAATTTCAGTTTTGTCGAAGCGGTATGGGAAGCAGATTTTTGCGGAAACGGTAAGCCCATTGTCCTGGCCAATCCGATTGCCAGTCAGATGGGCGTGATGCGCTCCAGCCTGATCGGCGGCTTGGTTGCGGTGCTGGTCACCAACCGCAAGCGCCAGCAGGACCGCGTGAAAGTGTTCGAAATCGGGCGCTGCTTCCTCACTGATGCAGCCGCTGAGCCGGTGAAGGGCTTTCGCCAGCCGCTGCGGCTGGCCGGGTTGGCAGCCGGCGCGGCGCAGCCGGAGCAGTGGGGAGTGCCGAAGCGTGCTGTCGATTTCTACGATCTCAAGGCGGATGTCGAGGCGCTTCTGGCTGGCCGTAGTCCGGTCTTTGAGCGCGTCGATCATCCTGCGCTGCATCCCGGCCGCTCCGCCAGGGTGTGCATTGATGGCAAAGACATAGGCATGCTCGGCGAACTGCATCCGCGCTGGATGCAAAAATACGAACTCGGTACCGCGGCCGTTGCCTTCGAGCTGGAGATGGATGCGCTGGTGCAACAGGGGATTCCGGCCTATCGGGAAGTCTCGCGCTTCCCGGCGGTGGTGCGTGATCTAGCGTTGATCGTCAATCACGCGACGCCTTGGCAAGGACTGTATGAAGCCCTTCGCCGTGCCGCGCCGGCGATTGTCACTGGCATAGAGTTGTTCGATCTATATCACGGGAAAGGTGTCGCCGAAGGGCGAAAAAGCCTTGCGTTTCGGGTAGTTATGCAAGATACTCAACGCACGCTGGAGGATGCAGAAGTGGATGCGGCGATGGCCTCTCTGATTGCCATGGCTGAACAGAAATTCGCCGCCGAGTTGCGGCGTTGAAGAATCAAAAAGGAATTCAGGGGAGTGCGATGACGCTGACCAAAGCGGAACTGGCCGACCTGCTGTTTGATAAGGTTGGCCTTAACAAACGTGAAGCCAAGGATATGGTCGAAAGTTTTTTTGAGGAAGTGCGCACTGCGCTCGAAACCGGCGATAGCGTAAAGCTCTCCGGTTTCGGTAACTTCCAACTGCGCGACAAGCCACAGCGTCCGGGCCGCAATCCCAAGACTGGGGAAGAAATTCCCATCACCGCGCGTCGTGTGGTTACCTTCCACGCCAGCCAGAAACTCAAGTCCACGGTAGACGCTACCCAGAATGGCAACGTCCGTTAATCGCGAGGAATTGCCGCCGATTCCCGCCAAGCGCTACTTCACCATCGGCGAGGTCAGCGAGTTGTGCGGAGTTAAACCCCATGTCTTGCGTTACTGGGAGCAGGAATTCAATCAATTGAAGCCGGTCAAGCGGCGAGGCAATCGGCGCTATTATCAGCACCATGAAGTGTTGTTGGTGCGCCGCATACGCCAGCTGCTTTACGAAGAAGGTTTCACCATTAGCGGGGCACGTAATCGTCTGGAAGACACTGCGGTTCGCGGTGAGAGTCGCGACACTCCAGTCAAGTCTTTTTCATTGCGTGCGGAGTTGGCGGCGATCGTTGAAATTCTGCGTGTTTGAGCCAACCGATCTCGCCCTTTACTATATAATCCGCGACCAGTCGGGGCGTAGCGCAGCCTGGTAGCGCACTTGCATGGGGTGCAAGGGGTCGCGAGTTCGAATCCCGCCGCCCCGACCAGTAGATTAAAAAAAGGCCAATCTTCGGATTGGCCTTTTTTCTGCGGAATCGTAATTTCCCCGACAAAGCGCTTCTCCCGATCCTGTTCATGGAGTTCGGCGCAGCCTCGGTAGCCGTAGGCTACTTGCGATCCTTCCTTTGCAGCAGCGATTTCAGATCGGCGAACGGTGAATGGGTGGCGATTTCGCCGCGGGTTGTCTGCATGGTGCTGCCCTGGGTGGCTTCGAGTTGCCGTTGATGCTCGTTGTCGTGGCAGTAAAGGCAGAGAAGCTCCCAGTTGCTGCCGTTCGGTGGATTGTTGTGATGATTGTGGTCGCGGTGATGAACGGTTAGTTCGCGGAGGTTTGTTCGAGTGAACTCCCTTGCGCAGCGCCCGCAGATCCACGGGTAAATTTTGAGCGCCTGTTCGCGGTAGTCGTTCTCCCTCGATTCGGCCGTACGCCGTGCCTCGGCGACTAGGCGATCAAGCTTTGCGGGATCGGGTGTTTTTTGCGTCGGCATTGTTGGCTTCGGCGCATGCGACATTCGGGGGCCGAAGCCCCCGAATGTCTATTACTTCTTCTTAGCAGCCTTCTTACCAGCGACAGCGGCTTTGAAGGTAGCACCAGCGGAGAACTTCGGCACGGTGGTTGCGGCGATCTTGAGGGTCGCGCCGGTCTTCGGGTTTTTACCTGTGCGGGCAGCACGCTTGGCAGGTTTGAAGGAGCCGAAGCCGATCAGGGCAACGGAGTCGCCCTTGGAGACGGCCTTGACGACTGCGCCGAGGACGGCGGACAGCGCCCGCTCTGCGGCAGCCTTGGTGAGTTCGGCTTCTGCAGCGACAACTTCGATAAGTTCCGACTTGTTCATGGTGTTGAGCCTTTCGTTGTTATGGATGGAAATAGACGACTGCAATCTTACGGCTGCTATTTTCTTGTCCCTCGGCAGCCGCTTGACAGCCAATTCGGCGCGCAAGGCTTCCGACCGCGAACCGACGGGGCGTAATGCTACCAAGTGCGAGGGCTTGTGGGAACGGGTATAGCGCGCACCTTTGCCAGAAATATGTTGTTGAAAGCGCCGTTCGACATCCGTGGCGATCCCGGTATAGAGAGAGCCATCGATGCATTCAATCAGATAGAGATGCCAAACAACACCCAAACCCCGTCCCTCGATAGATGCTTTTCGTATGAATTGCGGATGCATGGTACCTGCAAGGTGAGCTTTGACGTTGTCGACAAAGGTTGATTTTATGGCTTCCGACGCGATTGTCGTTCCCGTTTGTCCCTTGCATGCGGGAGAGTGGGCGAATCGGTGGCTTATCAGTCCGGCTGATTTGAGGGACCACAACGATGGCCTGCTCCCGGTCCTAAGCTAGCCGCTATAATGGCGCCCGCCTGGCCCGGTTTTCCGTCGTAGCGAGGCGTACTGCCTGACAAGAGCGGGCATCCGGTTAGGCCGATATGCCTAACCTGTAGAGACGCAGGGGAGGTTGTGGTCAGGATGGGAGCACCCGATACTCGCAGATGCTTGCCCCACCGTACGAGGGGTTCTTGGGGACGCGAGTTTGAGCCCAGCCGCCGCGGCCAATTTCCAAATCAGGATTTCTTAATCGATCGGAAAGTTCATTCGCCGTCATGCGCCTTCTTCTGAGCAACGACGACGGATATCTCGCCCCCGGTCTAGCCGCCTTGGCTGGCGCAGTCTCCGGACTCGCCGAGTTCACGGTCGTCGCTCCCGATCAGGATCGCACCGGGGCCAGCAATTCCCTCACGCTCGATCGCCCGTTGACTCTCCGTTCGGGGGCTAACGGTTTCCACTATGTCAACGGCACACCGACCGATTGCGTGCATCTGGCAGTTACAGGCATGGTTGAGCATCAGCCGGACATGGTGCTCTCGGGCATCAATCTGGGGGCGAACATGGGGGACGATACGTTGTATTCCGGAACGGTAGCGGCGGCGACGGAGGGGCATCTGCTCGGTGTGCCGTCGATTGCCTTTTCCCTTGTCGGCCATGAGGGGCGCCATTTCGATACGGCGACGCAAGTCGCCAGGGAAATCTTCCTGCGCTTTCAGAAGCGGGGGCTGGGCGGGCCGGTGCTGCTCAATGTGAATATTCCCGATATCCCGTATGCGGAGATCAGGGGGATGTGCGTGACCCGACTCGGCCGTCGCCACAAGGCGGAGCCCGTGGTCAGGCAGATCAATCCGCGCGGGCAGACCGTCTATTGGGTTGGTCCGGCGGGCGAGGCCGCCGATGCCGGAGAGGGTACCGATTTTCATGCCGTGGCCAACGGTTACGTCTCAATCACGCCGTTGCAGATCGACCTCACTCATACCCAGCAAATCGGGGCCGTGCGGGATTGGCTGCTGGCATGAACCTGCAAGGTATCGGCATGACTTCGCAGCGGATGCGGACGCGCATGGTCGAGCGCCTGCGCGCCGAAGGTATCCGCGACGAACGCGTGCTGGCGGCATTGGGGACGGTGCCGCGCCATGTCTTCGTCGAACCGGCGCTGGCTCACCGTGCCTACGAAGACACCGCGCTGCCGTTGATGCTGGGGCAGACCATCTCGCAACCCTTCGTCGTCGCCCGCATGATCGAGCTGCTCCTGGCCGGTCGTGCGGGCCTTGGCAAGGTGTTGGAGGTGGGTGCCGGCTGCGGCTATCAGGCGGCCGTACTGGCGATGCTGAGCAAGGATGTCTATGCCGTGGAGCGCATTGCGCCGCTGCTCGCCCGCGCCCGCGACAATTTGCGCCAGTTGCGCTTGACCGGGGTACGCCTGAAACATGCCGATGGCAATTTTGGGCTGCCGGAGGCAGCGCCGTTTGATACCATCACCCTCGCCGCGGCGGCACAGCGCGCGCCGCAGACCCTGCTTGATCAGCTGTCTGTCGGTGGCCGCCTGATTCTGCCGCTGGGAACCGACCGTAGTCAGGTATTGGCGCTGATCGAACGCGGTGCCGATGGATTTGTCGAAACCCGTTTCGACGCTGTTCGTTTCGTGCCGCTTTTGCCAGGAGTCGAATGAGTCTGCGTACGCTTTTTTCGGGAATGGTTGTTGCCGTCGCATTCGCTGGTTGCGCCAGCCATGCTCCGGCGCCTGTGGTCGATCGCGGCACGGACGTGGCCGCGCTACCTTCGTCGTCCGCGTCCGCGTCCGCGGACGTGGTCGAGGTTCCTCCTGGTCATTACCTGGTAAAGCGCGGCGACAATCTGCTGCGCATCTCGCTCGACCATGGACAGGATTATCGCGAAGTCGCGGCATGGAACAAACTTGACGACCCGAACAAGATTAATGCCGGCCAGTTGTTGCGCGTTGTGCCGCCTGAAGATGCGGCGGTCGCGGTGGTAAAGCCGGTAGCCCCGCCGCAAGCAATCGATACTGCTCCAGTGGCCGTCGGCATGCTCAAGCGCGAACCGAAAGCGGGCACCCAGCCCTACTCCGACGAGGCGCTGCTGCGGTTGCAACGCGGTGAAGGCATGCCCCAGCCGAGTCCGGCGAAGACCGGGAAGCTGTTGCCGGAAGAGCCGCCAGCTGAGGTGATGCCAGCGGCTCTGGAGTGGTCGTGGCCGAATGGCGGAAAATTGATCGCTCCCTTCACCGAGGCGAACAACAAGGGCATCGACCTGGCCGGCAACGCCGGCGATGCGGTGCTCGCGGCAGCCCCGGGCAAGGTGGTTTATGCGGGAAGCGGATTGCGCGGCTACGGCAAGCTGGTGATCGTCAAGCACGATGCCACTTTCCTCAGCGCCTACGCCCACAATAATTCGATCCTGGTCAAGGAAGGCCAGAGCGTCACCCGCGGACAGAAGATCGCCGAGGTCGGTAACACGGATGCCGACCAGATCAAGCTGCATTTCGAAATCCGCCGCCAGGGTAAGCCGGTGGATCCTCTGCAATATCTTCCTAAACGCTGAAAATCTATGTCTGAGGATTCATTGTCCAGCGAGGAAGGCGAAGCGCTGCCCGAACCCGCCACCGAAGAAGAGATCGTCGTTGCGGAAGACGCTGAGCTGGATTTCCTCGACGACATCACGCAGCTCTATCTCAACGAGATCGGCGCCAGTCCGCTGCTGACCGCCGATGAGGAAAAAACCCTGGCGCGTGCTGCGCTGAAAGGCGATTTCGCTGCGCGCCAGCGCATGATCGAATCCAATCTGCGCTTGGTGGTGAGCGTTGCGCGGCACTACCAGAACCGCGGTGTTCCGCTCGACGATCTGATCGAGGAGGGCAATCTGGGCTTGATCCATGCCCAGGAAAAATTCGATCCCGAGCGCGGTTTCCGCTTCTCCACCTATGCCACATGGTGGATACGGCAGAACATCGAGCGCGCCATCATGAACCAGTCACGCACCATCCGGTTGCCGGTTCATGTGGTGAAGGAGCTCAATCTGGTGTTGCGCACTCTGCGTCGTATCGACAACGGCGAAGAGGGACAGCGGCATGGTGCGGAGGAAGTGGCGCGTCTGCTCGACAAGCCGGTCGAGGAAATCCGCCATATTCTTGCGCTCTCCGAACGCACCGCCTCGCTGGATGCTCCGCTCGATTTCGATCCCGATCTTTCCATCGGCGATGCGATTGCCGATGAGAATATCGCTAGCCCGGAAACGCAGCTCGCCCAACATGAGATCGAAACCCGCATGGCGACGTGGATCGATGAACTTTCCGAGCGCCAGCGTCGGGTGCTGGAGCGACGCTATGGTTTCAACGGTGCCGAAGTGGCGACGCTGGAAACGATCGCCGCGGAAATGGGCGTTACCCGGGAACGGGTGCGACAGATCCAGATGGAGGCGCTACAGGCCCTGCGGCGGCGTCTTGCGCGTGAGGGCGTGCGTCGCGACGCGCTGCTATAGCGCGCCGCGCAAAGCCATGGCCAGGTCGGTTACTGCCGAGGCATAAAAGCTGCTGCGGTTGTAGCGTGTCAGTACATAGAAATTTCTATAGCCGAGCCGGTATTCGGTTGCGGCGCCCGGGGTGACCAGATCGATTAGGGCCGCGGGCTGATCCGGTGCACTACCGATATCGATCCCCATTTCACGCAATTCCTTAACACTGCGCCGCGGCTCGATGCCTTCCGCCAGCAGGTCTTTCGCCGTCGCCGTCCCCAGCCTGGCGACGGCGGCGATCGGTGCGCCGCGTTGCCAGCCGTGTTCGGCGAGGAATCGGGCGACGCTGCCGATGGCATCCGTTGCATCGGTTAGATCAACGCGCCCATCGCCGTTGAAATCCTCCGCATAGGTGCGCACGCTGCTCGGCAGAAACTGTGGCAGACCGAGTGCGCCGGCGTACGAGCCGCGATAGCTCTCCGGTGCTCGTCCTTCGTCGCGCGCCAACAGCAGCAGCGCTTCCAATTCGCGGCGGAACAGTTCCGCTCGCGGCGGGTAATCAAAGGCGAGCGTGGTCAGTGTCGAGAAGGTCTCGAAGCTGCCGGTATGGCTTCCGTAGATGGTTTCCACGCCGATGATGGCGGCGATGATTTCGGCGGGAACGCCATATTGCTTTTCAGCGCGCAGTAGCGTCGCTCGGTGGGCGTCGATAAATTTGACGCCGGCCTTTATCCGCTTCGATTCGACGAAGCGCGCGCGGTAGGTTTTCCAGGAGCGGATACCCGGGTCGGCCGGCGGCAGGATGGCCTTGATGACGGCGGGGAGAAAGCGGGCGTGATGAAATTGAACTAGCAACGTCGCTTCGTCGAAGCCATGCCGGTTTGCCATCGCGGCGGCAAACTCGCGGACCTCGTTGCGCGTCTCATAGTTCGCTGTGGGATCGGCATAGGCGCGGAAATTGGCGACGGCGAGAATCAGGACGAGCGTGCGTTTCAAGATGTGAAGGCGGCGATGCGACGTTTTAGTTCGGACAGTTGCTGCCGCCGGGTGACGGCACTTTCGATTAATTTACCGTAGCGCGCGGCCTGATAAATCGTGCAAATGGAGGCGATTTCGGCTTCACGTCTCGGCAGTGCTCGAACGAGTCGGGCAGCGTAATCGGCCGGGCCTTCCCACATTGCACGGCCGAGTCCGCGTTTCGCCAGCTTGCGCTCGAAGCGCTGCCAGAGCGCATGCAGGGGATCGGCTCGGCGGCGTTGATGCAGCGTCCACGCGGTCAGCGCCAGCATCAGGACACCGCCCGCCGTGGCGGTCAGCGCACCAAGGGCGCGCCAGTCCGGCGAAGGGATGCCGAGCAGGCGGAGCAGGGCGTATTGGCGCTGTTCGTCGTAGCCGAGCACCCATTGATTCCATGCATTGCTCGCGGCTTCCCAGCGGTAGCGCAGCTGCCGCAACCAGTTCAGCTCAGGGCGCGTCATCAGCGGCAATGCGTCGCTCTGTGGGATGGCCGCCGCAAGGTTCTGCTCGACCCGGTTGGGCGCGATTTCCGCTGTCGGATCGACCCGTTGCCAGCCGCGCTGCGGTAACCAGATTTCGGTCCAGGCGTGGGCATCAAGTTGACGCACCAGCAGGTAGCCGTCTACCGGGTTGACCTCGCCGCCTTGATAGCCGGTAACCACTCGCGCAGGAATGCCGGCTGCGCGCATGACGAAGACGAAGGCCGAAGCATAGTGTTCGCAAAAACCGCGGCGGGTATCGAAAAGGAATTCGTCCACGCTGTCGCGGCCGAGCAGCGGCGGCGACAGCGTGTAGACGAAGGTCTCTTTGCGAAAGCGAGCCAGCATGCGTGCGACTACCTCTGCATCGTTGCGACTGACGGCGCGCAGGCTGGCGGCCAGTGCGCGCGCACGCGGGTTGAAATCTGCCGGCAGTTGCAACGCTTCGCCCAGCGCGTCGGCCGATTCGTTGCGGCCGACGTGCGCATCCAGCACCGATTGCATCGCGTAGCGCAAGCGGCTGCGGACTGGGCGCTTGGCGACGACCTGGAAATTCTTCGTCAGCACTGCGTTGGGCGGCAGCCGGCTGGGATGGTCGAGGGCGAACAGCCATGGCTGATTGTGCGGCTCCAGTGTGATTTCATAGTCGACCGGTTGCGCCATCTGCGCCGCGGCTTCGCTGGCTAGTCCGCTCAGTCCAAGACGCCAGCTGCGGCCATCGTAGCGAGTGAGCACCGGGCCGCGCCAGTACAGCTGCACTTGGTCCGGCGGCGGTTCTGTAAAACGGGCGCGGAAGGCGATTGCGTCGGACAGCGACAGCCGGCTGATCGAGCCTGGGCTCATCGTATCGCTGAGGCCGGACAGCCCGCTGTAGGCGTCTGCCGGCAGGCCCCAGAGCGGCCCGGATACGCGAGGAAAAAAGAGGAACAGCAGCAGCATGAAGGGCAGCGCTTGGAGCAACATCGATCCGGCTAGGCGCACCGCCTGGAGTGGCGGCGTGCTGCTGCGCTGAAGCACGGCCAGTGTGGTGGTGACCAGCAGCGTTGTGGCGACCATGGCAACCGCGGTGACCATGCTCTGGGTGTAGAAGAACTGCGACAGGATGAGAAAAAAACCGAGCAATACCACGGCGAAGGCGTCGCGCGCGCTGCGCGTTTCGAATAGCTTGAGGGCGAGGAACAGCGTTAGCAGGGCTACTCCCGGATCCTTGCCGAGCAGGGTACGAAAATGGATCGCGACACCGATTGCGCCGACGACGGCCATCAGATTGACCAGCCAGCGCGGCGGTAGCGGTACGCGGCGCCAGAGCAGCCAGCCGCGCCAGAGAATGGCGACGGCGCAGAGCGCATCGAGCCACAGCGGCAGGTAAGGCGCGAGCGGCACGAGTACGCCGCAGGCCGAGGCCGCAAGCCAGACCGTCTGGCCCTGCGTCAGCGGCGGTGCGCCGGGCTTCCTAGGCTTGGCCATACAGGGCCAGGGTTTCAAGGCAGCGATGGAGATGCGCATCGCCGCGGTCGGGCGAAAATTCCCGCTGCGGCAGCCGCAGCCCCCAGGCAAGTCCCGCGCGTTCGGCTTCCAACGCCCAGTGCACAAGCAGCGCAAGGCGCGTTTCGGTATCCATCGTCGGAGGTAGCTCGGCCCAGTCGAGCCACAGCGCCTCGCTGTTTTCGCCGGCAAAATATTTGGTCTGTAGGTCGGCATCAGGCTGGCGGGCGGCACTTTTCCACGCCACATGATGCAGCGCGTCGCCGGTTTGATGGCGGCGCAGCCCGGCGAAATCGTCGCTGCCACGGCCTTGTCGGTGTCGTCCGTGGTGGTCGCCGCTACCAATCGGCAACGGCGGCGCCGCGTGCGCCGGCGTCGGGTAGACCAGGCAGCGCAAGGCCGGCTGGAGATAGCCCCAGGTTCGTACCAGACCAAGCGGCCAACGGGTTTCGATGGTGACGCGGGGCAGTTCGAGCCAGCCACGACGCTGCGTCGGCAGCGGAAGCTTGATTGCGACACTGGCGTTGGCGGGGATGTCGCAGTGCACCCAGTCGCCTTCGCCTGCGTGCAGCCTGAGATCGTAGCGTCCGGCGGCCCGGACGTTGTGCAGGATCAGGCCGAAGCATGCCGCCTCGCCGGCAAATACCGGCTCGCAGCGGCCGGTGGTAACGCGCAGATGCACCAAATTACGGAAGGTGGCAAGGATCGTTGCTATGCCCAGGCCAGCGAGTAGGAACACCAGTGCGTGGCCGAGGCTCAGGGTGTAATTGATGGCTCCCAGCATCATCACGATCAGCGCCAGCCCGAAGACCAGACCGGCGCGCGTTGGTAGCACATAGACGCGGCGCTGACTGAAGAAAATTGGTACGGGTTCCGGCGGGCGGCTACGCAATGCCCAGAGGTAGAAGCGTTGGCGCATGGCTTCGGGGTTCAGGTACTGGCCGAGCATACGTGTGAAGGCCGTCGGCCCGGGTTCAAGGCAACGCGACGGCCTCGATCAGTCGTCGCGCCAGGTTGCCATTGCCGGGACCCGCTGGCGCAAGCAGTCGATGGCCGATGACCGACGGCAGTACCGCCTGAATATCCTCCGGCAACGCATGGTCGCGCCCTTCCAGCAATGCCCAGGCACGCGCTGCGGCGAGCAGGCCGAGAGCGGCACGGGGCGAAAGTCCGGCGACGAAATCGGCCGACTGGCGCGTATGTTCGGCCAGCGCCTGGACATAGTCGAGCAGGGCAGGGGCCGCATGCACGTTGGCTACCTGGCGTTGCATCGCCAGCAACGCGGGTGGCGGCAGGCAGGGCGAAAGTTGCGCCACCAGTTCACGGCGGTCGGCACCGGCCAGCAGTTCGCGTTCCGCGGTGCGGTCGGGATAGCCCAACTCGATGCGCATGAGGAAACGATCCAGTTGCGATTCGGGGAGTGGGAAAGTCCCTATCTGGTGGGCCGGATTCTGCGTCGCAATGACGAAAAAAGGCTCGGGCAGTGGGCGCGTGCGCCCCTCGGTAGTGACCTGGCGTTCTTCCATCGCCTCGAGCAGGGCGCTTTGCGCCTTGGGTGTGGCACGATTGACTTCGTCGGCGAGGACAAGCTGGGCGAAGACCGGCCCGGGGTGGAAGCGGAAGGCGCCACTTTCGCGGTCGAAGACTGAAACTCCAAGGATGTCGGCCGGAAGCAGGTCGCTGGTGAACTGGATGCGCTGGAAATCGAGTCCGAGCAAACGCGCCAGTACATGGGCCAGCGTTGTTTTGCCGACGCCGGGAATGTCTTCGATCAGCAGATGGCCGCGTGCCAGCAGGCAGGCGAGGGCCAGGCGGATCTGCCTTTCCTTGCCGAGGATGACCCGGTTGGCGGCGTTCAGCAAGGCTTCGATATCGTGATCGGCAAGGGGCATGAGGTGGTCAGGGCGGCGTCAGCGAACTGAGCTATAGTGCGGGCTTCCGGCTCATTGTATGCCATCGTTGACGGACTCATGACTACCGCGTTCATCACCCATCGCGACTGTTGGTTGCACGATATGGGCGCCCACCATCCGGAATGCCCAGGACGCCTCGGGGCCATCCATGATCGACTGATCGCCGCGGGCCTCGATATTTACCTCCAATTCCATGATGCGCCCTTGGTCGAGGAGGCGCAGTTGCTGCGCGTTCACCCGGCCTCCTACATAGACAGTTTGCGTGCCATGTCGCCGCAGCATGGCGTAGTGCATCTGGACCCCGATACGGTAATGAACCCCGGTACGCTGCGAGCCGCGTACCGGGCGGCGGGGGCGGGCGTCCTCGGCGTGGATCTGGTCATGCGCCGGGAGGTGAAGACTGCTTTTTGCGCAGTGCGCCCGCCCGGCCATCATGCCGAACGCGCCAAGGCTATGGGCTTCTGCTTTTTCAACAACATCGCGGTGGCGGCGATGCACGCAATCGAGGCTTGGGGGCTAACACGGGTCGCCATCGTCGACTTCGACGTGCATCACGGCAATGGAACCGAACACATCCTTGCCGGTGATGAACGCGTATTGATGGTCGGCAGCTTCCAGCACCCCTTTTATCCTTATTCGGGCACCGAAAATCCGGCCTCGAACATGGTAAACATCCCGCTACCTGCCGGTACTCGGGGCGACGCTTTCCGCGAAATGGTCGATGGTTGCTGGTTGCCGCGGCTGCGCGCTTTCGAGCCCGAGTTGGTGTTGGTTTCGGCCGGGTTCGACGCCCATTACGAGGACGACATGGCCTCGCTAGGCCTCGTGGAAATGGATTATGTATGGGTGACCGAACAGTTGCGCCGCATCGCCAAAGGTCCGGCGCAGGGCCGTATCGTCTCGCTGCTGGAAGGCGGCTATGCCCTTTCGGCGCTTGGCCGCAGCGTCGTCGCCCACATCAAGGCGTTGGCCGATCTGTAGGTGGCTTTCGGGTAGAATCGCCGCTCGTTTCCCGTCCTGTCGGGCGGGTGCCCAACCACTCATCATTTAAGCGAGATTGCATGAAGCGCAAGGCATTGCTGCTCCCCGTCGTGCTGGGCTTGATCGTGTCCGGCTGCGGTTCCCTGCTCGAATCGAAGAAAATCGATTACAAGTCGGCGGGTAAATTGCCGCCGCTGGAGATTCCGCCCGATTTAACCGTGCCCAGCAAGGATGAGCGCTACAGCGTGCCGGACATCGGCGGCGCACGTGGCGGGGCAAGCTATTCCGTGTATTCCGCAGAACGCGCCGGTCAGGCACGGGCTTCGACGGCGCAGGACGTGCTGCCGCAAATCGAAAAGATGAGCGTCGAGAAGGATGGCAGCCAGCGCTGGCTGGTCGTTCCCCTCCCCCCCGACAAGTTGTGGTCGAACGTCAAAGAGTTCTGGCAGGACATCGGCTTCATCATCGATGTCGAACGGCCCGAGGCGGGCGTGATGGAAACCGACTGGGCGGAGAATCGCGCGAAGCTACCGAAGGACTTCATCCGCAGCGCCATCGGTACGGTGTTCGACGACGTTTATTCGACGGCCGAGCGCGACAAATTCCGAACTCGCCTGGAGCCGGGCGCGACGCCTGGAACCACGGAAATTTATATCAGTCATCGCGGCATGTACGAGGTGTACGTCACCGAGGGTAAGGATCAGACTCGCTGGCAACCGCGTACGCCGGACCCCGATCTGGAAGCTGAAATGCTGCGTCGCCTGATGGTGCGGCTGGGTGTCGAGGAAAGTCGTGCGACGACGATGCTGGCCACTGCGCCGTTGCCGGAGCGTGCCAAGCTGCTAGGCCAGGTGGCCGAAGGCAGTGCCGTGCTCGAAGTGCAGGAACCGTTCGACCGTGCCTGGCGGCGGGTCGGCTTGGCGCTGGACCGAATCGGCTTTACGGTGGAAGATCGCGATCGTTCCCAAGGTGTGTATTACGTTCGCTATGTTGATCCGGAAAACGACGTGGCGAAGAAGGGCGAGAAAGGATTCATCGACAAGCTGATGTTTTGGCGTGCCGACGGTCCCAAGATCGATTCCAACGCGCGCTACCGCATTCAAGTCAAGGCTGGCGGCGATAAGTCCACTTTGCAGGTGCTGACCCGCGAGGGCGGCAAGGATACGTCGGATACGGCCCGCAAGATTCTGACACTGCTACTCGCCCAATTGAAGTGATCCGGTTCGCCGCTCTTGGGAGCGGCAGCCGTGGTAATGCGTTGGTGGTGGAGGTGGGCGCCACCCGCGTATTGCTTGATTGCGGCTTCGGCCCACGAGAGTTGACCCGACGATTGGCACGCCTCGATCTGGAGCCTACGGATATAGATGCGGTTGTGCTTACTCATGAGCACAGCGATCATGTCGGTGGGGCTGCGGCGTGCAATCGGTGCTTTGCTGTGCCGATGTATCTGACCCACGGTACTTTTGCCGCGAGCTTGACTTGTAGCACAATGGACTCGGTCCATTTCATCGATAGCCATACGCCCTTTTCCATAGGCGATGTCCAGATTGCACCTTTTCCGGTGCCGCACGATGCGCGCGAACCAGTGCAGTTTGTGTTTTCCGATGGGGTGCGACGCCTTGGGGTACTGACCGATGTCGGAATCGCCACGCAACACATTGTGGAAATGCTGACTGGCTGCGAAGCGCTGGTGCTCGAGTGTAATCACGATGCCGCAATGCTTGCCGAGGGCGCCTATCCGCCGCAACTGAAGCGTCGCGTAGGTGGTCGTCTGGGACATCTCGACAATGCAGCGGCAGCGGAACTTCTGCGGTGCATTGGTGTCGGGCAATTGCAGCATCTTGTGGCCGCTCATCTGAGCGAACAGAACAATCGTCCCGGCTTAGTGCGCACGGCGCTGGCTGCGGTTGTAGGGTGCGACTCGGATTGGATCGGTGTGGCTACCCAGGAAGATGGATTCGACTGGCGAATGCTCTGATCCACAAAAAAAAGCCCAGCCGAAGCTGGGCTTTTTTGCGTGCGACCGAATTACTTCTTTTCGGCGGGGGCAGCAGCGGCCGGTGCAGCTTCGGCAGGCTTGGCGGCGGCGTCGGCGGCTGCCGGGGCAGCGGCGGGAGCAGCTGCTTCAGCGGGCTTCGGGGCTTCAGCGGCGGGAGCCGGAGCCGGAGCCGGGGCGGGGGCTTCTTCCTTCTTGCCGCAGGCGGTAACGGCGAGTGCAACGAGAGCAGCAACGAGGAGCGACTTGTTCATTTGGTTCCCTTTATCGATAAAGATGGTCAATTAAATCCCGATAATTCCGGGCAGCCGGTTTGGACGCCGGTCAGCCATGAAGTCTAGCACAGACTATTCTCCGTCAAAGCTCGGCTGGCACGGGTTCGAGGGGGTTCTGGCGATAAAAAATGCACAGTTGATTGAAGACATCGGGGTAGGTCGTGGCCAGCATTGCCGGGGCATCGAAGAACGCTTCGCTGGCTACGGCGAAGAACTCCGCAGGTTCTTCTGCGGCATACGGGTCGATTGCCGTGTCTTCGCCCAGGTCGAGTTGCCTCTGCAATTCTGCATAAGCGCGACCGAACGCGTCGCACCAGGTGCGGCGCGACATATCGCTATGCAGCGGAGGCATACCGTCGGAAGATCCGTTAAGCATATCAAGCTTGTGTGCGAATTCGTGGATGACCGGATTGACGTCCTGGGGGCAATCTGCTCCGTCGAACCAGGAGATGATTACGGGGCCACCTTGCCACGCCTCGCCAAGTGCCGGATCGTCGTATTCATGCACCACACCGACCTCATCGACGATTCGCCGTGGAATGGCGAAATCGCCTGGATAGACGATGATGCCGCTCCAGCCGCGATACCAGTCAAGCCCCAGGTTGAACACCAGCAGGCAGGCTTGAAGAGCGATGATCAATTGAATCTGCGGCGTCAGCACAAGTCCATTGGCGCTGCTCCACTGCTTTTCGGCAATGAACTCGATGGCGAGTTGCCGTAATCGCGTACGTTCTTCGCTGCTCCACCGAGACAGGATGGGCAATGCAGCTTCGGCCTTGGCCCACTGCTCTTCCGTAACGAGGACGCGTGCAACTCGACGTTCTCGCAACCAGTTAGAAATCTGCTTCAGCATTGCTACCGCACAAAAAAGGGGGCCTTAGCCCCCTTGCTTTGCTTGGTATTGCGAGTCTTATTCAACCTTGGACTTGCTGCGCAATTCTTGCACATGCTGGTCCACCAGTTGCCGTTGCAGGCTCTGGACAATTTGCGGTTTGAGTTCTTCCATTCCGACCGGGGTGAAGGCGCGAGCATCTTCGAGCAGAATGACATGCCAACCGAAGTCGCTCTTCACAGGGATTTCGGTATATTTTCCTTTTTCCAGCTTGGTCAATGCTTCGGCAAACGGCTTGACGTAATTCGAGGGAACCGACCAGTCCAGGTCGCCGCCCTTTTCGCGCGAACCTGGATCCTTGGACTGGCGAGCCAAATCCTCGAATTTTTCACCTTTCTTCAGTCGGGCGATGATGTCGCGCGCTTCGTCTTCCTTTTCCACAAGGATGTGGCGTGCCTTGTATTCCCGGTCGCCCATCGATGTTTTGTAGTTGTCATACTCTTTTTGAATCGTCTCGGCGGAGATCTGATGGGCGCGGACATATTCGCCCAGATAGGCGTTGATGAGAACATCCTGACGAGCCATATCCATCTGAGCGACTGTTTCCGGTTTCTTGTCTAGTCCCTTCTTCTGCGCTTCCTGAACAACGACCTCGAGCATGATCAGGCGTTCCCGGATGGCGTTACGCAGATCGTCGGAGTCGGGGCGCCCTTGGGCCTTTTGGGCAGCAACAAGCAGTTCGACGCGCGTTTTGGGGATGGCCTTGCCGTTGACTGTGGCGACGACGGCACCCTTGTCGGCGTCCTCCGCCTTCTTTTCAATCTTGGCGGCGAATGCTGGGGACGTGGCGATGATTGCTGCGATGAGGGGCGCGACATGCATCAGGTGGCGTTTCATGTGGTTTCCTAGCGTTGTCAGGTTTCTTCGGGAGCTTTCGCAATGATGCTCAGAGCATGAATTTCCCGCTTCATCAGCGGGCCGAGCGCATCATACACCAAGCGATGGCGCCTCATGACAGGTAGCCCGGCAAAGCCGGCGGCAACGATTTGAAGGCGGAAATGACCGCCGCCCGAAGCCGCTCCAGCATGACCGGCATGCTGTGCGCTCTGGTCTTCGATGTCGATTCTTTCCGGTTGCAGCACTTCGAGGCCTGCGCGCATGCGCGCAATCACGTCGTTCATTGCGGCAATACCTTGAGGAAGGGTTTGACGGCGACCGAGGCATAAACGCCGGCGGTGACAAATGGATCTTCAGCGGCCCATTGTTTGGCGGCTTCGAGCGATTCGAATTCGGCAACGATCACGCTGCCGCTGAAACCTGCGGGCCCCGGAGTTGGGCTGTCAATCGCTGGGCAGGGGCCGGCAAGGGTGAGGCGACCCTCCGCCTCAAGCTTTGCAAGTCGGGCAAGGTGCTGCGGTCGATTGTGGAGGCGACGCTCAAGGCTATTGGTCGCGTCTTCGGCCAGGATGGCGTAAAGCATGTTATTTGTTGTCTTCGGCGGGGTCGACATACTTAGCCAGTATCAGTCCTTGCAGTACTACGAATCCGAGCAGGAGTCCCATGCCGCCAAACAGCTTGAAATTGACCCAGATATCGGTGGAAAACGAAAAAGCCACGGCAAGGTTTACGCCTCCCATGAAAGCGAAGAATCCGGCCCAGGCCAGGTTGAGCTGCGTCCACACTTTATCGGGCAGCGTCAATTGTTCAGCCAACATTGAACGGATCAGGTTTTTCCCCGCGAATATCGCTGATCCGGCAAGCACCGAGGCAAAAATCCAATACAGCACGGTGGGCTTCCACTTGATGAACGTTTCGTCGTGCAACACCAGGGTTGCGCCGCCGAAAACGCCGACCAACGCCAGGCTGACCCAGAGCATGGTGTCCACCTTGCCGTGGCGCCACCAAACCCAGGCAATTTGACACACCGTGGCGCCAATGGCGGCGATGGTGGCTGCGTAGATGCCTGCAAACTTGAATGCAGCAAAGAAAACAATGACGGGAAATAGATCGAAGAGGAATTTCATGGGCGGATTATAAGCAGTCGTACGGTACGGGGGTCGGCAGGTCAGGTTTTCCCGGCAGGCGCGTCGCTTTTGAAATCCAGTGACGCCGAATTGATGCAGTAACGTAGTCCAGTTGGCGCCGGGCCGTCGTTGAAAACGTGGCCGAGATGGGCACCGCAGTGGCTACAGGTAACTTCGATGCGGCGCATGCCGTGGCTTAGGTCGGTGCGCTCGGCAACATTGGCGGCATCCCGCGGTAGCGAAAAACTCGGCCATCCGCAGCCGGCATCGAATTTGTCCTGCGAGAGGAAAAGCTCCGCCGCGCAACAAATACAGCGGTAAGCGCCTTCTTCCCAGTGATTCCAGAACTGTCCGCTGAAAGGTTGCTCGGTAGCCGCCTCCTGAGTGACCCGGTATTGGATTTCGCTGAGACGCTTTTTCAGGGTGGGTTTATCATCCGTATTCATGCTGACTCCTCCATTTGGCACGTTACCATAGCGTTCTATGGGACATGCAGCGCAGTCAAAGATTCCCTCGCAGAGGTACGTTTGATGCGGGTTGTGGTGATTGGGGCGGGGGTCGTCGGCGTGACTACGGCATGGTATTTGGCCGCCGCGGGCCATCAGGTAACGGTCGTGGATCGACAGCCCGAACCGGGTCGGGAGACCAGTTACGCCAATGGGGGGCAGATATCTGTTTGTCACGCCGAACCATGGGCCAATCCGGCGGCGCCACTCAATGCGCTCAAATGGCTGGGCAAAGAGGATGCTCCCCTGCTCTGGCGTTTGCGTGCGGATGCTGCGCAATGGCTTTGGGGGATGCGATTCCTCGTTGAATGCCTGCCTGGGCGTACCCGTGCCAATATCATCGCGCTGATCGGCCTTGGACTTTACAGTCGTGGGGCATTGCAGGCCTTGCGCCGTGAATTGGGGTTGGACTATGACCAGCTTGAAAAGGGCATTCTCCATATTTATACCGACCGGCGCGATTTCGATCAGGCGGTTCCGCGTGCAGCGATGATGACCGCTCTGGGCTGCGATCGGCGGGTGGTAGACGCTGATGGCTGCGTGACCATTGAGCCGGCGCTGGCCGATGCGCGCCAGATGCTTGTCGGCGGTACGTATACCGTGGCAGACGAGTCAGGCGATGCGAACGCCTTTACTCGTATCCTGGCCGCTTATTGTGCGGAGCGGGGGGTGTCGTTTCGCATGGGGGGCACGGTGCAGCGATTGCTCGGTGGCATGGACCGTATTGAAGGCATCCGGCTTGCCGATGGCGAGAGGATTCAAGCTGATGCCTTTGTCCTTGCTGCGGGCAGCTACACGCCGTTGTTGCTGCGTACTGTTGGTCTGGGGGCGAGAATGCCGATCTATCCGGCGAAGGGGTACTCGATTACGCTGGCACTCTCTGATTTAACCGAAGCACCTTCGGTGAGCCTGACCGACGATGGCCACAAACTGGTGATTTCGCGTTTGGGGAATCGTTTGCGAGTGGCAGGTACGGCGGAGTTCTGCGGCTACGACCTGACGCTCAATCGGGCACGGCTGGCGGCAATAGAGCGACGCGCAAGGCAGATTTTCCCCCGGCTGGGCGCCGATGCACTGGCCGAATGCTGGGCCGGGTTGCGTCCTGCGACTCCGGGTAATGTCCCAATGATCGGGGCTACCGCTTGCCCAAATCTGTATATCAACAGCGGCCATGGAACGCTCGGCTGGACACTGGCCTGCGGTTCCGGCCGATTGCTTGCCGATTTGGTTTCAGGGCGCCCTGCTGATATCGATCCGACGCCTTATCGAGCAGCTTAATGCAGATGCCTTGGTGTCGCCATGGTGTTGTCGTCCTCGGGTAATTCGGCATGTACCGGTTCGCCTTCGGGATTAGGGTAGAGCGGAGCGCCGCAGTCGTCACAAAACTCCATCGGAAATTGCTGATCAAGCAGCACAATGCGGCCGACGCCAATTTCGTTCAATACGGCTTCGATCTGGCCGGGTATGTCGGTACTTTCGTCCTCGGCCTCAAGTAGAGGCCAAATCGTGCCCTGGATCACCTGGCTCGAATTCGTCAGGGCGAGGCCGATACGGTATTCCTCGAGCCCGTGGTCATGGAATGGTGCCACGACCGCGGTGAGCTGTTCGGGGGGGATACCGAGTGCAGCATTCAGGAAGTCGGCGGCAGCGCGCAGCGCATAGGGTCTGGAAGCCCGGTCGGCTTCGCGATAAGCGGCATAGAACGCAAGCGGTAGCAGCGGTTCCGAAGCGCAGGCCGGCAGTAACATCCGCAAAGCTTCACCTCCTTGCGTCTGCCAGCGGCGCAGTGCTTCCGCGCGATCGCCGTCTTCCTCCTGCCAGCGGAAGATTGGTGCGCCATGGGGAACCGCGACTGCACAGAGCAGATAACGAGTGTCGGAGAGGAAATTCACAGTTTCCGGTAGTTGTTTCGGGTCGATGGCGGTATCGCGGTCTTGCAGTGCGGCTTTGCCCAGGCTGTCGGTGAGCGCAAAAACTTCGGAAAAGCCGCCAGGTAACTGATCCGGACTGAACAGCATGTTGGCTAGCCCTATACGGCAGCCTGCTGCCAAGATATGGGCTTGGAGTTGCACGCGCACGTTGGCGAGCACCGACGGCGGAACGGTGCCGGAAGGAATCGCGTAACGCGACCAGGCGAGTATGGGCAAGCTGATCAGCAGAATGTCGTTCTCCGCATCCGAAGTGCCGCGGCGCGATTCGCAACGCCCTTCGATCAGGTCGGCTAGGCTGTCGTAACCGCGCTCACTGCGCTGAAACAGTCCATCCAACGCCGCATTCAGCGTTTCGTCGTCGTCAGAGCTAAGCAAACCTTCAACCAGTGCGACGAGCCGGTGCTCCCAGAATTCGTCTTCGATGCGGCTAGAGGCTTCACCCAGAGCTTGACTCAACTGAATCAATGTCTCCAGATCGGGTGTAGGCCGGTTGCGGCGGGCGGTGCGGGATCGTTTCATGGAAGGTGCGTGAGCACTAGAGGGCCAACGCTGCATTCTATCAACTCGGGGAGGCCGACCCGCTGTTAAACTGCGCGCCGTTCCGTAGACAAGAAGGCGAGTCGATATGTTCTCCAAACTGATGCCCAGGGAGGGTAGGTTCTTCGAGAATTTCAATGCCCATGCCGAGTTGATTGTCGCTGGAGGCCGTCAGTTGCAGGCGCTGGTCGGGGATCTGGAACTTGGCGCCGAAGCCCTGGCCGAACATGCTCGACTGATCGACGAGATCGAAACGCGTGCCGACAAAATCACCCACGACACCGTGGCGCTGCTACATACGTCTTTCAATACCCCCCTGGATCGGGACGAAATCCATCAGTTGATCGTACGCATGGACGATATCCTGGACCTGACTCAGGACGTCGCTGAAACCATGCACCTCTATGATGTGCGCCGGCTGACCGAGGAAGCGCGGCGTCTGGCCGACATCTGTGTCTCCTGTTGCGAACGCGTCAAGACCGCGGTCGGGCTGTTGTCCAATATGGACAATGCGTCGGCGATTCTGCGTACCTGCGAGGAAATCGACCAATTGGAATCCGACGCCGACCGTGTGATGCGTCAGGGTATGGCAAAACTTTTCCGCGAGGAGAGCGATACGCGGCAGTTGATCAAGCTTAAGGGCGTGTATGAATTGCTGGAGTCGATTACAGACCGCTGCGAAGACGTGGCCAACATCATCGAGGGCATTGTTCTCGAAAACGCCTGAAAGACCACTCATCCATGGCTTCCCTCGATATCAGCCTCGGCGCTCTGATGCTCCTGGTGGCGCTGGCCCTGGCGTTCGATTTCATGAACGGCTTTCACGACGCGGCCAATTCCATCGCCACTGTGGTGTCGACGCGCGTCCTCAAGCCTCATCAGGCGGTGATCTGGGCTGCCGTATTCAACGTCATCGCGATTCTTGTTTTTCAGCTCAAAGTGGCGAGCACGATTGGCAAGGGCACCATCGATCCGACCATAGTGGATCAGTATGTGATCTTCGGTGCGCTGATCGGGGCCATTGCGTGGAACATCATCACTTGGTACTACGGTATTCCGTCGAGTTCCTCGCATGCCTTGATCGGTGGACTGGTGGGTTCGGCGATCGCCAAGGCGGGCTTCGGTGCGTTGGTTTGGGGGGGCGTGGGCAAGGCGGTGCTGTTCATTTTCCTGGCGCCGCTACTGGGGTTCGCCCTCGGCGGGACGATCATGGTAATTGTTGCCTGGGTCTGCCATAGGGTTCCGGCGGGCAGGGCGGATAACGTATTCAGACGGCTGCAATTAATTTCGGCTGCGATGTACAGTTTGGGTCATGGCGGTAACGATGCACAGAAAACCATCGGCATCATCTGGATGCTGCTGATCGCAGCAAACCTCTCCGATCCGTCGCTCGGGCGACCTGATACCTGGGTGATCGTCTCCTGCTATCTGTCGATGGGGCTCGGTACACTGTTCGGCGGATGGCGCATTGTTCGCACAATGGGGCAGCGCATTACCAAGCTTGACCAGCCGCGTGGCTTCAGTGCCAACTTCGGGGGGGCATTGACGCTGTTTATGGCCACCGGTCTGGGGATTCCCGTGTCGACCACGCACACTATCACTGGCGCGATTGCGGGTGTCGGTTCCACACGTGGGGCGAGAAATGTGCGTTGGGGTGTTGCCGGCGGCATTGTTTGGGCGTGGATACTGACCATTCCCGCATCGGCATTGATCTCCGCCGTTGCTTGGTGGGCAGCGCATTTTCTGATGTAGCCGCGACGCGCTTGAACGCAATTACCGCAGTTTCTTCAACGGCGCGGATGGGCTGCAACCTTCTGTTAGAATTCGCTGTGGCGGGTCTCCCCGCATTGCGGGGTGGTGAATCTGGTCAGGGCCGGAAGGCAGCAGCCACAGCCGTTTTCCGTAAGTGCCGGGGGTCAGGCTCGCCACACCTTCCCTCATTATTTCCGAATCCACTCGCCAAGCCATGAGCTATCAGGTTCTCGCGCGCAAGTGGCGCCCTAAATCGTTTTCCACTCTGGTGGGGCAAGAGCATGTCGTCAGGGCGTTGACCCATGCCCTGGAGCAGCAGCGTTTGCACCATGCCTACCTGTTTACCGGCACACGGGGCGTGGGTAAGACGACCATTGCGCGGATCATGGCAAAAGCGTTGAACTGCGAAAATGGAATTACCGCAACGCCGTGCGGAGTCTGTTCCTCCTGTAGTGAAATCGACGGCGGTCGGTTTGTGGACCTGATCGAGGTGGATGCGGCCACCAATACCCGTGTAGACGAAATGCGGCAGCTGCTCGAAAACGCCGTCTACGCGCCAACCCGCGGCCGTTTCAAGGTTTATGTGATCGACGAAGTTCACATGCTCTCCAATTCGGCTTTCAATGCCATGTTGAAAACCCTGGAAGAGCCGCCGGAACACATCAAATTCATTCTCGCAACCACCGACCCGCAGAAGATTCCGGTGACCGTGCTCTCCCGCTGTCTACAGTTCAATCTGAAGCAGATGCCGCAAGGGCATATCGTCGACCATCTGAGTCGAATCCTCGATGCGGAGCAGGTATCTTTCGAGGAGGCTGCGCTACGCCATCTGGCAAAGGCGGCCTCGGGAAGCATGCGCGACGCCCTGTCGCTGCTCGATCAGGCGATCGCCCATGGCGCAGGCAAGGTAGAGGAAGCAGGGGTGCGCGACATGCTTGGCACCGTCGGCGACGATTACCTGTATGGGCTGCTGGATGCGTTGGCGACGAATGAAGTACATGCCTTGCTGGCCATCGCCGATGCGATGGAGGGGCGCAGTCTGAGTTTTGAATCGGCATTGCAGGAAATGGCGACGCTGTTCCATCGAATCGCTTTGCTCCAGTTTGCTCCTGAAGCCCTTGCTGACATGGCCGAGCGGGCCCGACTACAGCCCTATGCAGAGGCCTTTGAGGCTGAATTTCTGCAACTTTGTTATCAGATTGCGGTGCATGGTCGCGACGATTTGGCGCTGGCACCAGACGAGTACGCTGGCTTCACCATGACGCTGCTCCGCCTGTTGGCCTTCAGGCCGGAAAGTGCGCCTTCCATAGCAGTTCGGCCGTTGGCACGCACGGAACTGCCGACAGAGGCGGCCATCCCGGCTCAGCGCCCAGTGGCGCGCCCCGTCGCGGCAGCGCCTGCCGTGCCGCCATCACCGGCGGATGACCACGACTGGCACGCTCTGCTGTCGCGATTGCCGCTGACCGGCATGGCCCGACAACTCGCAGCCCATTGTGAGCTGGCGGAAAACAGCGAGGAGCAAATTACGTTGCGATTGCCGCCGGCACATAAGCATCTGCTTGGTCGCGCGCAGCAGGAAAAGCTACAGGCGGAATTGCAGAGCCATTATGGTCGGCCCTTGAAACTGAATATCGTGCTGGAGGAAACCGCGGACGAAACGCCCGCGCAGCGCAGCCGAAATCAGCAGCGCGAGCGGCAAGGGCAGGCGATCGCCGCCATCGAGGGAGACAGCTTTGTGCGCGAGGTGGTGGATATGTTCGATGCCACCATCGATGAATCGACGATCAAACCCGTTTAAGGAGCAGTAAGCGATGAAAGGCGGTTTCGGCAATATCGGTGCCCTGATGAAACAGGCCCAGCAGATGCAGCAGAACATGCAAAAGGCTCAGGAAGAACTGGCGTCCATTGAGGTCGAGGGCCAGTCCGGGGCCGGCGCGGTCAAAGTGGTGATGACCTGCAAACACGATGTACGTCGCGTTTCCATTGATGCGTCGGTGATGGACGATAAGGAAATGCTGGAAGATCTGGTTGCAGCCGCCCTCAACGATGCTACGCGGAGGGTGGAGGCCATGACCCAGGAGCGGATGGGCGCGTTCACAGCAGGGCTTAACCTGCCTGCTGGAATGAAGCTGCCGTTCTGATGGCCTTGCCGGGTAGTCTCGATGCGTTGATCGAGGCCTTGCGTTGCCTGCCGGGCGTTGGGCCGAAGTCGGCCCAACGTATGGCCTATCATCTGCTACAGCATGATCCGCGCGGTGCGGAGCGACTGTCCGCAGCTTTATCCACGGCGCTGGATCGTCTGTGCCACTGTTCTCGCTGCAACAACTTCGCCGAATCTGAGGTCTGCGAGCGCTGTGCCTCGCCCAAGCGCGACGCAGCGCTGCTGTGTGTCGTCGAGATGCCGGCGGATCTGAATATCATGGAGCAGACTCATGCCTATAACGGACTTTACTATGTGCTGATGGGGCGCCTGTCGCCGCTCGACGGTATAGGTCCGCGTGAATTGGCCTTCGACCGCCTGCTGGCGCGGGCGGGTGATGGGGTCGTGCGAGAAGTGATTTTGGCGACAAACTTCACCAACGAGGGGGAGGCCACGGCACATTATTTGTCGGAAATGCTCCATGCACGAGGCATCAAAGTCAGCCGTATTGCCCGTGGCGTACCCGTCGGCGGAGAATTGGAATACGTCGATGCGGCAACGGTGGCGCAAGCGTTGATAGAGCGGCGCGACTACTCATGAGCGATCCCGCCGGATCGGCGCCGAAGCCGCTTGCAGGGGTTCGCGTGATCGAGTTCGGCACGCTGATCGCGGGGCCTTTCTGTACTCGCATTCTCGCCGAGTTTGGTGCCGAGGTCATCAAGATAGAAGCTCCCGGCGAAGGTGATCCCTTGCGCAAGTGGCGCAAGCTTTATCAAGGTACTTCGCTGTGGTGGTACGTGCAGTCGAGAAACAAGAAGTCGGTCACTGTCAATCTCAAGCATCCTGACGGCAAGGAAGTGATTCGCCGTTTGGTGAAGGATGCGGACATCGTGGTGGAGAATTTTCGCCCGGGCGTGCTGGAAAAGCTCGGCCTAGGATGGGAGCAACTTTCCGCGATCAATCCTGGCTTGGTAATGGTGCGGCTTTCTGGGTTCGGCCAGACCGGGCCGATGGCTGCGCAGCCAGGCTTCGGAGCGATCGGCGAATCAATGGGTGGATTGCGTTACGTAACGGGATTTCCAGACCGTCCGCCGGTGAAGACAGGTATCTCCATTGGCGACTCGATTGCGGCACTGTGGGGCGCGTTGGGCGCCCTTCTGGCGCTGCGTCATCGTGAGGTCGCTGGCGGCAGCGGGCAAGTGGTGGATGTCGCGCTCTACGAAGCCGTGTTTTCGATGATGGAAAGCCTTGTGCCTGAGTTCGACATATTCGGCTTCATCCGTGAACGCACCGGTAACGTCATGCCCGGGATCACTCCATCCAATACCTTCACTACCCAGGATGGCAAACATGTGGCCATCGGCGCTAACGGTGATGCGATTTTTCGGCGCTTCATGGCCGCCATTGGTCGCGACGACCTCGCGAACGACTCTTCGTTAGCGGACAACGCCGGTCGTGATTTGCGCTCCCGTGAGATTTATGGCGCAATTGGAGATTGGGTCTCGTCTCATGATGAGTGCGAGGTGTTGCAAGTCGCCGCGACTGCGGAAACGCCTGCCAGCCGCATCTATTCGGTTGCCGACATGTTTAGCGACCCACAGTTCATTGCCCGTGAAATGCTGGAAACAGTGAATTTGCCGGACGGGCAGCCGATGCGGATTCCAGGGATCGTGCCTAAGCTCTCAGCCACCCCGGGGGTTACCTGCTGGATCGGTCCTGCTTTGGGGCAGCACACCAAAGAAGTACTTGGCAGGATTGGGTATGGAATTCATGAGATTCATAAGTTAAGCGAAGATGGTGTAATTTAACTGACAAAACGCTCAATTTATGCATTTTTTTGAGTGAGTTTGTTGCGCCGCTTCCATTCACCAGGCTGATTTCGCTATAATCGACGGCTTTCGGGTCAGACCGACTCAAACACTTCCATTTTCAGGGATCCCACCAATATGAGTGACGAAAAAGTGGACTGTGGCCGACGGCGACTGCTTGTCGCTACTGCTGCGGCTGGCGGTGTTGCCGGCGTGGCTGCCGCTGTGCCGTTCCTGGCAAGCATGGCTCCGTCCGAGCGGGCCAAATCAGCCGGTGCTCCGGTTGAGGCTGACATCAGCAAATTGGCTCCAGGGCAGATGATGACTGTGGAGTGGCGCGGAAAGCCGGTGTGGATCATTCACCGTACTAAGGAAATGATCGATGGGTTGCGCAAGACCGACGATCAGGTCGCCGACCCAAAATCCGATCGCAAGCAATCTGAGTTTCAACCGCCCGAAGGTCTTGATCCGGAAACGCGTGCACTTAAACCCGAGTACATGGTCGTGGTAGGTATCTGTACGCACCTCGGTTGCTCGCCCTCGGATAAGTTCAAGACCGGTGCCGAATCTGGGGTGGCTGCCGATTGGCAGGGCGGATTCCTTTGCCCTTGCCACGGTTCGACCTTTGATCTTGCCGGCCGAGTGTTCAAGAGCAAGCCCGCGCCGGACAACCTGCCGATTCCGCCGCATGTATACCTTTCGGAATCGAAGATTCTGATTGGCGAAAACAAGAAGGGGGCGTAATCCATGGCCAGCAACGTCGAAAAGCACAAGTCGGACGGCACTCTGGTCGGCAACACCCTTGAGTGGGTCGATGCGCGTTTTCCGCTGATGTCGTTGTGGCGCGACCATCTGTCCGAATACTACGCGCCGAAGAACTTCAACTTCTGGTATTTTTTTGGTTCTCTCGCCCTGTTAGTGCTGGTGAACCAGATTGTGACCGGCATCTTCCTTACCATGCACTTCAAGCCGGATGCTGCACTGAATGCCGCCGGCGTGCCGGTGGCATTCGCCAGCGTCGAGTACATCATGCGCGATGTGCCATTGGGTTGGATTATTCGCTACATGCATTCGACCGGGGCTTCAGCCTTCTTCATCGTGGTGTATCTGCACATGTTCCGCGGTCTGCTCTACGGTTCCTATCGCAAGCCGCGCGAGTTGATCTGGGTATTCGGTCTGTTGATATTTCTGTGCCTGATGGGAGAGGCGTTCTTCGGCTATTTGTTGCCTTGGGGGCAAATGTCCTTCTGGGGTGCGCAGGTGATCGTTAATCTGTTCTCGGCGATTCCGTTGATCGGACCTGATTTGTCGCTGTTCATCCGTGGCGACTATGTGGTTTCCGACGCGACGCTAAACCGATTCTTTTCCTTCCATGTCATTGCTATTCCATTGGTTCTGGTCGGGCTCGTCGCAGCGCACATTATGGCGCTGCATGAGGTCGGCTCGAACAATCCGGATGGCGTCGAAATCAAGAAGTACAAGAATGACAAGGGGATTCCCCTTGACGGCATTCCCTTCCACCCGTACTACACGGTGAAGGACATCGTCGGCGTGGTGGTATTCCTGATGGTGTTTACCATCGTGCTCTGTTTCATGCCCGAGTTCGGCGGTTATTTCCTTGAATACAACAACTTCATTCCCGCCGACCCGCTGAAGACACCCCCGCACATTGCGCCGGTGTGGTATTTCACGCCGTACTATTCGGTCCTGCGCGCCGTTACGTTTCCGCTGTTCTGGATCGACGCGAAGTTTTGGGGGGTTGTGGCCATGGGCGCCGCGGTTGTGATTCTGGGCGCGCTTCCCTGGCTTGATCGTAGCCCGGCTAAGTCGATCCGCTATCGTGGCCCGATCTTTAAGACGCTGCTTTCTATCTGGGTATTCGGTTTCGTTATCCTCGGCATCCTTGGTACCAAGCCGCCGTCCTATGCCTTCTTCGGTGTGATTCCGGGCGCTCCCGTTGCCCAGATTTTCTCGGTCTATTACTTCCTCTTCTTCATCACCATGCCCTGGTGGTCAAAGATCGACAAGTGCAAACCCGAACCGGAAAGGGTGACTGGATAATGAAAAAGACGTTTCTTGTGCTGATCTTCGCACCTTTCCTGGCGTTCGCCAGTGGCGGCGAACTGCACCTTGACAAGGCGCCGGACCGCTCGGGCGACGATGCTGCCTTGCAGCGTGGTGCCAAGCTGTTTGTTAACTACTGTCTGAACTGCCATTCCGCCTCCTACATGCGCTACAACCGCTTGAAGGACATCGGTCTGACGGAGCAGCAGATCAAGGACGATCTCCTTTACACGGCGGAGAAGACCGGTGAATTGATGCGGATATCCATGCAGCGGGACGATGCCAAAGTGTGGTTCGGCGCCGCGCCGCCCGACCTGACCGTGATCGCACGCTCACGTGCCTCGGAAAATGGCACCGGCCCTGACTGGCTTTACACTTATCTTCGTGGTTTCTATCGTGATCAGAACCGTCCTACCGGATGGAACAACATTGCGTTCGAGAATGTCGGCATGCCGCATGTGCTCTGGGAACTCCAAGGTGAGCAGGTTGCTCACTTCGCTGAGAAGGCCGACGGCCATGGCAACATGGTTAAGCACTTTGAGAAATTCGAGCTCGTCAAGCCCGGCAAATTGAAGCCGGAAGAGTTCGACGATGCGGTGGCTGATCTGGTCGCGTATCTGCAATACATGGGTGAACCCATGGCCGGAACCCGCAAGACTCTTGGCATGTTCGTGCTGGCAGCGCTAGCGGTTCTTTTCGTCTTGGCCTACTCGCTGAAACGCGAGTTCTGGAAAGACATTCATTAACTTGAGCTTGATCGAACGCATATGGGGCATCGTGAAGTGAGCGCACCTCTCGTCCGCAAAGTGGTGCGCGATGCCGATTATTCCTGGGGTACGAGTACCATGATGAATCTGTACTCGGGCACAACGTGTCCATTTAGCCATCGCTGTCGCATCGTCCTGTACGAAAAGCAGATGGACTTCCAGGTGATCGATGTGGACCTCTTCAACAAACCAGAGGACATCGCCGTCATCAATCCGTACAACCGTGTTCCGGTGCTGGTGGATCGAGACCTCGTCCTCTACGAGTCGAACATCATCAACGAATACATCGACGAGCGCTTCCCGCATCCACAGTTGATGCCGCCCGATCCGCAAACGCGAGCGAAGGCAAGGCAGTTGTTGTTCACGATGGAGTACGAGTTGTTCAGCCATATAGATGGCTTGGAGAAAAATCTAAAGTCGGCTGATAAGTCGCGCGCTCACGTGCGTGATCGATTGTCCGAGCTTGCGCCGATTTTTGCCAAGCAAAAGCATCTGTTGGGGGAGGACTTCTCAATGCTCGACGTGGCTATCGCTCCTTTGTTGTGGCGTCTTGATCACTACGGCATTGAGTTGCCCAAGGCGGCGGCGCCGTTGATGAAATACGCCGAGCGCATTTTTTCGCGCCAGGGCTTCATCGATGCGCTGACTCCGTCTGAAAAGGTCATGCGTCGCTGATATATAGGCGAGCGGTCACGGGGGCTGAGCCTTTCCGGCCGCATTTAACCGATTAGATGACCTTTCCTTCGACCAAACCTTATCTGCTGCGCGCCATTTATGAATGGTGCGTTGACAATGGGTTCACCCCGTATCTACAGGTCAAGGTGGATGCGGCGACTCGCGTTCCTCGCGAACATATACGCGAAGGGCAGATTGTTCTGAATATCGGTACAGAAGCTACGCATCAATTGTCGCTTGGCAACGACGAGGTCAATTTTCAGGCACGCTTTGGTGGCAGCGCTTTCCCGGTGCGGGTTCCGGTAGGTGCGGTGGTAGCGATCTATGCGCGGGAAAACGGCCAGGGTATGGCGTTCGAGCCCGAATCCTCAGAGGCGCCGCCGCTGCCCCCAGCCCCGGATACGGCTGCGCCATCAGTCATTGAGCAAGACGCTACGGATGCGCCGCAACCTTCCCCTCCTGCTGCTGGTCGTTCGCATCTGACCCGCATCAAGTAGCGGAGATCCGCCTACTTGCTTTCCATTACCCAGACACCGTTCCAGTCGGTACCGGGGGAATGTTCCTCCAGATAACGGCAGCGCTCGATGTACAGGATGGCGGCCTTGTCTTGCGGATTCATCGCTATGACCGCTTCGAAGGCGGAGATGGCGTCGCCCCACTTTCCTTGGCGGTACTTGACCAAACCGGCCTTGAAGTGTTGCAGCGCGTCGATTAGGTTCGGATAACTTTCCTCGTCGTGATAGTCGAGCACCTCGTAGATGGCCACCGGCTGGGTCTTGCCTTTGACGACGACGATGTCGAGTTCGCGATTGAAGTAGGTCCCCCGCAGTTGCTTGTAGGTGAATTCGCTGATCAGGATGTGTGCGCCATATTGCTTGCAGGCTGACTCCAGCCGTGCGGCGAGATTGACGCCGTCGCCGATGATGGTGAAATCCATCCGTTTCTTCGATCCGATATTGCCGGAAACGACGGTATCCGTGTTGAGGCCTATGCCGATGTCGACGGGCAGCTTGCCTTCTGTGACTCGCTGGCGGTTCCATGCGCGCAACTCGCGCATCATGGCGATGGCCGCTCGTACGGCGCGATCGGCGTCGTCCTCGTGCCCCACCGGGATTCCGAAAGCCGCCATGATGGCGTCGCCGATGAACTTATCGAGCATTCCCTCTTCGCGCTGGATGCATTCAACCATCAGCGTGAAATATTCATTGAGCAGCGCCACCGTACCCTGGGCTCCGAGCTGTTCGGTGATTGTAGTGAAACTACGAACGTCGGAGAACAGCACAGTGGCGTTTACGCTTTGTCCGCCGAGCACTTCGGCGCCACTGGCAACCAGCTTGTCGGCAATACCCGGATCCATGTAGCGCGACATGGTGGACTTGAGCCGTTTCTCATTGGAAATGTCCTCGATCATCAGCATTGAGCCGATGCGTTTCTTTTCCGTCGAGTGGAGCGGCAGTGCCGTTAGATTAACTGAAAGTTTCTCTTCGCCTACCAGGAGCTCCGCGTCCATAGTTAGTTCCGGCGCATGCGTAGCCGTGACCCGCGCTAGTTTTTCAAGTATCCAGGCGTTGGCTCCGGCAAAGAATTCGGCAGCGGGTCGATTGAACAGTTGGGCGAAATGCGAGCGTAGGATGCGTTGCCCCGCGGCATTGCAAGTAACGATACGCTCTGCGTCGTCCAGCGTGATGACCCCATTGGACATCGATTCAAGCATCGCCTCGTTGTAGTTCTTCATGTTCTGCACGTCAGCGAACAGCTTGGCGTTTTCCAGTGCAATGGAAATCTGCGCAGTGAATGCGCGGAGGCGGGATTCGTCTTCGTTGGTGAAAGGTCCACCGCGTTTGTTAAGTACCTGCGTGACGCCGATGGTCCTGCCGTTCTTGTTGACGATGGGAACGCAGAGAATGGAACGGGTGAAATAGCCCGTGCGCTTGTCGACTGCCGGGTTAAAGCGCAGATCAGCATATGCGTAAGGAATGTTGATCGATTTCCCGGAGGAAAATACGGCGCCGGCAATGCCCGCATGGTTGGGCAGGCGTATCTGCATCGATTCCAGACCTTGTCCCACTTCGGACCACAATTCCTGGGTTTTGTCGTCGTTGAGGAACAGCGTCGAGCGCTCTGCATTAAGCAGGCGTGTAGCCTCACCCATCACTTTTTGCAGTAGCGATCCGAGTTTGATATCGGCGGTGACTTCCGAAACCACGTCGATGAACTCCATTTCCTGGCGGCGGATGGTTTTCATGCGCTCAATGAACTGGGCGCTCTGCAAAGCTAAGGTGCCCTGACTGGTCATTGCCTCTAGCAAATGCAGATCGTGCCGAGAGAACCGTCCGGTCCTCTTGTTGAGGGTTTGCGCGACGCCGACGACTTCTCCTTTCACCGTCCGTATCGGTACGCAGAGTATGTTGCGGGTGGTAAAGCCGGTCTGCTCGTCGATCGAACGGTTGAAACGCGAGTCGGAATAGGCGTCGTGGATGATGAGCGCCTCGCCCGTAGTGAACACGTAGCCTGCAATGCCGCTGTTGTTGAGCAGGCGAATTTCGCGTTGCACGTTTCCCTGGGCGACGCGTGAATACAATTCGTTGGTGTCGGGATCGTTGAGAAATAGAGAACCGCGCTCCGCATTCAGTTCGGCTGTGGTCATTTCCACCAGTGAGCGCAGCACATCGTCGAGGGTGTCGAACCCGGCCATGCGGCGGGTGATTTCCAACAGCAATTCGGCATGGCGCAAGCGCTTGCGCTGCGCCGCTCCGGGATCGGCTCTTTTGTCGGCGTTGTTTCGTTTTGGTTTGGGTGACTCGATGTCGGTCATGGGGCGGCTCCTACAGAGCTTTTTGTTCCAGGCGGTCGCGCAGTTCCCGAATCGTATGCTGAAGCTGCGCCGCTTCGTCGAGAAGCAGGGTGCGTTCTTGCCGTACGGCATTGTCTCGGTCGATCTTTGCCAGTTCCAGCGTTTCGCGTAAGGAAGTGATCGTGGCGTGCAATTGACCCATCTCGGCCTGCGCTCCGGTGTGGGCATGGCGCAAATCGGCCTCTTTTTCCAGGCGCTGGCGTTCAAGTTCTTCGCGCAGATGTCCTGCGGTAGCTTTCAGCTGAGCCATTTCCTGGCTGGCGGTGACCCGCTCCTGTTGCACGGCGCTCTGGTGCTCGATGCGTGCGCGCTCCAATTCGTCACGCAGCGCGCCGACAGTGATCTTGAGTTGCGCAATCTCTCCACTGGCGCTGGATATCGCCTGCCTTACCGATGCTTCACTTTCGTTGCGGGTCTGCTCCATCGCCTCGCGCAATGCGGCTACGGTGCGCTTGAGATCGCGCACTTCGGCTTGCAATAGCGCAATTTCCTGTTCCGGAGTTGCCGATTCCTCCGTCGTCACGATAAATTGTTCTCCCTTGGCTGCGCCCGGTAGGGCGCAGCGAATCTTAGCAATGAATCGGCGCCCTGTTTGCGCCGATCGGTCAGAGGGCATATCAATGAGCGATAGTACCTTGCAACTGCGGCAGCCTTCGTTGCTTAAGACAGCCAGTTATATTGACGGGCAATGGGGCGATGCAATAAGCGGGGCGCGTCACGCGGTCGTCAACCCTGCCAGCGGTGCAGTAGTGGCAATGGTGCCGTACTGCGGTAGTGACGAAGCGCGGCAGGCGATTGCTGCCGCAGCCCTGGCTTTGCCGGGATGGCGTTCAAAAACAGCTGCCGCACGTGCGCAGCTCTTGCGCTGTTGGTTCGATCTGATGGTGGCCAATAGCGACGATCTGGGGCGAATCATGACCGCCGAGCAGGGCAAACCGCTCACCGAAGCCAAAGGGGAGATCGCATACGCCGCATCTTTCGTGGAATGGTTCGCCGAGGAGGCGAAACGTGCCTATGGCGACGTAATCCCATCCCCGTTCGCCGACCGCCGGATTATGGTATTGCAGGAACCGGTCGGCGTTTGCGCCGCAATAACGCCATGGAATTTCCCTGCGGCAATGATTACTCGTAAAGTCGCTCCGGCACTGGCGGCGGGATGCACCATGGTTGTCAAGCCGGCGCTACAGACACCGCTGACGGCGCTCGCACTGGCTGAGCTGGCCCATCAGGCGGGAATCCCGGCTGGAGTGCTGAATCTAGTCACCGGCGATGCCGAGGCCATCGGTGGCGAGCTGACGTCCAACCCGCAGGTACGCAAGTTGAGCTTTACAGGCTCGACACCGGTCGGGCGACGATTGATGGCGCAATGTGCTCCGTCGGTAAAGAAAATCTCTTTGGAATTGGGCGGCAACGCTCCGTTCCTCATTTTTGAGGATGCCGACATCGAGGCGGCAGTTGCCGGCGCAATCGTTTCAAAATATCGCAATGCCGGACAGACCTGCATTTGTGCCAATCGACTGCTCGTCCACGCAAGCATCTTCGATGCGTTTTCGCAGCAATTGGTGGCGGCGGTGAGCGCGCTCAGGGTGGGTAACGGCCTTGAAGAGGGGGTGGAACAGGGGCCGCTGATCGACGAGGCCGCTTTGCTTAGAGTCGAGCGGTTGCTTGCCGAGGCAGTAGAACAGGGCGCACGGATTCTCTGCGGTGGGAAGCGGCACGTTCTGGGTCGGACCTTTTTCGAGCCGACCGTGTTAACCGGCGTTACGTCGGCGATGAGCATTTCGCGCGAGGAAATCTTCGGCCCGGTGGCAACACTTCAGCGTTTCCATAGCGAGGATGAAGTCGTGCGGCTGGCCAACGACACCGAATATGGGCTGGCGGCGTATTTTTATACCCGCGACCTTGGGCGCGTCATGCGTGTGGCCGCGGCGCTGGAATACGGCATGATAGGTATCAATACCGGCACAATCTCAACTGAAGTGGCGCCTTTCGGAGGCATCAAACAGTCCGGTACGGGGCGCGAAGGATCCAAATATGGTCTTCAGGAATACTTGCAAACGAAGTATCTGAATATCGCCGGCTAGCGCTGAGCGGCAAAATAGTGTGAAACGCTTAACAGATCTTCCTGACTGAGGCCGCGGTAGGCATCGTCCATCATGAAAGGAAATTTGCGCTTTCCGGAGATATAGGCGGATGTTTGTTGCAGTAGATAGTCGAGCGCCTGCCCGGCTATCAGCGGCGCATCGTGGTCGGAGTCTCTGCCACTGTCAACATGACACTTTTCACAGCGTTGCTGATAGACCTTGGTGGCTGCACTTACTCTGGTCGGGTCGGTAACTTGAGCTGGGCGCTGGGCTTTTTTCTGTGCGGCGTAGAACTTGGCCGTTGCGGCAAGATCTTTTTCCGTGAGGGCTATGCTGGTGTGTTGGGCTACCTCGGTTGGGCGGCTTGCCGATTTGAACGCTTCCATCGTGTCGGTAAGGTACGTCTGAAGCTGACCGTTGATGTGTGGCGTTCCAGGTGTCGCTGCTACGCCGTTTGATCCGTGGCATTCGGCGCATGCCGCTGCCGCTGCCGGCAGGGTCGGCGCTGCCGAGGCCGGTGCGGCAGTGAATAGTGCGAGGCTTACAAGGATCAGGCGGAGGTCCATCGGCTATCTCAGTGCAATGCGCGTTTTGCGCGGAGGGAAAGTAAAGCGACGTTTGATTTTACTCAGTTATCGTTGTTGCGTTGTTCGGCACAATGCGACTGCTTTTTTTATGGCTGGCGGGCATAGTGGAGAAAATCATGACGATCAAACATCACCTGAGAAAATCAGCCATTGGCGTGGCGGGACTCTTATTTCTGGCCGTCCCGCTTATGGCGTCTGCCGAAATATCGAAGTTCGAGGAGCATATTCGTTACCGGAAGGCGGTTATGACCATGCTCAAGTGGCATGCCGATAAAATCTCATCGGCATTAAAAAATCCACAAGCCTTCAATAGAGACGAGGTTCTAAACAATGCGACTGCTGTGGAAATGCTCGGCCGATTGTCGCTTGAAGGTTTTGTGCCGGGTTCTTCTGAAGGGGAAACCAAGGCGAAAGCGGATATTTGGACCGATTGGGGACGGTTCAAGGTGCTCGGCGAAAAATTTTCTACAGAAACTGTGAAGCTACGCGAACGTGCTAAGTCCGGCGATGCGGCGGCTTTAAAAGCACAGCTGCGTGAGGTGAACAAGGTATGCAAGAGTTGTCACGACGATTTCAAGTCGAGCAGCCCGTTCTGATGGCGGCCAGGCGAAATTATTGCGGTGCGACGATCATGTAGAAGGCTACTGCCACAAGGATGAGGAGCGCTAGAGCGGAAAGATTGGTGCGGTAAGGAGAAATATGGTGGTTTGTCGGCACCCGATCCCTTGCTACCGTCTTGCGGCCTGTAAACATCGGCCAGATCAGATTGTTCCGCTTCCAAATTAGGTGGTAGCCGACAATGGTTGTTACGTGACCTACCGCGAGGACGATGATGAGCCGGAAATTAAGCTTGTGGATATAGGTCAACAAGTCGCTGGTTTGCTTGCTGACCAAAGTGTATAGCGGCCCTTCGGCCATGATGTCGTCGTTGGCATAGAGCCCGCTGGCCGTCTGCACGGCCAGCGCTATAAGCATCAGCGCGATCATCCAACCCGCCAGCGGGGTGTGCCCGAGCAAACGTGGGGACTCGCCGCGCCAACTCTTTTTGCAGTAATCCAGTGTGGCCGGAATGTTGAAAAAAAAGCTGTCGAATCTGGCGTAGGTCGAGCCTAGGAAGCCCCATAGCAGGCGAAAGGCCACGAGTACAACGATCACGTAGCCAACCTGCATGTGAAGATCCATTGCGTCGCCGCCGATCAGGCCGGTGATCAGTGCTGTCAGTACTGAAACCGCCAGTCCCCAGTGAAACACGCGGACGGGGAGATCCCACACGATAACTTTGACGGGCATAGGCCGAGCTTCTTATCGATCCTTCGATCAATAGTGGTGGTAGTGGCGCCCCGAAGACGAATCGAACGTCCGACCTACCCCTTAGGAGGGGGTTGCTCTATCCACTGAGCTACCGGGGCCGCGCGGGGTGGTATTGTAGCCTTTGCCGCTTAGGTTTTTATTGGCTGGCCTTGGGCATCTAGGCCTAATTTGCGCATCAAGGTTTCCTGATTGATATGCAGTAGTTCGCAGATCGCCGTGTAATCGTCCGGCAATGCGGCATCGTTCCAGCCGTTGGCGGAGTGACGGGCAAGATCGCACGCCAGCGCGACATTCCGTACGCGCGGATCGTTGGCCTGACTTGGGTCGAGCAGGGTGGTGATGAGTTGTGGGAGATGCCACGCATGGGCGAGCGCTAAGCCCAGCTCGTTGAGCGTGAGGCCGTAAACGTCCTTTTGCGCAATGGACGTCCGCAGCGTGCGGTCGGCTTCCTGCGCATGTTTCACTTTGAGCGCCAGCGTGGGGGCGAAGCACCACATTAGCATCTCGGCGTCGTAGCGTAAAAGTGTAGCCACGGTGATTTCATCGACGTCCAGGTCGTGCCTAAATACGGCCCATTCACGCGCCCAGTGTGACGCACGGCGCGCTCGTCCGATGACTTTGAGCAAGCCCAGCAATGCCTGCGGATGGTTCTTGAGCGTATCTTCGATAAGCGGGGCGCCATCGATTTCGTCAAAAAATGGTCCGATGCCGGCCATCATTAATGCGCGCTCAATTGTGGTGATATCGGTAGATTGCCGCAGGCGGCGGCGAGACTCGATGAAATTGAGGACACGCAACGTCATCAGCGGGTCCTTCAGTATCAATGCAGACAGTACCCGGCCGTTGGCCGTCTCAGCTTGTTCGCGGACCCCGTTCAATGCCTCAGCCGTATGGCGCAGCACCGGGATTTCGGCGGCGCTCAGGTAGGCGACCCAGGATTCACTGCTTTCGAAAGGAGTGTCGATCATGCATGAAATCATAAGGCCTTTTTGTGCCGGGGATGCACCGTTAAGGGTTTCCCCTTAACTGGGCCTTCGCAACCAGTGCGCAACGGCAAAGTGCTTGTTTTTTTTGCTGTTGCCGCCTATACTCCCGCGCTTTTACACCCTTGCTCCACCCGTTCGCATGCGGGGGGGCTAACACTGAGCCATAAGGAGATTGCATGCGCCATTACGAAGTGGTTTTCATTGTTCACCCGGATCAGTCCGAGCAGGTTCCGGCCATGATCGAGCGTTACAAGACGCTGGTCACCAGCCGCAACGGTGCCATCCACCGTCTCGAAGACTGGGGCCGTCGCCAGATGGCCTATCCGATCCAGAAAATGCATAAGGCACATTACGTGCTGATGAACATCGAAGCCGATCAGGAAACGCTGGTTGAACTGGAACATGCTTTCAAGTTCAACGATGCCGTACTTCGCCACCTCACCATCAAGATGGACAAAGCAGTCACCGCGCCCTCGCCGATGATGAAAGAAGAGAAATCGCGTTCGCTGACGCCTCAGGCCGATACCAAGGTGGAGGCGCCCGCTGCCTGATGGCGATGCCGATGCCGGCGCCAACCTGAGCATATTGACGGGTTGTGTGCTGGAGCGCGGGGCTTTGCGCCATACGCCGGCCGGAATTGCAGTGATTGAGTTCCTGCTCTCCCACCAGTCGATGCAGGTCGAGGCGGGAAGCAAGCGGCGGGTAGCGTGCGAAATGCCTTGCGTGGCCCTCGGGCCATTGGCTCAGTTGATGGCCGGGAGCAAGCCTGGCGACGGCGTGAAAGTGAGTGGTTTTCTCGCTGCCCGCAGCCTCAAGGTCAGATCTCCGATACTGCATATAAACGAAATCGAATTTTTGGAAGGAACAGAAAATGGCTTTCAAACCGAAGAAGAGCGCGACTAACAAGCGCAAGGACGACAAGGGACGCAGTCTCTTCAAGCGTCGCAAGTTCTGCCGCTTCAGCGCGGAAAAAATCGAAGAAATCGACTACAAGGACGTAGAAATCCTCAAGGATTTCATTTCCGAAAACGGCAAGATCATGCCGGCACGCATCACCGGTACCAAGACCGGTTACCAGCGGCAGCTGTCCACGGCCATTAAGCGTGCCCGCTTCCTGGCCCTGATGCCGTATACCGACCTGCACAGCGCTTGATAGGGGACCACCATGCAAATCATTCTGATGGAAAAAGTGGTGAATCTCGGTAATCTCGGCGATGTGGTCAAGGTAAAGGACGGTTATGCTCGCAACTTCCTGATTCCCCAAGGCCTCGCTAAGCGCGCGACGGAAGCGAACCGCAAGGTGTTCGAGGCGCGTCGTGCCGAACTGGAAAAAACGCAAGCCGAGAAACTAGCTGCCGCTCAGTCGCTGGCTGAAAAGATCGAAGGCACGTTGGTCCAGATCAGCCGCAAGGCCGGTGTCGATGGTCGCTTGTTCGGCTCGGTCGGCAACGCCGATATCGCTGATGCATTGAAGGCGCTCGGTTTCGATATCGAGAAGGCTTTGGTTCGACTGCCTCTTGGCCCGTTCAAGCAAGTCGGCGACAACCCCGTCGAAGTTGCGCTGCATACCGATGTGGTAGCCAACATTACCGTGTCGGTGCTTGGCGAGCATTGATTGCTCAAGCAGTTGGTAAGCAAGGGCCGCAGCATGCGGCCCTTTTCATTTGGACAAACGCACGTCTACAATGCTCCGTTGCTACAGCAATAAAAAAAGCCCCGCGTGGCGGGGCTTTTCAGTTTTCTTTGATCGCGTTGTCTGGTGCCCAGGAGAGGACTCGAACCTCCACGGAGTTACCCGCTAGTACCTGAAACTAGTGCGTCTACCAATTCCGCCACCTGGGCCAAGGGCGAATCAAAGAGCGCCGGATTGTAAAGGAAAAGAGAAAATTGTCAAACAAGAAATCCAGGGTACCTAAGCTCTCCCGCATTCGCAGCGCCGACCCGCATTTGGAGCGGGAAATGGCCAAATACGATCACCCGTTGCCGAGTCGCGAATATGTTCTTGAGATGCTCGGCGCGGGCGATGCGGTGCCACAATCGTTCGACGATTTGTGCGCACTGCTCGACGTGCAGGAGTTTGAACGCGAAACCTTTCAGCGCCGGCTCGGTGCGATGGCCCGCGACGGTCAGCTACTACAAAATCGGCGTGGCGACTGGCTGATTCCGGATAAAGCCGATCTGATCCGCGGTCGTATACAAGGGCATCCCGACGGGTTCGGTTTTCTCGTGCCGGAGGAAGGCGGCGACGATGTCTTTCTCGGCTCGAAGGAGATGGACAAGGTCCTCCACGGCGACAAGGCCATCGTGCGCATCATCGGTATCGACCGCAAGGGACGCCCCGAAGGCAAGATTGTCGAGGTTACCGAGCGGGCCAACGTGCGCCTCGTCGGCCGCGTCTTTAACGAACATGGCGTCTGGTTCGTGGAAGCGGAGAATCGCCGCATCAGTCAGGACATTCTGATTGCTCCGCAACAAAAAGGTGATCGAAAGGCGCTCAAGCCGGAAGCCGGGCAAGTGGTGATGGTGGAGATTCTTGAGCAGCCGAGCCGTCAGTCGCAGCCGATCGGCAAGGTGGTTGAAATTCTCGGCAATTATGCCGATCCGGGCATGGAAATCGAGATTGCCTTGCGCAAGCACGATCTGCCTTTCGAGTTTTCGCGCGAAGCCGAGCTGCAAACGAAGAAACTGCCGGACGCGGTGCGCAAGTCAGATTGGAAAGGTCGTGAGGACATTACCGGCTTGCCTTTAGTCACTATCGACGGCGAAACTGCGCGGGATTTTGACGATGCGGTGTATTGCGAACCCCAGGGCAAGGGCTTTCGTCTGATTGTGGCGATCGCCGACGTTTCGCATTATGTCGGCGCCGGTTCCGCCCTTGATCAGGACGCCTACGATCGCGGAAATTCGGTGTACTTCCCGCGCCGAGTGATTCCGATGCTGCCGGAGAAACTCTCCAACGGCCTGTGTTCACTCAATCCGCAGGTCGAGCGACTGTGCATGGTCTGCGATATGTCTATTGCCGCAACCGGCGCGGTCAAACGCTATCGCTTCTATCCGGCGGTGATGTTCTCCCACGCCCGGCTGACTTATACCGAAGTGGCAGCGGCGATCTACGAGAACGATGCGGAAACGCGTAAAAAACTGGCGCCGCTGCTTCCCCAGTTGGAAAACCTCAATACTGTCTTTCGCCTCTTGCTCAAGGCGCGCGAAAAGCGCGGCGCTATCGATTTTGATACAGCCGAGACGCGCATGGTGTTCGACGACCATGGCAAGATCGAGCGCATCGAAGCCTACGAGCGCAACGACGCGCATCGTCTAATCGAGGAGTGCATGCTAGCAGCGAACGTTTGCGCCTCGGAGTTCCTGCATGAGCACGAGCATCCGACCCTGTACCGCGTGCATCCAGAGCCGAAGCCGAGCAAGGTGGAAAAACTGCGCGAATTTCTTGCCACCTTCGGCCTGCAACTGGCCGGTGGCGATTCGCCCAAGGCCAAGGACTACGCCAAGCTGCTGGAGAGTATCCAAGGCCGGCCAGACAAGGTACTGCTACAGACTGTGATGCTGCGCTCACTGCAACAGGCCGTTTATAGCCCTGACAATGTAGGCCACTTCGGGCTTGCCTACGAGAGCTATACCCATTTCACTTCGCCCATCCGCCGCTATCCCGATTTGCTCGTGCATCGTTCGATCAAGGCGGTGCTACAGCCAGAGCAGTATCAGCCCGGCGATTGGGACGAGATCGGCCTGCATTGCTCGGCCACCGAACGTCGGGCCGACGAGGCGACACGCGATGTCGAAGCATGGCTCAAGTGCTACTACATGCAGGACCGCATCGGCGAAGAATTCAGTGGCAGCATCTCGTCCGTGGTGCCGTTCGGCATTTTTGTGGCGCTTGACGATGTCTTCATCGAAGGGCTGATCCACATCTCCGATCTGGGACGCGACTATTTCCATTTTGATGAAGCCGCCCATGCTATCGTCGGCGAACGCACCGGCGTGCGCTATCGCCTTGCCGATCGGATACGGGTACAACTGGTTCGCGTCGATCTGGAACAGAACAAGATTGATTTTCGTCTGGTGACTGACCCGATGATCAAGGCCGTTGCCGAGGTGTCGTCACATGTTGAACGGCCCGGCAAGTACCGCAAGCAGGAAGGCAAGTCTGTCAAACACGGTATGAGGCACTGATTGCCGGACCTCAATCAGGCACTCGATAGAGCCGCTGCCCTCATCGAGCAGGCGGACGGTGTGCTTATCACGGCCGGCGCCGGCATGGGCGTCGATTCGGGGCTGCCCGATTTTCGCGGCACGCAGGGGTTCTGGCAGGCGTATCCGGCACTGGGGCGGGACGGCCTGCGTTTCGAGGAAATCGCTTCGCCCGACAGCTTTCACGCGGATCCGCGTCTTGGGTGGGGCTTTTACGGCCATCGTCTGACCCTCTACCGGCGCACTTTGCCGCATCAAGGGTTTCACATCCTGCGCCAGATAGGCACCCGGTTGGCAGGCGGAGCCGCCGTATTTACCAGCAATGTCGATGGCCAGTTTCAGCGCGCCGGCTTTGACGAGGCGCTGATTGCCGAGTGCCACGGCTCGATTCACCATCTGCAATGCCTGCAGCCCTGCGGTGAGCATTTGTGGTCGGCCGATGGAGTCGTGCCCGAGGTGGATGAGGAAAGTTGCCGGCTTCGCTCGGCACTGCCTTTGTGTCCAGTGTGTGGGAATGTGGCTCGGCCCAATATTCTGATGTTTGGCGACGGGTGCTGGATCTCCCGTTTAGCGAACAGCAGCAGCGCCTTCTGGATGCATGGTGTGCCAAGGCAGGGAGTCGACTGCTGACGATTGAGCTTGGCGCCGGCACGGTCATCCCGTCGGTGCGGCGCTATGGTGAATACCATTCGTCGGTGCTGATCCGCATCAATCCCCGCGAATCCACCGTCGCACGCTCACGTGACGTGAGTTTGCCGTTGCCGGCCGCAGCAGCTCTCGAAGCACTTCAGCAGCGGCTGATAAGCCGTGGGTTTCTGTCGGCTGCGATAGACTCTGCGGCCCCTTCCCTAAGATCGTCGCCATGTCCGATACCCGTCTGATCCACGGCTTCCATGCTGTCACCGCCAAGTTGCGCCACGCTGCTGAAGACGTGAAGGAGATTTATCTCGCCGAAGGCCGCCAGGACGGCCGCATGCGCGACCTGCTTAAGCTTGCCGAATCGCATGGGGTCCGCGTGATGCCGACCGATCCGGTGCGGCTCGATGGCATGGCTGGCGGCGCCCGACATCAGGGCGTGGTGGCGCGTGTCAGCGCGCAGCAGCGCTATCTGGCCCTCGACGACGTGCTGGACAATTTGTGCGAGCCGGCTCTGCTGTTAGTGCTGGACGGCGTGACCGATCCGCATAATCTTGGCGCCTGCCTGCGCGTAGCCGACGCGGCGGGTGCTCATGCGGTGATAGCACCAAAGGACAAGGCCGTCGGCCTCAACGCCACCGCCATCAAGGTGGCCAGCGGCGCGGCGGATACGGTGCCCTATGTCACGGTGACCAATCTGGCGCGCAGCCTGCGCGAAATGCAGGAGCGCGGCATCTGGGTGCTGGGCGCGGCCGGGGAGGCCGAAAAGGACATCTATGCGGTAGACCAGCGCGGCGCCGTGGCCTGGGTACTGGGTGCCGAAGGTGCCGGCCTGCGGCGGCTGACGCGGGAAACCTGCGACGAACTGGTGCGGATTCCGATGCACGGTAGCGTGGAGAGTCTCAACGTGTCGGTTGCCAGCGGCATTTGTCTGTTCGAAGCGCGTCGCCAGCGACGCGGCTGATCGGCCGCGTCGGCGCAGGCGGTTTACTCTTTGACGAAGTGACGCATGTAGCGCGGATTCAGGCGCGACATCGGCAGCAGCACCAGCAGGTCGGCCGTATTGAAATCCGGGTCCCATGCTGGTTCGCCGCAGATCCATGAGCCGGCCCGCAGATAGCCCTTGAGAAGCGGTGGAATCTCCACCTTCTGGTCGGTGGCCAGTCGCTCGAACGGCAACCGCGATCGCGGGAAGCCGCGGTACTCGATCGGCGAGAGGTGTTTGTCGAGTAGAGAGACGAAGAGGTTGGCGGCATTGTGGCCACCGTCAGCCATGCTGACCGAGGCACAGCCCATTAGGTATTCGTAGCCGTTTTGCGTCATGTATTCGGCAAGCTTCATCCAGAGCAGGGCGATTACGCTACCGCTGCGGTAGTCGGGGTCTATACAGGAGCGCCCGAGCTCGACCAACCGCGGCTTCAGATGCGCGAGCCGGGTTAAATCGAATTCGGTTTCGGTGTAATAGCCACCGACGCGTCGTGCGGCTTCCGGGGTCAAGATACGGTAGGTGCCGACGATGCGGCCCGCTGTTTCGTCGCGGACGATTAGGTGCTCGCAATAGGAGTCGAAAAAGTCGCTATCCACTCCAGGCTCGCGGCAGTTCAGGCGGGCGCCCATTTCTTCGGCGAAGACGCGGTAGCGCAGTTTTTGTGCTTCGCGGATTTCGCCGGTGCTGTGGGCCAGGCCGACATGGTAGTGGGGCGGGGTGAAATTTCTTTCTTCTAGGCGCTCGATGAGCATGTTTTTCTCCGGTCGATTCATCACGGCCGGCATGCTCCCGTAGCTGTGTTGCAGCGGTATTTCAGTCCTGTGAAGGCTTTGTTGCAGCCCGCTGCGAAGCAGCGGCGGCCGCAGTCATAAATGTAATAATTGTCACAATCGTGTAATGCGGTCTCCCTACACTGCGATGCGTGTCAATCACCCTCAGGAGAAAATCATGCAGCGCAAATTTCTGATGTCCCTCGCCGCAGGTACTGCGGTGCTGTTCTCCACTGCCCCTCAGGCGGCTGAAATTACCGGTGCCGGTGCAACTTTCCCCGCCCCGATCTATGCCAAGTGGGCGGATAGCTACCAAAAGGCTACAGGCAACAAAATCAATTACCAATCCATCGGTTCGGGGGGCGGCATTAAGCAGATCGTCGCCAAAACGGTGGACTTCGGCGCTTCCGATATGCCGCTGAAGCCCGAACAACTTGAAAAGGATGGTCTGATGCAGTTCCCCACCGTAATTGGCGGGGTAGTGCCGGTGTTGAACGTGCCGGGCATCAAACCGGGCGAACTCAAGCTGACCGGCCCGCTGCTGGCCGATATTTTTCTCGGCAAGATCGTCAAGTGGAACGACAAGGCGATCGCCGAACTCAATCCCAAAGTGCAACTCCCGGATTCGCCTATTGGCGTAGTGCGCCGGGCCGATGGTTCGGGAACGTCGTTCATCTTCACGAACTATTTGTCCAAGGTCAGTGAAGAGTGGAAGTCGAAAGTCGGTGAAGGCACGGCGGTGCAATGGCCGGTAGGCCTCGGCGGCAAGGGCAACGAAGGTGTTGCGGCCTTCGTTCAGCGTCTGCCCGGTTCGCTGGGATATGTGGAATATGCCTACGCCAAGCAGAACAAGATGACCTTTGCGCTGATGCAGAATGCGGCCGGGAACTTTGTTTCGCCCGATGACCTGACGTTCAAGGCGGCTGCATCGGGCGCAGATTGGAAGGGCGATTTTTATGAAATCCTGACTAACCAGAAAGGCAAGGATGCCTGGCCGATTTCCGGCGCCACTTTCATTCTGATGCAAAAAACCCAAAACAAGCCGGAGCAGGGTGCCGAGGCAATCAAATTCTTTGCCTGGGCCTACAAGAACGGCGGCAAGGAGGCGTTGGACCTCGACTATGTTCCGATGCCCGATGCCGTCGTCAAATTGGTCGGTACAGCCTGGGGTAATGTCAAGGATGCGTCCGGCAAGGCTGTCTGGAGCGGTAAGTAAGCGGTAGACTCGCCGTGCCATCCCGCTCGGGTGGCACGGTATTCTCTTCATTGCTGGCAAACCATCTTGAATCGACCGAAAGCCTCAGCTCGTAGTCGTCCTGTCGGCGACTGGATTTTTTTCAACTTGACGCGGTTTTTCGCGCTGGCGACCCTGTTGCTACTGGTGGGCATTCTCGTCTCACTGGTGGATGGGGCGATGCCGGCACTGGAAAAATTCGGTAGTGCCTTCCTTTGGACCGGAGACTGGAATCCTCCCGCAGAGCGTTTCGGCGCGCTGATTCCAATTTACGGAACGTTAGCGACTTCTTTGGTCGCTTTGGTGATTGCGGTGCCGGTGAGTTTTGGCATTGCCCTGTTTTTGACCGAACTGGCACCTCCATGGCTGCGGCGTCCGCTCGGTATCGCCATTGAATTGCTGGCAGGGATTCCAAGCATCGTTTATGGCATGTGGGGTCTGTTGGTTTTTGCGCCGATTTTTGCGGAATACGTGCAACCTGCGTTGGCCTCGTCGCTAGGCCAGGTACCGGTTTTGGGGGCGCTGTTCCAGGGGGCTCCGATGGGTATCGGCATCCTCAGCGCCGGGGTGATTCTGGCGGTGATGACGATTCCGTTTATTGCCTCGGTCATGCGCGATGTATTTGAGGTAACGCCGGCCATGCTCAAGGAATCGGCCTATGGACTCGGTGCCACGACTTGGGAAGTGGTATGGAACATTGTGCTCCCCTACACCAAGGTCGGCGTTGTCGGCGGCATCATGCTTGGCTTGGGGCGGGCACTTGGCGAGACCATGGCGGTGACGTTTCTCATCGGCAACATGAATTTCTTCAACGGCTTTTCATTGTTTCTGCCGGGCAACAGTATTGCCTCCGCCCTGGCCAATGAATTTGCCGAAGCCGAATCTCCGATCTATACAGCGTCCCTCATTGAGCTCGGCCTGATTCTGTTCTTCATCACGCTTGTCGTACTGACCCTTTCCAAACTCCTGCTGCTGAAATTGTCCGGGCGGGAGGGGCTGAAGACATGATGGATCTGCGCACCGAGCGTCGGCTAAAGAACCGGTTGGCCCTCGGCGTTTCGCTTCTGGCGATGGCCTTCGGTCTGTTCTGGCTGATCTGGATTCTTGCCACCACGCTGCATCTGGGACTGGCTGGTCTGTCACTACAACTCTTCACCCACATGACGCCTCCGCCAGGGTCGTCGGAAGGGGGCTTGGCCAATGCTATAGCCGGCAGTCTGATTCTGGTCGGAATGGCGACCGCCCTGGGAACCCCGGTGGGTATTATGGCCGGCATCTACCTTGCCGAGTTCGGGCGACATACCTGGCTTGGCCACACCACCCGTTTCGTCAACGATCTTCTGCTCTCGGCCCCTTCGATCATCGCGGGTCTGTTCATTTATGAAATTTATGTGGCCAAGGTGGGGCACTTCTCGGCCATCTCGGGGGTCTTTGCCCTGGCGCTGATTGTCGTGCCCGTAGTGGTGCGAACGACTGAAAATATGTTGCAGTTGGTGCCCAACACCATGCGCGAAGCGGCCTTTGCGCTTGGGGCTCCGAAGTGGGTGGTAATCGGGCGGGTAACCCTCAAGGCCTCCTTGGCCGGCGTCATGACGGGAATCATGCTGGCAGTCGCGCGTATTTCTGGAGAGACTGCACCTTTACTGTTTACTTCCCTTTCCAACCAGTTCTGGACCCTGGATCTGCAAAAGCCGATGGCAAGTCTGCCTGTGACTATTTTCAAGTTCGCCATGAGCCCGTTCCAGGACTGGCAGCAACTGGCGTGGGCCGGAGTCTTTCTCATTACCATGGGCGTCCTCGCCCTCAATATCCTGGCACGTGTGATGTTCCGGGAAAAACATAAACAGTAAGGGTCTTCGTGAAGATTGATAAGGAACTCATCATGCACGGTTCGCAGACCGACCAGGAAACGCAGATCGTATTGCGCGGCTTCAACTTCTACTACGGGAAGTACCATGCACTGCGCAATATCAACCTGGATATCTACAAGCGAAAAGTGACTGCATTCATCGGTCCTTCGGGTTGCGGGAAATCCACCCTGTTGCGGACCATGAATCGCATGTACGATCTTTACCCCGAGCAACGGGCGGAAGGTGAGTTGCTGCTGGGTGGCACAAATATTCTTGATCGTGGCATGGACATAAACTCGCTGCGCGCACGGGTGGGCATGGTATTCCAGAAGCCGACGCCATTTCCGATGTCGATTTTCGACAACATTGCCTTCGGTGTGAAGCTGCATGAGCGCTTGACGCGGGTGCAGATGGAAGAACGCGTCGAATGGTCGCTACGCAAGGCGGCATTGTGGACGGAGGTTTCCGACAAGCTGCATCAAAGCGGCATGAGCCTTTCTGGAGGGCAGCAGCAGCGGCTTTGTATCGCTCGCGGGATTGCCGTGAAGCCGGAAGTGCTGTTGCTCGATGAACCAACCTCGGCGCTGGATCCGATTTCCACCATGCGCATCGAGGAGCTGGTCAGCGAACTGAAGGACGAATTCACCATCGTCATCGTTACCCACAATATGCAGCAGGCGGCGCGGATATCTGACTATACGGCCTATATGTACCTCGGCGAGTTGATCGAGTATGGGCATACTGATGACATATTCATTAAGCCCAAAGACAAGCGGACCGAAGACTACATTACCGGTCGCTTTGGCTAACGGAAGGAGAAATAACATGGCGCTGGGCAGCGATCACGTTTCAAAAAAATTTGACGCCGAGTTGGAGAGTCTGCGTTCCCGGGTGATGCAGATGGGCGGCCTGGTGGAGACTCAGATCACCCATGCGATTGAGGCGTTTGTTCTGGGCGACATGGACAGGATGGAAAACGTCATCGCCGAAGATCACAAGGTCAATGGTCTTGAGGTCAGCATTGACGACGACTGCGCCCACATTATTGCCCGAAGGCAACCGACAGCGGGCGATCTGCGGATGGTCATGGCGGTCAGCAAGATCGTCACCGATCTAGAGCGGGTCGGTGATGAAGCGTCGAAGATAGCTCGTCAGGCGCGGGAGATCTATTTGCGCGACCGCTTGCAGATGCCGCGCCTGAGCGATGTGCGCAAGATTGGCAATATCGGCATCAAGATGCTGCGCGATGTGCTTGACGCCTTCGCTCGCCTCGACGCCGTGGAGGCCGCGCGCATCATTCGTGAGGATGCGACGTTGGACGATCACTTTCGCGGCATTCTGCGCCAGTTGATTACCTACATGATGGAAGATCCGCGCACCATCTCGACCGCACTGGACATTATTTTCATCGCCAAATCGATAGAGCGCATCGGCGACCATGCGAAAAACATTGCCGAAAGCCTGATCTACATTGTCAAGGGAACGGATGTTCGGCACATCGCCATTGAAGAACTCGAGCAGGAAGCCTTTGCTCCCAACCGTTAGGCGGTCGTTATGGAACCGACAGTGATCGTTATCGAGGATGACTCAGCCATTCAGGAAGTGCTGCGCTATACCTTGGTCCAGGCCGGATTTAGTGTTCGTCTGGTTGCATCGGCAGAGGAAGGTTTGTCCGCCGTTCGCCAAGTGCTTCCGGATGCCCTGCTGGTCGATCTAATGCTGCCAGGTATGTCCGGAACGACGCTGGTCAGACAAATCCGCCAGGATCTGCGAACACGGGACGTGCCGATCATCATGGTGACCGCTCGCGTCGAGGAGGCCGACAGAATAGGTGGGCTGGAGACCGGTGCCGACGATTACGTGACCAAGCCCTTTAGCCCGCGCGAACTGGTGGCGCGCATTCGTGCGGTGTTGCGCCGCCGTGCGCCCCAGCATAGTGGCGATGTGATCGAGATTGGGGCGCTGCGCCTGGATCCGATGGCACACAGCATCAGCTACGACGGCAAGCCTTTGGATCTGGGACCGACTGAGTTCAAGTTGCTGCAATATCTGTTGGCGCATCCGGGGCGGGTTTTCAGCCGCCAGCAGTTGCTCAACGCGGTCTGGGGCGATCACCGCTTCATAGAGGAGCGGACGGTGGACGTTTATGTGCGCCGTCTGCGTGCCGGACTCGGTGCCGACGCGGAAAGCCTGATAGAAACCATTCGCGGTGTGGGATATAAATTCTTGCCGCCCGCCGTCGTCCACTGAGCAAGCCTGCCCACGGTGTTTAAGTTTTGGCTCAGCGCTACGATGCGCCTATTGGCGATCGCGGTCCCAGCCGTCCTTGTCGGTGCGCTGATCGGCTGGACTTTCGGGCTTGCTGTGCTGTCCGGCTTATTGCTGATGGCATTGCTGTTCAATTGGCAGCAATTGTGGCGCCTGCGACAATGGCTGCTGGCTCCTGGATTGGATAACATCCCCGATGCCGCGGGTATCTGGGGCGATACCTTTGCCGCGGTGCATAGGCTTAACCGCGAACACGCGCGAGACCGTAGTCGCCTTGCCGCCGCGCTTGACCGGTTCCGCCTTGCTGCCAGCGTTTTCCCCGATGGGGTGGTGATTCTGGATCGCGAAAACCGGATCGAATGGTTCAACCAGATTGCGGCCGCGCAGTTCGGTTTCGATGCCGGGCGCGACGGTGGCATCCTGATTACCAATTTGATCCGTCAGCCCGAGCTGGCCGCTTACATGGCTGCGGCCGTGCCACGCGAGGCGCTGCTGGTCCGGGGTGGGCATGACGGTAGTGCCCGCTATTCGGTGGTTTTGATTCCGTTTGCCGACGACGGACGGTTGCTGATATCGAGGGATGTCACACAGATCGAACAGATCGAAACCATGCGCCGGGATTTTGTCGCCAATGTATCCCACGAACTGCGCACCCCGCTGACGGTGGTACTCGGCCTGCTGGAGCATCTGGTCGACGATGCGCAGTTGGATCCGGCGACGCGGCAGCGTTTCCTGGCCATGCTGCAGGAGCAGCTGTCGCGCATGAATCGGCTGGTGGACGATCTATTGACGTTGTCCAGGCTGGAATCTGGAGCGCAGCCGGTAGCAGACGAGGATGTCGATGTCGTGATGCTGGTCGAGGGGTTGATCGAAGAGGGGCGGGCGCTGAGCGGCGGACGTCACACCTTCGACGTCGATCTGGCGGCAATGCGCTTGCGTGCTAATGCGGCCGAATTGACCAGCGCCTTCGGCAATCTCATCAGCAACGCCGTGCGCTACTCGCCTGCGGGAGGTAGGATCGCGGTGCGCTGGGAGATTGACGGTACCCAGCCGGTATTTGAGGTAGTCGATTCGGGTATCGGCATTGCTGCCGAGCATATTCCGCGATTGACCGAGCGCTTCTATCGGGTCGACAAGGGGCGTTCTGCTAACACCGGCGGTACAGGGCTTGGGTTGGCTATCGTCAAGCACGTATTGCAGCGGCATCAAGCTACGTTGGAAATCGCTTCGAATGTCGGTGATGGCAGCTGCTTTCGTGCGGTATTTCCGGCTCGCCGCGTCGTGTCGGATTGACCGGCTGACGCCGGCACGGCTAGAATCCAAAGGTTATTCAACCCGGTTGCCCATTCGGGGTGGCTCTTAATCGTTTCCCACACCCATGCGCTCTATGCTTGTTATTGGAAATTGGAAAATGCACGGCAGTCTGGCCGAGAATCTGGGGCTGTTGCATGCCGTGCGTTCAGCAGCCTCCGGATTCAAGTCGGCCGCGGCTATCTGCGTGCCCTATCCCTACCTTGCGCAGGCCCGATCCGTGCTGGGGGAGAGCGCCATTTCGTGGGGGGCTCAGGATGTCTCGGAGCAAGCGATCGGTGCTTATACAGGAGAGGTCAGCGCGGCAATGCTGGTGGACTTCGGTTGTCGCTACGTGATCGTCGGCCACTCGGAGCGGCGGGCCTATTACGGCGATACCGATGCACTGGTGGCGGCCAAGGCCGCCGCTGCGCTCGCTGTTGGTCTGACTCCGGTCTTCTGTGTCGGCGAAACCCTTGCTGAGCGCGAAGCGGGTATTACCGGTGCGGTAGTCACGCGGCAGGTGGATGCGGTGCTGGCACGCATCGGTAGCGGTGGTCTTGCGCGTTCAGTCGTTGCTTATGAGCCGGTTTGGGCTATCGGTACCGGCATAACCGCGACGCCCGCTCAGGCCCAGGAAGTGCACGCGCTGATTCGTGCACGGCTAGCGCAAACCTCGGTCGAAGTGGTCAAGGGCGTGCAGATACTGTATGGCGGCAGCGTGAAGCCGGGGAATGCCGCCGAACTCTTCTCTCAACCCGATATCGACGGCGGCCTGATCGGCGGCGCGTCACTGGTGGCATCGGATTTCGCGGCAATTTGCGCTGTAGCCTGACTGGATATTCTGAAATGAATTTTGCATACTCGTTGATTCTTGTGTTTCATATCCTTGTTGGTCTGGGAGTGATCGGTCTGGTTCTGATTCAACACGGCAAGGGTGCCGATATGGGGGCTGCGTTCGGCAGTGGCGCTTCGGGCAGCTTGTTCGGCGCATCTGGCTCGGCGAATTTCCTGTCGCGGGTAACCGCTGTTCTCGCCGCTGTTTTTTTTGCCACCAGCCTGACGCTTTCTTATCTGGCGAGTTCGAAGGTGAGGGCCAGCAATAGTGTGATCGACGCGGTCAAGACCGTTCCCGCTGCTGTAGATGGAGCTTCGACGGCGCCGACCGGGAACGGTGATTCGAAGGCCAAGGATGTGCCCAAATAAAACCGGTCGGCTAAGCTAAATTTCGCGTGCCGGATGTCCATTTTCTTCTCATCGGTGCTATGATTCGCGCCGCCCTTGAGGGTGACAAAGCCGACGTGGTGAAATTGGTAGACACGCTATCTTGAGGGGGTAGTGGCGAAAGCTGTGCGAGTTCGAGTCTCGCCGTCGGCACCAAGATTGCAGCTTCTTCTATCGGGTTAGAAAGTTCATTGCGGCGAGGCCGCCCTGATTATGCTGGAAAGTTATTTTCCCGTTCTGATTTTTGTGCTGGTCGGCCTTGTGTTCGGCTGTATACCCATACTGCTTGGCTGGTTGATAGCGCCCAACAGACCTGACAGCGAAAAGTTGTCAGCCTTCGAGTGTGGCTTCGCACCTTTCGAGGATGCGCGCATGAAGTTTGATGTGCGTTATTACCTGATCGCGATCCTTTTCATCCTGTTCGATCTGGAAATCGCCTTCCTCTTTCCGTGGGCGACAATCTTCAAGGAGATTGTCGGTAATGAGGCGATCAAGATGTTCGGGTTTTTCGAGATGCTGGTGTTCATAGGCATCCTAGTCGTTGGCTACATTTATGCTTGGGCCAAGGGCGCGCTGGATTGGGAGTGATGCGAGAGTGAGTATCGAGGGCATCCTGCAGGAAGGTTTCGTCACCACGTCACTGGATAAGCTGATCAACTGGACCCGTACCGGCTCGTTGTGGCCGATGACTTTCGGGCTCGCCTGTTGTGCGGTGGAAATGATTCATGCCGGCTGTTCCCGTTACGATTTGGACCGTTTTGGCGTTGTGTTTCGTCCCAGTCCGCGGCAATCCGACGTGATGATCGTTGCTGGTACGCTGACCAACAAAATGGCTCCGGCTCTGCGCAAGGTTTATGACCAGATGGCCGAGCCGCGGTGGGTCATCTCGATGGGATCATGTGCCAACGGTGGCGGCTACTATCATTATTCCTACTCGGTGGTGCGCGGCTGCGACCGGATTGTTCCGGTAGATGTCTATGTGCCCGGTTGCCCGCCGACGGCTGAGGCTTTGCTCTACGGCATCATTCAGCTGCAGAACAAGATCAAACGCACTTCCACCATTGCCCGCTGATTTGGATTCGACGACGCTATGAGCGCCAAACTGGAACGGCTTTGTCTTAGATTGAAGGAAGTCCTTGCTGAACGCATTAGCGAACCTGTGCTATCGCGCGGCGAGTTGACCATCGAAGTGGATGCCAAGCATTACGCCGGCGTTGCACGCACCTTGCGCGATCATGGCGATTTTAAGTTCGAGCAATTGATCGATCTTTCGGGGATCGATTACTCGGCTTACGCTGGCTGGCAAGGCAAGCGATTCGCCGCGGTATCTCAGCTGACTTCGATAACCCATAATTGGCGGCTGCGACTTCGCGCCATCGTGGCGGACGACGAGTTGCCCGTGCTGCCTTCGGTGGTGGATATCTGGAATTCCGCCGAGTGGTACGAGCGTGAGGCCTTTGATCTTTTCGGCATTCTTTTCGACGGTCATCCGGACCTGCGCCGCATTCTTACCGATTACGGTTTTGTCGGTCATCCTTTCCGCAAAGATTTCCCTGTTTCCGGCTACGTTGAGATGCGCTATGACCCGGAACAGAAGCGTGTGGTCTATCAGCCCGTGACCGTCGAGCCGCGTGAAGTGACGCCGCGCATCGTCCGCGAGGAGAACTACGGCCGTGGCTGATATCAAAAATTACACGATCAATTTCGGTCCTCAGCATCCGGCGGCTCACGGAGTATTGCGCCTGATCCTCGAACTCGACGGCGAGGTTGTGGTTCGAGCCGATCCGCATATCGGTCTGCTCCATCGCGGAACCGAGAAGCTTGCCGAAACGCGCACCTGGATTCAGTCGGTGCCGTACATGGACCGTCTCGACTACGTGTCGATGATGTGCAACGAGCACGCTTACTGCCTCGCCATCGAAAAGCTGCTGGGCGTCGAGGTGCCGATCCGCGCGCAGTACATCCGGGTGATGATGGACGAGCTCACGCGTATCCTCAATCATCTGCTGAATATCGGCACCCATGCGCTGGACGTCGGCGCCATGACGATGGTGCTGTATACCTTCCGCGAGCGGGAGGACCTGATGGATGTTTATGAGGCGGTGTCGGGTGCGCGTTTGCATGCGGCCTACTACCGTCCGGGCGGCGTTTACCGCGATTTGCCGGAGCGCATGCCGCAGTACGAAGTGAATCGCTTCAAGAACGAATCGACGGTTACCCGGCTTAACGGCAATCGTCAGGGCTCGTTGCTCGATTTCATCGAGGATTTCACCAATCGCTTTCCCGGCTATATCGACGAATACCACACCCTGCTGACCGACAACCGGATCTGGAAGCAACGGACCGTGGGTGTCGGCGTCGTTTCACCGGAGCGTGCGTTGCAGTTGGGTTTTACCGGCGCCATGCTCCGTGGATCGGGCATCGAATGGGATCTGCGCAAGAAGCAGCCGTATGAAGTCTACGACCGCATGGATTTCGATATCCCGGTCGGAACCAATGGCGATTGCTACGACCGCTATCTGGTCCGCATGGAGGAATTGCGCCAGTCCAACAGCATCGTCAGGCAGTGCGTCGAGTGGCTGCGGAAGAATCCCGGCCCGGTGATCAGCGGCGACCACAAAGTTGCGCCGCCGTCGCGCGAGGCGATGAAGTCGAACATGGAAGAGTTGATCCACCATTTCAAGCTCTTTACCGAAGGCATGCACGTGCCTGTCGGAGAAGCTTACGCAGCCATCGAGCACCCCAAGGGCGAGTTTGGCATCTGGGCGGTTTCCGATGGCGCCAACAAACCCTATCGCCTCAAGCTGCGCTCGCCTGGATTCCCGCATCTGGCGGCGTTGACCGAGATGTGCAAGGGACACATGATTGCCGACGTAACCGCGCTCATTGGCACCATCGATCTGGTGTTGGGCGATACCGACCGATAGGCGACAGGAAAGATCATGCTGAACAAGGAGTCGCTGCAAAAGATTGATCGCGAAGTCGCCAAATATCCGGCCGACCAGAAGCAGTCCGCGGTCATGGCGGCATTGACCATTGCCCAGGACGAGAGGGGCTGGCTGCCGAAGGAAACCATCGAATTCGTCGCCCGCTATCTCGACATGGCGCCGATGGCGGCCTTCGAGGTGGCGAGCTTCTACAATATGTATCACCTTGAGCCGGTGGGTAAGTACAAACTGACCGTCTGTACCAACCTGCCCTGCGCGCTGTCCGGTGGCGTTCATGCCGCCGAGTACGTGAAGCAGAAGTTGGGCATTGATTTTCACCAGACGACCCCCGACGGCAGGTTCACCCTGGTCGAAGGCGAATGTATGGGTGCCTGCGGCGATGCGCCAGTGATGCTGGTAAATAACAAGCGCATGTGTAGTTTCATGCTTCCCGAGGAAATCGACAAATTGCTCGCGGAGTGCAGCTGACATGGCGCTGATCGATACCATCAACCCCGTCCTGACCACAGGCTGGAATGGCGACGCAGGCTGGAGCCTTAAGGCCTATGAAGCGCGCCGGGGCTACGAGGTCCTGCGCAAAATCATCGCGGAGAAAATTACGCCGGACGAACTGATCGCCCAGATCAAGGCGTCGGTGTTGCGCGGACGCGGGGGCGCCGGCTTCCCGACCGGCCTCAAGTGGAGCTTCATGCCCAAGAGCTTCCCGGGCGACAAATACGTAGTCTGCAATTCCGACGAAGGCGAGCCGGGAACATTCAAGGATCGGGATCTGATGCGCTTCGATCCGCATTCGGTGATCGAAGGCATGATCATCGCGGGCTACGCGATGGGTGCCACCCGTGGTTACAACTACATCCACGGTGAAATTTTCGAGGTCTACCAGCGCTTTGAAGCGGCGCTCGACGAAGCGCGTGCCGCCGGTCTGCTTGGGCAGAACATTCTCGGTTCGTCATTCAGCTTCGAACTCTTTGCCCATCACGGCTTCGGCGCCTACATCTGTGGCGAGGAAACTGGCTTGCTGGAGTCGCTCGAAGGCAAGAAGGGACAGCCGCGCTTCAAGCCGCCGTTCCCGGCGAGCTTCGGCCTTTACGGCAAGCCGACCACTATCAACAATACCGAAACCTTCGCCGCGGTGCCTTTCATCCTGCGCATGGGGGCGGAGAACTACCTCAATCTGGGTAAGCCCAACAACGGCGGCACCAAATTGTTTTCGGTTTCCGGCCATGTCAACAAACCGGGTAACTACGAAATCCCCCTTGGCACGCCGTTCGCCAAGTTGCTGGAAATGGCGGGCGGTATGCGCGGCGGCCGCAAGCTGAAGATGGTGATTCCCGGCGGTTCGTCGGCACCGGTGATTCCGGGCGAGATGATGATGGACCTGACCATGGACTATGATTCCATTGCCAAGGCCGGTTCAATGCTGGGTTCGGGGGCGGTGATCGTGATGGACGAAACCGTTTGCGCGGTCAAGGCGTTGGATCGCCTGTCCTATTTCTATTGGGAAGAATCCTGCGGCCAATGTACGCCGTGCCGTGAAGGCACGGGCTGGATGCACAAGATCATCCGCCGCATCGAAAACGGTCAGGGGCGTCCTGAGGATCTCGATCTGCTTCTCTCCATCACGCCGAACATCATGGGCCGCACCATCTGCGCACTCGGTGACGCGGCGGCGATGCCCGTAAATGGCTTCCTCAAGCATTACCGGTCCGAATTCGAGTATCACATCGAGCACAAGCAATGCCTGGTGCCCAAGGATGTGCAATGGGCCGGCAGTACCTTCCACCGCAGCTCCACCTTGGCGGCGTCATGTTAGAAATCGAACTCGACGGCAAGTCGCTACAGGTCGAAGACGGTAGCACCATCATGGATGCTGCCCATCAGGCCGGCAGCTACATTCCCCATTTCTGTTACCACAAGAAACTGTCCATCGCGGCCAACTGCCGGATGTGTCTGGTTCAGGTGGAGAAGGCGCCAAAGCCGATGCCGGCTTGCGCCACCCCGGTCACCAACGGCATGAAGGTTTTCACTCATTCCGAGATGGCGGCCAAGGCTCAGGCGGGGGTAATGGAATTCCTCCTTATCAACCATCCGCTCGACTGTCCGATCTGCGATCAGGGCGGCGAATGCCAGTTGCAGGATCTGGCGGTCGGTTACGGCAAGTCCAGTTCGCGCTACGAGGAAGAAAAGCGCGTGGTTCCCAACAAGGATCTGGGTTCGTTGGTCAGCACCGACATGACCCGGTGCATCAATTGCACGCGCTGTGTTCGTTTCACTCAGGAAATCGCCGGTTTTATGGAGTTGGGACAGGCCTTCCGTGGTGATCGTGCGGAGATCATGCCCTTTGTTGAGAGCACGGTGACCTCCGAACTCTCCGGTAACATCATCGACCTCTGCCCGGTCGGCGCATTGACTTCCAAGCCGTTCCGCTTTTCCGCTCGGACCTGGGAACTCTCCCGACGCAAGTCGGTGTCGTCCCATGACGGGCTGGGTAGCAACCTCATCGTCCAGGTCAAGCACGACAAGGTGATGCGCGTTTTGCCGCTGGAGAACGATGCGGTCAATGAATGCTGGCTGTCAGACAAGGACCGCTTTTCCTACGAAGGGCTGAATTCCGCCGAGCGGCTCAGCAAGCCGATGGTCAAGCAGGGGGGCGAGTGGAAGGAAGTGGATTGGAACGTGGCGCTGGATTACGTTTCCCATGCTCTCCGCGATGTGGCCAAAAATTCCGGTGCGGATGCCATCGGTGCCTTGGTCAGCCCGCATGCCACCCTCGAAGAACAATATCTCGCTGGCAAGCTGCTGCGCGGCCTCGGTAGCGATAACATCGATTTCCGCCTGCGGCAGAGCGATTTTTCTGCCGATGGCAAGCGCGCCGGCACTCCTTGGCTGGGCCTCAAGGCAACTGAACTGAATCAACTCGATCGCGTATTGCTGATCGGCTCGTTCCTGCGCAAGGATCAACCGTTGCTGGCGCAACGCCTGCGTCAGGCGAGCAAGCGCGGCACTCAGGTCAGCGTGTTGCATGCGGCCGACGACGATTTGTTGATCAAGGTCTTTGCCAAGAGCATCGCCGTGCCATCGCAGCTACCCAGCAAGTTGGCTGAGATCGTCAAGGCGGTCGCCGAAGCCAAGGGGATAACGACGGAGGGTGCGGTTGCCGGTGTCAGTATTGCAGCGGAATCTCGCGAGATTGCGAATAGTCTGGTCTCAGGCCGTAATGTCGGCATATTGCTCGGCAACTTCGCTCAGCAGCATGGTCAGGCTGCCGTCTTGCAGGCCCTCGCCAATCAGTTGGCGCAACTCATTGGGGGCCGTTGTGGCGTCCTCGGCGAGGCGGCCAACAGCGTCGGCGGTTACGTCGCCAAGGCGCTGCCGCAGCAGGGGGGGCGCAATGTGGCCGGTCTGCTGGCGGAGCCGCGGCAGGCTTATCTGTTGCTGGGGGTGGAGCCTGAACTCGATACCGCCAACGGTGCAGCGACCCTGGCTGCATTGAAGCAGGCAAAAACGGTGGTGGTGATGTCGCCGTTCAAATACGCTGCCGCGCTGGAGTACGCCGACGTACTGCTGCCGGTCTCGCCATTCAGCGAAACGTCCGGTACTTACGTGAATACGGAAGGTCGAGTGCAGAGCTTCCATGCGGTGGTTAAGCCGCTTGGGGAAACCCGTCCGGCGTGGAAGGTTCTCCGCGTACTCGGCAATCTGCTCGAAGTGGGCGGATTCGATTACAACAGCAGCGAGGATGTGCGGGAGGAAGTGCTACCCGGCAAACCGGAATTCGTTTCGGGTCTCGACAACGGTGTGGCCGGTATCGGCATTTCTTTCGCCGCCGCCAATGGCTTGGAACGCGTTGCCGATGTGCCGATCTACTTTGCCGATCCGTTAGTGCGGCGCGCAGGAAGTCTGCAACAAGCCGTCGACGCGAAGACCCCGGCCGCGTATATGAATGCGGCGACACTGGCGAAATTATCCATCAAGCCTGGCGATCCGGTACGCGTTACCGGAACGGGAGCGGTTGAGCTGACTGCGGCGCTCGATAGCGGCCTGTCCGACCAGTCCGTGCGTGTGGCGGCAGGCCACGCGTCCACCGTCAATCTCGGCCCGCTGTCTGGCGCTGTTACCGTGGAGCGTGCGTGATGGAAGCGACGGTACTGAATCTCTTCCAATGGCTCTGGGGGCCCTACTGGGAACCGATCTGGTCGGTGTTTAAGCCTGTTTGGCCGCTGGCTTGGGTGCTTATCCGGATCGTCGTCATCATCGCACCGTTGATGCTTTCGGTAGCCTACCTGACGCTGGCGGAGCGCAAGGTGATTGGTTACATGCAGGTGCGTATCGGTCCCAACCGGGTCGGTCCGCTCGGCCTGCTACAGCCGATCGCCGATGGCCTTAAGTTGTTCTTCAAGGAAGTGTTGCTGCCGAGCAAGGCCGACAGTTCGCTGTTCTTCCTTGCACCGATCCTCGCACTGGCGCCGGCATTAGCTGCCTGGGCCGTGATTCCGTTTTTCGATGGCGGTGCGCTGGCCGACATCGATGCCGGCGTACTCTATCTACTGGCGGTCAGTTCGGTCGGGGTGTACGGCATCATCATTGCCGGCTGGGCGTCGAATTCGAAGTACCCCTTTCTCGGTGGCATGCGTTCGGCGGCGCAGATGGTGTCCTACGAAATCTCCATGGGCATGGCCCTGATCTGCGTGCTGATGGTTTCGAACAGTCTCAATCTTTCCGACATCGTCCGTGCCCAGAACCATGGCGTCTTCGCCGAACGCGGATTTGGAGTGTTGTCCTGGAACTGGCTGCCGCTGTTGCCGATGTTCCTGGTGTATCTGATCTCCGGGGTGGCGGAGACCAATCGCGCGCCATTCGACGTGGTCGAGGGCGAGTCGGAAATTGTCGCCGGCCATATGGTCGAGTATTCGGGGATGGCCTTTGCGCTGTTCTTCCTCGCCGAATACGCCAACATGATCCTGATTTCGGCCATGACCTCGGTGTTCTTCCTCGGTGGCTGGCTGTCGCCGGTGGCATTCCTGCCCGATGGGCTGGGGTGGCTGCTGGTCAAGATGTCGCTGATCCTGTTCTGTTTCCTCTGGATTCGCGCCACTTTTCCCCGCTATCGCTATGACCAGATCATGCGCCTCGGCTGGAAGGTGTTCGTTCCGGTTTGTCTCGTCTGGATTCCGCTGGTCGGGGTCTGGATGATGTCGCCCCTCAATATCTGGAAGTAAGGAGTCGATTATGGGCGCGAGAGACTTCATTCAAAGCTTTTCCCTCGGTGAGCTGCGCAAAGGGTTGTCGGTCACCCTGCGCTACATGTTTGCACCGAAGATCACGGTTCAGTATCCGGAAGAAAAAACCCCGGCATCGCCACGTTTCCGCGGACTTCACGCGCTGCGTCGTTATCCCAACGGCGAAGAGCGTTGCATTGCCTGCAAGCTGTGCGAGGCGGTGTGTCCGGCCATGGCTATCACCATCGAGTCGGCGCAGCGCGACGACGCAAATGGGCAAGCTTCGCGTCGCACTACGCGTTACGACATCGATTTGACCAAATGCATCTTCTGCGGCTTCTGCGAAGAGGCCTGCCCGGTCGATGCCATCGTCGAGACCCGCGTATTTGAGTATCACGGAGAAACGCGCGGCGACCTTTACTACACCAAGCAGATGCTCCTGGCCAACGGCGAGCGCTACGAAGCGCAAATTGCCGCCGACCGCGAGCAGGATGCCAAGTTCCGGTAAGCCACGATGGAATTCAAGACAATCCTGTTCTATATCTTCGCCGCGCTCATGTTGTTCGCAGCGCTGCGCGTAATTACCGCACGCAACCCGGTGCATGCGGTCCTCTGGCTGGTGCTGGCGTTTTTCAACGCTTCGGGCATCTGGTTCCTGCTACAGGCTGAATTCCTGGCCATTGTGCTGATGGTGGTGTATGTCGGTGCGGTGATGGTGCTGTTCCTGTTTGTGGTGATGATGCTGGATATCAACATCGAGGTGATGCGACGCGGTTTCTGGAGCTACCTGCCGTTTGGCGCCGCCATTGGCGGCCTGATGGTGCTCGAAATGTCGGTGGTGCTCGGTGGGCGCTATTTCGGCCTCGATGCGCTGCCGGAACCAGCGGCTGCTGCCGGCTACAGCAATACCAAGGAACTTGGTCGAGTCCTTTACACCGACTATGTCTATCCGTTTGAACTGGGTTCGCTGATATTGCTAGTCGGCATGGTTGCCGCCGTACTGCTGACTTATCGCAAGCGCACCGGCAACAAAGCCGTCGATCCTGCGACGCAGATCGCGGTCAAGGCGGCGGATCGCCTACGCATCGTCAAGATGGCTTCAGAAAAGGATCTGCCAGCCACCGACGCTACGCAAGCGTCGCAGGGGGAATAACGCCATGCTTGCTCAAAGCCTTTCGCTTTCTCATTACCTAATTCTCGGCGCCGTCCTGTTCGCCATCAGCATCATCGGCATTTTCCTGAACCGAAAGAACCTGATCGTGCTGCTGATGGCCATCGAACTGATGCTTTTGGCGGTGAATCTGAATTTCGTTGCCTTCTCGCATTACCTGCACGACACGGCCGGGCAGATCTTCGTCTTCTTCATTCTTACGGTGGCGGCGGCCGAATCGGCCATCGGCCTGGCGATTCTGGTCGTGCTGTTCCGCAACCTTTCCACGATCAACGTGGAAGACCTGGACAGCCTCAAGGGCTAAGCATGAGCATGCAGACTTACTATTTGCTGGTACCCCTGGCACCCTTGGCAGGAGCGATCATCGCTGGCCTGTTCGGCAAGGCTATCGGCCGTGCCGGCGCCCATGTCGTGACCATCGCCGGCGTTGCGCTGTCGTTCGTTCTCTCGCTACTGATTTTCCAGGACGTCGAGGCCGGCAATATCTTCAACGGCCCGGTCTATACCTGGTTGCAGTCCGGCGGACTGACTTTCCAGATCGGCTTCCTGATCGACAAGCTGACCGTGATGATGATGTTGGTGGTGACCTTCGTCTCGCTGATGGTGCATATCTACACCATCGGCTACATGTCCGAAGATCCCGGTTATCAGCGTTTCTTCAGCTACATCTCGCTGTTCACCTTCTCGATGCTGATGCTCGTCATGAGCAACAACTTCGTTCAGCTGTTCTTCGGCTGGGAAGCGGTGGGCTTGGTGTCCTACCTGCTGATCGGCTTCTGGTACACCCGGTCGACAGCCATCTACGCCAACCTGAAGGCATTCCTGGTCAATCGCGTCGGCGACTTCGGTTTCCTGCTCGGTATCGGCCTCATCGCGGCTTATACGGGCAGCCTCGACTATGCGGAGGTTTTCGCTCGCCGCGAGGAACTGGCCGGACTGCTGTTCCAGGGTACCGACTGGCCGCTGATCACGGTCATCTGCATCTGCCTGTTCATCGGTGCGATGGGTAAGTCGGCGCAAGTACCGCTGCATGTCTGGCTGCCGGATTCAATGGAAGGTCCGACCCCAATTTCCGCGCTGATCCATGCCGCAACGATGGTCACGGCCGGCATCTTCATGGTTACCCGCATGTCGCCGCTGTTCGAACTGTCTGATACGGCGCTATCGTTCGTCCTGGTAATCGGCGCCACTACAGCGCTGTTCATGGGCTTCCTCGGTCTGGTGCAGAACGATATCAAGCGGGTCGTCGCCTATTCGACGCTTTCCCAACTCGGCTACATGACCGTAGCGCTCGGCGTTTCCGCCTATTCGGTGGCGGTGTTTCACTTGATGACCCATGCCTTCTTCAAGGCTCTGCTGTTCCTTGGTGCCGGCTCGGTGATCATCGGCATGCACCACGATCAGGACATGCGCAATATGGGCGGGCTGCGCAAATACATGCCGATTACCTGGATCACTTCGTTGATCGGATCGCTGGCGCTGATTGGGTTCCCGTTCTTCTCCGGCTTCTATTCCAAGGATTCGATCATCGAGGCGGTGCATGCCTCTCATCTGGCAGGCTCCGGCTATGCCTACGCCTGCGTGATCCTCGGGGTGTTTGTCACCGCCTTCTACTCCTTCCGCATGTATTTCATGGTTTTCCATGGCGAAGAGCGGTTCGGCAAAGGCCATCACGACCATGCCGGCGATCATGACGACGAGGAAGTCACTACCGATCATCATCACGGACTCGCTCCCGGCCAGAAGCCCCACGAGACGCCCTGGGTGGTCTGGCTGCCGCTGGTGGCCCTTGCCATACCCTCGGTCGTCATCGGTTTCTTCACTATCGAACCGATGCTTCACGGCGACTGGTTCGGTTCGGCGGTCGTTGTCGATGTCGCGCGCCACCCCGCGGTCCATGAATTGAGCGAGGAGTTTCATGGCGCCGTCGCCATGGCGGTGCACGGTTTCACCTCGTTGCCGTTCTTCCTCGCCATGGCAGGTGTCGTGCTGTCTTGGTTCTTCTACTTGAAGAAGCCTGAGATTCCCGCTGCCATCGCTCGTACCTTCAAACCGATCTACGTGCTGTTTGACAACAAGTACTACTTCGACAAATTCAACGAAGTGTTCTTTGCCGCCGGAGCCCGTTTGGTCGGCAAGGGCCTGTGGAAGGCCGGCGATCAGGGGTTGATCGATGGTTTGGCGGTCAACGGTTCCGCGCGTCTGGTGGGATGGTTTGCCGGTGTGGTGCGACTGATCCAGAGCGGCCACATCTATCAGTACGCCTTCTCCATGATTATCGGCGTCTTCGTGTTGCTGACGCTGTGGTTCAACCGCGCCTGACAAGAGAAAGAAATAGATGAGTTCCCACCTGCTCAGCCTCTCCATCTGGGTGCCCATCCTCGGCGCGCTGCTGATGTTCGCCGTTGCCCGAGTGATGACGATTTTCGGCGTGAAAGAGGCGAGTCTTGTTCAGCCTACCCGTTGGATGTCCCTGCTGGTCGCCGTCGCTGGCTTCCTGGTAACGATTCCGTTGTTCACCAGCTTCGACAATGCGCAGGCTGGCATGCAGTTCGTCGAACAAGCGCCATGGGTCGGTCCGTTCCGCATCCAGTACCTGCTTGGCGTGGACGGCATCTCGATGCTATTCATCCTGCTCAATGCCTTTATCACTGTGCTGGTGGTCCTTGCCGGTTGGGAGGTGATCAAGGAAAAGCAGGCGCAATACATGGGTGCCTTCCTGATCATGTCTGGTTTGATGAACGGGATTTTCTGTGCTCTGGATGCTGTGCTGTTCTATACGTTCTTCGAAGCCAGCCTGATTCCGATGTACCTGATTATCGGCATCTGGGGCGGTCCGAACCGGGTTTACGCGGCGTTCAAATTCTTTCTTTACACGTTGCTCGGCTCGTTGCTGATGCTGGTCGCGTTTGTCTATCTGTTTTCGCAGTCGGGCAGCTTCAATATCCTCGACTGGCATCGCCTGCCGCTGGATATTGGCGTGCAGAAGCTGATTTTCATCGCTTTCCTCTTGTCGTTTGCGGTCAAGGTACCGATGTGGCCGGTGCATACCTGGCTGCCCGACGCTCACGTCGAAGCCCCAACCGGCGGCTCCGTGGTACTGGCGGCGATCGCGCTGAAGCTCGGCGCTTACGGTTTCGTGCGGCTCTCGCTGCCGATCGTGCCCGACGCTTCCCAGGCGCTGGCGCCGATGATGATTGGCCTTTCGCTGATTGCCGTGATCTACATCGGCTTCGTCGCCCTGGTGCAGTCGGACATGAAGAAACTGGTGGCGTACTCGTCGATTTCGCACATGGGTTTCGTTACGCTCGGTTTCTTTATTTTCAACCCGCTCGGCGTCGAAGGCGCCCTGGTGCAGATGCTGTCCCATGGCTTCGTATCGGCTGCGATGTTCCTCTGCATCGGCGTCATGTACGACCGCCTGCATAGTCGCCAGATCGCCGACTACGGCGGTGTGGTGAACACCATGCCGAAATTCGCGGCGTTGTTCCTGCTGTTCGCCATGGCGAATTCGGGGCTTCCTGCCACTTCGGGTTTCGTCGGCGAGTTCATGGTGGTGCTCGGGGCGGTACAGTTCAACTTCTGGACAGGCTTTGCCGCGGCGACCACCCTGATCCTCGGCGCCGCCTATACGCTCTGGATGTACAAGCGTGTCGTGTTCGGTGACGTCGCCAACGATCATGTCAAGGAACTTACCGACATCAATTGCCGCGAGTTCCTTGTCCTCGGCACCTTGGCCATCTGTGTCCTGGCCATGGGCCTCTATCCCTTCCCATTCACCGACGTGATGCATGCCTCCGTTGACAGCCTGCTCAAGCATGTTGCCGCCGGCAAGCTCATGTAACGCGTAACGGCGAGAACTCAATGCTCAATAACTTCGTCGCCCCAGACCTCTACCCGGCCGCAGCGGAAATCTTTCTGCTGGTAATGGCCTTGGTGATCCTGCTCGTGGATCTCGCGATCGGCGCCCGCAATCGCTGGCTGATGCCTTTCCTCACGGTTGCCTCGTTGGTTGGTGCGGCCGCCATTACCGTGTTCACGTTCAGCGAACAGACTGTGTTGACCTTCAGCAACATGTTTGTCGACGATGCCCTGGCCGATCTGCTCAAGCTGTTCACCTACCTGTCGGTGATCGTGGTGTTGATCTATAGCCGCGATTATCTCAAGCAGCGCAGCCTGGACAAGGGGGAGTACTACCTGCTGGTATTGTTCGCTACGTTGGGCATGATGGTGATGATCTCGGCGTCCCATTTGCTTACCATGTACCTCGGCGTCGAACTGCTCTCGCTATCGATGTATGCCCTGGTGGCCATCGACCGCGACTCGCCGCGCGCTACAGAAGCGGCGATGAAATACTTCGTGCTCGGTGCGTTGGCCTCCGGCCTGTTGCTCTACGGCATGTCGATGATCTATGGCGCCACCGGCACACTGGAGATCGGCGGCATCGCACAGACGGTCTATCACGGCGCCGCCAACAAGCAGGTGCTGATCTTTGGCCTGGTGTTCCTGGTGGCCGGCATTGCCTTCAAACTCGGTGCCGTTCCGTTCCACATGTGGATTCCCGACGTCTATCACGGGGCACCGACGGCGATCACCCTGCTGCTCGGTTCCGCACCCAAACTAGCCGCCTTCGCCATGGTGATGCGCCTGCTGGTATATGGCCTGTTCGAGTTGGCGGTGCAGTGGCAATCGATGCTGCTGATTTTGGCAGTGCTGTCGATCGCCCTCGGCAACCTGGCGGCCATCGCCCAGACCAACCTCAAGCGCATGCTGGCCTATTCAGCCATCTCGCACATGGGCTTCATGCTGCTGGCGATGATGAGCGGGGTCGTTGGCGACAACCGCGGCCCGGCCTTCGCCGCCTACACTACGGCGATGTATTACACGGTGGCTTATGTGCTGATGTCGATGGCGTCCTTCGGCATGATCCTGCTGCTCTCCCGTGCAGGCTTCGAATCCGAGAACATCGACGACTTCAAAGGTCTCAACAAGCGCAGTCCATGGTTCGCGCTGATGATGTTGATCCTGATGTTCTCCATGGCCGGCATTCCGTTCTTCATCGGCTTCTTCGCCAAGTTCTCGGTGCTGGCGATCGTCGTCGCCACGGGGCATGTGCCGGTAGCGGTGTTCGCCGTGCTGCTCTCGCTGGTTGGCGCCTTCTACTACCTGCGGGTGGTCAAAGTGATGTACTTCGACGCACCTACCGACGGTGCAACGATTCAGGCGCCGTTCGATATGCGCATTCTGCTCTCCGTCAATTGTTTGGCGGTAGCGCTACTTGGCCTGTTCCCGCAGTCTGTGATCGTGCTCTGCCAGTTCGCTCTCTCGCGCTCGCTTTGACGCGGTCGCTCAGGTAAAGGCGTTCCAAACTATTCGTCTGCCGACTTAGCGGCCATGAAAGACGAAGAATTGATCGAAACCGAGTTGGAGAGCGAGCGGGTCTTCGACGGCGCTCTGCTCAAGGTGCACCGTGACCGGGTGCGCCTGCCCGGAGGCCAGGAAGCCGTTCGCGAGTGGGTTGCGCACCCCGGTGCGGTGGTGGTGATCGCCTTCCTCGACAACGGCAAACTGCTGTTCGAACGTCAGTTCCGCTATCCCTTGCACCGCATCTTTCTCGAACTTCCCGCCGGCAAAATCGACCCCAGCGAACACCCACTGGATACCGGCCGCCGAGAATTACGGGAGGAGACCGGTTACCGCGCGAAAAACTGGCGCCATCTCGCTACCATGCACCCCTGCATCGGCTATTCCGACGAGCGCATCGAAATCTTTCTCGCCCGCGGCCTCAGCTATGTCGGCCACGAGCGCGACCAGGGCGAGCATCTGGATGTCCTCGAACTCAGCCTGTCCGATGCGCTGCTGGCCGTTCGCGACGGCGAAATCACCGACGCCAAGACCATTACGGCGTTGCTCTGGGCCGACAAGATCAACTCCGGAGCGTGGCCTACTCCGGACTGACCGCCGCGCTGTCCGGCCCCGCCTGTGGCCCGGCGATCAAGGTATGATGCGCGCCGATGCGATACTTCTTGGCATGGCTGACTGTGCTGGCGTCCTTTACGGGCTGTACCGCGGCGACGGGGCCTGGGAAAACGGGTGCTGCCGGCTTTGATACGCTACAGTTGGGCAAATCGGATGTCGACCGAATTGCCGAAGCGCATCAGCGCAGCCTAATGGCCGGTTTGCGGGGCTTGGCCGAGAAGTTGTATCGGCGCAATCCGCGGGAGTGGAAGAAGGGCGGCTGGAACGGTCCGGATGAAGCCGTGCAGCGTCTGTTCGGAAGCCGCCACAACTGGCGCTTCCAGGAGTTGGAGGGGCGCGTCGGCATCGACGCCATCCGACTTGGCTTGAAAGCCGATTACAGCGGCGACCGCGTGTTCGCCTTCATCGCCGGTTTGGGCGGGATGTCGCTGGCGGCTTTCAATGAACGCTATGAATTGTTTTTTACCGACGAGCTGGACCCGCAAAAACTCTACAACGCTGCGCGGAATTTCGAGATTGCCGCGTGGAAGCTGTCCAATGAGAAAGGCGTTGATGGCGTGCCGTTGTTGTTGTCAAACGAATGCGGATCACCGGCCAACCTGAGTTTCGAGCGGGAATTCGGCAAATCGATCGCGACCCTGGATATCCTGTCAGGCGTTATTGCCGATAAGACCAACCGCACCGTTGTCAAGGTGGTGCAAACCATGGCCACTGCAGTTTTCCTGCCGGTGGCGGGCATCAAGTGAAATGAAAAAATATGTGATTCTGATCTCCGGCCGTGGCAGCAATATGGAAGCGCTGTTGGCGGCCGATCTGCCGGGGCGCTGCGTCGGCGTCATCAGCAACCGTCCCGAGGCCTCCGGATTGACCCATGCCTCGGTGCGCGGGATCGATACGGCGGTGGTGGATCACCGCGAATTCCCCAGTCGCGAGGCGTTCGATACGGCACTGGCCGCTGAAATCGAATCTCGCGGTCCGAATCTAGTGCTGCTGGCTGGTTTCATGCGCATTCTGACGGCGGGCTTCGTGCGCCGTTTCGAAGGCCGCATGCTGAACATCCACCCATCGTTGTTGCCGTCGTTCGCGGGATTGACCACCCATGCCGCGGCAATCCGTTCCGGGGTCCGCATTCACGGGGCGACCGTACATTTCGTCAGCGCCGATCTCGATGCCGGGCCGATCGTCGCCCAGGCGGCGGTGCCGGTGCTGGACGGGGATACGGAGGAGGCGCTGGCTGCACGGGTGCTGGCGCAGGAACACACGATTTACCCGGCGGCGGCGCGTTGGTTTCTCCAAGACCGGCTGCGCCTGGTCGACGGCCGGGTCGAGGTCGAGGTGCGGCAGTCGGGCGAGCCTTTTCTGCGGGTGCCGGCGCCATGAGATTCGCCGCCTGGTGGGGCGTCGTGCTGGCGGCAGTGGCGGCAGTGGCGGCGGTGGCGGCGGTGGCGGTGGCCGCGCCGCTTCCCGATTTGCCGCTTCACGGTCGGATTCGTTACGTCGTGGTGCGTGGCGACGGCAACTTCGAGCTCGGTCGGGCCATCCACGAATGGCAGCGCGACGGAAAACACTACGTGCTGAGCTCAACCACGCAGGCGACCGGACTGCTCGCGCTGCTTAAACCGGCAAAGATCGTGCAGCGTAGCGAAGGGCAAATGGCCGATGGTGGATTGCGTCCCGACACCTTCCTCTATGACCGTGGCGATGGTGATGCCGAGAGGGTGCATTTCGACTGGGAGGCAAAAAAAGCGACCTTTCGCCAAGGAGATCCGGCCGCACTGGAAGGCCAGGTCGAGGACACGCTGTCGATGTTCTACCAACTCAGCCTGTTGCCGCCGCGCAGCGAAGCAATGGTGATTCCGGTCGCCACCGGACGCAAGGTCGAGCGCTATAAATTCAACTGGCTTGGCGAGGAGCCGGTAGCGCTCAAGGCTGGGCGCTTCGACGCTTGGCACGTGCGCATCGTTCCGGTGACGGGCGGCGACACGACCGAGGTCTGGTTAGGCAAGTCGGTGGCCGGATTGCCGATCAAGATCCGCTTTACCGATCGCAAAGGCGGCGTCATCGAGCAGCTGGCCGAAGAAATCGATTTCGAAGGGAAACAGAAGTGAACCTACGTTTAACCGAACCGCTGCTGGAAAGCGCGGCTGATGCTCTTGCCGCGGTACTCGATCTGTCGCAGCCCGCGGACAGCGTGTTGTCGCGCTATTTCCGCGAACACAAGATGCTTGGCCAGCGTGAGCGCGGCTTCATCGCCGAGGCGGTGTATGCCGTGTTGCGCCGCAAGCGCATGCTGGAGCGGCTCTGCGACGGCAAGCCGACGCCGAGTCGGTTGGTGCTCGCGGCGTTGATGCGGGTTCAGGGCGTCAGCCAGCGCCAGCTGGCCGAAGTGGTTAAGCCCAAGGTGCAGGAGTGGCTGGCCGAGATCAAGGCCAGCGAACCGGAGCTTAGCCTGGCCGAGCGTACCGATCTGCCCGATTGGCTCTGCGAACGGCTGCTGCGGCAGATGGATGAAGCGGCGCTCATCGACTTGACGCGCGGATTGAATCAGCCGGCACCGCTGGATTTGCGCGTCAATGTTTTCAAGGCCGAGCGCGACGAAATTCTCACCAAATTCCGTGCCGATGGCATTGAGGCCGAACCGTGCCCTTACGCGCCCCACGGCATTCGCCTGAAGGGCAAACCGTCGCTGGCCAAGCATCGCTTGTTCCTTGCCGGCCTATTTGAAGTCCAGGACGAGGGCAGCCAGTTGCTCGGGCATCTGCTTGCTCCGAAACGCGGCGAGATGGTGGCCGATTTTTGCGCCGGCGCCGGCGGCAAGACCCTGCTGCTCGGCGCCCTGATGCGCTCCACCGGGCGGCTCTACGCCTTCGACGTGTCCGACAAGCGGCTGTCCAAGCTGAAGCCGCGGCTGGCTCGTTCCGGACTTTCCAACGTGCATCCTGCGGTAATCGCCAACGCCGGCGATCAGCGCATCAAGCGCCTGGCCGGCAAGATGGATCGCGTATTGGTGGATGCGCCCTGTTCGGGGCTGGGTACCCTGCGCCGCAATCCCGATCTGAAATGGCGTCAGACAGCGTTGGGCATTGATGAACTGACGCGCAAGCAGCGGGAGATCATTGCATCCGCCGCGCGACTACTCAAGCCCGGAGGTCGTCTGGTGTACGCCACGTGCAGTCCGCTGGTCGAGGAGAACGAGGCTATCGTCGATGCCTTCCTCGCCAGTCACAGCGGCTTTGTCCGCCGTTCCTGCGCAGAAATCCTGGCCAAGCAAGGGATTGCGCTGGATACAGGTAGCGATCTGCGCTTGCTGCCGCATCTCCATGGCACGGACGGCTTTTATGCGGCCGCGCTGGAGCGCACGGCTTGATGCGACGGGGCGTTGCGCTGCTGGCAGCCTGCGCTTTCGTCGGCGCCGCGTCGATCGCGTTGGCGCAGCCTTTGCCGGCTGTCGGTACCGTTGAGGTGGCATTTACTCCCTGGGACGATGCGGAAGGCCTGATTCTGCGCAGCCTGCGCGAGGCGCGGCGTTCGGTGCGGATGCAGGCCTACATCCTGAGCAGTCGTACTATTGCTGCCGCGCTACAGGAGGCGCAAAGCCGAGGGGTCGATGTGCGCATCCTTGCCGACCGTGAAATGGCGGAGCAGAGTGATCATTCGCTGGTGCCCCTGCTGGCGGCTGCCGGAATTCCGGTGCGGCTGGAGACGCGCTACAGCGTGGCCCACAACAAGGTGATGGTGATCGACAGCGAGGGCGATCAGCCGCTGGTGTTGACCGGCAGCTATAACTACACATGGTCGGCGCAGGCGCGCAACGCCGAAAATCTGCTCGCTCTGCGTGGCAATCTAGCCCTGGCCGAAGCCTATCGCATCAACTGGCAGCGCCATTGGGACGAGGCGCAGCCCTATGCCGGGGTCAGCCTTTCCGGCGGCAGTGCTCGCCGCGACTCGGAGCGCAAGGCGGCGCAGTCGCCCTGCGCCTTTCTCACCGGTGCCGAGAAGCGTTTGCTTGCCGGCGAATGCAAGCTGCACTAACGCAGAGAAGGAACTACGGATGAATAGGGAATTCACCAATCTTCTCGTCAGCCTCCAGGACGATCTTGCCCATCCCGACATGTGGTGGCAGTTCGTCGTGCTGCTGGTCTGCCTGTTGTTCGCCAAGGTGCTGGAGCGTGTAGTGCGTACCCGCAACGGAGCGGCTGCCAGCCAGTCGTTCGGCGAGGGTGGGGTGCGCCGGCTGATGTTCCCGCTCACAGCGATGCTGCTGATTTTCGTTGCTCGCGCCGTGCTGCGCGATTTCCACCCGGTCAGCCTGCTGTCCATCGCAATTCCGCTGCTCGGATCAATGGCACTCATCCGAGCGGTGTTCTTCATCCTGCGTGTCAGCTTCGCTTCGGCGCTCTGGCTGGCCAGTTTCGAACGTGTATTTGCTTTTCTCGCTTGGAGCGTAGTCGCACTGCATATCGTCGGCGTGTTGCCGCAGGTGATTGCAGTGATGGAGGACCTGAGCTTTAGCGTCGGTCGGCAGAAACTCAATCTGTGGATCGTGGCGCAAGGTTTGACCACCGTAGTAACCACCCTGCTTGCCGCACTATGGGTCGGTCGCGCGATCGAGGTTCGCCTACAGCGCGCCCAGGGTCTCGACGCCAATCTGCGTCTGGTGTTCGCCCGCGTGGTGCGCTCGCTGCTGGCGCTGGTGGCGGTGCTGGTCAGTCTGCCGTTGGTGGGAATCGATCTGACGACGCTGTCGGTGTTCGGCGGCGCGCTCGGCGTCGGCCTGGGTTTCGGCCTACAGAAAATCGCCAGCAATTACGTTTCTGGCTTCATCATTTTGCTCGACCGTTCGATTCGCATCGGCAACGTCATTTCGGTGGCCGGCGAGCGCGGCGAGGTGACCCGCATCACCACGCGCTATACCGTGCTGCGAGGGATGACCGGCGTCGAAGTCATCGTACCCAACGAAGTGCTGGTGGGATCGGTGGTGGAGAACGAATCCCTCAGTGACCACCGCGTGCGCTTGGCGCTGCCGGTACAGGTGGCGTATGGAACCGATCTGGAGCGTGCGTTGGCACTGCTGGAAGCGGCCGCGGCGGGCGATCCGCGGGTACTGGCCGATCCGCCACCACAGTCACTGGTGCTGGCCTTTGCCGATTCCGGCATCAATCTTGAAATCGGCTTCTGGATCGCCGACCCAGAAGCCGGTAGCGGTTTGCTGCGTTCACGGATCAACTTGGCGATTTGGCACGCGTTCAAGAACGCGGGGGTCGAGATACCCTTTCCTCAGCGCGAAGTACGGCTGCTCAATGCCTGAACAGGCCGAACCTCCAATAAAAAACCCGCCATCAGCGGGTTTTTTATTGGAGCGGAAGTGAGCCGGTTATTTCAGCTTGATTTCCTTATAGAGCACATGTTTGCGCGCTTTCGGGTCGAATTTCATGAATTCGAGCTTTTCGGGGGTGGTGCGCTTGTTTTTGTTGGTGGTGTAGAAATGGCCGGTGCCCGCGGTGGACTCCAGCTTGATCTTTTCGCGGCCGCCTTTTGCCATGATAGTTCTCCGTCAGTTAAACGGCTTCGCCGCGTTGGCGCAGCTCAGCGAGCACCACTTCGATGCCCTTCTTGTCGATCGTGCGCAGGCCGGCATTGGAAACGCGCAGGCGCACGAAACGGTTTTCAGATTCCACCCAGAAGCGACGGCTCTGCAAGTTGGGCAGAAAACGACGCTTGGTCTTGTTGTTGGCGTGGGAAACGTTGTTTCCCACCATCGGGGCCTTGCCCGTCACTTGGCACACGCGGGACATTTGATCGCTCCAGTCAGTCGAATACAGCAAAGCGCGCGATTGTATCCGAATAATCCCGAAAAAATCAACAGCTTTGAGCGGATCGGCTCAGGACGCCTGCGCCAGCGCAGCGGTGATCCGGGCGGCGAATTGCTTCAGTCGTTCGGGGTCAGCCAGGGTAGTCGCATGCATCAGCAACGGTTCGCCGGGTTTACGCGGGATTACATGGAAGTGCAGGTGCGGCACCGACTGTCCGGCAGCCGCCCCGTTGGTCTGGGCGATCAGGATGCCGGGAACCTGCATGGCCTGTTTAACTGCGCGTGCGACGCACTGGGTGACCCGGATGGCAGCGTCCAGGCTGCCCGGGGAAATATCGAGGATTCCTTCGGCGGACTCCTTGGGGATCACCAGCGTATGACCATCGGCCTGGGGCATAACGTCCATGAAGGCGAGGGTCAGCTCGTCTTCGTAGACCTTGGTGCAGGGCAGTTCGCCGCGAAGGATTTTTGCGAAGATGTTTTGCGGATCGTAGGCCATGGCGGCGGGCAGGAAGGGAACAGGGACGGCTATGTTAGCGAAAGTTGCGGCTTTCAGAGCAGCCCGCGTTCGGCGAACGACAGCGGCGCGCCGTTGCCGGCGACGACGAAATGGTCCACCAGTTTCACGTCCACCAGCGCCAGCGCGCTTTTCAGCCCCTGCGTCAGCACCTCGTCGGCGCGCGAAGGTTCCGCCACGCCGGACGGGTGGTTATGCACCAGCACCACTGCCGCCGCGTTGCGCGCCAGCGCCTGCTTGACCACTTCTCTGGGGTAGACCGCAGTTTGCGACAGGGTGCCGCGGAACAGTTCATCGTAGTCGATCAGTCGGTTCTGGTTGTCGAGCCAGAGCGCACCAAAAATTTCGTAGGGCAGTGCGGCAAGCTTGAGCCGCAGCCAGTCGCGAACGGCTCCAGGTGAACCGAGCAGGTCGCGGCTGTGTAGATCTTCCTTGAGAGCCCGGCGGGCCAGTTCGAGGGTCGCCGCCAGTTGTGCCGCCTTCGCTGGGCCGAGGCCGGGCAGAGCGGCCAGTGTTCGCGGGCCGGCGCCGGCGAGTTGCGACAGCCGGCCATCGAAGCGCGTGAGCAGATCGCGCGCCAGCTCGACCGCGCTTTTGCCCTTGATGCCGACACGGAGAAAAATCGCCAGCAGTTCAGCATCAGAAAGCGCTTCTGCGCCAAGGGCCAGGAGCCGTTCGCGCGGTCGTTCCGCCGCAGGCCAATCGCTGATCGCCATGTAGAATCCTCGTTCTATGAATTTTTTGGATTCTAATGTCATGGCAACGCTTTGCGGCAAACGTATCGTCCTGGGGGTCACCGGCGGCGTTGCGGCCTACAAAGCCGCCGAGTTGACGCGGTTGCTGGTCAAGGGCGGCGCGCAGGTGGATGTGGTACTCACCGAATCCGGCGCTCGCTTCGTCGGCACGCAGACTTTCCAGGCGCTTTCCGGCCGCCCCGTCTGGAGCAGCCTGTGGGACGAGCGCATGGGCAATGCTATGGCGCACATCGACTTGACCCGCGGCGCCGATGCGCTGATCGTTGCCCCGGCTACCGCCAACTGCATCGCCAAACTGGTCCATGGCCTGGCCGACGACCTGCTCACCACCCTCTGCCTGGCGCGCGACTGCCCGCTGCTGGTGGCGCCGGCGATGAACCGGCAGATGTGGGACAAACCAGCCACGCAACGCAATGTGGCGCAACTGCGCGCAGACGGTATCGCCATCCTCGGTCCTGGCAGCGGCGAGCAGGCCTGCGGTGAGGTGGGTGCCGGCCGCATGCTCGAAGCGCAGGAACTCTTCGACGCCCTCGTCGCGCATCTCCAGCCGAAACGACTGATGGGTAAAAGGGTGCTGTTAACTGCCGGGCCGACCTTTGAAGCCATCGATCCGGTGCGCGGTATCACCAATTCGAGTTCCGGCAAGATGGGTTTTGCCCTCGCCCAGGCCTGTGCCGATGCCGGTGCCGAAGTGCTGCTGGTGGCCGGCCCGTGCGCCCAGCCGACGCCATGGGGTGTGACTCGCGTTGACGTGCAGAGCGCGCTCGAAATGCGCGCCGCGGTGATGGAACGGATTGCCGATCGCGATGTGTTCATCGCCGTTGCCGCGGTCGCCGACTATCGCCCGGCACAGCCGGCGGAGCACAAGATCAAGAAATCAGCCGATGCGCTCAACGTCGAATTGGTGCCTAATCCCGACATCCTCGCCGAAGTCGCGGCACTGCCCGCGGCGCCGTTCTGCGTCGGCTTTGCCGCGGAGAGCCGCAACCTCGCCGAGTACGCCGAAGGCAAGCGGGAGGCAAAAAAGCTCTCGTTGGTGGTCGGCAACCTGGTTTCCGATGCACTCGGCAGCGACAGCAACGCCGTGACCCTGTTCGACGCCGCCGGCGCGCATCCGCTGCCCATGGCAGACAAACTTAACGTCGCGCGCTGCATCGTCGAACATCTAGCGTCGATGCTGAAAACTTAAGACACCGTTCGCCCTGTCGAAGTCCAGGCCATCGTTTGCCCTTCGACAGGCTCAGGGCGGACGCATTTAAAGGAATATCTCATGCACCGGATCGACGTCAAACTCATCGATGGCCGCCTCAAGGAGTCGCCGCCCCACTATGCAACGCCCGGTGCCGCGGGCCTCGATCTACGTGCCTGCATCGAAGCGCCGCTGAAAATCCACCCCGGCGAAACCCATCTGATTCCCACCGGCATGGCCATTCATCTGGCCGATCCGGGCCTCGCGGCGATGATCCTGCCGCGCTCGGGGCTGGGCCACAAACACGGCATCGTGTTGGGCAATCTGGTCGGCCTGATCGACTCCGACTACCAGGGCGAAATCTTCGTCTCGACCTGGAATCGCGGCAGCGAAACTTTCACCCTCAATCCGCTGGATCGCCTTGCACAACTGGTGGTGGTTCCCGTGGTGCAGGTAGCATTCAACGTGGTGAGCGAGTTCGCCGAGAGTGAGCGCGGCGCCGGCGGCTTCGGTAGTACCGGCCACGGCTGATTAGCGCTAGATCACCAGCGGCAGCAGTGCGGCCGTCAGCAGACCGTTGAGTCCCATGCCGAGCGCGGCGAAGGCGCCGGTTTCCTCGCTTTCCTGAAACGCTCGCGCGGTGCCGATACCATGGGCGGCGAGGCCGATGGCGAAACCGCGCATCGCGTGGCTGCGTACCCGCAGCCGGTCGAGGATGGGGCGGGCGCAGACGGCGCCGAGAATGCCGGTGACGATCACCAGCACCGCCGTCAGTGAGGGAATGCCGCCGAGTCGCTCCGCTACACCCATGGCGATCGGCGTTGTTACCGATTTGGGTGCCAACGACATCACCACGGCCGGACTGGCACCGAGCCAACGGCCGATCCAGACGGCGCTGAAGGTCGCAGCGAGGCAGCCGGCAACCAGCGCCACCGCCATCGGCAACAATAGCGCCCGTACCCTTTTCATCTGCGCGTAGAGCGGAATGGCCAGGGCCACCGTCGCCGGGCCGAGCAGGAAATGCACGAACTGGGCACCGTCGAAATAGTGCTCGAACGGCGTATGGGTAAGCTTGAGCAATGCGACCAGCACAGCAATTGCGATCAGCACTGGGTTGGCTGCCGGATGCGATCCGGCGCGCCGGTAGAGCGCATGGCCGGCCTGATAGGCGAGCAGCGTCGCCGCTAGCCAGAGCAGGGGCGAGGTGGCGAGGTAGACCCACAATTCGCTGATGTGCGGCTTCACGCTTCGCTCCTGCGCCCGGCAATCCATTTCATCAGCAAGGCGGTGACTGCCAGCGCGACGAAGGTGCTGATTGCGAGCGAAGCGGCGATGGGTACGCTCTGATCGGCCAGCAGGTGCAAATGCAGCATGACGCCGGTCCCGGCTGGCACGAAAAGCAGCGACAAGTGTTGCAGCAGGTTCTGGCAGGTGGTCTGTAATTCATGCCCCGGCCCGCCACGCAGCACGAGGAATATGAAGAGCAGCGCCATGCCCAGCACCGGCCCCGGCACGGTCAGGCCGAGGCCGTGGGCGATCATTTCGCCGGCAAGCTGAAACAGCAGCAGTTGGGTGAAGGCAAACAGCACGACCACGCTCCCAGGAAATGCGTCCGGCGCAATTGTAGTGCGGTAGTGAGCGGGTGCCGCCGGGGAGCGCGGCTAGCAAGCCGTTGGCCGGGGCAGTAGTTTCGTCGCTCCGTGGATCAGCAGCAGGGCGAAGAAGATGCTGATCGCCGAACAGATAGTCACCAGTGTCGGCGACGGATTGTCGAGGTGCAGGGAAATGATTAGCGGCGCTCCGGCACCGAAGTTGGCCAGATAGAAGGTGCAGGGGAAGAGCGCAAACAGGCCGAGCAAGGCTGCCGTGCTGCTCGTCCGCCGGCGCAGCTCGGCGGCGGCAAGGCTGAAGCAGATCACCTGTGCCGATTCGAGTACGCCGATTGCCAGCGGATAATCGAAAATGCGGAAGGCATGCGGGCCCCAGTAGGTGTAGGCGCCGCCCTGGATGCCGACGATCTCGAAGGTCATCGACATCAGCAGCTCGATCCCCGCCCAGGCGTAAAGCCCCCGTGGCGTCAGGCCGCTGCGGATCTGCTCGCAAATGAACATTGCCGTGCCGGTGTACAGCACCACATAGCCACTGTAAGCCCAGACCGGCTGCGGGATGCCGAAGGCCGAGAAGGTGCTCCAGATTCCGGGGACGTAAAAAAGTAGCATGAAACCGACGTCGTAGAGGGGCTCTGCCAGCGCACCGACCATGCCGGCGAGAATCAGGAAGGTAAAAAATGGGCTGCGGTAGCGCACGTCCTTTTTCACTGCGATAGTGAGCAGTACGACGGTCAACGCCCAACTGCCGTAAGTGAGTACGGCCTGGGTCGTCAGGTTCAGCGGGTGGTCGTAAGGAGCGGTCGGCATGGTGGGATCTCTTCTTGTAAAGGCGAACTGCTATTGAAAAGCCTCAAACGGCGCTGATGGCTTATCCGAACGGAGGCTGGCTGAAATGTGTAATTGTACGTTCGTCGAACTGTGTTGTCGGATCACCATTTGCTTGTCCCGGCGCACAGAACCGAAGTCATATCCCCGTCGGCGCCGGTGATAGCATCTCTCGCTTTCGCACGCACGGCAGGCAACCCTCCGATGAACGAATCCCCAGACTCGCTGCGCCTCGATAAATGGCTTTGGGCTGCCCGGTTTTTCAAGACGCGCAGCCTTGCCGCCGCGGCGGTGGATGGAGGCAAGGTGAGACTGAATGGGCGGCCGGCGAAATCCTCGCGTGAAGTAAAGCCGGACGACGAAATTGACATCGTTGCCGGCGAACTGCGCTGGACGGTGATCGTGCGCGGCGTCAATGCGCTGCGTCGGCCCGCCGCAGAAGCCCGCTTGCTCTACAAAGAAACAGAGGAGAGCATCGCCTGCCGCCTGCGCGATGCCGAGTTGCGCAAATTCGCGCCAGTGCCGGGAGCGAACCTGAAAGGGCGGCCGACGAAACGTGCGGGGCGTTTGATCAGGAATGCGGGCGGGTAGCTGTTCGCGCCGCCGCGCGTTGTCTGAAAAGCCTGCCAGGCGGGCGTTTGGCAGGCCGGATGTGACACAGAATTCCGAACGGTTTCAGCCGAAGGGCCGGACTCCGATCAACGGCCCATGCAGCATCATGGCAAAGACCGCCCAGGCGACGATTCCGACGATGACGGTAATTACGGTGCGCGATATCGGTCCGGTCGGGTAGCTGCGGCCTTCCTTGCGGTCGCGTTGGCGCGAGGCGCTGAACGACAGGGTGGCCCAGACCAGGAAGCTGCCGAAAAGCATTACGTCGGCCAGATTGCCGTTGGACAGCAGATGCGCCAGCGCCCACACTTTGGTTCCTGCCACCATCGGGTGGCCGATGGTCGCCTTGAAGCGGTTGCCCGGTACGTATGCCGACACCAGCAGGATGAAGGCCGGCAGTGTCAGCAGGGCCGCCAGATGCCGCGTCCATAGCGGTGGCAGCCACAGCACGCTGGGGTCGGCGCGGGTTGCGCCATAACTCCAGGCAATCAGGCCGAAGCCGAGCAGCGAGGTCAGGCCGATCAATCCCTTCCAGCCGAGGGCGCCGAGGCGGGCGATCATGGCACTGCGCCAGACGTCGGCGAAGATGCGCACCGAGTGGGTGGCGAGGAAGACGAGCAGTCCGAGAGCCAGTGTCAGGGTTGGATTCATGGGGTCGGATTTCCAGTTTGTTTCGGGAGCGGCAAGGATATCCAAGTCGCAGCCGGTTGCCGACAGTTTTTTGCGTCAGGGGAGCGGGTGTCCCTCTAGGCCAGTGCGTCTGCAATCCGCCCAACCGCGGGATGGTCGGTCATGTCGAGTTGCAGGGGCGTGATGGAAATCAATCCCTCGGCGATGGCCGCAAGATCGGTGCCCGGTTCGGGATTGACCACCTGATGTTCGAAGTTCAGCCAGTAATAAGGGAAGCCGCGGTTGTCGATGCGTTCCTGCACCGCGATCTCCTGATGGGTGCGTTTGCCCTGCCGTGTCACGGCGAGGCCACGTACCGCATTCGGCTCGAGTGGAGGAAAGTTCACGTTGAGCAGCATGTCCCCGGCGCGGCACAGTTCGAGCAGGCGCGGCAGCAGATCTGCGCCGTGCCGTTCCGCGGTATGCCAGGGCACAGCCTGGCCGCGAGCGAAGATCTGGCTGAAGGCGATTGACGGGATGCCGAACTGGGCGCCTTCTCTTGCCGCGGCGACGGTACCCGAGTACAGCACATCGTCGGCGATGTTGGCGCCTCGATTCACCCCCGAAAGGATCACCGTCGGCCGGCGGTCCTTGCACAGGTGTTTTACGCCGAGCACGACGCAGTCGGTCGGCGAGCCGCGTACGGAAAATTTCTTCGGGCCGAGCTGACGCACGCGCAGCGGATCGGCAAGCGACACCGAGTGCGACGCGCCGCTGCGTTCCGAGTCGGGTGCGACAACCCAAACGTCGTCGCAGTGGCGGCCGGCGAGCGCCGCGAGCAGGTCGATGCCTTCGGAATGCGCGCCGTCGTCGTTGGTGATGAGAATTCTCGCGTCCATCGGATTCGGCCTCATGTGTATAGCGCCCGGAACGTTCCGGCAGGGCGCCCATTCTACCCATCGTAAAAATATTGTTCTACAATCTGGTCAGACAAAAATTCTTGTGTCGCTGCTGCAGGACGGGTGCCGAAGGCAGGTAAATCTAAAGGGGGGGGCAGGATGTCCAAGGTGTATGTGGTGGGCGTCGGCATGACACCGTTCGGGAGATTTCTCGATCGCTCCTTGCGCGATCTCGCTGTCGGCGCGGCCAGTGCGGCGCTCGAAGACGGTGGGTGCGCTGCCGGCCGCGTCGACTCGGTGTTCTTTGCCAATTCTGCCCAAGGCGTGATGGAGGGCCAGCACTCGATCCGCGGTGAAATCGCCCTGTTGCCGCTGGCGCTCGGCAACGTGCCGGTGGTCAATGTGGAAAACGCCTGCGCTAGCGCCTCGACCGCCTTCAACATGGCGCTGACCCATATCCGTGCCGGGATGTCCGACATTGCGCTGGCGGTGGGGGCGGAGAAAATGTATTCGGCGGATCGGGCTCGCAGCTTCTCCATCTTCGAGGGCAGCTGGGACGTTCATGCGGTTGAGCAGACCGTCCGCAACCTGATGTACATGGGTGAAGGTGTGCCCACGCCTGACGAATACCTGGATACCGGGCCGCACAGCGTATTCATGGACGTGTATCAGGCGTTCACCAAATTCCACATGCGGACTTTCGGCACCACGCCGCGGCAGATCGCCGCCGTAGCGGCCAAGAACCATCGCCATTCGATGCAGAATCCGCTGGCGCAGTACCGCCGCGATTATTCGATCGAGGAAGTTCTGGCTGCGCCGATGATTGCCTGGCCGCTGACCTTGCCAATGTGTTCGCCAATCTCCGACGGCGCTGCGGCGGCGCTGCTGTGTTCGGAAGCCGGTCTGCGCCGGCTGGGCGGCGGCGCGGCCTGCGAGGTACGGGCCAGCGTGCTGATGGGGGGCGGACGGCGAGGGGCCGAGGAGTATCGTCTTGAAGTTTCGCATCTTGCCGCCAAGCGGGCCTATGAGCTTGCCGGCGTGGGCCCCGAAGATATCGACGTGGTCGAAGTTCACGACGCCACCGCTTTCGGCGAAATCCAGCAGACGGAGAATCTGCTGTTGTGCGATTTTGGTGGCGGCGGCCCATTGGCCGAGAGCGGCGCCACCAGCCTCGGCGGCCGGGTGCCGGTGAATCCCTCGGGGGGCCTCGAATCCAAGGGCCATCCGATCGGCGCCACGGGGCTTGCCCAGATCTACGAGCTCGTCATGCAATTACGCGGTCGGGCGGGGCCGCGTCAGGTGGAAGGTGCGCGGGTGGCGATTGCGGAAAATGGCGGCGGGTTGATCGGCGCCGAATCGGGCGCCGTCGTGGTGACCATCCTCGGGCGTTGACGACTATGCCGAAACGTTTGCTATGAACATTGCACAATTGCTCGCCGCCGCGGCCAGAACCTTCCCCGAGCGCCCGGCCGTTTCGAGGGGTAGCGAGACCCGGCACAGCTACCGGCAACTACAGGTCCGGGTGGTGCATCTCGCCGGCGGCCTGTTGCAGTTGCCGGGCATCGCACCGAGGAGCCGGGTCGTGCTGTACATGGGGAACTGCACCCAGTACGTCGAGGTCTTGTTCGCCCTCTGGCATGCAGGACTCTGTGCCGTGCCGATCAACGCCAAGCTGCACCCGCGCGAGGCGGCCTTCATTCTGGAGAACAGCGATGCCGCGCTGTGCCTGGCGACCGACGAGACGGCTGCGGCAGCGGCAACGGCGGTAAGCCATTGCACGCGGAAGGTGCGCTGCATCGTTGCCGGTGGGGCGGAATACGACGGCCTGCTGGATGCTGCGCCGGTCGCACAGCATCCAGTGCAGCGCGACGATCTGGCGTGGGTTTTCTATACCAGCGGGACTACCGGCCGTCCCAAGGGTGCGATGTTGTCCCACGGCAACCTGCTGGCGATGGTGCAGGCCTATCTGTGCGACGTGGACCAGATCGACGAGTTCGACGCCCTGCTGCACCTCGGTCCGCAAAGCCACGCGGCCGGCTTGTTCTGTCTGGCGCATATCGCCAAGGGCGGCAATCAGGTGCTGCCGGACAGCGGGGGTTTCGATGTGGCGGAAACCATCGATTTGATCAACCATTATTCAAAGTCCACCCTGTTCCTCGCGCCGACCATGCTGCGGCGTTTCATCGCGGCGCCGGAATTGCCGCGACTCGACGTTTCCCGCGTGCGCACCGTGCTCTGCGGCGCCGCCCCAATCTATCCGGGCGATGTCCGGGCGGCGTTGAAGGTTTTTGGCCTACGCTTCTGGAACGGCTATGGCCAGGGTGAGTCGCCCCTCACCATCACCGCGATGCCCAAACACCTGTATCGCGACGACGGCAGCGACGAATATGCCGAGCGGCTGGTATCGGTGGGCATTGCCCGTACCGGCGTCGAGGTGTGCGTCGCCGATGCCGACGGCAACGAATTGCCACCGGGCGGGATCGGTGAAATCCTGGTGCGCGGCGACGTGGTAATGAGCGGCTACCTGAACGATCCGCAGGCGACCGCCGCCGTCCTCGCCGGGGGCTGGCTGCATACCGGCGACCTTGGCGCTTTCGACGCGCGCGGCTTCCTCTATCTCAAGGACCGGTCCAAAGATCTGGTCATCAGCGGTGGCTCGAACATCTATCCGCGCGAAGTGGAGGAGGCTCTGCTCGCCAGTTCCGCGGTCGAGGAGGTCGCTGTGATCGGTGTGCCCGATCCCGAATGGGGCGAGTCGGTAGCGGCCTTCGTCGTCCTGCGGAGTGGCATGCAGGTCACGGCGGCCGAACTCGATGCACTGTGTCTCGATCGACTGGCCCGCTACAAGCGGCCCAAGCGCTACCATTTCCTCGATGCCCTGCCCAAGAGCAACTACGGCAAGGTTCTTAAAACCGAGCTACGCGCGCTCATCTCAGCGAAGGATTGATCATGTCCATCCTCGTCACCGGCGGCACCAAGGGTATCGGCCTGGAAATCGCATGCCGCTTCGCGAAGCCCGACACCGACATTTTCCTCAACTACGTCGCCGACGATGCGGCAGCGGAAAGGGCGGCGCGTCGCGTCGTTAGCCTCGGCGCCCGCGCGCACCTGATCAAGCAGGACGTCGGCACACCGGAAGGGGCGCAGGCCGCGCTGCATGCCATTGCACAGCGGGTCGATCGTCTCGACCAGTTGGTGCACTGCGCGGTTCGCGTACTGGCCGAGCCGATGCTGGAAGTCGATCTGCACGCGTTCACCCAGGCCATCAACCTCAACGGAACGGCACTGCTCTATCTGGTGCAAAGTGCACTGCCGCTGCTGGGCCGCGGCAGCAGCGTGGTGTTTCTCACCAGTCGCGGCGGCCGCACCGCCATCAAGAATTATGCGGCGGTCGGCGGCGCCAAGGCCCTGGCCGAATCCTTGGTGCGCTATCTAGTGCTGGAGTTGGGGCCGCGCGGGATACGCATCAACTGCGTTGCCCCAAGCGGCGTGGACACCGAAGCCCTGCGGTTGGTGTACGGCGACAAAACCGACGAGGTACTGCGCCGGAACGCCGCAGAAACGCCGAATGGACGAGCGGTGCGGCATGACGATTACACGGCACTGGTAGAATTTCTCGCCAGTCCCGCGGCGGAAATGATTCAGGGCCAGGTGATCTTCATCAACGGTGGACAGTATCTCCATGCGTAAGCAATCGTCCCGCTTCGTGTCCGTCCGTTGGGGAGACGGAAATTTATCGTTCATGAACCGCGTATCGAAGCAAGGTCGTCCCAGAATCCTTTCGACGTGTAAAGCCTGCAATGTCCACTTCTATTTCTAAAAGGCCAAGGAAGTCCGCCGGCTCTACCGCGCTGGCGAAGGCGAAAGCCGCGCGGCCCCTGAGTTCCCCCGACAAGGTCGTCGAGGCCATCAGCAGCGCCATCCTGATGCGCCGTTTCGGCCCCGGCCATCGGCTGGTCGAAGCCGATCTGGCCAGCAATTACAACGTCAGTCGGGGCACCGTGCGCGAGGCCCTGAAGAAACTGGCGGCCCAGGGCGTGGTGTTGCTGAGTCCCCATCGCGGCGCATCGATCCGTCCGCTCAGCCATCGCGAGGCGCAGCAGCTGGTTCTGGTGCTGGAAGTGCTTTGCGGTCTGGCCGCGCGCCTGGCCGCCGAGAACATCGGCAAGGGATCGGCGCGCGCGCGCATGCAGGAAGCGGCGGATCTGCTGACGCGGGTCCATCTGGAAAGCGGCGCAGATCAATTCATGGCCGACCGGGCCACCTACTACGGGGTCATGCTGGACGTTGCCGACAACGCGGAGCTCAACCGAGTGATGCCGCTGCCGCAGATTTCCTTGTTGCGCAGCCAGTACCACGGTTTTCTGGGGCCGAAAGACATCCGCGACATGCGCAAGGAGTACGGCGGTATCGCCGATGCGATCATCAAGGGCGATGCCGCGCTGGCCGAAACCCGGATGCGCAAGCACTTGAGCAAGACGATCGACCGCCTGCTCGCAGTGGACGAAAAAACCTTCAATCAGAGTTTCTGAGCGGTCCCGCCGGCGGAGGTTCTGCGCGTTGTAATTCGTTCTTGGGGGCGCTCGTCCCAGAATGTCGTGCGCTCAATATTGTCCGACAATTTGGTCAGACGAGCTTGACAAGAAAAACGGCTGGCCCGCATAATCGGACGCAGTGTCAAATGCAGAGCGCTACCAATGGCGCCAATGGCCGTAGTCCAGACCAATCCGGAGGAGATCTTGAAAAAATACCTGTGGGATCAGAGCAAATTTGGCGTGGAAGAGGCGACGGCTATCAGTCGCGCTTTCCACAATTCGATTCGGGCGCGGGTGCGGCAGAAATTCGAAGCCAGTGGTCTGGAGTGGAAGGACTTCGTTTTCGGCGACAGGAACTGCCTGCTGACCGAGAAGGATTTTGCCGACGTGGAAGCGCAGCTTCTTGCCACCGGCTACCGCTTCGACGTCTCGGCCACCATTTCTGCCAAGGAGGCTCCGGAGAAGCACAAGCCGCTGAAGGGGCAGCACGAACTGGAGATCAACACGGAGGTCAAGGATGGCCGCATCCAGGTGGGGGTGGGCGACAACACGGTCACCCTGCCGCAATCGATCAAGGGCGAGGCCCTTTACGTGCATACCACCGACGAGGTCATGGCGCTGGTAATGGAAGGCGTTCCACCAGGGCGCATCGCCATCATCGACGACTCGGGCGGCACCCTTACGGCGCCGATTCTTGAGCAATTCGCTGCCGTGATCTGCATGGGCGGATCGGTGCGTTCGCACCTCAGCATTCTTTGTCGCGAATACGGCATTCCCTGCTTCATGAATGCCAAGATCGGCGGCATCAACAACGGCGACCCGCTGGAGATGAACTGCGCCGCTCCGGCAAAGAGTGCCCTCGATTGTCAGAAGGGCATCGAGCGGACTGCTGAAATCTGGAAGCTGGTCTGAGGAGAGATTCATGGGATCCAACGTCGCCAAAAAAACTGTTACCTACGCGCAACTCCTCGAAACCAACAACCTGTTACAGATCAATTCCGACGAGTCCTACTGGCTGTGCGTGACGCGCACCACCCAGGAGTCGAAGCTGTTTCCTGTCTCGCCCTACATGATGCTCTCGTATGCCAACGCCTTCTATCGCTGGCCCGAGCTGCTGCGCAAGATCGAGTCGCGCATGTCGATGGAGGAGTGCGGCGACCGTGCCCGCAACATGGGGACCAAGACCAATACCCTGACCATGGGCTGGACTCTGCCGAATTTTTACCTGCTTGGCCGCGAATGGCTGATCAACATGGGCATGCTGCGCCCGGAAGACGCGGTGGATGACGTCATCTACGTAATGGACTGCTGGAAGCGGATGCAGCTTTCCTATCATCGCAACGACGGCCACCTCAGCAACAGCCAGTTCGGCCACCGCAGCCAGTTGATGCCGGAGCGTCAGCTCCAGGTCTTCGAGGCCGATCTGCACAGCGTGGCGGCGGGTGATCCGCTGCATGTGGCGTCCAGCAAGTTCATGGCCACCGTGTCGCAGTACCAGTTCCTCTCCCACTGCGAATGTCGTATCGGCATCTGCAACCAGGGGCCCTATGCTTTTGGCGAGGGGCAGGAACTCATCGTCCGCGACTTCATGGATCTGGGCGTGGGCGACTATCCCTGGCTTGACGGCGTCGCAGACAAGTTTCTTTTCAACAATCTGACCGTGCCGATGGTGGTGAAGGACACCCACTTCGAGCTGATGGACGACTGGGGCAGTTTCGAATCGAAGCCGGAATTCCGCGCCGAGAACATCGTCCGCATCGGCCTCTACACGTCCGACCTGCTCACCGATACCTACCTCCCGGTGGCAATGGAAAGCGTCGAGTCACTGACGGCGAAGTTCAACGAACTGACCCAGCTTATCGCCGAGGCCAACCAGGTTCTGTGGAAGAAGGTCGCCGGCTGGTCGCGTGCCGAAATGCTGGAAGCGGGGGCGCTCGTCTACTACAACATTCTCAAGGACGTGGCCCACATCGCGGGGGTTTACGAGCAGAGCGACTGGATGGAGATCGACGAGCGGGCAGCACGCTTCATTCCGCTGCTCAATGACGAATACGGCCGCGACGTGTTGACCGAACTGGTCGGGCTGCTGACGCTGCCTTCCCAGGTCACCAACGACTACACCCTGTGCATGCACGGCAACAAGAACGGCCGCATGTATTCGCCGATTCCCTACACCATCCTCGATACGGGCGACTACACGCCCACCTCGGGCCCCATGGGCAAGGGTAGCAGCCTGTTCAAGAAACAGACCGGCTGGCGTACCAGCCGCGGCTTGCTCAGCCAGGATGAGTACAACAAGGCCGTTCGTGAGTTCACGCCATTCGCCTGCTCGCCCGAGGCTCGCTATATCGACGACAACTGGGTCAGGTTCCACACCACCGATCCAGCGGTGCAAACGCTTTATAAAAAGACCCAGGCCCATTCGCCGCGCCTTGCCAACAAGGGCGCGGGACTGAAGCGCGACGATATCAACCGGCTGCGCAAGGGGTAAGGCCGAATGCATATCGGGGAAATGATTCGTACCGCCGCCCGGCGGTACGGGGACCGCGTCGCCCTCTCCTGCGAAGGGGAGGACGTTACCTTCAACGAATTCGATGCGGCGACGGACCGCCTCGGCAACGGCCTGCTCGCTCTGGGTCTGGTCCCCGGCGACCGGGTCGCGGCGATGATGGGCAACAGCATCGAGTGCCTGATTGTCTACTACGGCCTGGCCAAGGCCGGCCTGTTGCGGGTGCCGCTGAACGTCCGCGAAACCCGTGCCGAACACGAATACAAGCTGGCCTATGCAGGCGCCCGTGCGCTGCTGACCAGCGAAGCCAGTTGCGACCTGCCCTGTGAACATGTGATCGCGGGGGAGGCGTTGACGCGACTGATCGCATCGGGCCCGTCCGCACCCTGTGCCGTGCATCGCCCCTACGATGCGCCCTATCGTCTCGGCTTCACCGGCGGCACGACCGGCAAGCCGAAGGCCGTGGTGCTGACCACACAGGGTGAAACGGCGGAAGTGGCCAACTTCCTCATCGATCTGCTGCCGGATCTGACGCCCGCCGACACCATGCTGCATGCGTCGCCGATCGCCCATGCCAGCGGCGCCTTTTTCCTGCCGCTGTGGTTGCGCGGTGCGCGTCAGGTGGTGATGACCAAGTTCGATCCCGCAGCGTTCCTCGAACTCGCGGAACGGGAAAAGGCGACGGTCACCTTCATTGTGCCCACCATGCTGTCGATGATTCTCGAACAGCCGGGTATCGACAAGAGCCGCTTCAACTTCCGCCGCCTCTGCTATGGCGCAGCGCCGATGGCGCCGGCGCTGCTCGAACGCGGCATGGCCGCCTTTGGCCCGGTGTTCGCGCAGACCTACGGCCAGGCCGAATCGCCGATGGTCATCACCTGCCTCAAGCCGGAAGACCACGACCGCGCCGGCTCCGCCGGCCGCCCCTACACGCTCGTCGAGGTCAAGGTGTTCGACGAAGAAGACCGCGAAGTCGCGGTGGGACAGCCCGGCGAGATCGTCTGCCGCGGACTGCAAACCATGTCGCATTACTGGGATCGCCCGGAGGATACGGCCAAGGCGTTTCGCGGTGGCTGGCTGCACACCGGCGATCTCGGCTTCTGCGACGCAGATGGCTTCATCACCCTGATCGACCGCAAGAACGACATGCTGATCAGCGGCGGCTACAACGTCTATCCGCGCGAAGTAGAGGACCAGTTGATGACCGTGCCCGGCGTACGCGATGCCGCTGTCGTCGGCCTGCCCGACGAGCGCTGGGGCGACCGGGTGTATGCGGTGATCAGCGGTGCACCGGGGCTCGACGGCGATGCGGTGCTGGCCGCCTGCAAGGGCAAGCTCGCCGGCTACAAGCTGCCCAAGGCCATCGAGGTCTGGGATGCCCTGCCGAAGAGTGCCGCCGGGAAAATCCTGCGGCGGGTGGTGCGGGATCAGATTTTGGCAAGAGACGCAGGCAAGTAAACGCAGCGGAGAGTTTTCCAATGAACAAATTCGAAGCAATGCACGGGCTGGCGATCAAGAAATTCGGCACGGCGGCGGCCGTGGCCGACCTGCTGGCCGCCGATGAGTCGGAGGTGGCAGCGCACCTTGCCGATGCTGTGACGGCCGGCGAGGCTGCTGGTGCGAAGGGCGCTTTCATGCTTAGCCCGAAGGGCCAGGCGGCGCTGGCGGCGGCCTACCCGAGTGAATTCGCCACCCTGCGCGCCGATACGGCGCTGAGCGAAGGCTACGCCCGTTTCGAGATCGTGAATGCGGAACTCAAGCAGATGATCACCGAATGGCAGACCATCGAGGTCGCCGGCGAGCGGGTGCCCAACGACCACAGCGATGGCGATTACGACGCCAAGTGCATCGACCGCATCGCTGCCTTACACGAGCGGGCGGAACCGGTGCTGCGTGCCTTCTCGAAAATCGTCCCGCGCCTGGGGCGCTATGTCGATCGTCTCGGCGAAGCGCTGGACAAGGTGGATGAAGGGCAGATCGAATTCGTCAGCGGCGCCAAGGTGAGTTCATACCACACAGTGTGGTTCGAGTTGCACGAAGACCTGCTGCGCATGCTGGATCGCAAGCGCGATGAGTGATCAATCCGCAACGGATTCCTTCGTCCCCGGTCCGACGCTCGAATAATGATTTATCCCGCCAACGAACGTGGAGGAGTCTGAGCATGCGCTATTGGACCTGCAAAACCGAAGGGGGCGTGGTGACGGCGAGCTACAGCAACCCGCCGATGAACTACTTTTGTGCCGAGGGTGCCGGCGAACTCGGCACCCTGATAGAAAACTGGCGAGACCCGGCGATCAAGGCCATCGTGCTGGCGAGCGCGACCACGGGGAAGTTCATTACCCACTACAGCGTGGAGGAACTGCTCTCCTACGCTGAAGATCGCGAGGCGCTGCGCAAATCCGGTACAGCGTTAACGGTTGGCTATCACGCCTTGTTGCTGAGTCTGCGCAATCTGCCCAAGCCGGTGATCGTGGCGATGAACGGCGATGCCATGGGTGGCGGCTTTGAACTGTGTCTCGCCTGCGACATTCGCATCGGCATGCGCGGCGATCATCGGTACGGACTGCCCGAAATAAAGCTGGGCATCCTCCCCGGTGGCAGCGGCACGCAACGCTTGTCGAGACTGATCGGTGCCGGTCGTGCCATCGAGTTCATCTTGCGTGGTCGCATGGCCAGGCCGGAAGAGGCGCTGGCGCTGGGGCTGATCCATGAACTGGCGGACGATGCCGTGGCGCGCGCAGTGCAGATTGCCGGCGAGATGGCACGGATGCCGACGCTGTCGGTCGCCATGATCAAGCGCAGCGTATACGACGGCTCGGATACATCCCTCGCGGATGGACTCGATATCGAAAGCGAGGGTTTTCTCGCCACCATGTTGTCGGACGATGGCGTGACCGCCATGCGCGACTATGTCGCCCAGCCCCTGGAGCGCCGCCGCGATTGGCTGGAGCAACAGAACGAAGTCAGCACGTACGTCGGGCACTGACGCAGTCTGATCGCGTGAGAAACGCATGGGCAAGCTTCCCGGCAGGTATTGAGCGTCGATGGCGGTTATCGCGTGTGAGTACCAGGCACGAACTTCGGGTTTTCAGCATATCGATGTATTCCTTCAATGACCAAGGACGAGAAAACAGGTGTACCGAATGAACAGTTCCGGGAACTCTGACGTGCTTAGCCTGATCCTCGACGGCACCCGCCTGCCCGACCGCCAGCTGGTTGGCGGCAAGGCCTGGAGCGTGGCGCACATGCAGTCGCTCGGCCTGCCGGTGCCGCCGGCTTTCGTGCTGACCACCGCTGCCTGCCGCGAGTACTTCAGCAATGGCGGTGCCGTGAGCGATGCCATGCGAGCATCGGTGCGTGCCGGCATCGCGCATATCGAGGCGGTCACCGGCCGTCGCCTCGGCGGCTCGGAGCGACCCCTGCTGGTGTCGGTGCGCTCCGGCGCCCCGGTCAGCATGCCCGGCATGATGGACACGGTGCTCAATCTCGGCATCAACGACCTGACCGAGGCGGCGCTGGCGCGCGAAACCGGCAGCGCCCGTTTCGCCCGCGACAGTCATCGGCGCTTCTGCGAGATGTTCGCCCGCATCGTCCTGCGCGCTCCGCTGGAAGCCCTGCCGCACGACGCTGAACCGGCCCTCTGGCGCGACATGGTCGCCGGTGGCTGCGGCCAGGAACTGCCAACGGACCCCTACGCTCAGCTCGATCTGGCCATCAACGCCATCTTCGACTCGTGGAACGGTCGCCGCGCCAAGCGCTACCGCGAGCACCACGGCATCGACCACGGCATGGGCACCGCAGTCACGATCCAGGCCATGGTGTTCGGTAACTCGGATGCAAATTCGGGCACCGGCGTGTTATTCACGCGCAACCCGCTGACCGGCGAAGCCCGGCCCTACGGCGAATATCTGGAATGCGCTCAGGGTGAGGACGTGGTCTCCGGTAGCCATACGCCGGTGCCGATCGAGCGCCTACGTGCCCTCATGCCGGAGGTGCACGCGCAATTGATGAAAGCCGCCGAGGTGCTGGAGCACCGTGACCGCGACGTGCAGGACATTGAGTTCACCGTCGAGCGCGGGCGGCTCTACCTGCTCCAGTCGCGTTCGGCAAAGCGTTCGCCGGCCGCGGCAGTGCGTTGTGCTGTCGAAATGGTGCAGGCCGGGATCATCGACGAGGCCGAGGCCTTGCGCCGCGTCTCCGCCGACCAGGTGCGGCAACTGCTGCGCCCGACGCTGGCAAAGGACATCAACCCGGCGCAGCAAACCGTGCTTGCGCGGGGAGAAGCGGCGAGTCCGGGAGCGGGTTTCGGCATTGTTGTCGAGGATGCCGACGAGGCCGAACGCCTCGCCAGCGCCGGCCAGCCGGTGGTGTTGTCGCGGCCCTCGACCAGCCCCGAAGATGTTCACGGCATGTTCTTCGCGGAGGCCATCATCACCGAACGCGGCGGATCGACCAGCCATGCCGCCGTGGTCAGTCGCCAGCTTGGCGTGCCCTGCGTCGTTGGCTGTGGCCACGATTCATTGCAGGGTCTTGCCGGTCGCATGATCACCGTCGATGGCTCGGGGGGCATCGTCTTCGATGGCCACCTCGACGTCCATCACCCGCAGGAAGACGCCGATCCGCTGCTGCGCCAGCTGCACCAGTGGGCGCAGGCGCGCTCGCCCTTGCGCGCCTATGTCGTTGGTCATGAGCCGTCGGCCCCGGATGTTGACCTCGAAAGCGACGACGCGGAGCAGGCGGCCGTGCGACTGAAAGGTATACGCAGCGCGGTGGGCAGTCTGCTGAATACTGACGAGGGCGTGCATCTCGCGGTCGCCGCCGGGCTTGAATTCATCGTCGTCAAACAGGTCCTGCCGGCGCTGCTTGCAGCATGCGCCGTGACAGGAAATCAGCAAAGCGAACCCGCCTCGGGCAATTAACGGGAAGCCACATCATGAGCATCAATAACGAAGAAATTCGCAACCTTCTGCACTTTTTCGAGAAATCGGACTGGCAGGAACTGCGCCTGGAGGTCGAAGGCGTAAAGCTGGCGGTGTCGAAAAACGGCTCGCTGTCCCACGTGGCGTCGACGCATGTCGCTCCCGCGCATGTGCCGGTGCAGACAGGCGCGGCGGCACCCGTCGTCACGGCGGCGCCGACGGCGGTGAAGGCCCATTCGTCGGCGCCGCATGCCGGCGTTCAGGAGCTGGCGCCGGGCCAGGTGTACCTGCGGGCACCGAGTCTCGGTGTGATCTGGGGCCAGTCGAAGCCGGGCGCGCCCTCATTTGTCTCCGAAGGCGAGATGATCGAGATCGGTACCACGGTCTGCCTGATCGAGGTGATGAAACTGTTCACCCAGGTGACGAGCAATGTGCAGGGCCGGATTGTTCGGCGGCTGGTGGCCGACGGGGAAATGGTCGAGCACGACACGCCCCTATTTATCATCGAAGTGGCCTGACGTGTGTCGATAGCGAAGTCATGGCCATGCTGAAACGTGTGCTGATTGCCAACCGCGGCGAGATCGCGGTTCGGGTCATCGATGCCTGCCGTGCCCTCGGTGTGGAGACCGTTCTTGCGGTGTCGCACGCCGACCGCGAAACGCTGGGCGCGCAACGCGCCGACCGCGTCGTCTGTATCGGCCCGGCGGCTTCTGCGGCGAGCTATCTGAATCCGGGGCTGGTCTGTCAGGCGGCGATATCGACCGGCTGTGACGGGCTCCATCCCGGCTACGGCTTCCTTTCCGAGCGCTACGAACTCGCCAAGATGTGCGAGGACAACGCGCTGAAATTCATCGGCCCGCGTGCGGATACCATCAGTCGTGTCGGCGACAAGCTCGAAGCCCGCGCGGCCGCCGCGGCCGCCGGCGTCCCGGTGGTGCCGGGTTCCAATCTGGTGGCGAGCGCCGCGGAAGCCGCGAGCCTGGCCGGCGGCATCGGTTACCCGGTGATGCTCAAGGCGGCCGCCGGCGGCGGTGGTCGTGGGGTGTTCGTGGCCCACGACGCTTCCGATATCGAAGCCTCCTTCGAGCGCGCGTCGCGGGAAGCGCTGGCAGCCTTCAACGACGGCTCGCTGTACATGGAGCGTTTCATCGGCAACGCGCGCCACATCGAAGTGCAGGTGTTCGGCGACGACTTCGGCAATGTGCTGCATCTGGGCGAGCGCGACTGCTCGATCCAGCGGCGCTACCAGAAGGTGGTCGAGGAAGGGCCGGGGTATGCGCTGCCCGAAGGCGTGCGGTCCCGCCTGCACGAGGCGGCGGTCAAGCTGGTCAAGTACCTCGGCTACGTCAATGCCGGCACCGTCGAATTCCTCTACGACGCCGACCGCGAGGATTTCTTTTTCATCGAGATGAATGCGCGGGTCCAGGTCGAGCATCCGGTCACCGAACTGATCACCAGCGTCGACATTGTCCAGGAGCAGTTGCGCATCGCTTCCGGCCTGCCGATTTCGCTGCGCCAGGAGGATGTGCGGATCAGCGGCCACGCCATTGAGTGCCGCATCAATGCCGAGCAGCCGCGCGACGGCTTCATGCCGCGCCCCGGCCGCCTGACGCGCTGGAAGCCGCCGCAGGGGCCGGGCATCCGCCTCGACAGCCACTGCTACGAAGGCTATCTGGTGCCGCCGTTCTACGATTCGATGATCGCCAAGCTGCTGGTGCATGGCCCGGACCGGGCCAGCGCCGTCGCGGCGATGCGCGATGCGCTGGATACCTTCGAGATCGAGGGCATCGAGACCAATATCGAATTTCACCGTTTCATCATGCGCCACGAGGATTACGTGGCCGGGCGGGTGAATACCCGCTGGCTCGAAAACACCTTGCTGCCCGCGTACCAAAACACTTGAAAGAGAGAGCACACCATGGCCCACATCGAATTCATTGACCAGACCCTGCGCGACGGCCAGCAAAGCCTCTGGGGCATGCGCATGCAGGCCGGCATGGCGCTGCCCGTCACACCGCTGATCGACAAGACCGGCTTTCGCGTCGTCGATCTTGCCGGCAGCTCGCTGTTCGAGGTGCTGATCAAGTACTGCCGCGAGGACGTGTGGACGGGGCTCGATCTGTTGATCAAGTCGATGCCCAACAGCCGTCTGCGCGGCGGCATGCGCAGCAATGCCTGCGTCACCTTCGCCGTCACGCCGGACGCGCTGATGGACCTGTGGATGCGCCGCCTCTGCGCCCACGGCATCCGCAGCGTGTGGATCTACGACGCGCTGTACAACTGGGACAAGATCGCGCGGCTGGCCAAGGTGGCCAAGGAAACTGGCACCGAAATCGCCGGCACCATCTATTACGGCCTCGCGCCGGTCTATACCGACGAATACTTCGGCCAGGTGGCGGCGAAGATGTCGGCCATTCCCGATGTCGATACGCTGTTCATCTACGACACCTGCGGCTGCCTGCGGCCGGAGCGGGTGGGCAGCCTGGTCGCGGCGGTGAAGGCCAATGCGCGCGGCAAGCCGATCGAAATCATTTCGCACAACATCACCGGGCAAGGCGCGCAGGTCTATCTGGAGGCGATCAAGCACGGCGTCACCATCATCCACACCGCGAGCCGACCGCTGGCCAACGGCACCTCGGTGCCATCCACCGAGATCATGCTGCACAACATCGAGCATCTGGGCCATACCTCGAACCTCGACAAGAACCTGCTGGCGCCGGTGGCCGACCACTTCACCCGCATCGCCAAGACCTACGGCTTCACCACTGGCGTGCCCAACGAATACGACCTGTTCGCCTTCGAACACCAAGTGCCCGGCGGCATGACCGGCACCTTCAAGAACCAGTTGGCCCAGCACGGCATGGCCGACCGCCTCGACGACGTGCTGCGCGAGACGGCGGTGGTGCGCAAGGAGCTCGGTTATCCCGGAATGATCACGCCGTTCTCGCAATTGGTGGGCACACTGGCAGTGCTCAACATCGTCACCGGCAAGCGCTACAGCGTGATTCCCGAAGAAGTTCTCAAGTACGCCGCCGGCCACTACGGCAACCTGGTTTCACCCATCGAGCCCCATGTGATGGAGCGCATCGCGGCCCAGCCCAAATACAAGGAATTCATGGCGGAGCCGCCGGAAAACCCTTCTTTGGAAGAAATCCGCAAGCGCAATGGCGGTGTCGATGACGACGAACTGCTGCTGCGCGCCCTGGTACCGGCTCACGACATCGAGGCGATGCGCAAGGCCGGCCCGATCAAGCTCGACTTCCCGACGCTGTCGTCGCCGGAACTGGATTTCGCGCGGCAGTTGATGCAGATATCGAACAGCAAACACTTGCAGCTCCAGGCGGCGGAAATGTCGATCGAGTTGAGTCGCTAGCGTGGACGCCTACCTCGTCGACATCGTGCGCAGCCCGTTCGCCAAGGGCCGCGCTGGAGGCGGCCTGTCGGCGATGCATCCGGTGGACCTGCTGGCCCAAGTGCTACAGGCGCTGATCGCACGCACCGGCATCGACTCGGCGCAGGTGGATGACGTCATCGCCGGTTGCGTCAGCCAGGTCGGCGAGCAGGCCGGCAACATCGCGCGCCACGCCTGGCTTGCAGCCGGCATGGCCGATTCGACACCCGGCACGACACTCGACCGCAAGTGCGGTTCGGCGCAACAGGCCATCGATTTCGCCGCGCAGGCCGTGATGAGCGGCACCAGCGACGTGGTGGTGGCGGCGGGCGTCGAGATGATGAGCCTCATCCCGATGAAGTTCAATCGTCAGGGACGCGACGAACTGGGGCCGATGTTCCGCGCCCGTTATCGCGAAGGCCTGATATCGCAGGGCATTTCAGCGGAACTGATTGCGGCCCGCTATGGGCTGACGCGCGAGTCCCTCGATGAGCTGTCCCTGCGCTCCCATCAACGCGCGGCGCTGGCAACCGACAGCGGCTGGCTCGATCAACAGATCGTGCCGATCCGCTTGCCGGCGGAAGCCGGCGGGGCAGCCCTGTTCAATGCCGACGAAGGCATCCGCCGCGACAGCAGCGCTGAACGGTTGGCGTCACTGGTGCCGGCGTTCATCAGCGACGCGATGAAGCAGCGCTTTCCCGAAATCGACTGGTGCGTTACTGCGGGCGGTGCGTCGCAGATTTCCGACGGTGCCTGCGCCACGCTGGTCTGCTCCGAGGCCGCACTGGCGCGGCTGAAGCTGAAGCCGCGGGCGCGCATTGTCCGATCCGCCGTTGCCGGCGACGATCCGATCATGATGCTGACGGCGGTCATGCCGGCAACGCAGAAGCTGCTGGCAAAAACCGGCCTCAGCATCGACGACATCGATGCCTTTGAAGTCAACGAAGCCTTCGCGCCGGTCGTGCTGGCTTGGCAGAAAACCATGGGTGCAGACCCCGCGAAAGTGAATGCCTGGGGCGGGGCGATCGCCTTCGGCCATCCGGTGGGCGCTTCCGGCGGCCGCCTGATGGCCAGCCTGCTCGCGCGACTGGAACGCGACGGCGGCCGCTATGGCTTGCAGACCATGTGCGAGAGCGGCGGCATGGCCAACGCTACATTGATCGAGCGCCTTTAAGTTTCCCGTTCGCCCTGAGCTTGTCGAAGGGCTTACGTCGTAACCCACAAAAACATTTTCGAGGAGGATGCAAATGCTGATGAAGAACAAGGTGGCGCTGGTAACGGGTGGTGGATCGGGTATCGGTCGTGCGATTGCACTGGCCTGGGCGCGCGAAGGTGCCAAGGTCGTGCTCTCGGATATCGATGTCAAGGCAGGCGAGGAAACGGCGGCACTGGTCAAGGCGCAGGGCTGCGAGGCGCTGTTCGTCACCGCCAATGTCGCCAAACCGGGCGACAGCGAGAATCTCGTGGCGCGTGCCATGGCGCAGTTCGGCCGCCTCGACGTGGCCTGCAACAACGCCGGCATAGCCGGACCTGCGGCGCTGACCGCCGACTATCCTCTCGATGGCTGGGCGCAGGTCATCGACATCAACCTGTCCGGCGTGTTCTACGGCATGAAGTACCAGCTTGGCGCGATGCTCAAGAGCGGCGGCGGCTCGATCATAAATATCGCTTCCATTCTCGGCTCGGTCGGCTTTGCCACGGCACCTGCCTATACGGCGTCGAAGCATGGCGTGGTCGGCTTGACCAAGGCCGCCGCGCTCGAATACAGCGCCCAGGGCATTCGCGTCAATTCGGTCGGTCCTGCCTTCATCAGCACGGCGATGACCTCGGATCTGCGCAACGATCCGGACATCAACACCATGCTGGTCGGCTCCCATCCCATCGGCCGGCTCGGTCGCACGGAAGAGGTGGCGGAACTGGTGTTGTGGCTTTCGTCGGACAAGGCTTCGTTCATCACGGGTGCCTACTATCCGGTCGATGGCGGCTATCTGGCGCGCTGAGTCGGTGCTGCTTACTAATCTTTGAGGGAGGTCGGCATGGCTGATTTTCATGGCAAGGTGGTTGTCATTACCGGGGGCGCCGGAGACATCGGCAAGGCGGCGGCGAAACTGCTGGCGGGCGATGGCGCAGCGGTACTGCTGGTGGATTCCAACGGCAAGGCGCTGGATGCGGCCGTTGTAGAGATCGGCAACCCGCGGGTAAGCGGATGCGTTGCCGACGTGACCGACGTCGCGTCGACGCAGGCTTATATAAAGGCGGCGGTGGATCGCTTCGGCGGTATCGATGTGCTGTTGTCGAACGCGGGGATCGAAGGCAAGGTGACGCCGATCTTCGATGCCGACCCCGCAGACTTCGACCGTGTGATCGCGGTGAATGTGCGCGGCGTCTGGCTCAGCCTGAAATACGCGATTCCGGAAATGCGCAAGCGTGGCGGCGGCAGCATCGTCATCTCGTCGTCCATCGCCGGGCTGCGCGGCACCGCCGGCGTCACGCCCTATTGCACCAGCAAGCACGCGGTGATCGGCTTGATGCGCGCCGCGGCGCTGGAATGCGCGCCGCTCAACATCCGGGTCAACACCGTAAATCCGTCACCGGTCGAGACGCGCATGATGCGCTCGCTGGAAGAGGGGCTGATGCCGGGCAATCCGGGCGAGGTACACACGATGCTGAAGGCGATGATCCCCATGCAGCGCTATGCGGAACCGGATGACATCGCCAAGCTGATGCGCTTCCTTGCCAGCGACGATTCGACCTTCATCACCGGTTCGGTGTATAGCGCCGACGGGGGGCTCAACGCCGGGTGATTCGGCCGTTCTGAAACCGTCGTACGAAAAATCCCCGCCCGTGCAGCAAGGGCGGGGATTTTTTCGCCTACATGCGTGCCGTCGTGCCGCCGTCGATGGTGAGCACGGCGCCGTTGCAATAGCCCGATTCGTCGCAGGCAAAGTACAGGCAGCCGTAAGCCATCTCCATCGGCGTGCCGGCTCGGCGCATCGGCGTGATGCTGTCGCCGACAGCGGGATCCTTGAACAGGTCCATGTAGTCCGCCGTCATCGGCGTGTCGATGAAGCCGGGAGTAATGCAGTTGGCGCGGATGCCCTTGGAGGCATAGGTGACGCACATCGATCGGGTGAGGTTGATCATCCCGGCCTTCGCCGCCGTATAGGTGTGCGCGTCGGGCATGCCCATGTAGCCGCCGATGCTGGAGACGCTGACGATGGTCCCCTTGCCCTGGGCGACGAACAGCGGCAGCACGTGGCGGCACATGTAGAAGTAGGCGTCGAGGTCGATGGCCATGACCTCGCGCCACGCTTGCGGCGTGGTGCCGGCAACGTCGGCCATCGTTCCCGGACTCGTCTTGGCCCAGTTGTAGCCGATACCGGCGGCATGCACCAAGCTGTCGATGCGACCGTACTTTGCCAGCGCTGCCTTGACCACGCCTTCACAGGCGGCATCTTCCGACAGGTCCGCCGCGAATACGGCGCCCTCGCCTCCGCCTTCCCTGACCAGCGCCAACGTCTGGTCGAGATTCGCCTGGGTACGCGAAACGCCGAACACACGAGCTCCCTCTGTCGAAAAAAGCTGCATCGCCGCGCGTCCGACGCCGGTGCCTGCACCGGTAATGATGACTGCCTTGCCGTCCATTCTTCCCATTACGCTTCCTCCTGTCGATTCTGTTTACGGTTCGCTGCGAAGAATCGGCCACTCGGGCAGTGTCGTTGCGGCTATTGCCGCATTTGCAACGTTAGTGCGGCCCGTTTAGTCGTCCGACCATATTGTCCTACAATATATCGATCGCGCAAGTCCCGGAAGCGATTTGGACGCGAGTTATCGCAATCAAAAAACAAGGAGGCAGGAAATGAATCGGTTCAGGGTCGATGGAAAAGTGGCCGTGGTCACTGGTGGTGCACGAGGGCTGGGTGCGGTAATTGCCGAGACGCTCGTCGAGGCGGGGGCGAAGGTTGTGGTGACCGACGTGTTGGCCGAGGAGGGCGCCAGGACGGTCGCCAAATTGGGCGCCAATGCCATCTTCCTGCGCCACGACGTGACGCAGGAGGCCGAGTGGGAAGCTGTGCTGGCGACGGCGGTGCAGCGCTTCGGCCGGTTGGACATTCTGGTGAACAATGCCGGAATTGAAATTACGCGGCTCTTCGCCGACATTCCGCTGGAAGAGTTCAACCGCACCATGGCAGTGAACTCGACCGGGGTCTTCCTCGGCATCAAGCATGCGATTCGCACCATGCGCCCGGGCGGGGCCTGCGGCCAGGGCGGTACGATCATCAATCTCTCGTCAGTTTCCGGCCTGATGGGCTCGGTGGGCCTTGGCAGCTACTGCGCTTCGAAGGGCGCCGTGAGGCTGATGACCAAGGCCGCCGCCGTCGAGTGTGCCCGGCTGGGCTACGGTATCCGCGTCAATTCCGTCCATCCTGCGGTGGTCAAGACTGACATGGGGACCGGCCTGATCAACGATTACGTCAGCCTGGGACTGTTTCCCGATGCGGCAACTGCCGAGCAAGCCTTTGCCACTGCGCAGCCGCTGGGACTGGGGTTGCCCCAGGACATTGCGAGTGGGGTCTGCTACCTCGCTTCGGAGGCGAGTCGCTGGATGACCGGGAATGAACTCGTGCTGGATGGCGGGCTGATGGCATCTTAGCCGGAACATCGCCAAGCGCCGGGTGCGATCGGGGCAGTAGATATTGTCCGATTGGGGCTAAGGGAGCTTCACGCTGCTCCCTTAGCCTCTTTGCGTTATCGGTTTCGCGGGAATACCGCGACAGAAATTCCGCAGGCGACTCTCAACTGCGTCCGGATCAGTGCTTCGCCAGTTCGGCTTCAATCGCCTCGACGAGCTTTGGCGCATCGGGCGCTGTGTCCGGCGCAAAGCGCCGTACGATCTGCCCCCGGCGGTTGATGAGGAATTTCTCGAAATTCCACACCACCTCGGGTTTGGCCGTGGGTTCGATTTTGTGGCCGCGGAGCATGGTCTCCATGCCCGCGCGATCCTCCGTGTCCGGTTTTTCGGCGATCAGATGTCGATACAGCGGATGCTTGTCGGGACCGGTGACTGCAATTTTGCCGTAGAGCGGAAACTGCACGCCGTAGGTAGTGGAGCAGAATCCCTGAATTTCGGCGTTGCTCCCAGGTTCCTGACCGGCGAAGTCGTTGGCCGGGAAACCGAGCACGGCAAAGCTCCTGTCGCGGAATTTCTCGTAGAGTTTTTCAAGGCCTTCGTACTGTGGTGTCAGGCCGCATTTGGAGGCGACGTTCACCACCAGCAGTACTTCGCCTTTGTGCTCGTTCAGCGTGGCATCGCTGCCGTCGATTTTCTTGACGGGGATGTCGTAGAGGGTTTGGCTCACGCTATCGATCTCCAGAAAAGTGTCCGCACACAAATCAACCGCAGCTTCCCACTGCGCCGCAGGCCGAGCAGAAGTCGCAGCCGTCCTTGCGGATCACGGTCATGTTGCCGCATTCGCCGCACAGCGAGCCCTGCATTATCTTGACGCCGCCTTTTTCCGCCACGGCGCCGGGGGCTTCGAGGATGCCCATGTCGCGGGTCGGGTAGCCGTTCTCGTCGAGGATGCCGAGCATCGCGTAGCGGTGCTGGATCAGGCGGGCGATGTAGGCCACGGTGGAAGGCCAGTTCTGCTGCTTGTTCGAGCCGGGGACGCGGGCCATGAAGTCGCCGAGCGGTTCCGGATAGTCGATCAGCTTGCGCAGCTTCATGCCGATCCAGGCCGGATCGAGCACGCGCATGTCGAGCGAGAGCAGTTTGGTCAGGCCGTCGAGGGCGCGCGGGTAGTTGCCGGAGAGCCACATCGAATAGGGCCGGGTAAGCCCGTCGGGGAGCGTGATTTCCTTGAGGCCGAGGACGAATTCTTCGCCCGAGGCTGGATTGGAAATGTCTACCGTCCATGACAGGGTGCCGTCGGTGCCAGTCTTCGGTTCGTCGCGGCTGAACATGGCGTCGAGCACCGGGGTGGGGCCGGTATTTGCGTCGCTTGTTTCCAGTGCGCCGAGTTTCTCGCAGCGGTAGCGCACGACTTGGGCAAAGGCGGAGACCATGCCGGGCATGAGCTTGCGTTCGCCCATCGGCGGGAAGGGCATATCGAAGCTTTCCTCGCCGACGGTCCGCGCCAGCGCGTCGAGCTTGAGCTTGAGGAAGGCCTTGTCGTTGGCGCGCATGTCCATCGATAGGGTCTTGGCCACGGCGCCAAGGCCGCGCGGCTGTTCGGAGCCGTTGACCCAGACTTCGAAAGGAACGCCGCGGCCGAGGTCGTTCTCGGTCTGACCGACGAAGAGGGCGAACTCGCCATGCGGCGTTTCGATCATGTAGGACCAGGCGGTGTTGCCGTCGGCCATTCGCGGCCGGCCAGGCCAGCGCAGCGAGGCGAGCACCGGCGCCGGCAGCGCGCCGATGGAAAGGCGGCGGTTGGCGGAGTCGATGGTGACGTCGTGGGGCTGCTTTTGCGTGTTGGTCGATGTCGCGGCAGGCTCGACGGAGAGCACGGAGCCGAGAATGCTGTTGGGCCGGTAGGTGGCCAGCCCCTTGAGGCCGGATTTCCAGGCGGCCATGTAGAGGTCTTCGAAATCCGCGTAGGGATAATCGGCGGGGACGTTTACCGTCTTGGAGATCGAGGTGTCGACGTAGGGGGCGACGGCGGCGACCATTTCCTCGTGCGCCTGGGCGGAGATTTCCAGGGCGGTGATGAAGTAGTCGGGGAGGGCGTTCATGTCGCCGCCCATGTGTTTGTACAGGCGCCAGGCGTAGTCCTCGACGGCGTATTCCTTGTGGGTGCCGTCGGCCATGCGCTTCTTGCGGGTGTAGGTCCAGGAGAAGGGCGGTTCGATGCCGTTGGAGGCGTTGTCGGCGAAGGCCAGGCTGATTGTGCCGGTGGGGGCGATGGACAGCAGGTGAGAGTTGCGGATGCCGTGCTTGCGGATCTGGTCCTTCACTTCCTGCGGCAGGCGCGAGGCGAAGTTGCCGCCGGAGAGATACAGGTCGGCGTTGAACAGCGGGAAGGCACCGCGTTCCTTGGCCAGTTCGACGGACGCCAGATAGGCCTTGTCGCGCATGAACTCGGAAATCTTGGTGGCCATCTGTTGCGCCTCGGGCGTGTCGTACTTCAGCCGCAGCATGATCAGGGCATCGCCGAGGCCGGTGAAACCGAGGCCGACGCGGCGCTTGTTGCGCGCCTCTTCAAGCTGCTGCTGGAGCGGCCAGTGGGTGGCGTCGAGCACGTTGTCGAGCATGCGCACCGAGGTTTCGATTACCTTGGCAAAGCCGGCGAAGTTGAAACCCGCCTGTTCGGTGAACGGCGCTTCGACGAACAGCGTCAGATTGATCGAACCCAGACAGCAGCAGCCATAGGGCGGCAGCGGCTGTTCGGCGCAGGGATTGGTTGCCTCGATGGTTTCGCAGTAGTAGAGGTTGTTGTCTCGGTTCATGCGGTCGAGGAAGAGGATGCCCGGTTCCGCATGGTCGTAGGTTGAGCGCATGATCTGGTCCCACAGGTCGCGGGCAGGAACCTTGCGATAAACCCAGAGGCTATCGGCGCGCTGGTAGGCGCCGCTTTCCAGCACTTCGGCGCTTGGTGCGGCACGGTGGGTGAGTTCGACGTCGCCGCCGGTTTCAACGGCGCGCATGAATTCGTCGGTGACGCCGACCGAGATGTTGAAGTTGGTCAGGTCGCCCTTGTCTTTGGCATGGATGAACTGCTCGATGTCCGGATGGTCGCAGCGCAGCACCCCCATCTGGGCGCCGCGGCGCGAGCCGGCGGACTCGACCGTTTCGCAGGAACGGTCGAACACGCGCATGAAGGAGATGGGGCCCGAAGCGCGGGACTGAGTGCCTTTGACCAGGGCACCGACCGGACGGATCGAGGAGAAGTCGTAGCCGACGCCGCCACCGCGGCGCATGGTTTCCGCAGCCTGGGCAAGGGCGGTATAGATGCCGGGGCGACCGTTGACCGTCTCGCCGACCGAATCGCCTACCGGTTGCACGAAGCAGTTGATCAATGTGGCACACAGATCGGTGCCGGCGGCGGAATTGATGCGGCCGGCGGGGACGAAGCCGTTTTCCTGCGCTTCGGTGAAGCGGCTTTCCCACAGCGCACGCTTGTCCTCGGTCTCGATGGTGGCCAGGGCGCGGGCAACGCGGGCGCGCACTTCATGTACGTCGCGTTCGTTGCCTTTGGCGTATTTCTCGACGAGCACTTCGCCTGAGATTTCCTGAGGGAGCGGCAGCCCGAGCTGGCCGAATTGCTGTTGGGTTTCTTCGTCGGTATTGAATGATGTGGTCATGTGTTTTTCGTCCCGAAGATGAGTGGTTTTATTGAGACCGGCGCGCCAGCATAGCCATGTCTTTTTACAATGAAAAGAAAAAAATTTCGCCCCTCGGAAAAACAATGGCTTGCCCTATATCTAGTGGGGTGGTCCGAGGATGAACACTACCTATAGTAGGTTTAGGCAGAAAAAAGCCAACGGAGAAATGCGGGCGAATCGGGGGCTTTATCGGGTTTTTCGGAGCAGGTGGTCGGGCACGAAAAATAGTTTTTCGACCAAGTCCCTGATTCGCTTCGGCATGTGGCCGATTTGCTCGGCCGAAAGTAATAGCGGGAAGAACCCGGCCGATGTCAGGGTAATAAGTCGGCGGTATGCATCGCGACCATCCATTCCTCGTTGGTCGGAATCACCAGGGCGTCTATGCGGCTGTCGGCGGTCGAAATGCGTGTTGCGTTGGTTCCGTTCGCGGCTGCGTCGAGTTCCAGTCCCATCCAGGCCAGCGCTTGGCAGACCGCTGCCCGCACCGGTGCGGCATGTTCGCCGATGCCGCCGGTGAATACCACGGCGTCGAGGCCGCCGAGGGTGGCGGCCAGGGCGCCGATCTCGCGCACCAGCCGGTAGCAGAACAGCTCCACGGCTTCCTTGGCGGTCGGCTCCTGCGACTTGAGCAGGGTACGCATGTCCTGCGAAATGCCGGAAACCCCGAGCAGGCCCGATTCCTTGCACAACAGATTGACCAGCCCCTTCCAGCCCAGGCCTTCGAATTCCATCAGATAGATGAGCACGCCGGGATCGATGCTGCCGGTGCGGGTGCCCATGACCAGCCCTTCGATCGGCGAGAAACCCATCGAGGTGGCCATGCTTTTGCCGTTGTGCATGGCGCAGGCCGAGGCGCCGTTGCCCAGGTGGGCGACGACGATGCGGCCGGCGGCCTTCGGTCCGAGATGCCGCGGCAGGGTCGAGGCGATGTATTCGTAGGAAAGGCCGTGGAAGCCGTAGCGGCGGAGTCCTTTTTCCGAAAGCCAGCGCGGCAGCGCGAAGCGCTGCGCCACTTCGGGCTGGGTACGATGGAATGCGGTGTCGAAGCAGGCGATCTGCGGGATGTGCGGCAAATGCGCGCGCATGGCGTCGACGCCTTCCAGATTGTGCGGCTGGTGCAGCGGCGCAAGAGGAATCAGCAGGCGCAGTTGCGCTAGGGATGCATCGTCCAGAACCATGGGCCGCGAATAGTCCTGCCCGCCGTGGACGATGCGGTGCCCGACGCCGATCACCTGCCAGCCGGCCTCATGGGCATGGAGCCAATTCACCAGGAACTCCAAGGCTTCGTGGTGCTGCTTGTCGGAATCGCCGCTGAGCGGAATATCCACGTCGTCGATGCGCTGTCCGTTCTTATCCATTGCTTTGATATGCGGACGGGCGCCGATGCCATCGATCTGGCCGTACAGTTCGGCGCATGAGTTGATCGTGCCGGTTGCGGCGAAAAGGGCGAACTTGATCGATGAAGAGCCGGAGTTGAGTGTCAGGATGGCATTCATGGGGGTGTTGTGGGTAATCGGCGGCGGGGTGTCTGTGCCCTCGCAAGGGCTGCGCAGACGTTATTGTGCACAGCAACAATAACTGAGATTTGCGCAAAGTCAATGAGACGCCACTCTTTTGGCGCCGGGGCCGGGTGTCAATCGACTGCCGGAGTGCGCTATTCCTTCGGTTCGTCTTCGATCTGCGGACGTAGGGCGATTTCGATTTCGAGCCGGCCCTGCGGCGAACTCATCGCAATCAGGGTATGGCCGGGCAGCACGCGGAACGCTGCGCCGGGGTTGAATTCCCAGTCGCCGCCGGTGCGCACCGCGAGCAGTACGTAGTGTTCGCTGTGCAGCGCCAGTTCGGACAGGGTGCGCGGTTCGAAGCCGGCAGGTACGCGCACCTCCTCGACCCGTAGCTTGTGCTCCGAGCGCAGCATTTCGTCCAGAAAGGACACTACATGCGGCCGGATCATCGCCGAGGCGATGCGCATGCCGCCGGTGAAGTCCGGCGAGACCACGGTATCCGCACCGGCTTTTTTCATCTTTTCCTGATTACGCACGTCGTTCGCGCGCGCCACCACCCGCACTTTCGGGTTGAGTTGCTTGGCGGTGATGGTGATCATCAGATTGCGGCTGTCGTCGCCGGTGACCGCGAATACGCCCTTGGCGTCCTCAATGTAGGCGGCATTCAGGATGTCGTCGTCGCTGGCATCGCCGGCTAAGTAGAGCAGGCCGGGAAAGCGTTCGATGTTGTCTTCGATGCGGCTTTCCTCGCAGTCGATGGCGACGAAATGGCGGTTGGTCTGCGTCAGCTCATGGCCGACGTTGCGCCCGACGCGGCCGAAACCGCAGACGATGTAATGATTGTGAAGCTTGCGTATCTGCTTTTCCATGCGACGTCTCCGCAACGTGTAATCAAGGTCGCCTTCGAGAAAGAAGACCGAAAGACTGGTGAACAGGAAGGTCAGGGTGCCGAATCCGCCGAGGGCCACCAGGCCGGCAAAAATGCGTTCGCCGAAGGAATCGATGCGCACCATCTCGCCGTAACCGACGGTGGTGATGGTGATCAGCGTCATGTACAGTGCATCGGACCAGCTGGCCTCGGGCTGGCCGAGGTAGCGGAAGCCGAGCGTGGCGGTGACGATCAGGAACAGCAGGATCGCCGCCGCGATGTTGATGCGCACCAGAATCCGCGGCAACTGGGAGTTGCGCAACTTGGGCAGGCTGCGTTGCAGGCGTGGCGCGCGGTGGGGCATCGGATGTGGGATGGCAGGGTTGTGGGCGAAAACCTGAACGATGGCATTTATCTCATGCCTCCCGAGTTTATCCGCAGAACGGGCCGACCACAGGGCGATGTGGCTGCATCGACAATTCGCATGGTCTAATCGATGTATGACGTCGGGGATTGTTTTTTTCGCGCTCGGCATTCTTTGCTTGCAATGGCAGGCGGTTTTGCCGGCATCGTGGCTACTGTGGGCGGGTGCCGGTCTCGGGCTGGCGGTGCTGTCGCTTGGCGCCCGGCTGGGTCGCATCGCGACGCTGGCCGGAGCTTTCGTCCTCGGTTTCGCCTGGGCCGGACTGATGGCCCAGTGGCGGCTGGCCGATATGCTGCCGGAGGGCAGCGAAGGTCGCGACATCAGCATCAGTGGCATTGTCGCGGCAATGCCGCAGCGTTTCGAAAACGGCTGGCGCTTCGAGTTCGAGACAGAGCAGGCCTCGTTGCCGGTGCCACACCGGCTCTCGCTCGCCTGGTACCAGAGTCCGCTGCTCGACGACGAGGATGTTGCCGATGCGGCCCGGGCGCCAGCGTTGCATGCTGGCGAACGCTGGCGTTTCACGGTACGCCTCAAGCGCCCTCACGGCAATCTGAATCCGCACGGCTTCGACTACGAGGGCTGGCTGTTCGAGCAGGGCATTCGCGCCACCGGCTACGTGCGGCCGAAAGCGTCGTACCAGCGTCTGGATGCCTTCGTTCCTTCCTTCCGCAGCGCCATCGAGCGTCTGCGCGAGAACATCCGCGGCCGCTTCCAGGCCATGCTGCCCGACGCACCTTATGTCGGCATACTCGTCGCTCTGGCGGTCGGCGACCAGCGGGCGATCGATCCCGGCCAGTGGCAGGTCTTCGCTCGCACCGGGTTGACCCATCTGCTTTCGGTGTCAGGCCTGCACATCACGATGGTGGCGGGGCTCGCCTATGCGCTGGTGAATGCGCTCTGGCGCCGTTCGCGGCGGCTGCCGCTGCGCTGGCCGGCACAGCAGGCGGCGGCGCTCGGTGGCATGCTCGCGGCGTTGGCCTATTGCCTGCTCGCCGGCTTCGCCGTGCCGGCACAGCGCACCCTGTACATGCTTGGCGTGGTCGGCCTGGCGCTGATCGTGCGCCGTACGCTGGCGACACGGCGGGTGCTGGCGGCCGCCCTCGGCCTGGTGCTGCTACTCGATCCCTGGGCGGTGACGGCGGCCGGCTTCTGGCTGTCGTTCGGCGCGGTCGCGCTGTTGTTCTACATTGGCGCCGGGCGCTTGGGCGAGGCGCATTGGCTGCACGGCTGGGGCCGAGCGCAGTGGGCGATGACCGCGGGCATGGTGCCGCTGATGCTGGCCCTGTTCCAGCAGTTCTCGCTGGTTTCGCCGCTGGCCAATGCGGTGGCGATTCCGTTGGTTAGCTTCGTCGTTACGCCGCTGACGTTACTGGCGGCGGTGCCCGGCCTGGAGTTCCTGCTGCTGCCAGCGCATGCGCTGACCGCCTGGATGATGGCCGGGGTGGACTGGCTGGCCGTGCTGCCCTGGGCCGTCTGGCAGCAGCAGGCGCCGCCGCCCTGGGCGCTGGCGTCCGGCCTGCTGGGCAGCGCCTGGCTGCTGGCACCGCGCGGTTTCCCCGCGCGCTGGGTCGGCGCGGCGCTGTTCCTGCCGCTGCTGTGGCTGCCGCCGGACCGTCCGCCACACGGGGCGGCGCGCATCACCGTGCTCGACGTCGGCCAGGGGCTGGCGGTGCATGTGCAGACCGCCAGCCACGATCTGTTGTTCGATACGGGGCCGGCCTTCTCTCCCGACGCCAACAGCGGCAACCGGATCATCGCTCCCTATCTGCGCGCACTGGGCGTGCAGCGCCTCGATACGCTGGTGGTGAGCCATGTCGATAAGGACCACTCCGGCGGCGCCGAGTCGATACTGGAAGCGTTGCCGGTGGATGAATTGCTCAGCTCGCTGCCCGGGATCCCCTTCGCGGCGCAATCGCCGCTGCACCGGCATTGCACCGACGGCCAGGCCTGGCAATGGGATGGCGTGCGGTTTTCGATGCTGCATCCGCAAACCGAGCGCTATTCCAACCCGACGCGCAAGAGCAACGACATGAGCTGTGTGTTGAAGGTCGAGACGGATTTCGGCGGTGCGCTGATTCCCTCCGACATCGAAGCCGTTTCGGAAACCGCACTGCTCGCCCGCCATCGTCGCGAACTCGGCGCCGATTTGCTGCTGGCGCCGCACCATGGCAGCCGCACGTCGTCGGGCGAGGATTTCATCGCTGCCGTCGGTGCGCGTCAGGTAGTGTTCGCCGCCGGCTATCGCAACCGCTTCGGCCATCCCAAGGACGAGGTGGTGCAGCGCTATCGCGCCAGCGGCGCCGCGCTGTACCGCTCCGACCGCGACGGTGCGTTGCGCTTCGATCTTGCATCGGGCGGAATTCAGGTCGTTGCCGAACGTGAAGCAACGCGGCGCTACTGGCAGGGGCGGTGAATTTTTTAAAGCGATTTGCCACGGGGAGCACGGGGAAAGCAGGAGCAGGAAAAATCACCGCCACTCGGTGGCCACGCTTGAGCACTCCATTTTCCATCGGGTGGCTTGGTATTCCCCGTGCTCCCCGTGTCCCCCGTGGTTCAAGCCTTGAGGTTGCAGCATCCGCTTAAGCGCGGCTCTCGTTCTCATGGTGTTCGAGCAGGTGCGTGGCCGCATCGTCCTGCCGCAGCGCTTCGGTCAGGCAGGGCATCGCTGCGGCCAGCGTGTCGCCCAGGGTCCACGGCGGATTGGCGACGAACATGCCGCTGCCGAACATGCCAGGGCCCTCGTTGGACTCGGCGCAGACCGAAAGCCGGACATGGAGCCAGCTTTTCATCGGTAGCTTCTTCAGCTTCTCGGGTAGCGCGCGTGCGTCGCCCAGCCGGATCTGCGGATACCAGATGGCGAAGGTGCCCGTCGGGAAACGAGCCAGGCTTTCCTTCAGCGCCATCACCGTGCGCAGATAATCGCGTTTGTCTTCATAGGCCGGGTCCATCAGTACCAGGCCGCGTTTTGGAGGGGGCGGCAGGATCGATTTGAGGTGCAGAAAACCGTCGGCCTGGTCGATCACCACCCGCTTGGTCGCATCCGTGAACAGTCGCTTGAGGTTTTCCGCCAGCAGCGGCGCATCGGTGCTGTGCAGTTCGAACAGACGCAGGCGATCGGCGGGGCGCATCAGCCGCAGGGCGAACCAGGGCGATCCGGGATAGCGGCGCAATGGCCCGGAGCCGTTGAATTCGTGCACCAGATCCAGATAGCGTTGCAGGGCGGACGGCAGGTTCTGACGATTCCACAGGCGGCTGATGCCGTATTCGTGTTCGGCGTTGCGCGTCGCGTAGCCTTCGTCGAGCCGGTAGGCGCCGGCGCCGGCATGGGTATCGACGACCCAGTAGGGCTTGTCTTTTTGGTTGAAGTAGTCGAGCAACTGCACCAGTACGAAATGCTTGAGTACATCGGCGTGGTTGCCGGCATGGAAGGCGTGGCGATAACTGAGCATCGGTCGGTTCTTGTAGCGTGGATCGGGAGGGGGCTCGGCAGGTCGGTCCTGTGCATGGACAATGAGTGCCGTCCGAACGGCGCGAATCCTGCGCTACAACACTAGCACGGGCCGCCGTGCTGCGGCGGGTAAAATCGCCGCCATGACTCAACCGCCCGAAACTTCCAGACCGCGCTTCCGCAAGGTGGCGAAGGCTGTAGCCGACCCGGCGACGCCGCCTGCAACAGCACCCCAGGGGGTGCGCGTCTCCAAGCTGATGGCCGAGCGCGGCCTGTGTTCGCGGCGCGAGGCGGACGGCTACATCGAGCGGGGACTGGTGTTGGTCAACGGCCAGCGCATCAGCGAACTCGGCACCCGTGTCGATCCGTCAGCCGAGATCGTCCTTGCCGCGGGCGCCAAGGCGCAGCAGGGGAGGCGTGTCACTATTCTGCTGCACAAGCCGCTCGGCTATGTTTCAGGCCAGGCCGAGGACGGCCATCAGCCGGCGGTGGTGCTGGTCAAGGTGGAGAACCAATATCTCGGCAGGCACGGCAAGGAGACATTGCGTTTCCACCCCGCGCACCTTCGCGGCCTGGCGCCGGCCGGACGGCTCGACATCGATTCAACCGGCCTGCTGGTGCTGACCCAGGATGGCCGCATCGCCCGCCAGTTGATCGGCGACGACTCCGATGTGGAAAAGGAATACATCGTCCGCGTCGAAGGTACGCCGCAGGAGAATGCGATCAAGCTGCTCAATCACGGCCTCTCCCTCGACGGCAAGCAACTGCGCCCGGCTAAAGTTTCGTGGTCTAGCGACAACCAGTTGCGCTTCGTGCTGCGCGAGGGGCGCAAACGGCAGATCCGCCGCATGTGCGAACTGGTGGGGCTGCGGGTCGCGGCACTGAAGCGCGTGCGCATTGGCCGCATTCCGCTTGCCGACCTGCCGCCCGGGCAATGGCGCTACCTGCACGACACAGAGAAGTTTTAGTAGGGAGCGCGGGTGCCCGTCCGGCGGGCATTCCCTGTACCCTGTTGAAAACAGCGTTCAGTCCGTCGATACGAGGTAAGGCATGGCGACCGGAATTGCAAGAAAAGTCCTTTATATCCGACTTCCGGTCTGGAAAATCTGGCCGGGCGGCGTGGTCTATCTTGCTGACTTCATCCACAAGCAGCGCCCTTCGATTGAGCAGGAGATTCTCGATCTTGCGGTGATTCCACCACGCGAACGGTCGGTGCGGCTAAGGCAGCGGCTGGAGAGCCTACAGCCCGACGTGGTGGCTTTCTCCTGGCGCAATATGCAGACCTTCGGGCCGCATCCGGAGAGCGATGCGCTCGACGTGGTAATGAACTACGATCACTCGCTCAATCCTTGGCGCCGCGCCAAGGCGGCTTGGGATGCGATCGGCATCATCTGGGATTACGCCGGTGCGCGGCTGCGCAATCTCGGCTATCTGAGGCTCGTGCGCAAGCTGTTGCCCGACGCGCGGATCGTCGTCGGCGGAACGGCGGTTTCGATCTTCGGCAAGTTCATCGTCGAGAAATGTCCGCCTGACTGCGTTGTGGTGGTCGGCGAAGGCGAGGAGGCGATGCTCTCGGTGGTCGACGGTTATGCAACGCCGGCCGGCAACCATTATTACAAGGATGCCAGCGGCCGGATCGAGCATCGTCCGGGGGAAGAGGATTTCGACCTGTCCCGGCTCACCGCGGTGGACTTTGCCTACATCGAATCGATTTTCCCCGCTTTCAGCGAATACGTCGGCGGTACCATCGGCGTGCAGACCAAGCGTGGCTGCCCGTTTCAGTGCCATTTCTGCCTTTACAACCGGATCGAGGGCGGGCGGCAGCGTTACCGCGATCCCGTTGAGGTAGGCAAGGAAATCGAAACGCTGAACAAGGTTTACGGGGTGAACAGCATCTGGTTCACCGACGCTCAGTTCTGTTCGACGCTGCGCAGCATGCGGCAGGTCGAGAAAATTCTCGATGAGTTGCTGGCGCGCCAGGTCGATGTGCGCTGGACCGGCTATTTGCGCCTGAATCACCTGACGCCGGAGATCGCGCGGAAGATGCTCGCCAGCGGCCTGGTCAGCATCGATCTTTCATTCACCGGAACCCAGGACATCGTCGACAGCCTGCGGCTTGGCTACGATCTCGAACAGCAGATGGACGCCTTCAAGCTGTTCAAGGATGCCGGACATCGCGACCAGAAGGTCAAGCTCTACATGCCGCTGAACGCTCCGGGCGAAACCACGGACACGCTGCGCGCGACGATAGGCCGCATCCGCCAGTTGTATGCGCTGTTCGGTCGCGAAAATGTGCTGCCGTTCATTTTCTTCATCGGCGTCCAGCCCGACACGCCGATCGAGCGCGAACTCATCGACCGGGGCTATCTGAAGCAGGGATACGATCCGCTGACCCTGAATCCGTTCAAGATCAAGAAGCTGCTCTACAACCCGAAACCGTTGGGCGGGCTGATCGGCCGCGCCTACATCGAGGCGCTCGATCAGCTCGGCGACAAGAGCGAGGAAGGCGGCGACTACATCGGACGGGCGACCATGGAAATCCTCGAACGGAAGCTGGCCGCGCTGCCCGCCGTGGAGCCGTCGCCGAAGCCTGCGCCGCTGCCGGGACGCCGAACCTGCCCGGACGCGAGCTGAGCGCGACTCTCGCGGAGCCCTCGCTCAGCCAGCCAATAACTCGCGCAGCACGTAAGGCAGGATGCCGCCGTGGCGGAAGTAGTCCACCTCGATCGGGGTGTCGATTCGCACCAATAGCGGCACGCGGCGGGTCGCGCCGTCGCTGCGCCGAATCACCAGCGTGGCGCCCTGCTGCGGCTTGATCTCCCCATCCAGTCCTTCCAGATCGAAGCTTTCGTCGCCGACGATGTGCAGGCTCTGCGTCGAATCCGCACTCATGAACTGGAGCGGCACGACGCCCATGCCGACCAGATTGGAGCGGTGAATGCGCTCGAAGCTCTTGGCAACGACTGCCTTCACGCCCTGTAGCTGCGTACCTTTGGCCGCCCAGTCGCGCGACGAACCGGTACCGTATTCCTCGCCGCCGAAAATCATCGTTGGCACGTCATCGGCGACGTAGCGCATGGCCGCATCGTAGATCGGCAGCACGTCGCCCGAGGGCTGATGCACCGTCAGCCCACCCTCGACGCGGCTGCCGTCGACCTTGAGCGGAAGCATCAGGTTCCTGATCCGTACGTTGGCGAAGGTGCCGCGCATCATCACCTCGTGGTGGCCGCGGCGCGAACCGTAGGAGTTGAAGTCGGCCTTCTCCACGCCGTGGCCGATGAGCCATTTGCCGGCCGGCGAATCGGCCTTGATCGATCCGGCGGGGGAGATATGGTCAGTGGTTACTGAGTCGCCGAGGATAGCTAGCGCGCGGGCGTTGCGAATCGCTGCCGGCTTGTCCGGCGTCATCGAAAAGCCGTCGAAGAAAGGCGGTTCGGCGATGTAGGTGGAGGTCGGCCAAGTATAGGTTTGCCCCTTGGTTGCCGGCACCGCATTCCACAGGTCGTGGTCTTTTGTTAGCTCGGAATAGAGGCGGCGGAAGGTTTTGGCATCCATGGCGTACTGCATGCAGGCCTCGATCTCTCTGCTGCTCGGCCAGAGGTCGCCAATCCAGACGTCTTCGCCTTTTTTGCCCGTGCCGATGGGCTCGCTCATCAGGTCTTTCAACATCGTCCCGGCCAGCGCGTAGGCGACCACCAGCGGCGGGCTGGCGAGAAAGTTGGCACGCAGATTGGGATGGATGCGTGCCTCGAAATTGCGGTTGCCTGAGAGCACGGCGGCGCAGACCAGATCGTTATCGACGATGGCCTCGTCGATGGGCTCGGCCAGCGGGCCCGAGTTGCCGATGCAGGTGGTGCAGCCATAGCCGGCCAGATAGAAGCCGAGTTTTTCCAGCGGGACGAGCAGGCCGGATTTTTTCAGGTATTCGGTGACCACCCGCGAGCCGGGGGCGAGGGAGGTCTTGACGTGGGGTTTGACGCCGAGGCCGCGCTCCACTGCCTTTTTCGCCAGCAGACCGGCGGCGATCATCACCGCCGGGTTTGAGGTGTTGGTGCACGAGGTGATGGCGGCGATCAGCACATCACCGTGGCCGATGTCGGTACCGTCCCGGGTCATGAAGCGCCGGCCCAGGTCTGCCGGTTTCCTGGCGAAACCGCTGTCGGCCACGGGTTTGGCAAACAGTTCGGTGAAATTCCGTTTGACGTTGCCGATCTCGATGCGATCCTGCGGCCGTTTGGGGCCGGCCAGCGAGGGGGCGACGCTGCCGAGGTCGAGCCGGACGGTTTTCGAGTAGTCGATGTCGCCCTGCTGCGGCATGCCGAACAGGCCCTGGGCCTTGAAGTAGGCGGTGAAGAACTCGGTCTCCTCCTTGTCCCGGCCGGTGCCTTCGAGATAGGCCACGGTAAGCTGATCGACGGGGAAGAAGCCCATCGTCGCGCCGTATTCCGGCGCCATGTTGGCGAGGGTGGCGCGGTCGGTGAGGGACAGGCTGGAAGCGCCGGGGCCAAAGAATTCGACGAACTTGCCGACGACTTTCTCCTTGCGCAGCAGCTCGGTGACGGTGAGCACCAGGTCGGTGGCGGTGAGGCCTTCGCGCAGCCGGCCCTTGAGTTCCACACCGACCACGTCAGGGGTGAGGAAATACACCGGCTGGCCGAGCATGCCGGCCTCGGCCTCGATGCCGCCAACGCCCCAGCCGACGACGCCGGCGGCGTTGATCATGGTGGTATGGCTGTCGGTGCCGACCAGGGTGTCGGGGAAGTACACGCCGTTGCGTTGCTGCACGCCGCGGAACAGGTATTCGAGATTGACTTGATGCACGATGCCGATGCCCGGTGGTACCACCTTGAAGGTATCGAAGGCCTGCATGCCCCACTTCATGAACTGATAGCGCTCACGATTGCGCTCGAACTCGAGTTCCATATTGCGCCGCAGGGCATCGGGCGAGCCGAAGTGATCGACCTGCACCGAGTGGTCCACCACCAGATCCACCGGCACGCGCGGTTCGATGCACTTTGGGTCCTTGCCCTGGGCGGCAGCAACGCTGCGCATGGCGGCAAGATCGCAGAGCAGGGGTACGCCGGTAAAATCCTGCAACACCACGCGGGCGACGACAAAGGGAATCTCGTCGTTGCGCGGCGCGTTAGGCTTCCATGCTGCCAACTGGCGCACGTGCTCTTCGCTGATCTTTTTACCGTCGCAATTGCGCAGCACGGCTTCGAGCACGATGCGGATCGATACCGGCAGCCGCGAGATGCGCCCGAGGCCGGCGGCTTCCAGTGCCGCGAGGGAATGGTACCTCCCAGTTTTCCCGGAGGATGTCTTGAACTCACGCAGGCTGTCGAAGGCGTCCATGGTGTGTACTCCGCAGGCGAGGCTGACCGGATCATTGTAGATCGGACAAAAATGCGCGGCGAAGGTTTTTCGAAGTCGGCGGCGGATGCAAATGAAAGCTCCCGACCGAGGACGGTCGGGAGCTTTGGGGTACGGTTTTCAGCGGATTACCGCAGTTGCTGCGATGGCTTCGACCCTGGCCTGGTGGCGGGGAAAGAAGGTCAAGCGAGGTGCGTGATAAAGCAGCGCAAAAAGGTCCCCTCCATCCACCGCGCCGAACCCCACCCCACGCAATTGCACGTTGTCCGTCTTGCGGATGCGTTCGTATTCGAAGCGAAAGCCCTTTTTGCCGCCGAAGGGATAGGGCTCGATCTTGATCAACTTGAAAACCGCATTGTCCCGGCTGAGCACGCCTTCGAACAGAGACACAATCTCTTCGGTCGGCATCGATTTTCTGAATACGAAATCCTGCTGCTTGCCGTTGCCGCTTTTCGAGTTCATGACTTCGCCGTCGCGGATGCCGTTGAAAATCAGGAATTCGTCTACGGTCACGCCTTCCATGGTCCACACCTGCGCAGGTTTAACGCCAGGGAAATCGAGTTGGTTCCATGCGCCTTCGATCGAAATGGTGAAGCGCTCTCCCAATCGGTTGGTGCCCGATTCTACTTTTTTGACCGATGCGCAGCCGAAAACGCTAAGCGCCAAGACGGCAAGCAAGAGACCTCTCATGAGTTCAGTTCCGCGATGTAGGATTGGATGAAAAGCGCATCGGGTGCCGCCGGAGCCAGCTCCAGATAGCGGCTCAGCATCTCGATGGCTTCCTTGCGCTGGCCGCGTTGTCGCTGTATCAGCCCGATTCCGCGCAGGGCAAGGGGATACGGTTTGTCGTTCTCGATCGCATTGCGATAATCACCGAGTGCGAGGTCAAGGTCGCCGTCTCTGCCGCGCAGGCGATAGATTTCGCCACGATGATAGTGCATCGTTTCGAGCGCAAATTTGCGCGCTATGTGGCGTGTCGTCAACACCAAACTCTCGGCATATTGCCCGCGCTTTATTTCGTCGTTAAGCCATTCGTCCAGATAGCGTTGGACGTGGCGGCCGAACGCTTCTTCGCCGGTAACTCCATCGGGCAACGAGCGGGCAATGTCTTCAAGCATCGCCCTGCGCTCGGGAGGCGCCGGATGGGTTGCGAAGAGAAGGGATCCATTCGCTCCTTTGCCCTCGGCGGCTTGGCTTTCCGCAAGCAAGTTGCTCCATATCTTCGCGGCTTCGCCGACCTGATAACCGGCGCGATGCATCAGTTGGGCGCCGATTCTGTCGGCTTCGGTTTCGTGTTGGCGACCGTAGGCGTAAGCACTGGCAGCGACGGCAAGCTGTCCTACAGCTCCGGCGAGGCCGAACAATCCGAATACCTGGCCGATGGCTGATTTTGACTTGATATCGCGCAGTCGCTCGACGGAGTGCTTCTGCAAGTAATGGCCTATCTCGTGGCCAAGCACCGCTGCGAGCTGAGCTTCATTCTCGACGCGCAGCAGGAGACCGGTCCAGACTTGCATCATGCCGTTGGGCGCCATGCTGGCATTGAATAACGGCGTTCTTACCAGCGTCACGCGGATGTCCGGGCAATGGTCGCTGCCGAGTCGACAGGCGATGTCCTGAACGTAGCTTTGCAGATCCCCGTCGCGCACGATGAGGGGGCTTCGGCGCAGATTTCTTTCTTCCCGGTCCATCAATGCCCATAAGCCGCCTTCTTCGCCGCTGGTTTCCGGCCGGGTAAATCGAGGTGGCGCCGAATAGCCCAAATCGTCGGCCGTTCGGCCGGGGCGCGATACAAGTCCGAGTCCCCAGGCGGTGGCTCCCGCCAGGAAGGTGCGACGTTTCATTGCGAGCGTGGAAACTGGCTGAGCAGTTCTTGTACGGTTTCGGCGGCATCCGTTGCCGTGCGCAGATCGCCTGTGCCGCGAATCAGACGGTTGAACCAGAGGATTTGGCCTGTATGCAGGTTCACCAGCGAGGCGTATCCGACTTGGAAGCCGCCAGGGATACCGACACCCAACATGGCCAGCGCGACCATGGCCGCCTTTCGCTCCGCGCTGGCGTAGCTGTCGCGGATCCATACGAACAGGGCATAGTCGGCACCGGAGGTTTGATGGATCGGGCCGACGGCTTCGCCGAGGGACCAGTCCAACTGGCCGCCTTTGGTGGGCAGGCTGAAATTCCCTCCCTGGAAGTGATGCAGCGCAATCGATTGGGCAACGGCAGCATGCAGGGTATTGATCTCCGCCAGATCGTCTGCGTCCTTCTCAGATAGCGCGACGTTCTTCATGCCGAGGACATCGGATTTGCGGCGCAATTCGTTAATGATGTAACCCGTCGCCGTTTCAGTCCAGTCTGCCTTGGGTTCGGAAACGCCGCCCCCAGAAATGGAAAACAGCTCGACGTCGGGTGGCATGATTACTACGGTCGCCCCTTTTTCCAGACTGGAAAATCCCGGGGCCAGATTCAGCGATGCGGCAGCAAAAGCTATTGAGCTTAGGGACAGTGCGGTAACCAATGCGGTCAGCCTAAGCAAACTGCATACGGACGCGCGAGTTTCCGTGAGAGTGTTCATGGCTACGAAAAGTCCAGATACTGAGTTGGCTGCAAGTATATCGACGGCATAGTCGTTTTGCTATGCCAGCGGATTGTGCAGGGATTGCCTGGGGGGGACTATTCAATGAAAAACGCCCCGACCTTGTGGGCAGGGGCGTTTGAGGTTGCCGGACGGGTAAGTCCGGCGGGCCTGAAAAAGGGCTTGTTACATGGCGACGGTATCGGCGACTTCGACGAACTCAGGGATTTGATCGAAGTTCATGTAGCGATAGACCTCGCTCGCCTTGGCGTTCACCAGCTTGATCTGTTCCATGTACTCGTCCTTGGTGACGATGCGGCCGGCCAGGGCGCACATGGCGGCCAGTTCGGCGGAGCCGAGATAGACCTGGGTGTCGATGCCGAGACGGTTGGGGAAGTTGCGCGTCGAGGTGGAGATGGCGGTGGAGCCCTTGCGAATCTGCGCCTGATTGCCCATGCACAGCGAGCAGCCGGGCATTTCCATGCGTGCGCCGGACTTGCCGAGCACGCCGTAGTAGCCTTCTTCGGTCAGGATCAGCGCGTCCATCTTGGTCGGCGGGGCGATCCAGAGGCGGGTCGGGATGTCGGACTTGCCTTCGAGCACCTTGGCAGCGGCGCGGAAGTGGCCGATGTTGGTCATGCACGAGCCGATGAAGACTTCGTCGATCTTGGCGCCGGCGACTTCGGACAGCACCTTGACGTCGTCCGGGTCGTTGGGGCAGGCGAGGATCGGTTCGGTGACCTCGGCCAGATCGATTTCGATCACGGCGGCGTATTCGGCATCGGCGTCGGGCTGGATCAGGGTGCCGTTGGCGATCCATTCTTCCATGGCCTTGATGCGGCGCTTGAGGGTGCGCGCGTCGGCGTAGCCTTCGGCGATCATCCACTTCATCAGGGTGATGTTGGAACGCATGTACTCGACCATCGGCGCCTTGTTCAACAGCACCGAACAGGCAGCGGCGGAACGTTCGGCGGCAGCGTCGGAGAGTTCGAAGGCTTGTTCCACCTTGAGGTCGGGCAGGCCTTCGATTTCCAGGATGCGGCCGGAGAAGACGTTCTTCTTGCCCTGCTTGGCGACGGTGAGGAGGCCCTGCTTGATGGCATAGAGCGGGATGGCGTTAACCAGATCGCGCAGGGTGATGCCGGGCTGCATCTTGCCCTTGAAGCGCACCAACACGGATTCGGGCATATCCAAGGGCATCACGCCGGTGGCGGCGGCGAAGGCCACCAGGCCGGAACCGGCGGGGAAGGAGATGCCGATCGGGAAGCGGGTGTGGCTGTCGCCGCCGGTGCCGACGGTATCGGGCAGCAGCAAACGGTTGAGCCAGGAGTGGATGACGCCGTCACCGGGGCGCAATGCGACGCCGCCGCGGGTGCTGATGAAGGAGGGCAGGCTGCGGTGCATCTTGACGTCTACTAGCTTCGGGTAGGCGGCGGTGTGGCAGAACGACTGCATCACCATGTCGGCGGAGAAGCCGAGACAGGCCAGATCCTTGAGTTCGTCGCGGGTCATCGGGCCGGTGGTGTCCTGCGAGCCGACGGTGGTCATCTTCGGTTCGCAGTAGGTGCCAGGACGTACGCCCTGGCCTTCGGGCAGGCCGCAGGCGCGACCGACCATCTTCTGCGCCTGGGAGAAGCCCTTGGCGGAACTGGCCGGATTTTGCGGCAGGCGGAAGAGGGTCGAGGCGGGTAGGCCGAGGGCTTCGCGGGCCTTGGTGGTGAGACCGCGGCCGATGATCAGGTTGATGCGGCCGCCGGCGCGCACTTCGTCGAGCAGCACGGCGGTCTTGAGCTTGGTCTCGGCGATCACGGCGCCGTTCTTTAGCGCCTTGACGCTGGCCGTGGCATGGTCGATTTTCAGTTCTATTTCGTCGCCCATATTCATCTGGCCGACGTCGAGTTCGATCGGCAGCGCGCCGGCATCTTCCATGGTGTTGAAGAAGATCGGGGCAATCTTGGAGCCGAGGCAGACACCGCCGAAACGCTTGTTCGGGACGAAGGGGATGTCTTCGCCGGTGAACCAGAGCACGGAATTGGTGGCGGACTTGCGCGAGGAACCGGTGCCGACCACGTCGCCGACGTAGGCGACCAGATTGCCCTTGGCTTGCAGGGCGGCCAGTTGCTTGACCGAGCCGCGCACACCGGGTTCGTCGGCTTCGATACCGGGACGCGGGTTTTTCAGCATCGCCAGCGCATGCAGCGGAATGTCAGGGCGCGACCAGGCGTCGGGGGCGGGGGAGAGGTCGTCGGTGTTGGTTTCGCCGGTGACCTTGAACACGGTGAGTTTCATCGATGCGGGGATTTCCGGACGGCTGGTGAACCATTCGGCATCGGCCCAGGATTGCAGCACGGCCTTGGCGTTGGCATTGCCTTTCTTGACCAGTTCGGCGACGTCGTGGAAGAAGTCGAACATCAGCAGGGTCTTCTTCAGGCCTTCGGCGGCGACGGTACCGACAGTGGCGTCGCCGAGCAGGTCGATCAGCGGCTTGACGTTGTAGCCACCGACCATGGTGCCGAGCAGTTCGGTGGCCTTGGCGCGGGAAATCAGCGCGCAGGACTCTTCGCCCTTGGCGACCTTGGCAAGGAACTCCGCCTTGACTTCGGCGGCTTCATCGACGCCGGCGGGCACGCGATGGGTGATGAGCTCCACCAGATTCTGTTCTTCCCCCTTTGGTGGGTTTTTCAACAGCGCAATCAGTTCGCTGGTCTGCTGCTTGGTCAGGGGCAGCGGGGGGATGCCCAGCGCGGCGCGCTCGGCAACATGCTGACGGTAGGCTTCTAGCATGGGAGTTCCTCTCGTGAAATGGCGTGGGGGAAAATCAATTGAAAAAACGGGTAAGGGCATCGGCCGGGAGGACCATGCCGGTGACACGGGCTCGCTGTAGCAGATCCCAGTAATAGCGGTACGAAGCGCGGTCGTGCAGGCGGCCGTTCCACTGGATCGGCCCCCAGTGGGCGGTCTGTGCGGCGATCAGGATAGAGATGGCCTCGCTGATGGCGTCAAAATCCGGCCGCATGGCCTCGACGATGGGCTGGATCTGGCTCGGGTGGATGCTCCACATGCGCAGGAAACCGAAATCGCTGCGTGCGCGGCGGGCATCTTCGCGCACGACGTCGGGATCGCGCAGTTCGGTGGTGACGTTGTGGCTGGGGACGACGCCGTTACCCAATGCGGCGGCGGCGATTTCGGTCTTGGCACGGGCGACCAGCGGGTGTTCGAACTGGCCGGGCGATTTCATCGCGCTCGCCGGGATCGCACCGTGGTGGGCGCTGACGAAGTCCATTAGGCCGAAGTCTATGCTCTCCACCTGCGGCAGGGCGGCGATCTGCCAAGCCTCGCGGAGGGCGCCGTGGGTTTCGATCAACACATGGACGGGGATCTCCCGCTCGATGCCGTAGCGCTTGCGCACTTCGTCGAGATAGGCGATTTGGGTCCTCGCTTCGTCGGCAGATTCGGGTTTCGGTAACACGACATAGGCGATGCGGTTGCCGGCCTTGCCGACGATGACGTCCAGATCGGCCTGCCAGTGGTCGTGATGAACCGGATGGATGCGAGCGCCGACGCGACCAAAGCGATTGGCGTCATCCATGATCAGTGCCGCCACCATTTCGGCGTGGGCGGTTTCCTGGCCGGCGGCGGCGCCGTCCTCGCAGTCGCAGGTGACGTCGAAAATCGGCCCCAGCTTGGCCTGGAGCGCCAGTGCCTTGAGAATCAGCTTCTCGTTGCCGGCGTAATGCTCGCAGGCGGGCAGTGAAGGGAAAGGTTTGCTGCCCTCGTAGAGGACCGTGGCGGGATGCAGGTAGCCGTTCATTTTCCGCAGTCCATTGCGGCGTCGCTCAACGACGTGTTCGGCAAAACAATGTCAAACAGAATGTGAACAAGGGGGGAACCCCCTTGTCTGCTTTTCAGGCAGGAGCAGGGAGGATTGCCTCCCTGCATATCCCACGGATGCATGGTTATCGGTGGTCGCCGATCAGGCCAGCATGTCCTTGACGCCGTCCTGCTCTTCCTGCAGTTCTTTCAGCGTGAAGTCCATCTTCTCGCGCGAGAAGGCGTCGATTTCAAGACCGGTGATGCGCTGATATTTGCCGTTGGCACAGGTGACGGGAACGCCGTACATGGTGTCGACCGGGATGCCGTAGGTGCCATCGGACGGAATGCCCATGGTGACCCACTTGCCGTTGGTTCCCAGCGCCCAGTCGCGCATGTGGTCGATGGCAGCATTGGCGGCGGAGGCGGCGGAGGACAGGCCGCGCGCTTCGATGATCGCCGCGCCGCGTTTGCCCACCTTGGGGATGTACTCGTTCTTGTACCAGGCTTCGTCGTTTACCAGCGCCGGGGCGGCCTTGCCATCGATGGTGGTGAAGCGGTAGTCGGGGTACATGGTGGGGGAGTGGTTGCCCCAGACGACCATCTTTTCGATACTGTCAACCGGCTTACCGGTCTTGGTGGCAAGTTGCGATAGCGCGCGGTTATGGTCGAGGCGCAGCATCGCAGTGAAGTTTTCCTTCGGCAGGCTGGGCGCCGATTTCATGGCGATCCAGGCGTTGGTGTTGGCCGGATTGCCGACCACCAGCACCTTGATGCTACGCGAGGCGACTTCGTTGAGCGCCTTGCCCTGCTCGATGAAGATCTTGGCGTTTTCCAACAGCAGATCCTTGCGCTCCATGCCGGGGCCGCGCGGACGGGCGCCGACCAGCAGCGCGTAGTCGGCGTCCTTGAAGGCAACCTTGGGGTCGCTGGTGCCGACCATGCCGGCGAGCAGCGGGAAGGCGCAGTCTTCCAGTTCCATCATGACGCCCTTCAGAGCAGCCTGGGCCTTCTCCATGGGCAGTTCCAGCATTTGCAGGATGACGGGCTGGTCCTTGCCGAGCATTTCGCCTGAAGCGATGCGGAATAGCAGGGCATAACCGATTTGACCGGCGGCGCCGGTGACAGCAACTCGAACGGGGGCTTTGGCCATTTTGAACAGACTCCTCAAAGAGAGCGGATGCGGTGGGGGAGATCGCGGTGCAACAAGACCTGAAACAGTCGATTTGGCTTAGCCCGAAGCACCGATATTGATCGCGCTGCATCCTACGCGTCTTGACGTGGTGTGTCAATGTATATCTTATGTCTTATATAAGACATAAGATGGAAGGTGGACGTCTTGGGAATTTTATGCTCCAATGCCGCCCATGGCGCAGGACTCCCCTACCTTTAGTCCGCTCTACCGGCAGATTAAGAGCCTCATCATGCAAGGGCTCGAAACGGGCGAATGGCGTCCGGGGGAGGCTATTCCCAGCGAATCCGAACTCGCCGAACGTTTCAGCGTTAGCCAGGGCACCGTGCGCAAGGCGGTGGACGAAATGGCTGCCGAGAACCTTCTGATCCGGCGTCAAGGCAAAGGTACGTTTGTCGCGTCGCACAACGATCCGCGCGCATTCTTTCGCTTTCTTCGTTTGATACCGATCTCCGGCGGCGTTGAACCTTCGCATTCGATGCCGCTTGAATGCTGGCGGGCCAAGGCCGGGCCGGAGGCAGCACGGGTGCTGCAAATCAATATCGGCGAGCCGATCATCGTCGTCCGCCGCCTGCTCCAGTTTTCCGGCAAGACCGTGGTGGTGGACGAGATCTATCTTCCGGGCGAGGTGTTCGCCGGGCTCACGCTCGATATCCTGAAGGATTATCAGGGTTCGCTTTACAGCTTGTTTGAGACCCGTTTCGGCGTTCGCATGATTCGCGCCGAGGAGCGCATTCGCGCGGTCGCCGCGGATCGCGTCAGCGCGGAATTGCTCAATGTCGAGGAGGGAGCGCCGCTGCTATCGGTGGAGCGGGTGAGCTATACCTACGGCGAAAAGCCGGTGGAATGGCGTCGCGGACTGTATTCGACGGCCGAGCATTGTTATCTGAATGAGCTAAGCTGACTTTTTGGCGTATCCCGCTGCATCCGGCGGGATACAGGTATTGCAACAGCCCGCAGCGTGGGGCGCACGTTTTACAGGGAGATCGAATGTTATGACGGAGATGAGCAAGACACGGCCGAAGTTCCTCAATCTGGCTGAAATCCGGCTGCCATTGGCGGGGTATGTGTCCATTCTGCACCGGGTCAGCGGTGCCGGACTGTTTCTCGCGTTGCCCTTCCTGCTCTGCCTGCTGCAAATGTCGTTGGGCACCGCCGAAAGCTTCCAGAACTTCAAGTCCATTGTCGGCAACCCGCTGGTCACATTGGTGTTGTTCGGGCTGTGCTGGGCCTACATACATCATTTCTGCGCCGGCATCCGTTTTCTGCTTCTCGACTTGCACATCGGCATCGAGAAGGAGCAGGCGATTGCCTCGGCCAAGAGCGTACTGGTCGTCAGCCTTGGGCTGACGCTGGTCATCGCCCTCAAATTCCTGGGAGTGTTCTGATGAAAGCGCGCATTGTAGTCGGCGCCCACTATGGGCTCAGGGACTGGTTGGCGCAGCGCATAACCGCTATCGTCATGGCGGTCTATACGCTGGTTCTCGGTATTGCGATTCTCTCTGGCGGCGCCGCGTCGCAGGAGAGCTGGCGTGCCCTGATGGGTAACGGCTTTTTCCGCTTCGTCACGCCGCTGTTCGTTATCGCCCTTTGTTATCACGCCTGGGTTGGTATCCGCGACATCTGGATGGACTACGTCAAGTGCGTGTCCGTGCGCCTGACGCTGCATGTGGTGACGATTCTGGTCCTGACCGGCTATGCCGTGTGGGCCGTACAGATTATCTGGAGGCTGTAACAGTGAGCTATACCGTTCGCAAATTCGATGCGGTCATCGTCGGTGCCGGTGGCGCCGGCCTGCGTGCCGCGATTCAACTGTCCGAGGCCGGCTTTAAGACTGCGGTGCTGACCAAGGTTTTCCCCACCCGCTCACACACTGTTGCAGCCCAAGGCGGCGTCGCCGCCTCGCTCGGCAATTCCGAAGAAGACCACTGGCACTGGCACATGTACGACACCGTCAAGGGCTCCGACTGGCTCGGCGATCAGGACGCGATCGAGTTCATGTGCCGCAAGGCCAATGAAGTGGTGGTCGAACTGGAACACTACGGCATGCCCTTCGACCGTCTCGACAATGGCAAGATTTATCAGCGTCCGTTCGGCGGCCACATGTCGAACTTCGGTGAGAAGCCGGTGCGCCGTTCTTGCGCCGCGGCCGACCGTACGGGCCACGCCATGCTGCACGCGATGTACCAGCGCAACGTCAAGGTGAACACCCAGTTCTTCGTCGAATGGCAGGCGCTCGATCTGGTGCGCGACGCCGACGGCGACGTGCAGGGTGTGACGGCGATGGACATGGAAACCGGTGAAGTCGTCGTCTTCCACGCCAAGGCCACCATTTTTGCCACCGGCGGCGCCGGACGCATCTACTACAGTTCCACCAACGCCTTCATCAACACCGGCGACGGCCTGGGCATGGCGGCACGCGCCGGCATTCCGCTGGAGGACATGGAGTTCTGGCAGTTTCACCCGACCGGCGTGGCCGGCGCCGGCGTACTGATTACCGAAGGCGTGCGCGGCGAGGGCGGCATTTTGCGTAACAGCTCCGGTGAACGTTTTATGGAGCGCTACGCGCCGAACGCCAAGGATCTGGCGTCGCGCGACGTCGTTTCCCGCGCCATGGTGACCGAAATCAACGAAGGTCGCGGTTGCGGCCCGAACAAGGATTTCGTTCTGCTCGACATCACCCACCTCGATCCGGCGACCATCATGAAGCGTCTCCCGGGCATCCGCGAAATCGGCCTACAGTTCGCCGGCGTGGACTGCATCAAGGAGCCGCTGCCGGTGGTGCCGACCTGTCATTACCAGATGGGCGGCATTCCGACCAACTATCGCGGCGAGGTCGTGATCGGCACCGACAGCACGCCGGTCAAGGGTTTCTATGCGGCCGGCGAATGCGCCTGCGCTTCGGTGCATGGCGCCAACCGTCTCGGTACCAATTCGCTGCTCGACCTGCTGGTGTTCGGTAAGTCGGCCGGCGAGACGGCGGTCGAGGATCTGAGGAAGAACCCCGGCGCGCACAAGCCGCTGGATACCGCGTCGATCGATCGCACCCTGGCACGCCTGAATCGCCTTAATACGCAGAAGGGCGGCTCCAGCGTGCATGAAACGCGCCTCGCCATGCAGCGCACGATGCAAAAGCATGCCGGCGTGTTCCGCTTCGACACTCTGCTCAAGGAAGGTGTGACCGAGATCCTGAAGGTGGCCGACGATGTGGCGCGTACCGAGATTAAGGACAAGTCCAATGTGTTCAACACCGCGCGCATCGAGGCGCTGGAACTGGACAACCTGATCGAAGTGGCGAAGGCGACCATGATCTCGGCCGAAGCGCGCAAGGAGTCCCGCGGCGCCCACGTTCGCGACGATGCGCTGGATACCGAGGAAACCCCCAACGGCCGCGACGACAAGAACTGGCTGAAGCACACGCTGTGGCATCGCGACCGCAACCGGCTGGAATACAAGCCGGTGCAGATGAAGCCGATGTCGGTGGATACCATCGAGCTGAAGAAGCGCGCCTACTAAAAAGGAAATGACGATGACTACGCGTACCGTCCAATTCAAGATTTACCGCTACGATCCGGAGAAGGACACCAAGCCCTACATGCAGGACATGTCGGTGGAAGTCGATTCCACGGAAAAAAAGCTGCTCGATGTGCTGGTGAAACTCAAGGCCAAGGACGATTCGCTGTCCTTCCGTCGTTCCTGTCGCGAAGGCGTTTGCGGTTCCGACGCCCTCAACATCAACGGCAAGAACGCGCTGGCCTGCCTGACCGAGATAACCAGCTTGGCGCAGCCCATCGTGCTGCGTCCGCTGCCGGGCCTGCCGGTGATCCGCGACTTGATTGTGGATATGACGCAGTTCTTCAAGCAGTACCACTCGATCAAGCCTTATCTGATCAACAACGATCCCCCGCCCGAACGCGAGCGCCTACAGTCGCCGGAAGACCGCGAAGAACTCAACGGCCTCTACGAGTGCATTCTCTGCGCCTGTTGCTCGACGTCCTGCCCCTCGTTCTGGTGGAATCCGGACAAGTTCGTCGGCCCGGCCGGCCTGCTGGCGGCCTACCGCTTCCTTGCCGACACGCGCGACCAGGCCACCAGCGAACGTCTGGACAATCTGGAAGATCCCTACCGGCTGTTCCGCTGCCACACCATCATGAACTGCGTCGATGTCTGCCCGAAGGGACTCAACCCGACCAAGGCCATCGGCAAAATCAAGGAAATGATGGTCCGCCGGGCGATATGAACACCCGACTCCCCCAGCCCCTCCTTCCGGAGGGGAGTTCGCAAGCTCGCTTCGCTCGATTGTCACCGGGTGCGGGTATCGGGGCGTCAAACGGGTTGCGCCTGCGGCGCGTGCCGTCCCGGCTTGGGGCGGCCCTGCGCCTGAACTGCTCGGACGCAAGGAGTGGTGCTTGATGGACGACGCAACGCGCGCCCGCATGGGCCGGCTGAAATGGCACTGCCGGCGCGCTTTGCTCGAGCTCGATATTGTTTTTCAACAGTTCTGGGCGCAGCACGAGAACGGGCTGGACGCGCCTACCGAAACCGCTCTGACTCGTCTGCTGGCACTGGAAGACCACGATATCTGGGATTTGATCAACGGCCGTGCCGAGATCGACGACCCGGAGTTGACTGAATTGGCGGAATCGCTGCGCATCCACTGCGTGGCGACACCGCTGGAACCTAGATAACTGACGACTGACCTTTACAGGGGCTAAAAATGACGCAACGTACCGCTAGCTTGACCATAGACGGCAAGACCGTCGAGTTTCCGGTGATGACCGGGACGCACGGAAACGATGTGATCGACATCCGTACTCTGGGCGCCAAGACCGGGCTATTTACCTACGATTCAGGCTTTCTATCAACGGCCAGTTGCCAGTCGAAGGTCACTTTCATCGACGGCGACAAGGGTGAGCTGCTGTATCGCGGCTACCCGATCGAACAACTGGCCGAGAAGTGCAATTTCCTCGAAGTCACCTATCTGCTGAAGAACGGCGAATTGCCCAATGTGCCGCAGAAGGCGGACTTCGAGAACACCATCAAGCGCCACACCATGGTGCACGAGCAGTTGGTGAAGTTCTACCAGGGATTCCGCCGCGATGCTCACCCGATGGCCGTGATGGTTGGTGTGGTCGGCGCGCTGTCGGCTTTCTACCACGACGCGCTGGACACCTCGGACGCCGAGCATCGCAGCATCAGCTTCAACCGTCTGGTCGCCAAGCTGCCGACCATCGTGGCGATGGCATACAAATACAACGCCGGCCAGCCTTTCATGTATCCGCGCAACGACCTCGACTACACCGCCAACTTCATGAGCATGATGTTCGGCACACCCTGCGAGGAGTACAAGCCGAATCCGGTGCTGGTGCGTGCGCTCGACATCATCTTCACGCTGCACGCCGACCACGAGCAGAACGCTTCGACCTCGACGGTGCGCCTGGCCGGTTCCTCCGGCGCCAACCCCTTCGCCTGTATCGCTGCCGGCATTGCCTGTCTCTGGGGGCCGTCGCACGGCGGCGCCAACGAAGCCTGCCTCAATATGCTGGAAGAGATCGGCGACGTGTCCAAGGTCGGCGAGTACATCAAGCGCGCCAAGGACAAGAACGACAGCTTCAAGCTGATGGGCTTCGGTCATCGCGTGTACAAGAACTTCGACCCGCGTGCCAAGCTGATGGGCAAGGTCTGCGCCGACGTACTGGGCGAACTGGGCCTGGAAAACGACCGGCTGTTCAAGCTGGCCCAGGCGCTGGAAAAGATTGCGCTGGAAGACGATTACTTCGTCAGCAAGAAGCTCTACCCGAACGTCGACTTCTACTCCGGCATCGTGCAGAAGGCGCTCGGCATCCCCACCTCCATGTTCACCTGCATCTTCGCCCTGGCGCGGACCGTGGGCTGGATGACGCAGTGGGAAGAAATGATCACCGATCCCGAATACAAGATCGGCCGTCCGCGTCAGCTCTATATCGGTACCGCCCGCCGCAATGTGCCGTCGCTCGACAAGCGTTGAGTAATTCTGGAGCGGCGGCGGCGAGTAAGGGATAAAAAGCCCGCTCGTCCCGTCGCTGTCGCGAGGAAGCCTGCAGAGGGCGTGGTTTGACTCGTTGCTCCTTACGTTCCATTTCTCCTGAAACGGGGTGAAACCATGATGAAGCAAATGCTTGCCAATTCGTATCTCTTTGGTGCCAATGCGCCGTTTATCGAAGAGCTCTACGAGTCCTATCTGGCCAATCCGGCCTCCGTCGAACCACGCTGGCGCGACTATTTCGACAAGCTGGCGACCCTTCCGGGCGCCGGAAATTACACCGGACCCGACGTTGCGCATGCACCGATCGTCGCCTCCTTCGCTCAGCGCGCCAAGGACGGTACGCTGGGCGCATCGGCGAGTTCCACGTCGAGCGGCGACGAAAAGCAGGTCAAGGTGTTGCAGATGATCAATGCCTATCGTTTTCTCGGCAACCGCTGGGCGCAACTCGATCCGCTGAAACGTTCCGAGCGGCCGCAGGTTGCGGAACTCGAACCGTCCTATTACGGCTTCACCGAGGCGGATCTGGGGCAGATTTTCAGCACCGGATCGTTCGCCACCGCCACCGGTTCGGAGCAGTCGTCGCTGCGCGAGATTCTCGAAGCGGCGCGGCAGACGTATTGCGGCACCATCGGCGCCGAATACATGTATATGAGCGACGTGACAAAGAAGCGCTGGATCCAGGCGAAGCTCGAACCGATCCGCGCTACGCCGCGTTACACGGCGGATGAAAAACGCCGCTTCCTCGAACGCCTGACGGCGGCCGAAACCCTTGAGCGCTATCTGCATACCCGCTATGTCGGGCAGAAGCGTTTTTCGCTCGAAGGCGGCGAATCCACCATCGTCGCGATGGATGAACTGATCCGCGTCGCCGGCGGTTTGGGCGTGCAGGAAATCGTTATCGGTATGGCCCACCGCGGCCGCCTCAACGTTCTGGTCAACACCCTGGGCAAGTCCCCCTCAATGCTGTTCTCCGAATTCGAAGGCAAGAAGGCGGAAGAGCTGACGGCCGGCGACGTCAAGTACCACATGGGTTTTTCCTCCGACGTGGCAACGCCGGCCGGCCCGGTGCACCTGACGCTGGCCTTCAATCCCTCGCATCTGGAGATCGTCAATCCGGTGGTCGAAGGTTCGGTCTATGCACGCCAGCGTCGTCGCCACGATAAGAACGGCGAACAGGCGATGGCCGTACTGCTGCACGGCGATGCCGCGGTGATCGGCCAGGGCGTCAACCAGGAAATGCTCAATTTTTCGCAAACGCGCGGCTACGGAACCGGCGGCACGGTGCACATCGTGGTCAACAACCAGATCGGCTTTACCACCTCCGATCCGCGCGACTACCGCTCGTCGCAATACTGTACCGACATCTTCAAGATGGTCGAGGCACCGATCTTCCACGTCAATGGCGACGATCCGGAAGCCGTGGCGCTGGTGACGCGCATAGCCATGGAGTACCGCAAGGAGTTTGCTGCCGACGTGGTGATCGACCTGGTCTGCTTCCGCAAGCTCGGCCACAACGAGCAGGACGAGCCGATGGTTACCCAGCCGCTGATGTACAAGAAGGTACAGGCGCACCCCGGCACGCGCAAGCTCTACGGCGACCGTCTGGTGGCCCAGGGCGTTTGCAGCGCCACCGATCCTGAGCAGATGATCAAGGATTTCCGTGCCGCACTGGATCGCGGCGAACTACTCTACAACCCGGTGCTGGCCGATCACACGCGCAAGTTCGCGACCGACTGGAGCCCCTTCGTCGGCCAGGTGTACACCGACGAATGCGATACCAGCGTTCCGCTGGCCGACCTGAAGAAGCTGGCCCGTGCAGTGACCACGGTTCCCGAAGGCTTCACGCTGCATTCCCGCGTCGCCAAGATCGTCGAGGATCGTCGCCAGATGGGCGAAGGCAAGCTGGCACTGGATTGGGGTATGGGCGAGACGCTGGCCTACGCCACCCTGCTGATGCAGGGCTTCGGTGTCCGCGTTTCCGGCGAAGACTGCGGTCGCGGTACCTTCTTCCACCGCCATGCAGTGCTCCACGACCAGAACCGCGAGAGCTGGGATGCAGGCACCTATCAGCCGCTACAGCATATCGATCCGAAGCAGGCCCCGTTCATCGTCATCGACTCGGTGCTGTCCGAAGAGGCGGTGATGGCTTTCGAGTACGGCTATTCGACCTACGAGCCGAACGAACTGGTGATCTGGGAAGGCCAGTTCGGCGATTTCGCCAACGGTGCCCAGGTGGTGATCGACCAGTTCATCTGTTCCGGCGAAGCCAAGTGGGGCCGCCTCTCCGGCCTGACGCTGATGCTGCCACACGGCTACGAAGGCCAGGGGCCCGAGCACTCGTCGGCCCGCATCGAGCGCTACATGCAGTTGTGCGGCGAGCAGAATTGGCAGGTTGCGGTGCCGACTACGCCGGCGCAGATCTACCACCTGCTGCGTCGGCAGATGCTGCGCAAGCTGCGCAAGCCGCTGGTGATCATCACGCCCAAGTCGCTGCTGCGCCACAAGGATGCGGTGTCCGGTCTCGACGAACTGGCCAAGGGCCAGTTCAAGACCGTGATCGGCGAGGCCGACAAGCTCGACCCGAAGAAAGTGACTCGGATCGTTCTCTGCTCGGGCAAGATCTACTACGAACTCGTTGCACACCGTCGCGAACAGAAGATCGAAAACACCGCGATCATCCGGCTGGAGCAACTCTATCCCTTCCCCCAGGCCGCGCTGGAAGCTGAGATGAAAAAGTTCCCCAAGGCCAAGGAAGTTGTCTGGTGCCAGGAAGAGCCGCGCAATCAGGGTATCTGGTACTGGTTCGTATCTCGCCAGCATCTGGTCCAGGCCATCGGCGAAGGCCAGAAATTGTTCCTGGTTTCGCGTCCCGCTTCCGCATCGCCTGCCGTCGGCTACTACACCAAGCACAACGCCCAGCAGAAGGCTGTGGTGGAAGGTGCTTTCACCCGACTCCAAGATTAAGACGACCCCATTTCTAGAGAGCGTTAATCATGCTTATCGAAGTCAAAGTTCCGCAATTGTCCGAATCGGTGGCCGAAGCCGCCCTCGTCAGCTGGCACAAGAAGGAAGGCGAAACGGTCGCCCGCGATGAAAATCTGATCGACATCGAGACCGACAAAGTCGTGCTCGAACTGCCGGCCCCCGCGGCCGGCGTGCTGGTGAAGATCATCAAGGGTGACGGCTCTCCGGTCACCTCCGGCGATCTGATCGCGCAGATCGACACCGAGGCGGCGATCGCCGCTTCAACTGCGGCCGAAAGAGCGCCCGCTGCCGCGGCGAGTGCACCTGTGGCGGCGTCTGTCGCGGCGGCGGTGATGCCTGCTGCGCGCAAGCTGATGGAAGAGAAGGGGATCAATCCCGCCGCGGTGGCCGGCAGCGGCCGCGGTGGCCGTATTCTCAAGGAGGATGTGCTGGGCGCCGCCGGCAAGCCGGCGGCGCCTGCCCCGGCTCCTGTCGCTACGCTGGCCGCTCCGTCCCGTCCCGCCCTGGCCCAGCCTGCGGCGGTGAGCGTGGACAGCATTCTTGCCGGCCGTCCGGAGCAGCGCGTGCCGATGAGTCGCCTGCGTGCCCGCATCGCCGAACGGCTGATCCAGTCACAATCCACCAATGCCATCCTGACCACCTTCAATGAGGTGAACATGGCGCCGGTGATGGAACTGCGCGGCAGGTACAAGGATAAGTTCGAGAAGGAGCACGGCGTCAAGCTCGGCTTCATGTCCTTCTTCGTCAAGGCGGCGGTGGCTGCGCTGAAGCGCTACCCGGTGCTCAACGCCTCGGTGGACGGCAACGACATCGTCTATCACGGCTATTTCGACATCGGCATCGCCGTCGGCAGCCCGCGCGGCCTGGTCGTGCCGATTCTGCGCGATGCCGACCAAATGTCGCTGGCGCAGATCGAAAAGAAGATCGCCGAATTCGGTGCCAAAGCCAAGGACGGCAAGCTGTCGATCGAGGAACTGACCGGCGGCACCTTCTCCATTTCCAATGGCGGCACCTTCGGCTCGATGCTGTCCACCCCGATCATCAATCCGCCGCAGTCGGCGATTCTCGGCATCCACGCCACCAAGGATCGCCCGGTAGTGGAGAACGGCCAGATCGTGATCCGCCCGATCAATTACCTCGCCATGTCCTACGACCATCGCATCATCGACGGCCGCGAGGCCGTGCTCGGCCTGGTGGCGATGAAGGATGCGCTGGAAGATCCGGCACGCTTGCTGCTGGATCTGTGAGGACGACACCATGAGCAAACAATTCGACGTCGTCGTCATCGGTGCCGGCCCCGCCGGCTATGTCGCCGCCATTCGTGCGGCCCAACTCGGCCTGTCGTCGGCCTGCATCGAATCCGAGGCCTACGCAGACCCGAAAGGCGAAGTCCGCCTTGGCGGCACCTGCCTGAACGTCGGCTGCATTCCGTCGAAGGCCCTGTTGCGTTCCTCGGAACTGTACGAAGAGGCCAGCCACGGCTTCGTCATGCACGGTATTTCCGCCGAGAACGTCAAGATGGATGTGGCGACGATGATCCGTCGCAAGGACAACATCGTGGCCCAACTGACCCAGGGCATCAAGGGCCTGTTCAAGAAGAACAAGGTGACGCTGCTACCCGGTTACGGCCGTTTCGTCGGCCGCGAAGACGATGTCTGGCACCTCGATGTCTCGGGCGAGATCGTCGCCGCCCGCCATGTGATCGTCGCCACCGGCTCGAAGCCGCGCCACCTGCCGGGCATCCCGGTGGACAACAGGTTGGTCTGCGACAACGTCGGCGCGCTGTCGTTCGATGCCGTACCGAAGCGCCTGGGTGTGATCGGTGCCGGCGTGATCGGCCTTGAGCTGGGTTCGGTGTGGAAGCGCCTTGGTTCCGAGGTCACCATTCTCGAAGCCGTGCCCGAGTTTCTAGCCGCCGCCGACGACGCGGTTTCGAAAGAGGCCTGGAAGATCTTTACCCGCAAGCAGGGGCTGGATATCCGCCTCAACGTCAAGATCGGCAAGGTCAGCGTCGGTAAGAAGGGCATCAGCGTCGAGTACGAAGATGGCGAGGAAGCCCGTACCCTCGAATGCGACAGGCTGATCGTTTCGGTCGGACGCGATCCCAACACCGGCGATCTGGGCGCCGACAACGTCGGGTTGAAGATCAACGAACGCGGCCGTATCGAGGTGGATGCGCACTGCGCCACCAATCTGCCCAACGTCTGGGCGGTCGGCGACGTCGTGCGCGGCCCGATGCTGGCGCACAAGGGCATGGAAGAGGGCGTCATGGTGGCCGAGCTGATTGCCGGCCAGGCCGGCCATGTGAACTACGATGCGATCCCCTCGGTGATGTACACCCATCCGGAAATCGCCTGGGTCGGCAAGACCGAGCAGCAGTTGAAGAACGAAGGCATCGAGTATCGCGCCGGGCAGATTCCCTTCATGGCCAACGGGCGCGCCCTCGGTCAGGGCGATACCACCGGCTTCGTCAAGGTGCTCGCCGATGCGAAGACGGATCGCGTGCTCGGCGTGCATGTGATTGGCGCTTCTGCCTCCGAACTGATCGCCGAAGCCGTGGTGGCGATGGAGTTCGGCGCCTCGGCGGAAGACATCGCGCGCATCTGCCACGCACATCCGACGCTGTCGGAAGCCATGCACGAAGCGGCTCTGGCAGTGGATAAACGTCCGTTGCATTTCTGAAAGTCGTTGAGCGGTAAACCGTGAGGAGCGATGGGTAAGACCCTGCTCCTCATTTCATTTTGGAGCGGGCCCGGTGTTTGAAACCCTCGAAAGAATTTGCGCCGAACGCCGCATCGAGCCCGATGCGGCGCAGCAGAATGCCGCCGCCGCGCTACAGCGGCTCCACGCTTCGTTGCTGTCGTTCAAGCAGGCGCGCGGCAATCCGCTGAAGAAGATGCTTTTCCGCGCGCAGCCGCCGCGTGGTCTGTATTTCTGGGGCGGGGTCGGTCGCGGCAAGAGCTTTCTGATGGACGCCTTCTACGAGTCGGTGCCCTATCGGCGCAAGCGGCGAGTGCACTTCCATGCCTTCATGCACGAGATCCATGAAGCGCTGAAGGCGCACAAGAACCAGGACGACCCGCTGATGCAGGTGGCGACTGAGATTGCGCGTTCCACCCGGCTGCTCTGCTTCGACGAATTTCACGTTTCCGATATCGCCGATGCGATGATTCTCGGCCGCCTGTTTGCCGGCCTGTTCGAGCGCGGCGTGGTGGTGGTGACTACCTCCAACTATCCGCCCGACGGGCTCTATCCCAATGGACTACAGCGGCATCTGTTCCTGCCTACCATCGAACTGCTGAAGACCCATCTGGAGGTGCTGGTAGTCGATGCCGGAATCGACTACCGGCTGCGCACGCTGGAGCGCATCGAAACCTTCCTGGTGCCCGACGATGCGGCAGCCGAAACCAAGATGGCGACGGACTTCGAGCAGATCGCCGGTACGGCCGGCGAGACTCGCCCGGTCGAGGTGCTGGAGCGGACAATCAAGGTTCGCCGTCGCGCGCCGGGTGTGATCTGGTTCGACTTCGCCGAGCTGTGCGGCGGCCATCGCTCGCAGAACGATTACCTGGCGCTGGCCCAGGAGCACCACACCCTGTTGCTCTCCCACGTGCCGCAGATGTCGCGGGAGCAGGCCTCCGAGGCACGACGCTTTACCTGGTTGGTGGATGTGCTCTACGACCACCGTGTCAAGCTGGTGGTCAGCGCGGCGGTCGAAGCCGACCGGTTGTACACCGCAGGCCCGCAAGCCGATGAATTCAAGCGCACCGTCAGCCGCCTGACGGAAATGCGTACCCGCGAATATCTGGCCGAGGCCCACCGCGTAGACGATTGACCGTCGAATGTCGCGCCCGGCGTATCAACTGCACCATGCCATCCAGGCGGCGGCCGCCGCCACCGCGGCGAATGAGCCGGCCCGGCTGCGGCCGCGTTCCGCCGGCAGCGCGCCGATCAGGCGGTGGCCGATTTTGAGCGACCACAGCACGCCGGCTGCGATGAGCAGGGTGCGCAGCGCCGGCAAGAGACTTCCGGGTGTCAGCCCGAGGCGTCCGCCAATGACCGCCGCATGGTCGAATGCGCCGAGCGTGAGAGCGACCCCGCCGAGCGGAATCAGGCTGTAGCTGAGGAGGGCCGCCCTTGCCCGATCACCTTTCGTGCCGATCAGCAGCAGGGCCAGCAGGCCGCCGCCGAGCAACGCCGCATTCAGCAGTAGCGCCAGCGTGCCATCCAGTGCTGCGTTGAGAGTCATGCCTTCGTTCGGCCACCCTCGCTGGACCAAACCGCCTGCGCCGTGCAGCGCGGAAAAGCCCACGCCAATCAGCACGAAACAGATCGCAAAGGCATCGCGCGGCCGCGCTTCGGTTGGCGTCAGATTCTCCAGTTCGCTGCTCGCTGCACGATGCGCCAGGGCGACCGCATTGCGATGGCCGCTGCAACGGCCGCACATGCTGCATTCCGCGTTGCCGGCCAGGCGCCGCACGTCGAGCAGCTGCGGGCAATCCACCGGTCGCGGCAAAGGTCGGCGGGCGGCGTCCCATGCGCTGCGATCCACCTTGAAATGCACCGCTGCGCAGCGCGACAGCAGCGAGAAAGCGGCGCCGGCCGGGCACAGGTAGCGGCACCAGATGCGCTTGCCGCGTGCGTAGCAATATCCGCTCAGCAACGCTGCCAGCGAGGTGCCGCCGAGCAGCAGCGTCAAGGGGGGGAGACCGTCGGCGCCGATTGAATTCTGGACTGCGGAAAGCAGCGTAAACGCCAGCAGGGGCCAGCCGGCCCAGCGCAGCCGGAGCGGAATCTTCCATGCCCGCCCGTGGCGGCTGGCGCATTCGGTCAGTGTGCCGTCGGGACACAGCAGTCCGCACCAGAACTGTCCGAACAGCATCACGCTGAACACCACTCCGGGCCACCATACGCCCCAGAACAGCATCTCGACCCAAGTCGTCAGCCGCATCAGCGACGGGTCCGCCTCCGGCGTGAGCGCGGTCAGTGCCGGAAGCAGGAGAAGCAGCAGATAGAGCGCGACCACCGTCCACTGAATGCCGCGAACAGCCTCTTGCCTGCGTTGCAGCAAATTGCCGAAGCGCTGCAATCGGTCTGGGCTTTGCCCATAGCCGTCGGTTGCGATCGGTCTGGCTCCGCCGGTGTCCATCGTCCGGATGACTTCATCGATGCCGTTCATCGAAGAATTGTAATCTGCACTGCAACACGCGATAGTGCTTGCCATGGCCGATGATCCCTCGGTTAGAATCAAATCGCTGTTTCGCCGTTTGATCCAAGGAGGCGTGATGTTGCAACCAGGCCAAAACGCTCCACAGTTCGCACTTCCCGATGCAGACATGGAAATGTTCGAACTCGACTCCCTGCGCGGCCGCCAGCATGCCGTGCTGTTCTTCTACCCACGCGACGACAGTCCGCTTTGCACCCTCGAAGCGATCGATTTCAGCGATCACGAAGATGACTTCAACCGTCTCGGCTGTGCCGTTGTCGGTGTCTCCCGCGACGACTTTCTCCGGCATTCGGATTTTCGCGACAAGCACGGACTTTCGATCCGCCTGCTGTCCGACGAGAACGGCGAGGTCTGCCGCAAGTACGGCGTCTGCAAGATCCGCGAAAAGGAGGGCCATCGCAAGTTGTGCGTGGTTCACGCCACATTCATCATCGACCGCCGCGGTATCATCCGCCACGTCTTCTACGACATAAGCCCCAAAGGCCACGTCGCCGAAGTTTTTCAACGGGTCAAAGACCTCGCCAAGGAACCGGAGGGTTCCGGAAAGACATTATGCAAATCGAAAAAAATACCGTCGTCACACTGACTTACCGGGTTACCGACAGCGACGACAACGTGGTGGACGAAGGCGCCCAGCCGCTGGTGTATCTGCACGGCGGTTACGACGGCATTTTCCCGGTGCTGGAGGAAGCGCTGCACGGCAAGGCCGTCGGCGACGAACTACAACTGCGGCTGGAACCCGACGATGCATTCGGCGAATACGACGCCGAACTGGTGGCGATCGAGCCGCGCAACCTGTTCCCCGAGGATATCGAGGTCGGCATGCAGTTCGAACGTGCGACCGAAAACGGCGCCGAAGACGAGTTGTACACCATCACCGACATCGCCGACGGCAAGGTAGTGGTGGACGGCAACCACCCGCTGGCCGGGATGGCGCTGAATTTCTCCTGCACCGTCGCGGAAGTGCGCAAGGCCACCGCGGATGAAATCGCCCACGGCCATATCCACGGTCCACACGGCCATCATCACTGAGATTTTTCAGTCGAACTCTGCCGCACTGCGCCGCCTACGGGCGGCGCAGTGCTTTTAGCGCAGCAGAGGGTGCGGCGGCCAGGGATGGGTTTCGAAACGGAATACTTTCGGATCACTATCGTCGACGCTACCCCTGATCCATCCCATGAACGGAAAACCATAAGTTTCAATGCGGGTGAAGTTCTCTACCGTTTGCCGCGTTCGGCGATCCTTCAGCGGCCGGTTGATCTGCATCTGATGGGTGTCGCCATGAACCAGAACCACCTGGCCTGAAAAGTCCGCAGTCTCCTCGCGTAAGCGATCGAGGAAGGCTTTGAACCCAGGTTTCCCTGCCCCCTCGTTGTCGGCTTCAATGTGCGGATTGGCCTGGATAGCAATGAGGATGCCGCGCAGCTTGCGTTCGCGCGCGATGCGGAAGCCTTCGGCAAGCCAGGCCAGATTGGCCCGGTTGCGCAATTCGAACTCTTCGCGGTGAACGACATTGTTGTCCGCGCCGGGCATGTTGAGGGTGACGAACATCGCGCCGCCCGCCTGCCAGCGCACGTTTTCGACGAACCGGGCGAATTCCTTCTGCCGGCTCTGTCGTTCAAGTTCGATTCTTTGTTGGCCGAGGCTGCGACTGTCAAAGAAGAACGTGCGGCGGAGAAAATCCAGCCGCTCCTCGGGGTTGAAACTGCCGCAGAGCGCGCGTCGGCAATCGGTCCATTCATTGTCGCCGGGGACATAAACCACGGGCATCGGTGCCGCCCGGAATACGGCGAGCACCTCATTGTAGATCGCGTCGTCGCAGCGGCTGCGGCCGTTCTTGATATCCCCGTCGTGGATGGCGAAGTCCAGGTTGGCTTCGCCCATGTGCTGCAACATCAGCGGCAATTGCCCGCGTCCGTAGTCGGAATAGCCTGTATCGCCAAGGAGGCCGAACTGAGCCGTGGTTCGCGCGGCAAGCGGTTGGGCGACGGCGGCGAGAAAGATTAGAAGGGCGAGACGTTGGCTGCTGGTCAGCACAACAGGGTTTTTTTCAGTTCGTAGAGCTTTGCCAGCGCTTCGCGCGGGCTCAGCGTATCCGGGTCGAGCGCGGCGAGGGCGTCGATCACGGGATGGGCCGTGTTCTCCTCCTCGGCGGGCAGCGGCGGGGCGAACATGTCGGGCTGGTCGCCGCCGCCAATCTGGGCATTTTCCAGCTGCGCCAGACGCCGCCGCGCGTCGCGCACCACGCCCGGCGGAATGCCGGCCAGCGCGGCGACCTGGATGCCGTAGCTTTGCGAGGCGGGGCCTTCCTCCACCGCATGCATGAAGACGATGCGGCGGCCGTGTTCCACCGCATCGAGATGGATGTTGGCGCATTCCGGGTAGTCCTGCGCCAGCCGTGTCAGCTCGAAGTAGTGGGTGGCGAACAGGGTCAGCGCGCGGTTCTTCTCGATCAGGTGGCGGGCAATGGCGAAGGCCAGCGCGAGGCCGTCGAAGGTCGAGGTGCCGCGTCCGATTTCGTCCATCAGCACCAGCGAACGGTCGGTGGCGCCGTTGAGGATGGCCGCCGCTTCGGTCATTTCGACCATGAAGGTGGAGCGTCCGGAGGCCAGATCGTCGGCGGCGCCGATGCGGGTATAGATCGCGTCGAGCGGTCCCAGCACGCAGCGCCGTGCCGGCACGAAGCTGCCGCAGTGGGCGAGCAGGGCAATCAGCGCAGTCTGCCGCATGTAGGTCGATTTGCCGCCCATGTTCGGGCCGGTGATCAGCAACAGGCGGCGCGTGGCGGCAAGGCGTGCATCGTTGGCGATGAAGGCTTCGCCGCCCTGTTGCACCTGCGCCTCGACCACCGGGTGGCGGCCGCCGTCGATTTCCATCCCGGCTTCGCTGCGGAAGGTCGGCCGGCAGTAGTCGTAGCGCCGCGCAGCGTCGGCAAAGGCGGCGAGGCCGTCGAGTTGGGCTAGGGCACGGGCGATGCGCTGCAATTCGGGGATCGCCGCGGCGAGCTGGTCCAGCAGCGTTTCGTAGAGCTGTTTTTCCAGCGCCAGGGCGCGGTCGTTGGCCGACAGCGCCTTGTCCTCGAAGGCCTTCAGTTCAGGGGTGATGTAGCGCTCGGCGTTCTTCAGCGTCTGGCGGCGGCGGTAGTCCTCGGGCACCTTGGCGGCATTGGCATGGCTGACCTCGATGTAGAAACCGTGCACGCGGTTGTATTCGACCTTGAGCGTGGCGATGCCGCTGCGCGCCCGCTCGCGCACTTCGAGGTCGAGCAGGAACTGGCCGCAGTTGGCCTGGATTGCGCGCAGCTCGTCGAGATCGGCCGAGTAGCCGTTGGCAATCACGCCGCCGTCGCGCAGCAGCACCGCCGGTTCGTCGGCCACCGCGGCGCAGAGCCGGTCGAGGCAGGCTTGCGGTGTGGCGATGTCGCCATGCAAGCGCGCCAGCAGCGGAGCAGACGGCGTGCCTAGTGCGCGACGCAGCGGGTCGAGCCGGCGCAGGCTGTCGCGCAGCGACGAGAGGTCGCGCGGCCGCGCGCTCTTCAGCGCGATGCGTGCGGTGATGCGCTCGATGTCGGCGATGCCTTTGAGGTCGGCGCGGACGAGCAAAAAGGTATCCGTTCGCCCTGAGCTCGTCGAAGGGTGTGATGTCGCGACGTTTCCTCGACCCCTTCGATCAAACTCAGGACAGGCTTCGACAGGCTCAGGACGAACGGTGGGGGGAGGGGTAGCGTGCAATTGGGGACGAACGCTGTCGCCGAGCAACTCCGCCACTGCGTCGTGCCGTTCGGCAGCGCTGCCCTGCGCGGCCAGCGGGTGGTGCAGGCAATGCCGCAGCCAGCGCGAACCCATCGAGGTGGCGCAGCTGTCGAGCAGCGAGAACAGGGTCGGTGCCGGCTCGCCGCGCAGCGTTTCGCTCAGTTCCAGGTTGCGTCGCGTCGATGCATCGAGCCGCAGGTACTGGCTCTCGCGCTCGACGGTCAGAGCGGTGACGTGCGCCAGCGCCTGCATCTGCGTTGCCCGCGCATATTGAAACAGGGCGCCGGCGGCGGCCACGGCGAGGCTCGGTGCATCGATGCCGAAGCCGGCGAGGTCGCGGGTGCCGAAGTGCTCGCAAAGCTGGCGCTGCGCCGATTCGGTATCGAAATGCCAGTCGGGCAGGCGCTTCTCCGCCGCCCGGCTATCGGGCAGCGCAAGGCGCTGTCCGTCGGCGAGCAGTAGCTCGGCCGGGCGCAGCCGCTCGAACTGGGCGGGCAGGGCGTCAAGCGACGTTTCCAGCAGGCGGAAATCGCCGTTGGCGAGATTCAGCCAGGCGAGGCCGGCGCTCTGCTTTTCGATGGCGACGGCGAGCAGCGGCTTGTCGGCTTTTTCGTCGAGCAGCGCCGCATCGGTCAGCGTGCCGGGTGTGACGATGCGGACCACTGCACGCTCCACCGGGCCCTTGCTGGTCGCCGGGTCGCCGATCTGCTCGCAGATGGCGACCGATTCGCCGAGCTTGACCAGCTTCGCCAGATACTGCTCGATCGAGTGGTAGGGCACACCGGCCATCGGGATCGGTTTGCCTGCCGATTGTCCGCGCGCCGTCAGTGTGATGTCGAGCAGCCGCGCGGCCTTCTCGGCGTCGTCATAGAACAGCTCGTAGAAATCCCCCATGCGGTAGAGCAGCAGCAGGTCCGGATGCTGCGCCTTGAGGCGCAGGTACTGCTGCATCATCGGGGTGTGGGCCGAAAGTTCGGTCATGCGTTTCTGTCCGGTACGGCGAGTGGCAATTCGTTGAAGGGGCAAGCCGGCATAAGGTTGTTCTCGATTTCGGTAGTCGGGCGACCCGGCCTTTCGGCCCGGGTCACGCATGGGCGAGGGCGAATTATGCCAAGCTTCCACGTGCTCCCTTGGATCGGCCTGAATCCAGGGTCATCCCGGCGTTTATTCGGCCCCATAAACCCGCCGCCCTGAGGTAGGCTTACGTCCCATGTTTGCTTACGTCGTCCGCCGCCTGATCTATGCGTTGCCGATTCTGATCGGGGTCAATCTCATCACCTTTGCGTTGTTCTTCGTGGTCAACACGCCGGATGACATGGCGCGTCTGCAATTGGGGGTGAAACGGGTGACGCCGGAGGCCATCGCCAAGTGGAAGGCGGAGCGCGGCTACGACAAGCCGCTGCTGTGGAACGCCAATGCCGACGGTGCCGGCAAGCTGAGTGAAACCATCTTCTACGCCAAGTCGGTGCGGATGTTCGCACTGGATTTCGGTCGCGCCGACGATGGCCGCGACATCGCGCGGGAAATCCGCCGACGCATGGGGCCGTCGCTGGCGATTGCGCTGCCGGTGTTCGTCCTCGGTCTGTGGGCGACGGTGTCCTTCGCGCTGGTGCTGGTGTTTTTCCGCGCCACGGCCTTCGATCTGGCGGGAACCGTGTTCTGCGTGGCGATGATGTCGGTGTCGGGTTTGTTCTACATCATCGGCGGCCAGTGGCTGTTGAGCAAGGTCTGGCATCTGGCGCCAATTTCGGGCTATGGCGAGGGCATCGACCGCGTCAAGTTCCTGATCCTGCCGGTGCTGATTGGCGTGATCGGCGGCATCGGCTCAGGCACCCGCTGGTACCGCACGCTGTTCCTGGAGGAGATCGGCCGCGACTACGTGCGCACCGCCCGCGCCAAGGGCCTGTCCGAGCACGTAGTGCTGTTCCGCCATGTGCTGAAGAACGCGATGATCCCGATTCTTACCGGTGTGGTGGTGGTGATTCCGACGCTGTTCATGGGGAGCCTGCTGACCGAATCGTTCTTCGGCATCCCCGGCCTCGGCAGCTATACCATCGAGGCGATCAATGCGCAGGACTTCGCCGTGGTCCGCGCCATGGTATTCATCGGCGCGGCACTCTACATCCTCGGGTTGCTGCTGACCGACCTTTCATACACTTGGGTCGATCCGAGGGTGCGTCTCGAATGATCGAATTCAAGCCGGTCCTGCTCTGGTCGGACATCCTGCTCTTCGTGCTGCTCGGGCTGACGCTGTCCGGTGCCTACGCTTCCTGGCGCAGCGAGCCGATGCGCAGGCAGTGGCAGCGCCTCGGGCGCAATGCGGCGGGCATGGCGGCAGCGATGGTGCTGAGCTTTTTTATTGTGGTGGGTGTGCTCGATTCGCTGCATTACCGGGCGCGGCTGCCGGCGCAGGGCGATACGGCGCCGGTGTATGGCGTCGAGGTGCTGTCGGTGCTCGATGCGCTGCTGATGCCGTTGAAGACGAACAGCGAAAAAACCTATTCGGCGCCGCTGGCAATGCGCTTGTTTGCCAAGGAGGCGGTGGAGGGCGAGGTCGGACGCGATTTTCCGCGCCTGCGCTATGGCGGCGCGCATCTCGGCGACGACGAGGAAAACCATGGTTGGGACGTTGCGGTGCAGGTACTGGGCGGGCTCGGCGCCAGCATGGCGATCTGGCTAGCGCTGGCCTGGCGGCTGCGCGGTGGCGGACCAGGACGCGCCGCTGTGCGCTGGAGCCTGCTGTTGCTGTGCCTCGCTGCCGGGCCGACGATTGCGCTGGCCGCGCATTATCATGTGCTGGGCACCGACAAGGTGGGCCAGGATGTTCTTTATCTAGCGCTGAAGAGTATCCGCACCGGCTTGCTGATCGGCACCCTGACCACGCTGGTGACGCTGCCGCTGGCGGTGCTGCTGGGTATCCTCGCCGGTTATGCCGGCGGCTGGCTCGACGACGCGATCCAGTATGTCTATACGACGCTGAATTCGATTCCCGGCGTGCTGCTGATTGCCGCCGCGGTGCTGATGATGCAGGTGGTGATCGACACCCATCCGGACTGGTTTTCGACCGCGGCCGAGCGTGCGGATGCGCGCCTGCTGGCGCTCTGTTTCATCCTCGGCATGACCAGCTGGACTGGCCTTGCGCGCCTGTTGCGTGGTGAAACGCTGAAACTGCGTGAGCTGGATTACGTGCAGGCGGCGCAGGCCTTCGGCGTTTCGCGGCGGGCGATCATGCTGCGCCATATCCTGCCCAACGTCTCGCACATCGTGCTGATTGCCCTGGTGATGGACTTCTCCAGCCTGGTGTTGGCCGAAGCCGTGCTGTCCTATGTCGGCATCGGCGTCGATCCGACCACCATCAGCTTCGGCACCATGATCAACGCTGCGCGCATGGAACTGGCGCGTGAGCCGATGGTCTGGTGGTCGCTGGTCGCCGCTTTCAGTTTCATGTTCGCGCTGGTGCTGGCGGCGAATCTGTTCGCCGACGCGGTGCGCGATGCTTTCGATCCGCGAGCTGCCCAATGACCCTGCTTTCCGCCCGCAATCTCTCCGTCCGCATCGGTGCCGCGCACCCGGTGGCCGATGTTTCCTTTGACATCGCGGCGGGTGAGACCTTCGCCCTGCTCGGCGAATCGGGCTGCGGCAAATCGATGACCGCCCTCGCACTGATGCGCTTGCTGCCGGATGCGGCGCGTATCGACGGCGGCACGGTGACCCTTGCGGACGTCGACCTGTTTGCCCTGAGCGAAGCCGAAATGCGCCGCCAGCGTGGCAGACAGGCGGCGATGATCTTCCAGGAGCCGGCGACCAGCCTGAATCCGGTGCTCACCGTCGGCCAGCAGATCGGCGAATCGCTGGCCCTGCATCGGCGGCTGAGAGGCCAGCCGGCACGGGAGGCGGGCGTCGAGCTGTTGCGTGCAGTGGGTATCCCCGATCCGCGGCGGCGCTGGGATGAATATCCGTTTCAGCTCTCCGGCGGCATGAAGCAGCGGGCGATGATTGCCATGGCGCTGGCCGGCGAGCCGCGGCTGCTGATCGCCGACGAGCCGACCACGGCGCTCGACGTGACCATCCAGGCGCAGGTGCTCGACTTGCTGGCGGATTTGCAGAAGGCGCGCGGCATGGCGTTGCTGCTGATCAGCCACGATCTAGGCGTGGTGGCGCGGATGGCCGACCGCATCGGCGTGATGTATGCCGGACAACTGGTTGAAGTCGCCGAGCGGGCGGCTTTTTTCGCCCGTCCGGCGCATCCTTACGCGCAAAAGCTGTTCGCTGCGCTGCCCGATGCCAAGGCCCGGAACGGGCGCCTGGCGACGATTCCGGGGCAGGTGCCGCCGCTGGATACGCATTTCGCCGGATGCCGTTTCGCCGAGCGCTGCGCGGCGGTGATGGAGGTCTGCCGTCACCAGCCGCCGCCCTGGTTCGAGCCTGTGGCCGGGCAGCGGGTGCGCTGTCACCTGTATGCGGAATCCGTCGTTTCCCGTCCGACTGAGGCGGCTGCGGAAACCGAAATGCCGGCTGTTGCCGCCGCTGCGAATGGCGAGACTATTCTTGATGTGGTCGATCTGAAGGTTCATTTCCCCATCCGGCGCGGCCTGTTCCGGCGGGTGGTCGGCCACGTACGTGCGGTGGACGGGGTGAGTCTGACGCTGGCTCCGGGGCGCACGCTGGCGCTGGTGGGCGAATCCGGCTGCGGCAAGACCACCTTGGGCAAGGCGGTGCTGCAATTGATCGCGCCCAGTGCCGGCCGCGTGCGCTATCGCGGCGTTGAGCTGTGCGGTTTGCCGCCCAAGACGTTGCGCGGTGCGCGGGCCGGGATGCAGATGGTGTTTCAGGACCCCTATGGTTCGCTTAATCCGCGCATGCGCGTCGGCGACATCGTTGCCGAGGGTATGCAGGCGCTACGGCTGCCCGGCGATCACCGGGTACGGGTGAATGATCTGCTGCAACAGGTCGGTCTGGCGGCGGCAATGGCTGATCGTTTCCCGCACGAATTTTCCGGCGGTCAGCGCCAGCGCATCGCCATTGCCCGCGCGCTGGCGGTCGATCCGCGGCTGTTGATTTGCGACGAGCCGACCAGCGCGCTCGACGTTTCGGTGCAGGCGCAGATACTCAACCTGCTGCGCGACCTGCGCGCCAGCCTCGGGCTGGCCTACCTGTTCATTACCCACAACATCGCGGTGGTGGATTATCTCGCCGACGAGGTGGCGGTGATGTACCTCGGCCGCATTGTCGAGCGCGGCACGGCGGAGGAAATCCTGCGCAACCCGCGGCATCCGTACACGGTCGCACTGATCGCCGCGGTGCCGCGTGTCGATGGCGTGCGCGGCGAAGTGTTGAGCGTTGCCGGCGACATGCCTTCGCCGGCGAACCCGCCCTCCGGCTGCCACTTCCACCCGCGCTGCCCGCAGGCGATGGAACGTTGCCGCAGCGAGTACCCGGGCGAAACGGGTGTTTCCGCGACGCGCGTGGTGCGCTGCCACCTCTACGACTGATGCCTGCCTTCGATCGCCAGACGCGCGACTAGCGCTGCTTCTTGCGCACGACTTTGGCGGCCGATTTCTTCATCGGCTTGGAGCGTGTGGCGGCTGAATAGGCGGCCGGAGCGCTGCCTTTTTTCTTTACTGCGACGCGGCCCCGCTTGCCGCGATTTTTGGCTTTAGGTGCGGCTTCGGGCGGCATTTGCGGTAGCTGAGCGAGTACTTGGGCGGCGTTCGCCGACGGGCTGGGAACGAGCAGCTTGAAACCGGGTTTGAGTTTGGTCTGGCGGCCGATGCCGTTGATCTGTTTCAGCCGTGCCAGGGGCAGGCCGTGGCGGGCGGCGAACGTGGCAAGTTTCTCGCCCCGCTTCATCGCCTCGGTGTGCCACAGCGCCAACGGCCTGTCGGCGTCTTCATGGCGTTGCAAATTGTTCTGGAACACAGAAATCTTGTCCGCCGGCAGCACCAGCACCGAGCTTGGACTGTCGTGCATCAGCGGTCGGCTGTAGGCTGGGTTCAGGGCGATGAATTCGTCGAGCGGGATTTCCGCTAGCTTGGCCGCCGTTGCTACGTCCATCGTGGCCGGCATGTCCACGGTGTCGAAATAGGGTTGGTTCGGCAAGGGGTCGAGCGTGATCCCGAACAGCTCGGGGTTGGCGATGATGTTCTTCAGCGCTTGTAACTTGGGTACGTAATAGCGCGTTTCGTTGGGCATGGTCAGGCTCGGGTAGTCGCTCGGCAGACCCTTCGCCTGGTTGCGGGCGACGGCCTTGGCGACTGCGTTTTCACCCCAGTTGTAGGAGGCTAGCGCAAGATGCCAGTCGCCATGCATGTCGTAGATGTTCTGTAGGTAGTCGAGCGCGGCACCGGTGGAGGCGATGATGTCGCGGCGCTTGTCCAGCCACCAGGTTTGTTCGAGATTGTAGTTTTTCCCCGTCGAGGGGATGAACTGCCACATGCCTAGGGCTTTGGCCGGTGAGCGGGCGAGTGGATTGAAAGCGCTCTCTACCATTGGCAGCAGCGCGAGCTCGGTGGGCATGCCGCGTTTTTCCAGCTCGGTAACGATGTAGTAGAGATAGCGCCGGCTGCGTTGGACGAGGCGTTTCATCGTTTCGGGGCGGTTCAGATACCAGGCCTGACGGTCGGCGACCAACGGGCTGTCCAGGTCGGGCATCGAAAATCCGTTGCGCATGCGCTGCCACAAGTCCGGCGCCTGAGTAGTCAGGTCGATTGCGGCGATGCGCGGCAGGTCGTCCTCCAGCTGCGCCGGCGAGAGTCGAGATGCCGCGTTTTCGAGTTGCGGTGTAGCCATCCCGGCGGAAATCTGCGGCGTCAGTTGCAACCCCGTTTCGCGCATGGCGACCTCGGCATGAAGGAAGCCCGGCGCCAGCGTAAGAACGCCGGATACGAGAAGGGGAAGGAGCGCACGCAGGCGTGCGCGCAACAAGTGGTGCCTGCGCCGCATAGTGGCCGGGATGGTAATGGACGCCGACACTCAGGTCAATTAAGTTGGTGGCGTCGGCGGTTTGAACCCGTCGCGCAGACGACGAATTGCCGCAAAGATTTCTGTTACCGGAGCTGCCTCGTCCGCACCGTTGCGGCGAGCGGTAGCGATCACTCCGCGGCTGTGCATGCGCAGGAAGGGGTTGGTCGCCAGTTCGTCGGCGAGGCGCATCGGTACGGTGGGCTTCCCGTCAGCGATGGATTGCTGTAGTTGCGTTGCGCGCTGTTGCAGCGTTGCATTGTCGGGTTCGACCGACAATGCGAAAGGTAGATTGAGGCGAGTGTATTCGTGGGCGCAGTAGATCATCGTCTCCGGCGGCAGGGCGGCAATGCGCTGTAGTGAGGCAAACATCTGCGCCGGGGTACCTTCGAACAATCGGCCGCATCCGAGCGTGAACAGCGCGTCGCCGCAGAGCAGAACGTTTGGGCGATAATAAGCCACGTGGCCGCGGGTGTGGCCGGGCACCGGGACTACCGTGAAATCGGAGGCCAGTCCGGGTAACGAAAGGGTTTCACCGCCATGCAGCGGACGATTGACTCCGGCGATGTTTTCCGCCGCGGGTCCGAATACCGGAATCTCGGCGCGTTCGAGCAGGGGGGCGACACCGCCGACGTGATCGGGGTGGTGGTGGGTGAGCAGAAGGGCGCTCAAGGTGTCGCCGCTGTGCTTGAGATACTCGATCACCGGTGCGGCGTCGCCAGGGTCGACCGCGACCGCGTAGCCGCGGTCGCGCAGGATCCAGATGTAGTTGTCGGTAAAAGCGCGCAGGCCAATAATTTCCATCGGAATCCGTTCATCGATGCAGACGTGCGATTCATTTTCCCCAGGCGTTAGCGGATGTCAATAAAAGGTTTTGAAGAGTGGCTACAGACGCCCCAGGGCGAATACGTGCTGAACTGGGAACTGGATAAGCACGACCTGTTGTTGTCCGACGTGTTCGGCTTCAATGCGGTGCAGATGGGCCTTCCGGCAATCGATTACCTGCGCGCTAACCGCATGCCGCTGCGCTTTCGCTGTGGCCGCGAGGTTGGCGACGAAGTGGTCTCCGATCTGCACCATCTTCCCTTTGCGTCGCAGAGCGTCGATCTGGTGGTCCTGCCGCATGTGCTCGAATTCGACGATAACCCGCATCAGGTGTTGCGCGAAGTGGAGCGCGTGTTGGTGCCTGAAGGGCAGGCGGTGGTGACCGGCTTCAATCCATTCAGTCTGTGGGGCGTCAAGCGCCGGCTCAATAGCGATGCGACGGTGCCGCCCTGGGCCGGTCGCTACATCAGCGTGCCGCGGCTCAAAGACTGGTTCGCATTGCTCGGTTTCGAGACCCGCGCTGGTGCTTTCGGTCGCTATGCGCCGGCGGTCAGCGAAGGCAAGTGGCTGCGCCGCTATAGTTTCATGGAACCTGCGGGAGACCGCTGGTGGCCGTTTGCCGGCGCGGTCTACATCGTTCAGGCGATCAAACGGCAGCATGGCATGCGCCTGATGACGCCGAAATGGCAAGACCGCAAGGCGCGGGCCAAGGCGCTGGTGTCGGTGACGCAACAGGTTTCCACGAACTCTTCCGAAGCGCCGGAGTAAGGCCCTTTCTGATCCAACCTTGGCAATTGGCGAAATGCATCAGACAAACATGAACGACGAGATCATCGATATCTATACCGACGGAGCGTGCAGCGGCAATCCGGGGCCGGGCGGCTGGGGCGCGCTGCTGCGCATCGGCAGCCACGAGAAGGAGCTTTTCGGCGGCGAGGCGGCCACCACCAACAATCGGATGGAACTGACTGCCGTGATCGAAGCGTTGCGGGCGTTGACGCGGCCGGTACAGGCGCGGGTGCATACCGATTCGCAATATGTGCAGAAGGGCATCAGCGAATGGATTTTCGGGTGGAAGCGGCGCGGCTGGAAAACCGCCGACAAGCAGCCGGTGAAGAACGTCGATCTTTGGCAGGCGCTGGATGAACAGGCTGCTCGACATAAAGTCGAATGGCATTGGGTCCGCGGCCATGCAGGGCATGTCGAGAACGAACGGGCGGATGCGCTGGCACGACGTGGCGTCGAACAGGTACGGGGGGTGCGCTGATGGCGAAACGGAGGGTCGTGCTGGACACCGAAACCACCGGGTTGGAGTGGCGTCTCGGTGATCGGGTGATCGAGATCGGTTGCGTCGAGCTGGTCGGCCGCAAACTGACCGGGCGGCGCTTCCATCGCTACCTGAATCCGCAGCGCGAGATCGATCCAGGGGCGCAGGCGGTGCATGGCCTGACCGCCGAATTTCTCGCCGACAAGCCGAAGTTCGCCGACGTTGCGGATGCGCTGCTCGATTTCGTGCAGGGAGCGGAATTGGTGATCCACAACGCGGCGTTCGACATCGGCTTCCTCAACAACGAGTTCGGTCTGCTCAAACGTGCGCCGCTGGAGGAGGTTTGTTCCGGCGTCGTGGATACTTGGCGCATGGCGCGGGAGATGCGCCCGGGCAAGAAGAACAACCTCGATGCGCTGTGCAACGAGTATCAGGTGGATAACTCCGGTCGCGAACTGCACGGCGCCCTACTCGATGCGGAGTTGCTGGCCGAGGTGTATCTGGCGATGACCCGCGGCCAGGAAAGCCTGGTCATCGATCTTGCGCCGCAGCAAAATTTAACGCCCATCCTGCGCAGCGGGCCGCGTCCCGCGCTGCGCGTTTTGCGCGCTACGGCGGAAGAGGAAGACGAGCACCTGCGCGTGCTACAGGAAGTGACAAAAGAATCGAAGGGCGCCTGTCTCTGGCTGAAAGAAGCCGGGTAAGCCTGTTCGATGCAGGGGAGCTCCCCCCCTTTTTAGGGGTCGGCAAAAGCGCATGCCCCGGTTAGTCTGCGACGAAAGGCATCGATGTCGACAGCGAACGCCTATCCACTCCAAATGGACTTACCGAGGAGATGTATCCATGGCACGTCTTGACGACGCCCTGATCCACCAGAACTACGGCACGATCGATCATGTTGTAAACACCACCGACCCGCGCTGGTTCGACCGCTTTTATTTCAACATGCAGGCCCTGGATGGCTCTCTCGCCATCACGCAAGGCATCGGCGTGTACCCCAATCAGCAGGTGATGGACGGTTTCGGCATGATCTCTACGCCGGATTTTCAGGTCAATGTCCGCGGCTCGCGCGAATTGGTGAATGGCAACCGCGACGAAATGGATATCGGCCCCATTCATGCCGAAATTCTCGAACCAATGAAGCGCTGGCGCTTTTGCCTCGACGAGAACGAGTATGGCGTCAGCTACGACTTCAACTACATTGCCAATTTCCAGGCCACCGAGCCGGTACGTCTGATTTCCGACGTCGAAGGCCGCCGCGTTTGGGATTGGACCCATTTCGCCCACGTCGGCCGCGTCGAAGGCTGGGCCAAGATCGACGGCAAGAAGATCGCTCTGGCTCAGGACACCCATTACGCCGTGCGCGACCGTTCCTGGGGCGTGCGTCCTGGCATCGCTGTGGTCGAGGATATGTCCGCCTGGTTCAAGCAGGCCAATTGGGGCACCGGCCACAACTGGTGCTGCGTACAGGCTGAAACGTTCTATTTCTGGTACTTCCAGAGCCAGGACGACGACGGTACCGGCCGCTTCTTCGACGGTCAGTTGCGCTGGAGCGACAAGCTCGGCGGCAAGCAGGAGAAGATCGCCAAGGTGGTGCGCAAGATCGACTACACGGGCGACAAGCATTTCGTCAATGCGCTCGTCGAGGTACATCTGGAATCCGGCAAGGTGCTGAACGTGAACATGCGCCGCCGCGATACCTCGATTCTGCTACGCGGTGGCAACTACGGCGGTTTGAACGGCATCATCCACGGCATGAAGCAGGGCCCGCTGGTCGTCTCCGGCGAACGCTGGGAACCCTCCGATCCGCGCAAGAACCCCGTCACCAAGGGGCTGATAGAGCATGTGGTGGAAGTGACCTGCGACGGCGAATGCGGCAGCGGCATCTTCGAACTGTCGTTCGGAACCTGACCGAACTGTTATCGACTACCTTCATCTGAGGAGAAACCATGAGCAACGGATACGAGAGATTTGAAAGCCTGGCGGCGGGCGATGGCAACCCGCGCTGGAACCAAAGTTTTTATTACCAGTTCTACGACCCGAAGACCAAAATTGGCGCTCTGATCCGCGTCGGCCTGTTGGAAAACCAGCGCGAGACCAATACCTGGTTCATTTTCTTCAAAGATGGCCTGCCCATCTACAACCGGGTGAATATGAACCTGCCGTACACCTTCGACCGCCCAGCCAACGGCCTCAAGGTTGCAGGCATGTACATCCACGCTGTCGAACCGCTGAAGAAGACCCGCATCCTGTTCTCGGACTTGGACTTCTCTGTCGATCTCTGCTGGGACGAACGCAATCCGATGGCGAATGCCATCGCCATGGACTCGGGTAAGGAAACCTTCTCCAGCGAGATGGCGCATGTCCATCTGGAGGGTACCTCGAACATCACCGGCCACATCATCCATCGCGGCGAGCGCACCGATATCAAGGGCACGGGCTTCCGCGACATCGGCGTCGGCCCGCGCAACTGGGATGCGCTCAAGCATTACCGCCTGGCTTGGCCGGTCTTTGAAGACGGGACGGCGCTGGCCGGCGTGCGCGCCATTTCCACCAGCGGTGACACCACCTACATGCGCATGTACAACGACGGTAAGAAGTGGCTGCGTGTCACCAAGATCGAAGAGAAACAGACCTATGCCGAGGACACCTTTTCCATCGCCACCGCCCACTGGAAATGGACCGACGAGAGCGGAAAAACCCATGAAATGACGTGCAAGCCGTTGCTGCGCTGGTTCTTCTCGCTCGACACGTTCATCATGTGCGAGCAGATCATGGAATACCGTACGACTGACGGCAGGGTCGGCTATGGTCTGTACGAAAACGGCTACCGCTTGCCTTGGACTGGCATCGACGTTTGATTCGGTTTGACTGAGTAAAGCCCCCTTGGCCCCGTTTCCTAAAAGGAGCGGGGCTTTTTTGTTTGTGAGCAAAAGGTAGCCTGCAATACGGGAAGTCGCAATCGAGTTGTCGCAGGCGAATGGGAGGGCGCGCATGTTCGGAATCGACAAGAATCATCCAACCGAAGCATGGATCAACCATCTGCGCAGGACATTTCCATGCGACCGCGAGATCGACCGGATCCTGACGCGCAAACTGCTGCGCCGGGCCGGGCCCGCTTATGCCCCCGTCAATCTTGAGACGCTGGTGCGCGGAGTAGAGGCCCTGTTGCGTAAGCATCTACAGGACGACTTCCGTGTCTTCGATCCAGGCTGGATGACCGGCGGTGCTTCGAAGTTGCAGATGGCCTTCAGCCTTGACTGGAACTCACCCGGTGTCGGCCGCACGGTGACTCGGCTGGTGCTGCGCATGGAACCCGCTGCGTCGATCGTGGAGACGAGCCGCCTAAGGGAATTTCAACTCATCCGGGCCTTGCGTGGCTGCATTCCCGTGCCGCAGGCCTATTGGGTCGATGCGGAAGGCGAATTTCTTCCTCATCCGGCAATTATTTGCGGATTCGTGGAGGGAGTGACCCAGCCAAGCGATGGTGCAGCCGGCGTTTCCGGCGTTGGCACGACTTTCCCACCCAGTGCCCGGGCCGCCCTTGCGCGGCAGTTCGTCGAATGCATGGGGGCTATGCATCGCTTCAACTGGCAGGAGGCTGCGCTCGACGCCTTCGACGCGCCCGCTCTTGGCGCGGAAGCGGCGGAGAGGCAGATCAACTGGTGGCAGCGCGTATGGGAGGAGGATGTGCACGAGGACATCCCCTTGGTGCGGCTGGCGATTGCCTGGATGCGTCAGAACCTGCCGGTACTGGATCATGTTTCGTTAGTGCATGGCGACTACCGCACTGGAAATTTCCTCTACGATGAGGCGAGTAATCGGATCACCGCCGTTCTCGACTGGGAAACCGCGCACCTTGGCGATCGCCATGAAGATCTGGTCTACATGACGAATGCGCCGTACAAGCAATTGATGGACGATGGTAAGACCTACATGCTCGGCGGCTTGATGACCGAAGCGTCTCTCTACGAAGCCTATGAGAAGGTAACCGGCTTGCCGGTAATTCCCGCATCGCTGAAGTTCTACAAGATCCTGAATGCACTCAAGGTGCTCTCAGTGGTACACGCTTCAGGATACCGCTCGTCGCGTTGCGCGAAGACCCATCAGGACGTTGTTTTGGCATGGGTGATGGGATTCGCGCCGGTCGTTCTCGACGATCTGCGTTGCACACTGGAAGAGGTGTTATGACAGGTCGCTGTGACCGCATCTCCGGCGGACGGTGATCGTCTGCGCAAGCGATATGGAACCCGTATCGCTTGCGGTTCGCAGCTACGATCATCCATCACGCTTCGGCTGGAGGCTGTTTCGGCGAAATCTAAACCGATAGCTGCGGGCCAACCCGTCCATCTGCGACCAGGGTGCCGGGTTTCCCGCCGTGCCTGCCTTCCGAACTCAGTCCGGTTAGCTGCTGGCGCCAGGCTTTCGGCCGGGGGTGGCAGGCGGGATATAGCCCGAAACCCGACAGAGAATTCCCTCAACCGGCTTACCGTCGTTGAACCGCGTCACATTGCATCTGGAGATTTCTCCCCGCGCCGACAGATCGGACAGTGAGGCACGCACTTGGCGTAGCGGGATTCCGGTGGCGGCAGCAATCTCCGAGTCGAGTTGCTGGCCATGCTTCTTCAGGTATTGGAGAACTGGGGCTGAGTGCATCTCGATTCCTTATAAGTATGACAGCCGTTGATGTGCTGTCACGATTGACCGGCAAAACCTACAAGAACGATCAAACGCAAAAAGCCCAACGTATAAGTTGGGCTAACTTCTTGATTTATTTGGCCCTCTGACCATGTATCAACCGGATCGCAGGGAGTCGGCCGAAATTATACCGCAATAACGATGCTGCGATGCGGTAAGTGCGTGTTTGTACTGCGCTACAAGCTAAAACTCGCGCTGGCGAGAGGTGTTTTGCACACAAGCGAGGGCGCCGACCACGATAAGAGCAAAGCTGCGTTGCGACGATTCGTTGTAGTGGGCAGGCTGACTTTATCGTCGGAGAGGAGGCCTTGTCCTCGGAGCCCACCGATTGGCCGCCGTCGCAGAAGTCATTCTTGGAAATATAGGGCGCACGGGGTGATCGGGTTTGGCCGGAACGAGGTTGGTTCTGGCCGATGGTCAAAAAAAGGGGTTGGGAAGCGGTTGTTGTACCCAAGCCTCTTCTTCGCTGATGGTGGAATTGGTCGATAGCAGACCTGAATGTGCCGCATATTCAAAATGGTCGAGGCGTCATGAGGCATGTCGGCCCTGTATTTCTCTGGTTTGCATGCCTGCTTGGAGCCGGATTCTCGACGCTTAGCGTGAAGCAATCGCGGTTCGTAGCCGCAAGCCGGTACACTGCCCATATTCCGTACCGACCAGCGTTAGCGTCCGGATTTTTCAATCGCCGTAGCGCGGTGTATAGATGCACTTCGCCACTCGGCTTCTATTCAGCAAGCATTCAAGGGGAATTCGATGCACCCGGTCAATGATATTGAGGCAGTCCTTTTGTTGGCTACTGCGCTTGCATCGAAGCGGCGGCCGGCGGAACTCGCCGAGATCATCGCCGCCGCCGATCTGATTCAAGGTTTTATTCCTTATGAATCGAAATTGAGCGACGCGTTTTATCGCCTAGCGGCCCACGGCCTTGTTTGCGAGAAAGGAAGCGGTTTTGCGCTAACGCCGGCGGCGCAAAAGATTGTGTCCAGCTTGCCTGCAAAAGCGGAAATCGATCAGCGGCTCGCCGCTGTAAAGGAAGAACTCTTCGCCTATGTTTCCAAAGGCGACAGCGCGCCTATTGTGCTGACTTCGGCGCAGTTCAAGGCTGCCCTGACAGCACACCGGGCAGCTCAAACCGGTACCGGTAGAAGCATGCTGATGCCGAAACCTAAGATGGACCGCCATTTTAAGGTCGATGGCAAATGGCGCCGAGCTTCCGCCGCGCGTGGGCGCAAGACATAGCGGCCGTTCAAATAAATAGTGGCATCGTCTGTGTAAGCGTGCGCTCGCCTCGCAGAAAGAACGGTGGTTGTCTTTTCTGTGATTCCTCTACGCCAGAAAACCAAAAGGGCCTAGCCTTGTGGGCTAGACCCTTGTGAATTTTGGCTCCCCGACCTGGGCTCGAACCAGGGACCTACGGATTAACAGTCCGGCGCTCTACCGACTGAGCTATCGGGGAATTGGAAGAGGCGCGGATTATAGCCACGCCCTTTGCTTGCTGCAAGAGGCCGCGATTATTCTGCGAGTACCTTTGCGATGGCGTCGGCGACGTAGTCGATGTTTCCCGAATTCAGCGCGGCCATGCAGATGCGGCCGGTGCTGACAGCGTAGATGCCGAACTCGGTCTTCAGTCGTTCCACCTGTTCGACACTCAGGCCGGTATAAGAGAACATGCCGCGTTGCCGCGTTATGTAGGACAGATCCTGAGCGACACCGCGAGCCTTGAGCTTTTCCTGTAGGTTATTGCGCATCACGCGGATCCGATCGCGCATGCCGGCCAGTTCGTCTTCCCATTGCCGACGCAGTTCGGGGCTGGAAAGGACGGCGGCGACGATCGCTCCGCCATGGGTAGGCGGGTTCGAGTAGTTGGTACGGACCACACGTTTGGCCTGAGAGAGCACGCGGCCGGCTTCCTCGCTGCTGGCGGTTACGATCGACAGCGCACCGACGCGTTCTCCATAGAGCGAGAACGACTTGGAGAATGAGCTGGAAACGAAGTATTGAAGTCCCGAGGCGGCAAATAGTTTGAGCGCCGCGGCATCGGCATCGATGCCATCGGCGAAGCCCTGGTACGCCATATCGATAAAGGCAACCAGGCCACGCGTCTTTACGACGTCGACCACTTCGGCCCACTGCGCAGGGCTTAGATCGGCGCCGGTCGGGTTGTGGCAACAGGCATGCAGGACGATGATGGATCCCGCGGTCAACTTGTTGAGGCTGGCCTTCATTGCGGCGAAATCGACGCCGCCGGTGGTTGCATCGTAATAGGCGTACGTGCCGACTTCGAAGTTGGCGGACTCGAACAGTGCGCGATGGTTTTCCCAGCTCGGATCGCTGATGTATACCTTGGCGCTCGGCAGAAGTCGTTTGAGAAAGTCGGCACCAATTTTGAGTGCACCGGTGCCGCCCAGGGCCTCGATGGTCACCACGCGCTTTTCTGCGAGTAGTGCGGAATTCGCGCCGAAGACAAGGTTCTGCACGGCTTGATTGTAATTTGCGGCACCTTCGATCGGCTGATAACCGCGAGCCGGCATGGCGGTCAGGCGAGCCTGTTCGGCTGCCTTAACTGCAGCGAGCAGTGGGAGTTTGCCATTGTCATCATAGTAAACGCCGACGCCAAGATTGACCTTGGTCGAACGCGTATCGGCATTGAAGGCTTCGGTCAGCCCGAGAATCGGGTCGCGAGGGGCCAGTTGCACCGAGGCAAAGAGGGAAGCGGACATCGGGAGCTCCAGGAGTTCAGGAATGGATGCTGAGCGGAACGCTATGCCGGGCATCACCGGGGCGACCCGTTCAGCGCGCCGTAAATTGGGCCGAAAAGGGGCAGCAATGATACTCGATCCTCTGGTTGGGCAACGTTGGAATCGGAATGCGGGCAAGGTTGCGGGTTGCGCTTGACAGCGTGAATTGTGCAACGCAAAATCCGGTGACCTTACAACCGCCCATCGGAGAAGCGGATGTCCGTCACTACGGACCCTATAGCCCTGTTCCAACAGTTGCTCAACGTTGTCCAGGCTCAGCAAGCGCATGGTGCCTGGCGGAATTCAGCCAACCCAACGCTCCCCGCCCCTATGCTTTCGCCAGAGATCGCTGCGTTGCAGCGGGACTGGCTGGCGGAGCACGGTCGCTTATGGGACGGCCTCGTGCAGCAGTCAGCGAGCAAGGGCGACAAAGCGCCTGATCCGCCGATCAAAACGCCGGATCGGCGTTTCGCTCATCCGGCGTGGGGCGAAAGCCCTGTGCATGGCTATCTCGCACAGGCCTATTTGGTTAACTCGCGCTACCTGTCGAAGCTGGTCGATGTCGCGCCGGTGGACGACGAGAAGGCCCGTCAGAAGCTGCGATTTTTTGCCGGCCAATACATGGATGCCTGTGCGCCGTCGAATTTCGCCGCCACCAATCCGGAAGTCATCCGGGCTGCCGTGGACAGCGGTGGCGAGAGCATCCGCCAAGGCATACAGAACCTGTTGTCCGACCTCGATATGGGGCGGATTTCCATGACTGACAATCAAGCCTTCGAGGTAGGACGCAATCTGGCGGTAACGCCGGGTGCGGTGGTGTTCGAAAACGCGGTAATGCAACTGCTACAGTATTCGCCGCTGACCGACAAGGTGGCGCAGACTCCGTTGCTGATCGTGCCGCCATGCATCAACAAGTACTACATCCTCGACCTACAGCCGGCCAACTCCTTCGTTCGCTATGCGGTGGAGCAGGGCAATACGGTGTTCCTGATTTCCTGGCGCAATGTCCGGCCCGAACAGGGCCAGTTGGGTTGGGACGATTACATCGCCGAAGGGGTGCTGAAAGCGATCGATGCAGTGCGCGAGATTTGCAAGGTGAAGCAAATCAATGCGCTTGGTTTCTGCGTTGGCGGAACCCTGCTGGCTTCAGCATTGGCGGTGGCCAGAGGGCGTCGGCAAAATCCGGCCAAGTCGCTCACGCTGCTTACCACTTTCCTCGATTTCTCCGATCCGGGCGATCTCGGCTGCTATATCGACGAAGCCACCGTAGCCGCACGCGAAGCGGCTTTCGCCAAGGGGGGCATCTACAACGGTCGTGAGCTGGCTTCGGTGTTTTCCAGCCTGCGCGCCAACGACCTGATCTGGCAGTACGTCGTCGGCAACTATCTGAAGGGTGGCAAACCTCCGGCTTTCGATCTGCTTTTCTGGAATACCGATCCGACCAATCTGCCCGGTCCGTTCCTCGCTTGGTATCTGCGCAATATGTATCTGGAAAACAATCTGCGGATACCTGGAAAGGTTGCCATGTGCGGGGTCAAGGTAGATCTGGGCAAGTTGGACATGCCGGCTTTCCTGCTCGCCACGCGCGAGGACCACATCGTTCCCTGGCGATCCGCCTATGTCTCGCGTGAACTGCTCGGCGGTGAAACAACCTTCGTCCTCGGCGGCTCAGGGCATGTCGCCGGGGTAGTCAATCCGGCGACATCGGGCAAGCGCGGCTATCTGGTCAATCAGGCTCCGGCCAAGGATGCCGAGTCGTGGCTGGCTGCGGCGGTGGAAGAAAAGGGAAGCTGGTGGCCATGCTGGAGCGCGTGGCTGAAAGAACGCGGTGGGCGCCGCATTGCCGCCCGCGTCCGTCTCGGCAGCGATCAATATTCGCCGATCGAGCCCGCACCGGGGCGATATGTCAAGGAGCCGGCATAATGGTTGGGCGTCTGGCCGCGGATGTGGCAAGGCGCCGGTATTCCAAGTGAAGCCGAACCAAAAATATCGTCGAGGAGCGGGATCATGCAAAGAGTAGCGCTGGTGACGGGAGGTATGGGCGGATTGGGCGAGGCGATTTGCATCAAGCTCTCCGCACTTGGGTATAAGGTGGTGACGACCTACAGCCCGAACAACAAAAAGGCGAAAGATTGGCTCAGAAGCATGAATGACCTCGGTTACGGGTTCAAGGCCTACCCTTGCGACGTAACCGATTTCGACTCGTGCAAGGACTGTGTCCGGCAGATCGAGGAAGACCTCGGCCCGGTCGACGTTCTAGTGAATAACGCGGGCATCACCCGAGACATGACGTTCAAGAAGATGACCAAGTCCGATTGGACCACGGTCATCAGCACCAACCTCGATTCCGTTTTCAACATGACCAAGCAGGTCATGGAAGGAATGACAGAGCGCAACTGGGGACGGGTCATCAATATTTCCTCGGTGAATGGGCAGAAGGGCGCTTTCGGGCAAACCAACTACTCTGCCGCCAAGGCCGGAATGCACGGCTTCACCAAGGCGCTGGCGCTGGAGGTGGCTAAGCGAGGAGTGACCATCAACACGATCTCGCCCGGATATATCGGGACCAAGATGGTGACTTCGATTCCGAAGGATGTTCTCGACAGCAAAATCCTGCCGCAGATACCGATGAGCCGCCTCGGCAAACCGGAAGAGGTCGCGGGTCTGGTGGCCTATCTGTCGTCCGACGAGGCGGCTTTCGTCACCGGTGCCAATATTTCGATTAATGGCGGTCAGCACATGTTCTGACGCCCCGGGGCCTTGCGGCTTGCAGCGCTTGGCCCGAAATTTTTTGTATTTTGTAAAAAAGGAAGCAGTGATGAGCAAGAAGATAGCGTTGGTAACGGGTGGTATGGGGGGATTGGGGACTGCGATCTGCAAGTCGTTGGCCCAAAGTGGATTTACTGTCGCTGCGAATTGCCTGCCCGGCTTTCCACAGAAGGACGAATGGCTGGTCCGTACCAAGGCTGACGGTTTCGATTTTCATGCCGCCGAAGGTGATGTGTCGGATTTCGATTCCTGTGCCGCCATGGTAAAAAAGCTTGAAGCCGAACTCGGCCCGGTCGACGTGCTGGTGAATAACGCCGGCATTACGCGCGACGCCATGTTCCGCAAAATGGACAAGGGCCAGTGGGATGCCGTTCTGTCCACCAACCTGGATTCCGTATTCAACGTCACCCACCAGGTGCTGACCGGCATGGCCGAGCGCGGCTGGGGGCGCGTGATCTGCATTTCGTCGGTGAATGGCGTCAAGGGGCAGTTCGGCCAGGCCAACTATTCCGCCGCCAAGGCCGGTATTCTCGGTTTCACCAAAGCCATCGCGCAGGAAGTCGCGCGCAAGGGTGTTACGGTCAATGCGATTGCTCCGGGCTACATTGGGACCGATATGGTGATGGCGATCAGGGAGGAGGTACGCGAAGGCATCGTGGCCACGATTCCCATGGGTCGCCTAGGCAAGCCGGAAGAAATTGGTGCCCTATGCGCTTACCTGGCCTCCGACATGGCCGGCTACATGACAGGCGCCACGCTCAACATAAACGGTGGCCTGCATATGTGCTAAAGGTGCAGGCAGATGTCTGGTTTTTGTAAGGAAGAAGATTTATAAATTTGCCGAGAAAGCCAATGCACTCCTAAGGAGGAGAACCGGATGTCCGAGAAGCCCCGCCTGATCAAGAAGTACCCGAACCGGCGTTTGTACGATACCAAGACCAGCGCTTACATCACCCTCGTCGACGTGAAAGACCTCGTGCTACAGCACGAGGACTTCAGCGTTATCGATGCCAAGACCGGAGAAGATCTGACCCGCAGCATCCTTCTGCAGATAATTCTCGAAGAGGAAGCCGGCGGCAGCCCGATGTTCAGTGCCGACATCCTTGCGCAAATGATTCGCTTCTACGGCAATGCGATGCAGGGCATGATGGGCAAATACCTTGAAAGCAACGTCAAGGTGTTCACCGATATGCAGTCCAAGCTCAAGGAGCAGGCCCGCTCTGTGATCGGCGAGAGCGGACCGGGAAACCAGGAATTGTGGACACAGTTCCTCAACTTCCAGGGACCCGCGATGCAGAACATGCTTGGCACCTACGTCGATCAGAGCCGCAAGATGTTTCAGCAGATGCAGGACAATATGCAGGAGCAGACGCGCAAGATGATGTCCGGCTTTCCGTACCCATTCCCGGGAGCGGACAAGGGGGGCGACAAGAAGTAGGAACCGGCGGGGTTCGGGTCGAGTAGACTTGCAGCTTCTTCAACCCCGCCATCGCGTCATGTCCGTTCCCGCAAAGCGGAGCATTCCCACTGTCGGCTTCGTGTCGCTGGGATGCCCGAAAGCCACTTCCGATTCAGAACAGATTCTTACCCGGCTCCGTGCCGAGGGTTACGCCATCTCCCCCAGTTACGAGGGTGCCGATCTGGTGGTCGTCAATACCTGCGGCTTCATCGATGCCGCCGTGGAAGAATCGCTCGATGCCATTGGCGAAGCGCTCGCCGAGAACGGCAAGGTGATCGTCACCGGTTGCCTGGGTGCGAAAGGTGACATTGTCCGTACCGCGCATCCGCAGGTACTCGCAGTCACCGGTCCGCATGCTGCGCAGGAGGTGATGGAGGCGGTGCATGCGCATCTGCCGCCGCAGCACGATCCATTCACCGATCTGGTACCGCCGCAGGGCATCCGTTTGACGCCGGAGCATTACGCGTATCTGAAGATTTCCGAAGGCTGCAATCACCGCTGCACCTTTTGCATCATTCCTTCATTGCGCGGCGATCTGGTTAGTCGCCCCATCGGCGAGGTGCTGAAGGAGGCTGAAGCGCTGGCGCTGGCGGGCGTCAAGGAGCTACTGGTGATTTCGCAGGATACGAGCGCGTATGGCGTGGACACCAAATACCGTACCGGCTTCTGGGGCGGCAAGCCGGTCAAGACCCGGCTTTACGAGTTGTGCAAGGCCCTTGGCGAGTTGGGCCTCTGGGTGCGCCTGCACTATGTCTATCCCTATCCCAGCGTGGACGATCTGATTCCGCTGATGGCCGAGGGCAAGATTCTTCCCTATCTCGACATACCGTTCCAGCATGCGTCCGAACGCATTCTCAAACTGATGAAGCGGCCGGCGAGCGCGGAAAAGGTGCTCGACCGTATTCAAGCCTGGCGGCGCGAAGTGCCCGATCTGACCATTCGCAGTACCTTCATTACCGGGTTTCCCGGCGAAACCGAGAGCGAGTTCAACCAGTTATTGGATTTTCTCGATGAGGCGCAGCTCGATCGGGTGGGCGCCTTCGCCTATTCCGCTGTCGCCGGAGCGGTCGCCAACCAGTTGCCGGACCCCGTGCCCGAGGCGCTGCGCGACGAGCGACGGCGGCGTCTGATGCAGCATCAGGAAGACATCAGTACGCAACGTCTGGAGCGCAAGATCGGCCGCCGCATCCAGGTGCTGGTCGATGATATCGACGAAGAAGGTGCGATCGCGCGTTCGGCCGGCGACGCTCCCGAAATCGACGGCCTGGTGATCGTCACCGACGGACATGATCTGGAAATCGGCGAATTTGCCGAAGTGAACGTTGCCGATTGCGACGTTCACGACCTCTACGCCACATTGGCCGCTGAATGACGATACTGGTCGATGCTTTGCGCCGTGCGTTGGGTGACACCCATGTCATCACCGCTGCGGAGGAAATGTCGACCTACTGTAGCGATTGGCGCGGTCGTTACCGTGGCGATGCGCTCTGTGTGGCCCGTCCGGTCAATACCGAAGAAGTGGCGGCAGTGGTCCGTCTGTGTGCCGACGCCGGCGTGCCCGTCGTGCCCCAGGGCGGCAACACCGGCCTATGCGGCGGAGCGACGCCGTGCGGTGGCGAGGTCGTGGTCAGTCTCGGGCGGCTGCGCAGGGTTCGCCATCTCGATATAGACAACAATACCCTGACCGTCGAGGCCGGCTGTACGCTGGCCGAGGTGCAGCAGACGGCGCTGGCCGCCAACCGCCTGTTTCCGCTGTCGCTGGCGGCGGAGGGCAGTGCCACCATCGGCGGCAATCTCTCGACCAATGCTGGCGGGGTGCAGGTCCTGCGTTACGGCAATGCCCGCGATCTGACGCTGGGCATCGAAGTGGTATTGCCCGATGGCCGCATCTGGAATGGCCTGCGCGGCCTGCGCAAGGACAATACCGGTTACGACCTGAAGCACCTTTTCATCGGCGCGGAAGGTACTCTCGGGCTGATTACCGCGGCGGTGGTCAAATTGTTTCCGTTGCCGCGCGAGACGGTTACAGCATGGGCTACGGTGTCCGATCCGGCGGCGGCGGTGGCGTTGCTTGGGCGTTTCCGCGCGGCACTTGGCGAGCGCGTGACCGCCTTCGAAATCATCGGGCGCAGCGCACTGGATCTTGTACTGCGGCATATTCCCGGCAGCCGCGATCCGTTGGCCGCCAATGCTCAATGGCAAGTCCTGATCGAACTCAGCGATACGCTTGACGGCGATCTGCGTTCGGACGCGGAAAATGTGCTCGCGGAGGCGATTGCGGCGGGGGCGGTTGACTCCAGCGTCGTTGCCGCCAGCGAAACGCAAGCCAAGGCACTGTGGGCCTTGCGCGAAAACATTTCCGAGGCGCAGCGTATCGAGGGCATTTCGATCAAGCACGATGTGGCGCTGCCGGTGTCCCGCATCGCCGAATTCATCGTCCGTGCCGAGGCGAAGCTGCGCGAGAGATTTGCCGATGTGCGCATCGTTTGTTTTGGTCACATCGGCGATGGCAATCTGCACTACAACCTGTCGAAGGTCGCGGGCACGGAAAACGCTGACTTCATCGCCAATGCCCCGCAAGTGAATCGATTGGTGCACGACTTGGTACATGGAATGGAAGGCTCGATTTCGGCGGAGCACGGTCTCGGGCAGTTGAAGCGTGAGGAAAACCGACGTTACAAGGATCCGGTGGAAATTGAGTTGATGAGAACGGTAAAAAGTGCGCTCGATCCGCGCGGGCTGATGAATCCAGGCAAGGTGCTCTGAAAATAACGTGGAAGTTATTTACAACCGGAAACGCCTTCCATATAATGCGCGCTCTCTTTGGGGGGTATAGCTCAGCTGGGAGAGCGCTTGCATGGCATGCAAGAGGTCCGCGGTTCGATCCCGCGTACCTCCACCAAAATAAAACAAAAAGCCCGTCGGTTCGCCGACGGGCTTTTTGTTTTTCGGTACTGACTCAACCACTCGTGCAGCGTGCAATGCCCGGCCGCGGCAGCGATGGACTTCGCTGCCGCGGCCGGGCAGCGGCGAGGCAGGCGTTATAATTTCGCCCCTGAGCCTCCCTGCATCGCCCGTCTTTCCCCACGTCTATGCCCCAATTCCTTTCTCTGCGCGGCTTGGCCGCTTTTTCGGCTTCCCGGCTTGCACGTCTGCAAGAGCAAATTCGAGGTGCGATGCCCGGGCTGGAATCCCTGGCTGCCGAGCACTGGTATTTCGTCGAGTTGGAGGTACCGCTGGCGCCTGGAGAGCTGGCGCGCCTAAAGGAACTGTTGGGGATTCCCGCTGAATTGCCGGCGGAACCCGCCGGTGAGTCGCTGCTGGTGACGCCGCGTCTGGGCACTATTTCGCCATGGGCTTCCAAGGCCACGGACATCGCCCGTAATTGTGGTTTCGTCGGCATCCGTCGCATCGAGCGGGGCGTCGCTTACCGTATTAAAGGCAAGGGGCTGGAACGCGGCATCCTGGCGGCCAAGCTGCACGACCGGATGACCGAGTCGGTGCTGACTTCGGTGACCGAGGCCGAAGGTTTGTTCAGCCATGTGGCGCCGCAGCCGCTGACTACCGTGGATTTGCTCGGCAAAGGCCGCGAGGCGCTGGTCGCCGCGAATGGCGAATTGGGTCTGGCGCTCTCCGCGGATGAAATCGATTATCTGGTGGAGAATTTCATCCGCCTCGGCCGCAATCCGTCAGACGTCGAATTGATGATGTTCGCCCAAGCCAATTCCGAGCACTGCCGGCACAAGATATTCAACGCCAGCTGGACGGTGGACGGGGAGGCGCAGCCGCTGTCGCTGTTCGGCATGATCCGGGAAACCCACAAGGCGCATCCGCAAGGCACCGTGGTTGCCTATTCGGATAATGCGGCGGTGATCGAAGGCGCACGGATCAAACGTTTCTTTCCCCAGACCGATGGATGCTACGCCTTCGTCGAGGAAACCACCCATATCCTGGCCAAGGTGGAAACCCACAACCACCCGACGGCGATTTCGCCATTCCCCGGCGCAGCCACCGGTTCCGGCGGTGAGATTCGCGACGAAGGTGCGACCGGCCGCGGCTCCAAGCCCAAAGCCGGCCTCTGCGGTTTCTCGGTGTCCGACCTGAACATTCCCGGCTACGTTCAGCCGTGGGAGTCGCATTACGGCAAGCCGGAGCGCATTGCCTCTGCGCTGGACATCATGATCGAAGGCCCGATCGGCGCCGCGGCGTTCAACAACGAATTCGGCCGCCCCAATCTGGCCGGCTACTTCCGTACCTTCGAGCAGACCTTTGGCGGCGAGGTGCGCGGCTATCACAAGCCGATCATGATCGCCGGCGGCGTCGGCAACATTGCCGCCGGGCACTGTTTCAAGGACAAATTCCCCGCCGGCACGCTGCTGATCCAGCTGGGCGGCCCGGGCATGCTGATCGGCCTCGGCGGCGGCGCCGCGTCGTCGATGGCGACCGGCACCAATACCGCCGATCTCGACTTCGCTTCGGTGCAGCGCGGCAACCCGGAGATCCAGCGCCGCGCGCAGGAGGTCATCGACCGCTGCTGGCAGTTGGGTGAGCGCAATCCCATTCTCGCCATCCACGATGTGGGTGCCGGCGGCATTTCCAACGCGATGCCCGAGCTTGCCCACGACGCAGGCCGCGGTGCGCGTTTCGATATGCGTGCGATCCCGTCCGAAGAGCCGGGCATGGCGCCGCGGGAAATCTGGTGCAACGAAGCCCAGGAGCGCTACGTCCTGGCCGTCGCGCCGGAGCGGCTGGACGAGTTCCGCGCCCTGTGCGAGCGTGAACGGGCGCCTTTCGCGGTGCTCGGCGTCGCCACCGACGACGGCCAGCTCACCGTCGAGGACGACCATTTCGGCAATCGGCCGGTGGACATGCCGATGGACGTGCTGCTCGGCAAACCGCCGAAAACCCATCGCGAGGCGCGGCGCCGCGGCGCCGCCGGCGACGATTTCGACATCGGTTCGGTCGAGTTGAAGGACGCCTGCTGGCGGGTGCTGCGCCTGCCCTCGGTGGCCTCGAAGAATTTCCTTATCAGCATCGGCGACCGCAGTGTCGGCGGCTTGACCGCCCGCGACCAACTGGTCGGACCGTGGCAGGTGCCGGTGGCCGATGTGGCCGTGACCGCGATGGGCTTCGATACCTATCTCGGCGAATGCTTCGCGATGGGCGAGCGCACGCCGCTGGCGCTGCTCGACGGCCCGGCCTCGGGCCGCATGGCGGTGGGCGAGGCGATCACCAACCTCGCCGCGGCGGCGGTGGCCGACATCTCCAGCATCAAACTGTCGGCCAACTGGATGGCCGCCGCCGGCCATGGCCACGAAGACGCGATCCTGTTCGATACGGTGAAGAGTGTCGGCCTCGAATTCTGCCCGGCGCTGGATATTTCGATTCCCGTCGGCAAGGATTCGCTGTCGATGCGCACGCGCTGGGAAGAGGGCGGCGAGAGCAAGCAGGTGACCGCGCCGATGTCGCTGATCGTCACCGCCTTCGCGCCCTGCGTCGACATCCGCCGCACGCTGACGCCGCAGTTGCGCAGCGACAAGGATGTGGGTGAGACCGAACTGCTGCTGATCGACCTCGGCCACGGCCGCAATCGTCTCGGCGGCTCCGCGCTGGCGCAGGTGTACGGTAAGAGCGGCAGCGCGGTTCCCGATGTCGCGGCCGCTTCGCTCAAGGCTTTCTTCGGTGCGATCCAGCGTCTCAATCGCGAAGGCAAACTGCTCGCCTACCACGACCGCTCCGACGGCGGCCTGTTCGCCACTGTTTGCGAAATGTCCTTCGCCTCGCACATCGGCGTTTCGCTGAATCTCGACGCGCTCTGCTACGACGAATTGATGAACGACGTGGACGGCATCGAGAAGGCGCCGCAAGTCATCGACGGCCGCCTGCGCGACCGGATGCTTGCCGCGCTGTTCAACGAAGAACTGGGCGCCGTGGTGCAGATTCGCCGCGACGACCGCGGCCCGGTGATGCAGGCGCTGCGCGATGCCGGGCTGGGCAAGTGCAGCCACCTGATCGGCACCACCAACGAATTCGACGAAGTGCGCGTCTGGCGCAACGCCAAGCGTGCCTTCGCCGCCAAGCGCAGCGATCTGCAACAGGCGTGGAGCGAAGTCGGCTACCAGATCGCCGCCTTGCGCGACGATCCCGCGTGTGCACGGGAAGAGTTCGATGCGTTGGCGGCGGCCGACGATCCGGGCTTGTCGGAGCATCTCACTTTCGCGCCGGCGGCGCTTTTCGTCGCCACCGGCCGGCGGCCCAGAATCGCCATCCTGCGCGAGCAGGGCGTGAACGGCCAGGTCGAAATGGCCGCCGCCTTCGACCGTGCCGGCTTCGAAAGCGTCGATGTGCATATGTCCGACCTTCAGTCCGGGCGGGCGCATCTGGCCGACTTCAAGGGCCTTGCTGCCTGCGGCGGCTTTTCCTACGGCGATGTGCTCGGCGCCGGCCAGGGCTGGGCCAAGTCGATCCTCTTCAATCAACGCCTGCGCGACGAGTTCGCCACCTTCTTCAACCGTGCCGACAGCTTTGCCCTCGGCGTCTGCAATGGCTGCCAGATGATGAGCAACTTGGCGTCCATCATCCCCGGCGCGGACGCTTGGCCGACCTTCCACCGTAACCGCAGCGAACAGTTCGAGGCGCGCTTCGTAATGGTGGAGATTCCGCCATCACCGTCGATCTTCTTTGCCGGCATGGCCGGCTCGCGCCTGCCGGTGGTGGTCTCCCATGGCGAAGGCCGCGCAGTGTTCGCGGGCGACCCGGCCAAGACCCTGGTTTCGATGCGCTACGTCGACAACCGGGGCGCAGTCGCCACGCGCTATCCGTTCAATCCCAACGGTTCGCCCGACGGCATTACCGCCGTAACCACCGCCGATGGCCGCTTCACGGTGATGATGCCGCACCCCGAGCGCATTTTCCGCCGCGTACAGATGTCCTGGCATCCGCAAGGGCAGGGCGAAGACAGCCCGTGGATGACGCTGTTCCGCAATGCGCGGACGTGGGTGGGGTGAGCCGGGCCGGACGATGACGCCGGATCGCGCCGCCGTTCTCGAGCTCTATCCGTCGCTGGCGACGCTGCCGCCGTCGGTGCTTGAACGTGCGCTACAGCCGTCGGCGCTGATGCAGTTGCCGGCCGGTACCCGGCTGTTTGCCGAGAACCAGGGCTGCAAAGGCTTTCCGCTGCTTCTGGCAGGCAGCATCAAGGTGATCAAGAGTACCGCCTCGGGGCGCGAAATGCTGCTCTACCGCGTCGAACCGGGCGGTTCCTGCATCATCACGTCGAGCTGCCTGCTCGGCCATACGGCGTATTCGGCCAGCGGCGTCGCCGAAACGCCGCTTACCTTGCTGGTGCTGCCGGTACCGTTGTTCGAGCAGCTGATTGCCGAAAGCAGGCCGTTTCGCGAGTTCGTGTTCCACCTGTTTTCCGCTCGCATCGCCGAGCTGATGCAACTGGTCGAGGAAGTCGCCTTCGCCCGCCTCGACCGGCGGCTGGCCAAGCTGTTGCTCTCCAGGGAGAGCAACATGCTCGGCATCACCCACCAGCAGTTGGCCGAGGAACTGGGCAGCGTGCGCGAGATCGTCAGTCGGCTGCTCAAGGGCTTCGCCGCCCAGGGGTTGGTTTCCCTTGGGCGCGAGCAGATCGTCCTGCTCGATCGGCCGGGCCTGAAGGCGATCGCCGCTATGTGACCGCGGTTACAGACGCGTCGGCGACGGCTCGTTACAGTGGCCTCCGTTCCATTCACTTAAACGGAGGTCATCATGAAAGCAAATGTTGGCGGTATCGACAAAACCCTGCGCATCGTCGCCGGCCTCGGCCTGGTTGGCGCCTCCCTGGCCGGTCTTCTGCCGGTCTGGGGCTACATCGGCCTGGTGCCGCTGGCCACCGGCCTGATGGGTTGGTGCCCGGCCTATCCGCTGCTCGGCATCAGCACCTGCGGCTGCAAGAGCGAAACCTGATTCCGTGCGCAGGCCGGCCGTTGCCGGCGGTCTGCGTGCGGGCACCGAATCCGAAACGAAAGGCGTATATGGGCAAGAAGGTTTTTCTAGGGGCCCTCGCGGCCGTTTTCCTCAACACGGCCTACGCCGCTCCGCTAAAGCCCGAAGACCAGATCCGCTTCCGCAAGGCCGGCTACAGCTTCATGGCCTGGAACATGGGTCGCATCAAAAGTAATCTCGAAAGCGGCTATAACAAGGACGAGGTGGTCAAATCGGCCGCTGCCGTGGCGGCGGTTTCCAATTCCGGTTTGATCGCCCTGTTCGGCCCGGGTACAGAGCACGACATTGGCGAGACGAAGACTCGTGTCAAGGCCGAGTTCTTCCAGCAGCAGGACAAGGTCAAGGAACTGGCGACGGCGTTCAACAAGGAAGCGAATGAACTCGCTCGAGTGGTGACGGTCGGAGATGTGGGGGCGGTGAAAGCGCAATTCGGCAAAACCGGCGAAGCCTGCAAGAGCTGCCACGACAAGTTCCGCACGGACTGAGCGCGGCAAGGTCGGTAGGCCCGGCTACTACGGAACGTTTGGAGGCGCTGAAAATGAAATCGATACGTCGTTTCCTGAATGGCTGCTGCATCTTGTTTGCGCTCTCGGCGCAGGCCGAGGTGGTCGATATCGACAACAACGAACTGGCCCGGCTCAGCGCCTCCGGCGTGCCCGTGATCGATATCCGTACCGTCGGCGAATGGGAAGAAACCGGCATCGTGCCGGGCAGCCATTTGCTGACCTTCTTCGACGAACGCGGCAACGCCGCCCCCGCCGCCTGGCTCGACAAGCTACAGCGCGTTACCAAGCCCGGCGAACCGGTGGCGGTGATCTGCCGCAGCGGCAACCGGACCAAGGCGGTGAGCCAGTTTCTTTCCGGCAAAGCCGGCTACGCCAAGGTTTACAACGTCAAGGGCGGCATCCGCAGTTGGCTCGGCGAGGGACGCAAAGTGGTTCCTGCCGCACCGGTGATCGCCGGCTGCAAGAGGACCAACGCCTGCTGAGCGAAGCCGAGCGGCGCAATTCGAACGGACGCATAGATAAAGGTACGGCACAAAGAGGCGACGAGATTCGCAGATGGCTATGATGATAGGATAGTTCGTGCATGGCCGTCCTCATCGTCTGAGTTCAGGGGGCGCTCCGCCGATAGGCGGAGCGCCCCCTGCAACGACGGGTTCGGCCACATTGGCAACTAAGCTTGCCGTTCTTTACGCCCAAGACCCTCTGCGATGAACGTTAGGACAAGGGTATTTAGTGATACACCCTCGGCCTTTGCGCGTGTAGCCAACCGCGCGTGAACCGTCTTCGGGACGCGAGCAACAAACTTCCCGGATGCCACACCGCCGCTATTCGGTGCGGGAATGGGCAACTCTTTGGCCTTAAGTGCAGCGATCGTAGCTTTCAATGCGTCCTCCCCGTTCGCTAGGGCTTCTTCGACAGTTTCCCCATCGGACAGGCACTCCGAAAAATCCGGATAGGAGATTAGGAATCCGCCGCCCTCCTCAGCCGAAAGCGGACGGATCTCAAAGGGGTAGTCAATCTTCTTTCCCATGGTTCATGCTCCTTCAACCAACTCCAGAAACTTTCTAACGTAGATCGGCTTGATTGGACGGCGTGCTGGACCGGGAAGCGTCTTGCCATCGTTGCGCACGAACACGCAGTGACTCGTTCCAACGTGCCGCCAGTCAATTCCATTTTGGCGCGCCACCGTTTGAAGCTGCGCAAGCTTCCAATCGAGTGGATTGCTACGCATGGCTTGAAGCAGTTTGGCGGCTGTATTCATAAGAAAAATGATACTGCGGGCAATATCATGGTACAAGCATTGTACATGCAGAGAACCGAGCAATGACTTCGGGGCAAGTGCGGACTTCCCTATGGGGCCGAACCCCTCCATCGGCAGTTGTACCTTCGACAGCGGCGGTGAGCGCCGGCTGGCCGAGCGTCTGGAAGCCAAGCTCGAAGACGATTACCTCTGCTGGTACAACGTCGCCCTTGGGCCTTCGTCGCTGCACCCCGAGCTGGCGCCGCAGGAAGCGAAGCTGCTCTACGCGGCGATGACGCGGGCGACGCGGGAGTTGGATTGTGCGGAGTCGGAACCTGAACAGGCACCGTCCTGCCCGTTCTGAAAACGAGATTCCCGGGGTCACGCCACCCGTTCAGCCATTGTCCGTCGACAGAAATCTTTGCATGTTGCGCAGGATGTATATATAAAATCACGTATTGCTATATACGTTAAACGCGACCTGTATCGAAATGACTGACATTGCGTCCCTGACCACCCTGCGGCCGGATCGCTTCGACCGGCCGGACATTCTCAAGCAACTCAATGCGGCCAGCCGCAAGCTGGCCGAACTCAAGGGCGTGGCCGCCTCCATGCCGAATCAGGGCATTCTCATTAGCACCCTCGGCTTGCAGGAGGCGAAGGACAGTTCCGAGATCGAGAACATCGTCACTACCCACGACGAACTGTTTCGTGATGCCGTCTTCCCGGAGTCCGGCGGCAGCGTCGCCGCGAAGGAGGTTGCCTACTACCGCCAGGCGCTACGGGTCGGCTTCGACGCCGTGCGCCGCAACGGGTTGTTGACCAACAACGACATCCTTGAAATCCAGGCCGAGTTGGAGCGCAATCGCGCCGGCTTTCGCAAGCTGCCGGGCACTGCGCTCAAAGGCGATGGCGGCCGTACCGTCTATACCCCGCCGCAGAACCCCGACGATATCCTGGCCTTGATGACCGACCTCGAACGTTTCATCAACGACGATGCCCTGTTCGATGCCGATCCGCTGGTGAAGATGGCGCTGATCCACCACCAGTTCGAGAGCATTCATCCCTTTTACGACGGCAACGGTCGCACCGGCCGCATCATCAACGTGCTCTACCTCATCAAGCAGGGCCTGCTCGACACCCCCGTGCTCTATCTCTCCCGCCATATCGCGCGTACCAAGGCCGACTATTACCGCCTCTTGCAGGAAGCCCGCGACCGCGACTGTTGGGAGGATTGGGTGCTCTACATGCTCACCGCCGTCGAAAAAACGGCGGCCGACGGCATTGCCACCATCCAGGCCATCAAGGCATTGCTGATGGACTACAAGCACCGCATCCGCGCCGGCTACCGCTTCTACAGCCAGGATCTGATCAACAACCTGTTTTCATATCCCTACACCAAGATCGAGTTCGTCGAACACGATCTCAAGGTGTCGCGGCTGACAGCGACCAAATATCTCGAAGCGCTGGTGGCGGGCGGCTTTCTGCAGAAGCGCAAGGTGGGGCGGAGCAACTACTACATAAATGTGCCACTCTTTGAAATTCTGACTCGCGAGCCGTAGCCGCCGTCTCGTCAGCGCCGACTTTTGCAATCACTGGCTCGTCTGGCGAGCTTCCCCACGGTTAAACTCACCATGCCATCTGCAAATATTTCCATCGTCGACGCTTGGAGACCGCAAACATGAACGGCAAGCAACTGCCCACGCTGGGCGACAAACCCTGTTGGGCTACAGCCAATGGCGGCGCTTCGAACAGGCCATCGAGCGGGCAATAACTTCTTGTGAACAATCGGGAAATACTCCCGGCTACCATTTTGCCGGCGCCGGCAAAATGGTTGACCTTGGATCGGGAAGCCAGCGAACCGTCGAGGATTACCAGCTTTCCCGCTTCGCCTGCTATCTCATCGCCCAGAACGGCGATCCGCGAAACCGGAAATCGCCCAGGCCCAGAAGTATTTCGCCGTCCAGGCACGCCGGCAGGAACTAAACGACCAGGCCGCCGCCGACATGGAACGGCTGGAACTGCGCAAGCAGACCGCCGAGGAATTCAAGGCCCTCTCCGGCGCCGCGCAGGATGCCGGCATACAAAGCAAGATGTTTGGTGTTTTCCACGATGCCGGCTACAAGGGCCTTTATGGCGGCCTGGGGCGCGACGCCATCAAGCAGCGCAAGGCCATACCGGGAAAAGACAACCTTCTTGATCGTATGAATGCGACGGAGCTTGCCGCCAACCAGTTCCGTATGACCCAGACCCGCGACAAGCTCGCCCGCGATGGCGTGCGCAATCAGGCACAGGCCATCCAGACCCACGAACAGGTTGGCAAGGAAGTGCGCGACGCCATCAGACGCATCGGCGGCACTCCGCCCGAGAACATTCCTGCTGCCGAGCACATCAAAGAAGTCGAAAAGCGCCTCAAAGATGCTACACCCAGGTTGGAGTTGGACGAGCGGGAGGCGGGTGGGCTGTTGGGAGACGTGGGCGCAAAGCCGGATAGATAGCCCATGGTGTTACTTGGCGCCGTCCCGCCAGCGCCGATTTTTCAGCTTTCGTCCGCCGGCAAATCCCAATCGCCGCGCTTGACGTCGTCGGTCTGGTGGAACTGGCGTACGTTGCGGATGAAGTCACGGAAATCCGGGTTCTCCTCCGCCAGCCGGTTGCAGGCGTCCCAATCGACCTCGGTTCGTTCGCGAGCGGGAATGCGAATCTCGCTGCCCTCCGTCGGGTCTTCCACGTCCAACACGATGAGGCCGATACCGTGGGCCGCCGCCAGCAGGCGCAGTTCCTTCATCGTGTCCGCACCTTCCACTTCCGCCGCCACCAGATAGCCCTGGTTTGCCCAAGAGGAATTCGACACCGTTTGAAACCACGCCTCGCGCACGTTCGAGCGGTTGAGCTTTAGCTTTACCTCGAAGGACCACAGGCGACAGCGCGGGTCGCCATAGTGGCGCACACAGTCGCGGATGTCCTTGTGCCATTCGGCCCCCAGATCTTCCATCGCCACGATGTCGGGAAAGAGCCAGATGTTGCCCTTGGGGCCATTGCGATTTGAGGAACGCTTCTCGTCGATGCGCTTCGGGTAAAGGCCGAATTCGGCATGCAGGTAGCGGCAGAGCAGGGGGTAGAGGTCGTGCTCGGTCAGGCTGGCCTTGGCCGGTTCTTTGTTGCCATCCTTTGCTGGCTCGATGTGGATCGGCCGCAGAACTTCGTCGTAGCTGGCCTCGGTCGCAAAGTAGTAAAGGCGCGGTCGTCCTTCCGTGGTGCGGATGCGCGGCTCCTTCTTCTGAATCTCCGGTCGGTTGGCGCCGATCTCGGCGACGAGTTGCTGGATCAACATGGCGTCATCGCGCAAGTCCTGCTGGCTGTTGCGACGCTTCTCCTCGCAAGCCTCACGATGGTTCTCGAACATCCACAGCGCAATCTGGCGCGCCTTGAAACGCTCCTCCTGGCGAGCCTTGAGGAAGTCGATGACGGTCTGTCGCAGGTTGAGTTTCATGGATGTTTTCCGATGCAAATTGGAATAGCGAGCCGGCTTATTGCAGAAACACCGGATATCTGCAATAGGCCAACGTCGTAACCGCCGGGAACATACCACGGCGCCGTAGCGCCAGCACCGACTTTTGCGGCACGCTCAACAGTTAAGCAAATGGTCGGCCAGGGCATCCAGTTCCGCCTTCTTTACCTGCCAATCCTCCATCAGGCCCGTGAGCAGTTCGTAGAAGCGGGCACTGTGATTGTGTTCCCTGAGATGACACAGCTCGTGGAGGATCACGTAGTCAATGCAGGGTGTGGGCGCCTTGACCAGCAACGGATTGAGCAGCAGGCTGCCCTTGGGCGAGCAACTGCCCCATTGCGTGCGCATGGTCAGCAGGCGGAACGTCGGGGCCTGCGCGACCCAGTGCGCCCTGGCGGCGCACTCGGCGATCCGCCGGAAAAACACGTCTTCGGCACGCCGTCGATACCAGGCATCGAGCAGCGTGCGAACCTTGGCCGCATCGCGGGTTGGCACGCGTACCTCTAGCTTGCCGCGCAGCAGCTTCACGCCTGGCTTGTCCTTGGGGGCGACGATCACTTTCAGCACATGGCGCCGGCCCAGATAGAAATGGCTTTCGCCGCTCACGTACTCGCGCGGCAACACATGGTCGGCGCGTTCGCGGCAGGCGCGCAGGCGTAGCCAGATCCAGCGCACGCGACGGCGCACGGCCGCCACGACTTCGTCGACCGGCGTGCCTTCCGGCGCGTCCACCGTCACCGTGCCGTCGGGCGTGACATGAATGGAAATCCGCCGCGCCGGGCGCGACAGGAAGCGGATCGAGAAGCCGATGCGCTCCTCGCCATAGCTGATGTGGCGACGCACGCCTAGAGCTTCCCGCGAGCGAGGCCGACGCGGACGATATGGATCACCAGTTCGATCACTTCCTTCGCCTTCTCCAGCCCCATGCGTTCGAACAGACGCGGCAGCAAGGCCTTGCGGATCGCCGCCTCGATGTTCTGCGGGTTGAGGGAGTTTTCCGCCACGGCGTCGCGCACGGCGGCGTCGATGGCCAGGGCCTCGCCTTCCCAGGTAACGGATGTCTCGAAAGCATCCGCTAGCGCGAGACGGAAGGCGCCGAAATAGGCCCGCGCGTGGTGGTTCTCACCGAAGGCATCGGGAATCCCTTCCACCTCGTGCCGTTCCACCTTGTCCTCGAATTTGCGGAACAGCGCGAATTGCTTGAGCGGATGGTCGAACATCGCCTCGGCCTCGGCGATGGCCTGCTTCAGCATGTCGGCGAACACTTTCTGCGCATGGGGATCGTCGGCCAGATCCTGTTCGATGGTCTTCTTCAGCCGGGTCTGGATCTTGTCCGTCTCGTTGCGGGTCTTTTCCTCGCTCCAGGTCGCCGGATCGTCATCCTGCCCCAGCTTGTGCACCAGGTACACGCCCTCCGGCTCGCGCACCTCCTGGCCGATCACCTGCTTGTCCACCATGCGCCGGATCTGCTCTTCGTAGATGCTGTAGTCCACCGTCTCCAGCGCATCCTGGCGCGCGATCTGGCGCAGGCTGGAGAAGAAGCGCAGGTCTTCCTTGTAGGTGCGCACGTCCTGCTCGGAAAAGCTGTTGTCCTCGAAGAAGCTGCGCGACGACAGGGCCGTTTGCAGGCAGAGGCCGAAGCGGGTCAGCGCCTCGTAGAAATCCTCGCGCAGCTTCTGTCGCGTGTCGTAGGTTTCGCCCATTTCAGCATTGGGGTCCGGCGCGTACTTCGGCATCAGCACCTGGCGGTACTGCTCCAGGTCCTGCCGGTTCTTCACCTCCTTGAAGAAGGCCCACAGGGCTTCGTGCAGGGCCGGCAGGCGTTTGTACTCGGTGCTGAACTGGCGGTAGAGGCCGGCCAGATCGTCCATGTCGAAGCCGCCCTGGGTCTGGCTTGCCAGGTCCTGATAGGCACGGATGGCGGTGTCCAATTCCTTGAGGATGCCCCGGTAATCCACCAGCACGCCGTAGCGCTTGGCGTCGTGCAGGCGGTTCACCCGCGCCACGGCCTGAATCAGGTTGTGGCCCTGGAGCGGCTTGTCGATGTAGAGCACCGTGTTGCGCGGCTCGTCGAAGCCGGTCAGCAGACGGTCCACCACGATCAGCAAGTCCGGCTCGCCGTCCTCGGCGAAGCCGGCCAGCACGGCCTTCTCGTAGCCCTCCTGGTCGTGGTCGACGTACTTCTTCCACCACTTCTGCACCTCGGGCAGCTTGTCCTCGTCCACCTCGCTGTTGCCCTCCCGCGTATCCGGCGGCGAGATGACGATGGCGCTGCTCACCAACCCCGTATCGTCCAGCGCCTGCTGGTAGCGGATTGCATCCAGCTTGCTGTCGGTGGCGATCTGGCCTTTCAGCCCCAGGCCCAGCTTCTTGATGTTCTCGTTGAAGTGGACGGCGATGTCCCAGGCGATCAGCTCGATGCGATTGGTCGCGCCGTAGATGGCGCCCTTGCGGGCGTATTTCTTCTTCAGGTCGGCCTTCTGTTTGTCGGCCAGGCCGGCGGTGATCTTGTCGAACCAGCGGTTCACCGCCGCCTCGTCGATGCTCAGCTCGGGCACCCGCTCTTCATAGAGCAGGGGCGCCACGGTCTCGTCCTCCACCGCCCGCTGCATGGTGTAGGCATGGACGATGGGGCCGAACTTGTTGGCTGACTTGTCTGCCTTGAGCAGCGGCGTGCCGGTGAAGGCGATGTAAGCGGCACGCGGCAGCGCCAGCTTCATGCGCTCGTGGGTCTCGCCGCCGTGGCTGCGGTGGCCCTCGTCCACCAGCACAATCAGATTGGCCGAATCGTTGCGGCATTCGGCCAGCTTCGAGGCGGTATTGAACTTGTGCACCAGGGTGAAGGTGATGCGCTCCGTACCCTGGCCGATGCGCCGGGCCAGATCGCGGCCCGAGGTGGCCTTGCTCTTCTCGCCTTCCTTCTTGGTCGCCAGTGCCGAGCCGAAGGCGCCGCTGGAAATGAAGTTCTTCGCCAACTGGTCTTCGAGGTCGAGGCGGTCGGTGACCACCACCACCCGGCATTCGGCCAGAGCCGGGTCCAGCAGCAGGGCCTTGCTGAGAAAGACCATGGTGAAGCTCTTGCCCGAGCCCGTGGTGTGCCAGACCACGCCACCCTCGCGCCCACCGTCGGGCCGCAGACGGTGGATGCGTGCCAGCAGGGCACGGATGCCGAAGAACTGCTGGTAGCGGGCGACGATCTTGCCCACCTTGCGGTCAAACAGCACGAAGCCGCGCAGGAACTCCAGCAGCCGCGCCGGCGTGAGCAGGCTGATCAGCAGCCGGTCCTGGTCCGTGGGCAGCATGGGTTGCGACCACAGCGCTTCGAAATAGGTCCGTACCTTCCCCGGCTTGCCGGCGAAGAGCGCGACACGGGTCGCGAAGGGCAGGGGCTTGTTCTTGACGCGGCTGAAATGGGCCTCGTCGAATTCCTCTTCGCGCCAGCGCGCCCAGAACTTGGCCGCTGTGTGGGTGGTGCCGTAGCGGCCGTCCACATGGCTGATGGCCAGCAGCAACTGGGCATAGGTGAACAGGGGCGGAATCTCGTCCGGCCGCTGGTTGCGCAAATGCTGGCTGACGCCTTCCTCCACCATGGCCTTGCCGTCCGTGCTCGACTCGGGCCGCTTCGCCTCCATCACCACCAGCGGCAGACCATTCACATAGCCCACCACATCGGGAATCCGATGATGGGTGCCCTGGCTGGAGAGCACCTCCAGCTCCTCGGTCACCTCCCAATGGTTGGCGCCCGGATCGGCCCAGTCGATGACGTGGATGGTCGGCTGGTGTTTCTTGCCGTCCGGCATGAATTCGGTGACGGTGATGCCCAGTGCCAGCTTGCCGTAAAGCCGCTCGTTGGCCCCCAACAGCCCCTCGGCCAGACTCAGCGCCGACAGCTCGCGCACGATCTGGTCGATGCCCGAAGGCGAGAGCGGATACCACTCACCCTTGTACTCGAAGCGGCGTGTCTGCAACACCTCGATCAGGCGCGGCCGGAGGACCACCTCCCGCGTCGAACCGCGCAGGGCCAGGCAGTCGGCGGCGGAAAGATAGTCCCAGCCCAGGTTGCAGAGCAGGTGCAGCGCCGGAATGTGGGCGCTGTAGTGCTCGCGGGTTTGCGGGACGGGGCTCATGGCGTGGCCTCACTGGCGGGAAGGCGGACGCGGCGCTTGCCGGTGAGGAGTTGTTGCATGAGGGCGCGCTTTTCTGTTTGCAGCCGTTCTAGCTGATTTTCGAACAAACGCTCCTCTGCCTCCGCGACATTAATGGCTTCTGCGATCTTCCGTTGCACGGGAACCGGCGGTATATGAAGCCTGAGTTTGAAGAAGTCGGTGACGCTGACGTTCAACAATCCGTGATTTCGTGCGCCTTCCTGAGCAATACCCGATATTTCCTCGTTGAGCAGACCGGCTTCGAAGTAGTGCCGAAAGAAATCGAAATCGGCCTCGACACCTGCTTTGATGCGGAAACAGACATAGAGACTCGAAACGACGCCGGCATCGTGAGCGACGAGTGGCTTGATTGCCCCCTGCGGATAACCCGCTGAATAGCTCTTGTTGTAGGCGAAGTTGTAGCGTTCCAAAAGCGTATAGCCGGAAAGGTTCTCGCTCGCGACGCTCTTGTTGAAGTACTCGCTCTGACTGACCAGGCCGAGTTGCCCGGAAATGGTCAGGACATTTGAGTTGCCGGGAAAATTCTTTCGAGTAACCCGCTCGAATACATCGTCGAAATCTAAGTGCTGCCACGAGCCCTGTAGGCGTGTAAATCGTTTCTTGCCAGTCAGAAGCGCTCGCATTAGCTCCTGTTTCTGCTTGCAGCTGTTGGCGAGCAGCTTTTCGGTGGCGGTGATGGCTTCGTCCCATGTCTGCATGACTTCGGCAATTCGTGTTTGAGTCCCTTGGTCAGGAACAATTACGCTCTGCCGGTCAATGTCAGACTTCTTGACGTGGACTAAGGTCGCCTTAAATCCGTGCGCGTTTGCCTCGATTCGATCCGTTACATGCCGCAGAGCCCAATAGAGCCATGCGCTGTCAATGCCTGCGTTGGCATGGACCTTGAAAATGTGCTGGTTCAGCACGCCGCGCTTTCCTCGCCAGATTGTTGGGCCAAAGGACACGCCTTTGGTACCAGCCCAGGCGAAGAGTAGTTGTCCTGGATCAACTATCCATCGAGGTTCTGTGGGGCCAGCGTAGAAATCAAATTTCTGACCGCCGTTGAGGTTCTGAATCCGAATGATTGGGAGTCCTTCTGCGCCCCAGTCATTCGGACCGAATCCATGCCCATTCTGCATTTCGCAGATATCGGCGACGGTTTGTCGTTTCCATCCTTCAGGAAGCATTAGCAAATCCCTCGTGCCAGTTGTCGCCTAGCCCAGTTGTAAAGTTTTCCTTTACAACTGACTTGAGTATCTGAAGTATTAAGTAATGCCTAATAGTTGCTGCCGTCCGCCTGCTCATGCCTTCTTCCCCTTGGCTGGCTTGGCCTTTGCATTGGCGATGGTCTTCTTGACCCGGGTTGAGACTGTCATTCGATTTTTCCTGCCTCTATTCCAGTTGCCGTTCCTGCGGGCTATCCGTTGACTGGACGGTTGAAGTTGCTTACCATGCGCCTGCGACTAGAACACTCGTCCCAAGGCGAGTTCCTCCCTGCCGGGGCTGGTCGTTCCAAACACTCAAGGCCAGCGCTGAATGCTCACATTCCCGCTGGCCTTTATCTTTTCCCAGGCTTCGGCCACGGTTTTCTCATGCCAGCGGTCGGCGACCACGGCGCGATTCTCGAAGCGCCCGGCCATATAGACCAGCAGGTCGGCTACCTGCAGGAAGCGGCTGTGATGCGATTGGGTGAAATACACCGTATCCAGCAGCCTCCCGAGCGGGCGTCCGAAATACATGGGGGTCTTGCCTTGCGACTTGTACTCGGAGAAATCGACCACGGCGCCGGTAACCTGGTCGGCTTCATAGTCGCCGAAGACCAGGCCGAGGTCGTCGGCCGTATCGAGGTATTCGCAGAAGCGTTCGAGGATCAGCATCATCCCGAGCCGATAGGGTGGTATCGGATAGACGTACTTGCCAAGATGCCGATCCACGTCGATGCAGACCAGCCGCACCGGGATCTTGTTGTTGATGACGAAAGTCGCCACGTCCTGGAATACCTGCACCCGCTCTTCGAGCTTGCGTCCCTTGGCGTTGCCCTTGCCATGGAAGAGGTCCTTGCCATGAAGTTCATTGGTGACGGTCAGCGCACGTGAGCCGAAGAAGTTGAAGGCGATCTGCGAGAGGGTTTTCTCGAACTCGATGGCTTTGTCATCGGGGATCAGCAAGCCGCCGATGAAAAAGTTCGGGTTGTCGGGCGCGTGCTTGTTTTCGTCGAAGTAGCAGAGGTGCATGGAGCGTCTTTCGTTCCGGGATTGGCGGCGACCAGGATCAGTGGTAGCCGAGTTCTTTCAGATAGCCGGCCATGCGTTCTTCCAGCACGGCCAGTTCGGCCTTGAGCTTTTCGCGTTCGGCGCGCACGGCCATGAGGTCGATTTCTTCTTCTTCCTCGAAGGTGTCCACGTAGCGGGGGATGTTGAGGTTGTAGTCGTTCTCGGCGATTTCGGCCCGGCTGGCGAGGTGGGCGTATTTCTCCACGTCGACGCGGGCGGCGCAGGTGGCGAGGATTTTCTCGATGTCCTGTTCGCGCAGCAGGTTCTGGTTCTTGCCGTCCTGGTATTCGCGGCTAGCGTCGATGAACAGCACCTTGTCGTCGGTCTTCTTCTTGCGGAAGACGAGGACGGCGGCGGGAATGCCAGTGCCATAGAACAGTTTTTCCGGCAGGCCGATGACCACATCCAGCAGGTTTTCGTCGATCAGCTTCTGACGGATCTTGCCTTCGGCGGCGCCACGGAACAGCACGCCGTGCGGCACGACGACGGCCATGCGGCCGCTGCCGGGCTTCATGACTTCGATCATGTGCAGGATGAAGGCGTAGTCGCCCTTGGTGCGCGGCGGCACGCCCCGGCGAAAGCGCTTGTGCTTGTCGGCCTCGGCGCCTTCCTGGCCCCATTTTTCGAGGGAGAAGGGCGGGTTGGCGACGACGATGTCGAAGTGCTTGAGCAGACCGGTGTCGTCCAGCAGCTTGGGGTTGCGAAGGGTGTCGCCCCATTCGATGCGGTGGTTGTCTTCGCCGTGGAGGAACATGTTCATCTTGGCCAGCGCCCAGGTGCTGCCGATGGCTTCCTGACCGTAGAGGGCGTACTTGCGGCCGCCTCCTTGGGCGCGGATGAGTTGGCCGCATTTCATGAGCAGGGAGCCGGAGCCGCAGGTGGGATCGCAGATTTCGTCGCCCTCCCGTGGCGCCATGAGCAGAGCCATGAGACGGGAGACTTCCGGCGGGGTGTAGAACTCGCCGGCCTTTTTGCCACTGGTGGAGGCGAAGTTCTTGATGAGGAATTCGTAGGCGTTGCCGATCACGTCCAGTGTGCCGATGCGGCTGGGGCGCAGGTCGAGTTCGGGCCTGGCGAAGTCTTCCAGCAGGTGGCGCAGGATGTCGTTTTTCTGGGCTTCGTCGCCGAGCTTGCTGGCGTTGAAGCTGATGTCTTGGAAGACGTCGCGCAGCTTGGCAATGTTGGCTTCTTCTATGGCGTGCAGGGCTTTGTCGATGCGCTCGCCATTGCCCGGTTGGTGGCGGGCTTCGAACAGTGCATAGAAGTTGGCGGAAGGCGGCAGGACGAAGCGCTCGGTTTTGAGCAGTTCTGTGATCAGCTCGGGATGGGCGCCATGCTCCCGCTGATAGCCGTCGTAGTGGTCCTGCCAGACATCGGAGATGTATTTGAGAAAGAGCATGGTGAGGACGTAGTCCTTGTAGATGCTCGGGTCCACCGTGCCGCGGAAGGTATCGCAGGCGTTCCAGACGGCGGCGTTGATGGCGTCCTGGTTGATTTGGTCGTTTGACATGGTGGGCTCGTTCAACGGATGGGGTGGTTGTGCAGTTCGATGGCTAGTGCGTCCAGCAGTTGCTCGCGGTTGCGGATCAATGCTTGCAGCGTTTTCCGCTCTTCATGAGCGGCTTTGTCGAGAGCAGCGATGCCTTGCTGTCGCTCGATGGAGGGCACGACAATGGGCAGTGCTTCCAATATGCCCCGGCGAATGCCGATCTGGTCCGAGCCTTCGGCATGCTGCGAAAAATAGCGCTGGGCGGGCTGCCGATTCATTTGCCAGGCGAGGAAGCCGGGAAGCAATGCGGACGATTTGACCCGCAGCAGGAAGAAATACTGAGAGCACACGGCGGGGACGGGAACCTCGTCGAGGCACAGGGCGTAGTTGTTCTGGCCGCGCGCAGCAAAGACGATGTCGCCCGTGCGCAGCCAAACGATGTTCTTGTAGCCGTCCAGAGACGTGCGCGTGAGCGCGGCCCAGTCAGCGACACCTTCCGGGCTGGCGTCGCGAATCTGCAAGGCGTAGGCATTTCCCTCCAGATCAGCAGGGATGCCGCCGCGGAAGGGGTGGCCGCCTTGGATATCGACGTAGTCTAAGAGATTGGTAGTCATTACTGCACCATTGATGTGGTGCAGTAACTTTATCCGTTGAATCTCGTGACGTCAACTAATTTATGCACCATTGATGTGGTGCATTGGCGATAACTCTGGTCTTCGAGCAAAAAAAACAGCACCCGAGATGACTCGGGTGCCGTCCTGTCAGCGCCGACTTTTTCTGATGCTTACTCCATCGCCTCATACAACGGCAGCGTCAAAAACTCCGGGTAATCCGGCGTCAAACTCATCTTGTCGAAAATGACAGCTGCCTGATCGTAGGTCTCGGTCTTCTCGCCTTGGGCGGTGACCACGGCTTTCACCTTCGCCAGTTCCTCGGCGATCATCGGGCGCACCATTTCCTCGGTGACCTTGCGGCCGTCATCGAGCTTGCCCTTCGGACTCACCACCCACTGCCACACTTGCGAGCGGCTGATCTCCGCCGTGGCGGCGTCTTCCATCAAGTTGTGGATCGGCACGCAGCCGTTGCCGGCGAGCCAGCTGCCGAGGTAGTGGATGCCGACGTTGATGTTGTTGCGCAGGCCGGTTTCGGTGATCGGCTGCTCGGGCTGGAAGTCGAGCCATTGCTTCGGGCCGAAGCTGCCGCTGACCTGCTTGCCCCACTGGTTGGGCTTGTCGCCGAGGACCTTCTGGAACTCTTCGGCCGCGATGGAGACGAGGCCGGGGTGAGCTACCCAGCCGCCGTCGAAGCCGTCGTTGGCGTCGCGGGTCTTGTCGTGGCGGATGCCGGCGAGGGCCTTCTCGTTGGCGACCGGGTCGTTCTTGATCGGGATCAGCGCGCTCATGCCGCCCATGGCGGGGGCGCCGCGCTTGTGGCAGGCCTGCACCAGGGCCAGCGCGTAGCCGCGCATGAAGGGCACTTCCATGGTGATGGCGCCGCGTTGGGCCAGGCAGAAATCCTTGTTCTTCTTGAATTTCTTGATGCAGCTGAAGATGTAGTCCCAACGCCCGGCGTTGAGGCCGGCGCTGTGGTTGCGCAGTTCGTAGAGGATTTCTTCCATCTCGAAGGTGGCGAGGATGGTTTCCACCAGCACGGTGGCCTTGATGGTGCCCTGGGGCAGGCCGATGTGGTCCTGCGCCATGACGAAGATGTCGTTCCAGAGGCGGGCCTCAAGGTGCGATTCCATCTTCGGCAGGTAGTAGAAGGGGCCGGCGCCGCGGGCGACCTGCTCCTTGGCGTTGTGGAAGAAGACCAGGGCAAAGTCGAAGATGCCGCCGCCGACACGTTGGCCGTCCACGGTCACATGCTTCTCGTCGAGGTGCCAGCCGCGCGGGCGAATTTGCAGGGTGGCGATCTTGTCGTTGAGCTTGTATTCCTTGCCGGCTTCGTTCTTGAAACTCAGCTCACGGCGGATGGCCTTGTACAGATTGACCTGGCCTTGAATCTGGTTGTCCCACTTCGGGCTGTTGGAGTCTTCGAAGTCGGTCATGTAGCTGTCGGCGCCGGAGTTGTAGGCGTTGATGATCATCTTGGCCTCGACCGGGCCGGTGATTTCGACGCGGCGGTTTTCCAGGGCCTTGGGCAGCGGCGCGATCTTCCAGTCGCCTTCGCGGATGGCCTTGGTCTCGGGCAGGAAATCGGGCATCTCGCCAGCGTCGATGCGGGCCTGCCGCGCGACGCGGGCCTTGAGCAGTTCCTGGCGACGCGGTTCGAAGGCGCGGTGCAGCTTGGCGACGAATTCAAGGGCGGCCGGGGTGAGGATGAATTCCCATTCGGGTTTGATCGGCGCGGTGATCTGCATGCCGGCGGGGAGGGCGATGGCCATGGGGGACTCCTGAAAAGGGTGGCAACGGAAATTTGAAACTGGCGCGAGTCTATTGACTGTTGATCCGTATGGGAATACCCGCTAGAGTCAAACCATCTTGTATTGAAAGTATTAAATGGACAAGCTGACGCAGATCGATGCCTTCGTCGCCGTGGCCCAGAAAGGCAGTCTCAGTGCGGCTGCACGTGCCGAAGGCGTGACGCCGGCGATGATGGGGCGGCGCATCGATGCGCTGGAGGCTCGGCTCGGCGTCAGGCTGCTGCTGCGGACCACCCGCCGCATCAGCCTGACGCCTGAGGGCAGCGCGTTTCTGGAGGACTGCCAGCGCCTGCTCAATGCCCTTGCCGATGCCGAGGCCGCGGTCAGCCTTGGCAGCGTCCAGGCCAGTGGCCATCTGCGCGTCTCCGCGCCGGCCGGCTTTGGCCGGCGCCACGTGGCGCCGCATGTGGCGCAGTTTCTCGACGAGCATCCGGAAGTCACCGTCGCACTGGACCTTTCGGACCGGACTGTGGATTTGGTCAACGAGGGCTTCGACTGCGCGGTGCGTATCGGTCCGCTGGCCGACACCAGTCTGGTGGCGGTGCGTCTCGGCGACATGCGCCGCGCGGTGGTCGGCAGCCCCGACTATCTGGCGCAGCGCGGCGTGCCGGCGACGCCCGACGATCTCGCGCGCCATCTATGTCTGACGCTGAACCAGCAGACCGGCTGGAGTTTTGCCGATCCGCGGCGATCCGGCGAGGTGCGCGCGGTCAAGGTCGGCGGCCGTTTCCAGTGCAACGACGGTTCGGTGTTGCACGACTGGGCGCTGGAGGGTCGCGGACTGGTCTGGCGTTCGCTCTGGGAAGTCGGCGACGATCTGCGTGCCGGGCGGCTGGTGGCGGTGCTGGACGACTGGGCGGCACCGCCGCTGGGTATCCACGCGGTGTTTCCTCAGCGCCAGATGCCGCTGCGGCTGCGGCTGTTCGTCGATCAGCTGAAGGCGCGCTATGCGGCGCCGGGCTATTGGGAGGCGGGCGACCGAGGGCCTGCCCCATGAAGCCCATCGTCGTCCTGATCGGCATGCCCGGCGCTGGCAAGAGCACCGTCGGTGCTCTGCTGGCGGAACGGCTGGATCGCTTGTTCCTCGACACCGACCGCCTGATCGAAGCGGCCGGCAACGCCGAGCTCGCCGACCTGTTGGCTCGCCACGGCAGCGAAGGCTTCCGCTGTCTCGAAGCCGTCGCCCTGCGCCAGGCCCTGACCCTCGCTGCCGAGGCGGGCGGCGCCATCATCGCCACCGGCGGCAGTGCCGTCTATTGCAGTGAGGAGATGGAACAATTACGCGGCGTCGCGTACATCGTCCATCTCGACGTGGACCGGTCCACCTTGGAGGCACGCGCTGGCGACCTGATCCGCCGCGCCGTGGTACGCAAGCCTGGGCAGAGCCTGGCGGAGGTGTTTGCGGAACGGGAGGCGCTGTACCGGCGCTATGCCCACGTCACCTGTGCCTGCGGGGGGATGGGGGCGGAGGAGGTGTGTGGGATGGTGCTGGGAAATAGGGGTTAAGGTATGGGAGCCATTCCTGATTCGATGCCGTCATTGGCCCTCGCGCTGATTACCCCTCCACCCGATTCCTCCCGCCCTGCTTTGCCCGATACAGCGCCGCATCGGCCTTGGCGATCAGGGCTTCGATGTCGGTAGCCTGGCCGCTTTGGTCCGGGGTGGCGGCGATGCCGAGGCTCACGGTGTAGGCGGGGAGTTTCTTGTCTTGCTGTTGTTCGACTTCGCCCCGGATGCGTTCGGCTACCTTTCTTGCTTCGGCCATCCCGGTGTCGGGTAGCAGGATGACGAATTCCTCGCCGCCAAAGCGGGCCAGCGTGTCGGGCAGGCGCAGCATCTGCTGGGCGCGATGGGCATAGTCCTTGATTACAGCGTCGCCGATGTGGTGGCCGTAGGTGTCATTCACCTTCTTGAAAAAATCGATGTCCGAGGCGATGACGGCCAGAGGTCGGCCGGAGCGCAGACTGCGCGCCCATTCCACCTTGGCGCGGGCGAAGAAGGCGCGGCGGTTGAGGCAGCCGGTCATCGGATCGCGGGTGGCGAGGAACTCCAGTTCCACCCTCAACCGCTCGTTGGCGAGGAGGATGAAGCCGATGGAAAGCCCGAGCACGCCGAGGGAAAAGGTGCCCAGGTACACCTGCTGGATCAGGTTGTGGTCGAAGATGTCGTCGCTTTCATTCACCGCGGCGGGCAGGGTGGCGAGTCGCCACAGGGCGACGGCGACGCTGAGGCCGAAGGCGGCGCTGAGGAAACGGTTGCCGAAGCCCTTGGGCTCGGTCCGCCAGGCCAGCCAGGCACCCCAGGAGAAGAGGCCGATCTGGGCCAGGGTCATGACGAACAGGCGGCCTTGATAGCTTTCGGTGGCGAAGGTGAGCAGGGCCACCAGCAGCACGATGGCACCGATGATGTCGAGGGTCGGGCGCCAATGGGGTGTTTGCCCCAGATAGCGTTGCAGTCCTCTCACCAGCATGAGTTGTCCGGTCAGCAGCAGGCCGCTGGCGGCCACCACCGTGAACACGTCGGGCAGGATGCCGCGCAGGGAGGTAAGGCCGGACGCGAAGCCAATCAGGATCACCGCTTTGGCCCAGTCGCGCAGGCCGTGGATGTCGTCGGGAAAGCTGCGGGCCTGCACCCACAGCACCAAGGCGCAGAGCATCCCGAGCAGGTTGGCAACGAAGAGGAAGGTACGCGGGTCGATCATGGCTCGCGGGCGGCTGGCGAGGTCACGGCCCGGCGGCGGCTGCGTTCAGCGTTTTGCGGACCACATCGAGCAGGACGGCGCCGTAGCGGTTGACCTTCGCCTCGCCCATGCCGGGGATGTTGCGCAGTTCGGCGGTCGTTGCCGGGCGGCGGCCGGCGATTTCGCGCAGGGTCTTGTCGTGCAGAATCACGTAGGCCGGCACGCCCTGTTCCTTGGCCAGCGCCGCACGCCAATGGCGCAGGGCTTCGAACAGCGGCACGTCGGCGGTGGCGAGGTCGCCGAGCGCTGCGCTGAATGGATTCCGCGTCGGGCTAGCGGAGTTCCTTGAGCTTTTTGGGCGCAGTCGCCGGCGCAGCATCAGGGTGGTTTCGCCCTTCAGTACGGGGCGGGCGGCTTCGGCAAGAACGATGGCGCCGTAGCGCTCGCCGTCGGCCTGGATCACGCCGTTCACCAGCAGTTGCCGGGCCACGGCGCGCCAGGCGGCATCGTCCATGTCGGCGCCGACGCCGAAGGTGGGCAGTGCGTCGTGGTTGAACTGGGCGATCTTTTCGTTGCGCTTGCCGCGCAGCACGTCGATCAAGTGCACCACGCCGAAACGCTGGCCGGTGCGCATCGCGGCGGAGAGCAGCTTCTGCGCGGCCACCGTGCCGTCCCACATTTCCGGGGGGTCGGCGCAGGTATCGCAATTGCCGCAGGCGCCGCCGGCTTCGCCGAAGTACTGCAGCAGCACGCTGCGCCGGCAGCCCGCCGCTTCGCAGTAAGCCAGCATGGCGTCGAGCTTCTGCCGCTCGATGCGCTTCTGTTCGTCGCCGGCGGCGGACTCGTCGATGCGCTGGCGGTGGATCATTACGTCGTTGAGGCCGTAGGTCATCCAGGCTTCGGCGGGTTCGCCGTCGCGGCCGGCGCGGCCGGTCTCCTGGTAATAGGCTTCCAGGCTTTTCGGCAGATCGAGATGGGCGACGAAGCGCACGTCGGGCTTGTCGATACCCATGCCGAAGGCGATGGTGGCAACCATGACGATGCCCTCGTCGCGGACGAAACGCTGCTGGTGCGCGCGCCGCGTCTCGGCGTCGAGCCCGGCGTGGTAGGGCAGGGCGTTGAAGCCGTGTTCGCGCAGCCAGACCGCGGTCTCATCCACCTTCTTGCGCGACAGGCAGTAGACGATGCCGGCTGCGCCGCGGTGGTCGGCGAGAAAGCCCTGTAGCTGCTTGCGCGGGTTGTCGCGTTCGACCACGCTGTAGCGGATATTCGGGCGGTCGAAGCTGGAGAGGAAAACCCGCGCTTCGTCGAGCCCGAGGCGGGCGATGATCTCGCGTCGGGTCGGCGCGTCGGCGGTGGCGGTGAGGGCGATGCGCGGCACCTGCGGATAACGCTGGTGCAGGGCCGAGAGCTGGATGTATTCGGGACGGAAATCGTGGCCCCATTGCGAGACGCAATGGGCTTCGTCGATGGCGAACAGGGCGATGCGCCGGCCAGCGTAGAGCTGATCGAGCTGGCCGAGGAAGCGCTCGGTGAGCAAGCGTTCCGGGGCCACGTAGAGGAGGTCGAGGTCGCCGCTCATCAGCCGTCGCTCGGTGTCGCGCACGGCGTCGAAATCCTGGCTGGAATTGAGGAAGGCGGCCTTGACTCCAGCCTGGAGCAGCGCGTCCACCTGATCCTGCATCAGCGCGATCAGGGGCGAAACGACGATTCCGCAGCCGCTTCGCATCAGCGCCGGGAGCTGGTAACAGAGCGACTTGCCGCCGCCGGTGGGCATCAGTACCAACGCATCGCCGGCGTTGGCGATGTGCTCGACGATCGCCGCTTGCTCGCCGCGGAAGCTGCCGTAGCCGAATACGCTGTTCAGCAGCTCCAGTGCGGTATTGTCGCTAGGCATCAGGCGGGCATTATTTTTTCGCCGGCCGCACCAGGCTGGCGATGATCGAGGTGGCGAGGAGGCTGCCCACCACGGCGAGCGAGGCGCCGACCGGGATATGCACGAAATCGACGATCAGCATCTTGCTGCCGATGAAGGTGAGCACGAAGGCCAGGCCGAAGCGTAGCAGGTGGAAGCGCTCTGCCATGTCGGCGAGCAGAAAGTACAGGGCGCGCAAACCCAGCACCGCAAAGATGTTGGAAGTCATGACGATGAAGGGATCGGTGGTGATCGCAAAAATGGCCGGAATGCTGTCCACCGCAAAAATCACGTCGGTGATGCCGATCAGGGTGACGACCAGGAACAGCGGGGTGAACCAGCGCTTGCCGTCGCGTATGACGGTGAGGTGACCGTCGACGTAGTTCTTGGTGATCGACAGATGTCCGCGCATCCAGTGCAGGATGGGGTTCTTCTCGATGTCCGGCTCATGTTCGGCGACCAGGAGCATTTTCATGCCGGTGAATAGCAGGAAGGCGCCGAAGACATACAGCAGCCAGCTGAATTTCGCCAGCAGCCAGGCGCCGAGAAGGATCATGAGTACGCGCAATATCACGGCGCCGATTACGCCGATGATCAAGGCGCGTTTTTGCATCTGCGGTGGCACGGCGAAGGCGCCGAACAGCATCAGGAAGACGAAGATATTGTCCACCGAGAGGGATTTTTCGATCACGTAGCCGGTGAGGAATTCGGTTGCCTTTTGGTCGGCGATCTCGCGTCCCGCCTGCATGTCGACCCAGTACCAGAGCAGGCCGCAGAACGCCAGCGAAAGGCCGACCCAGAGCAGCGACCAGAGCAGCGCCTCGCGCACGCCGACCGCATGCGCCCCCTTGCGTTCGAGGGCGAGCAGGTCGATCGCAATGGCGACGACGACAAAGACGGCAAAGCCTGCCCAGAGGGCCGGTGTGGCGATGGTTTCGATCATGGTTACCTCAGTTTTTGATGCGACGGTATTCGCCGTCGAATGTTCGGCCGGGTTCGTTGTCGTTCCGGCGTTGGGTCGGGGCCATCAGTCGCTGCGCGAACAGCAAGGCCATCAGTGCGGCGGCAAAGGTCGCGACCTTGCTGCGATGAGCCCGGCCGATCAGGAAAAGGAAAATTTTACGGATCAAAGTATTCACTATGTAAGCTCCTTGTTTCTTCCGTTTGCATCGATTCAGCCACGCCGGCCGGTCTGCAAACGAAAAGACCTTTGCCTGGCGGCAAAGGTCTCGCTGCGATCTTTCGATCACCCACGGCACCGGGATACTCTCGCATCCGTCCTGACGACACCGCGACTTGGAGCTACTCCCCTTTGGGAAACGCTGGGCGCGACTTTACGGAATTGCTTGCAGTAGGTCAAGCTTTGCCGTGCCAAGAGCGGAAGCTCCAGCCGCCGGACATGCATTCGAGGTAGTTGCCGACGTCGTCGCGCCAGTCGCCAAGCACCCAGCGCTCACAGGGGCGGCCATCCACGGTGTGAACATGGCGTGCCTGACGATGGGTGTGTCCGTGGATCATGCGCGCCACGCCGTGGCGACGAAAAGCCGCGGCGATGGCGTCGGCATTGACGTCCATGATCTCGGCCGCTTTGGTTCGTTTTTCGCTCTCGCTGCGCTCACGCAATCCGCCGATGAAGGCTTTGCGCTCCGTCAGCGGTTTGGCCAGAAACGATTGCCGGAACAAAGGGTCGCGTACGGTGGCGCGATAGCGCTGATATTCCGTGTCGTCGGTGCACAGGATGTCGCCGTGGAGTAGCAACGTGTCGCTGCCGGCGATGTCGACCACCTGCGGTTCGTCGATCAGCGTCGCACCTGATGCGGCGGCGAAGCCGCGGTCGACCAGCAGATCGCGGTTGCCGGACATGAAATACACCGCGGTTCCACGTTCACCAAGGCGCCGCAAGGCGGTGCAGACCTTGGCGTTGGCAGGCTCGGCGCAATCGTCGTCGCCGGCCCAGTGGTCGAACAGGTCGCCAAGGATGTAGAGCGCTTCGGCGCTGCCGGCCGGGCCGGCAGCGAAACCGTGAAACAGCTCGGTGATGGCCGGCCGCGACGGATGCAGATGCAGGTCGGAGATGAAAAGAATCAAGTCCGGGATCAGGCTACTTCGGCGCGTTCGATCACCACGTCTTCGACCGGTACGTCCTGGTGGAAGCCGCTGCGTCCGGTTTTCACCGACTTGATCTTTTCCACCACGTCCATGCCTTCGACCACGCGGCCGAAAACGCAGTAGCCGTAGCCGTTGGCCGAAGGTGCCTTGAAATTGAGGAAGTCGTTGTTTGCCACGTTGATGAAAAACTGCGCGCTGGCCGAGTGCGGCTCCGAGGTGCGCGCCATGGCGATCGTGCCGACGGCGTTCGTCAGGCCGTTGTCGGCTTCGTTCTCGATCGGGTCGCGGGTGGGCTTTTGCTTCATGCCGGGTTCGAAACCGCCGCCCTGGATCATGAAGCCCTCGATTACGCGATGGAATATGGTGTTGTCGTAGTGGCCGGCAGTGACGTAGTCGATGAAGTTCTGGACGGTCTTGGGCGCCTTTTCGGCATCGAGTTCGAGCGCGATGACGCCGTGATTTGTATGAAGTTTGATCATGGGGAAAGTCCTCTGAGGGTTATTTCGATTCGGGCAGCAGTTTGACCGATTCGATGACGACGGGAGTGACCGGTACATTCTCGAACATGCCCGCATTCTTGGTGGGCACCTCGGCGATTTTTTGAACGATTTCCATACCCTTTATCACCGTGCCGAAAACGGCGTAGCCGTAACCATCCGGCTTGGGGTAGTCCAGCATTGGATTGTCGAAGTGATTGATGAAGAATTGCGCGGTCGCCGAATTCGGATTGTTGGTCCGCGCCATGGCGATGGTGCCGGCGCGATTCTTCAAGCCGTTCTTGCCTTCATTGACCACCGGCGCCTTGGTGGCCTTTTCCTTCATTCCCGGCTCGAAGCCGCCGCCCTGGATCATGAAGCCGTGGATAACGCGGTGGAAGATCGTGCCGTTGTAGAAGCCGCTGTTCACGTACTGGAGAAAGTTTTCCACGGTTTTCGGCGCCTTCGCCTGATCAAGTTCAATGATGATCGTGCCCTGGTTGGTTTTCATTTCGACCTGTGGGCCAGCGGCACTGGCGGCGGTGGAAAATGCGAACAGCAGGGCGCAAAGCGCAACGAGTGTTTTCTTCATGATGGAAAGGAAAGCGTAGGTTGATGGAGGCGCGGGATCAGGCCGCGCCTTCGGAGACGATTTTCCAGCGCCCGTCTTCCTTGATCCAGTACTGGCGCTTCTTCATTTCATTCGACAGGTTGTTGCTTTTGTAATCTTGTTCGAAGGTCACAACGACGTAGTCTTCCTTGCCGGGGTTGCGGAACATGCTGATGTTTCGCGTGTTGACGGCGATCCAGCTTTTGCTGGCATTGACTTTGCGTTTTTGTTCGACCCACTGCGCCAGATTTTGTCCATCGCCGGAAAACTTGGCCGAATAATGACGGGCGTAACGTTCGATATCGCGGCTTTCCCAATCGTGACGCCACTCCTCGATCATCGCCAGCAGCGACGTGCGTTCGGTCTGCCAATCGTCGTGCGACAGCCATTCGATGTTGTTGCTGATGATGACCGGGGTCAGGCCGATCTGTAGATTCTTCGAAAGCGTGTCCAGATCCTGGTTGGTCAGCACCACACAACCGTCCGAGGCGCGCGGCGGCCGCGAATAGGTATCCGACGGCGTGCCGTGGAGCCAGATACCGTGGCCTTTGCGGCCCATACGTTTGTCCCACTCGTTGGGATAGTTGATCGGAAAGGCGCCGCTGCCGTAGAAATCGCCGAGCTTCTGCCGCGACAGGCTGGACGTGACGTGATACACGCCGATCGGCGTACGTTTGTCGCCTTCCATTTTCTTGTCTGCGCCGAGCTTGCCTTGGGTGATGTAGTAGTCGGCGATGAAGCGCGGTCGGCCCTGGTCGTTCTGGTACAGATAGAGGCGAGATTTCTGCGTGTCCACCACGACCGCGTATTTCTGGTCCGGCCCGAGTTGTGCCAGGTAGCGCGGCACATAGTCCGCCGGCGGTTTGGTCTTGTAAGCCTTGAGTCGCGCCAGGGCTTCGTCGCGCAGGTCGGCGACACGGTCGGTGGCCTTGCCGCCGCCTTCGCCGAAACGGGTCAGCGGCTTGGTTCGTGCCAGCAGCAGGTCGCCCTTGATCAAATGGGCGAGGCGGTAGTTCGGATAACCTTTGATCAGCGAGTCCACCTGCTGGTAGGCCTTCTCGTAGCTGCCCTGTTCGATGGATTCGAAAATCCCGGCCAGCAACGGTTCCGGTCCCGCATCGGTGTAATGCGGCTGGGCCGTGGCGGTTCCGACCTCCAGCAGCAGTGTCAGTGTCGTAGCGAGGGCTGCGGTAAGTAAGCGTGGCCGCATCTCAGTTGCCGATGCGTTCCTGCTGAATCTGCCAGCGGCCGTCACGTTTCACCAGTTCCAACGTCTTATTGCTGGATGTCTTCAGTCCCGCCGACTTGTAGAACTGGCGGAAGCGGGCGGTGGCACGTTCGCCGCCTTCGACGCTGATCTTCAACCCTTCGACGTTCACTTGGATCGTACCGGGCTTGCGGATGCGCTGGGTGCGCTCGGCTTCCCATTCGCTGCGGGCGCTTCCGCCCGGAGTCTTGAAGTCCTTGGCGTAGTGGGAAAGATAGGCCTTCACGTCCTTTTTCGACCAATCGCCGGCCCAGGAATTGATCACCTTGCCTACGTCGCCGGGCCCGTCTCCGGCAACCGGTTTGGCCGGTGCTTGCGGTTTGGTCGGCGGCACTTGCGGTGCGATCGCTGCTGCGGCGACCGTGGGCGTTGCAGCGACGGCCGCTGGCTTGGTTTCTGCCGGTGCTGCCACGGCCGGCGGCGGTTGAACGGGCGTGACGACGGCGACTTTCGCCGGCTCCGGCGGTTTCGGCGCCGGCGGGGCAACGGAAACGGATGCGGTGGGGGCGGCCGGTGCCGCGGGCGGCGTCTGCGCGTTGGCGGTTGCGGTCGGCTTGGCGGTCGCGCCGCGGGCCGAAACGCCGATCAGATCCTTGATCATCGCCAGCTTGGTCTGCGCGGTTGCGTTGGCCGAGTCAAGTTGAAGGGCCTTATCGTAGGCTTGGCTGGCCATCCGCGCATAAATGTCGCCGAGGTTTTCGTGGGCGGTGGCGTAGGCGGGATGCGTGCGAATGGCCTTTTCCAGCGATTGCTTGGCTTTGTCGTACTGTTTCTGTTGGGCGTAGATCACCGCGAGATTGTTGTACGGTTCGGGCAGATTCGGGTAGTCCTCGGTCAGCTTGGAGAATAGGCTGATGGCTTCCTGGGTACGTCCCATTTCGGTTAATACGACGCCACGAAGGAACCGGCCCTGCGCATCGCGGGGTTTGTCGACCAACATCTTGTCGATCTGTTCCAGCGCTTGAGTGTGCTGCCCCTGCCGAATCAGTTGCTGAACGTCCTGAGCGGGGCCTGCGGAGGCCGGTAAGCTCAGGCCGAAACTGGCCGCGGCAGCGACGAGGAGGAGTCTGTGATGCAGGGGGGAGACGAAACGGTGCATGCTATACTCAGTCGTACTGCGGGTTTGGGGATGATCGGCGATTTTAGCAAGAAAGCCAAACCCGATTTCAACAAACCGCAGCGCAACCGTAAGGACGGAACACTGGCAGGTTCCCGGGTTTCCTCCCGGTTTGCGTATACGTTATCAACGTCTTCCGAATTAATTCCATGCTGAAGCTCCACAACTCCCTGGCGCGCGAGAAGCAGGACTTCGTGCCTATCGAGCCGGGCAAGGTGCGCATGTACGTCTGCGGCATGACGGTCTACGATTACTGCCACCTTGGCCACGCCCGTGTCATGGTGGTGTTCGACATGGTGGCACGCTGGTTGCGGATCAGTGGGTTCGACGTCACCTATGTGCGCAACATCACCGACATCGACGACAAGATCATCAAGCGCGCCGTCGAGAACGGCGAAAGCATTCGCACCCTGACCGACCGTTTCATCGCCGCGATGCACGAGGATGCCGACGCGCTCGGTGTGCTGCGTCCGGACCGTGAGCCGCGTGCCACCGATTACGTGCCGCAGATGCTCGACCTGATCAGCAAGCTGGAACGCAATTCCCTCGCCTATGTGGCCGGCAACAACGACGTCTGCTTCGCCGTGCGCGGATTCCCCGGCTACGGCAAGCTCTCCGGCAAGACGCTGGACGACCTGCGCGCCGGCGAACGGGTGGACGTGACCGAAGGCAAGCGCGATCCGCTCGACTTCGTGCTCTGGAAGCACGCCAAACAGAACGAACCGGGTGAAGCCAAGTGGTCCTCGCCGTGGGGTGAGGGGCGGCCCGGCTGGCATATCGAGTGCTCGGCGATGAGTTCCGACCTGCTCGGCGAACACTTCGACATCCATGGCGGCGGCCAGGATCTGCAATTCCCCCATCACGAGAACGAGATCGCCCAGTCCGAAGGGGCGCACGCCCATCCCTTCGTCAACTACTGGCTGCACAATGGCTTCGTCCGCGTAGACGACGAGAAGATGTCCAAGTCGCTGGGCAATTTCTTCACCATCCGCGAAGTGCTCAAGCGCTACGATCCGGAGGTGGTGCGCTTCTTCATCCTGCGCGCGCATTACCGCAGCCCGCTCAACTATTCCGACGCCCATCTCGACGATGCGCAGCATGCGCTGACCCGTCTGTATACCGCACTCAAGGGCTTCGCCGGCGAGGCCGCAGTGGACTGGAAGGAGGCCCATGCCGTGCGCTTCAAGACGGCGATGGACGACGATTTCGGCACCCCCGAAGCGATGGCCGTGTTGTTCGATCTGGCGGCGGCCGTGAATCGCGGCGACCATGCGCTGGCCGCGCAGCTCAAGGGACTTGCCGGTGTGCTGGGGCTGTTGCAGCGCGATCCGACGGCCTTCCTGCAGGGTGCCCCGGCGCAAGCCGACGGGTTGTCCGCCGCCGAGATCGATGTGCGTATCGCCGCCCGTGCCGAGGCCAAGAAGGCGCGGAATTTCGCCGAATCCGACCGCCTCCGCGACGAACTCAAAGCGGCCGGCGTGATTCTGGAGGACGGCCCGCACGGCACCACCTGGCGTCGCGCCTGAGTCGCTCCCGTCTTAACAAAATCGCAAGAATCGGGTCGCGCTGCTCGGCCCGGAGTGGTGAAATGGCGGCGTATCCAAGTTCGGAGCCGTTCCATGCCCGTTGCCGCCATTGTCAAAACCGACCCATCGCGCGATTTTGCGCGCATCAGCGAAACGGTCGAACTGCTTTCCGTCCATTGGCGGCAGCAACCCTCGCTGGCGTGGGTCGCTGAGCGCATCGGCCTCTCCGAATTCCATTTGCAGCGATTGTTCACGCGCTGGGCCGGGGTCAGTCCAAAACGCTTCGTCCAGTTCATCACCAAGGAGGCGGCGCGGGCGCATTTGGACGATGCCGCCAGCCTGCTTGACGCGGCGCTGGCCTGCGGGCTGTCCGGAGAGGCGCGATTGCACGATCTGTTCGTTCGCTACGAAGGCATGACGCCGGGCGAGTTCAAGGCAGCGGTGCGCGGCCAGCCGATGTACTGGGGCGAGGTCGATACGCCTTTCGGCAGTGCGCTGGCGGTGTTCGCGCCGCGCGGCTTGCATCGGCTCGAATTCATTGCCGACGCCGGGGAGCGGGAAGCGCTGCTCGCCGAGCTGCGGCGGGCTTATCCGGAGGCTGTGTGGCAGCCCGCGCCGAACGATCGGCTGGCACCGCTGGCTGCGGCTTTTCTGGCGCCGCGGGGGTCCGCCGAGCGCAGCGTGCTTTCGCTTTGCGTCAGCGGTTCGGTGTTCCAGCTCAAGGTCTGGGAGGCTTTGCTCGCCGTGCCGCCGGGACGGATGGTGAGTTACGGCAGTCTGGCCGAGGCGCTGGACCGGCCGAGCGCGGCGCGTGCCGTCGGCAATGCGGTGGCGGCCAACGCGGTAGCCTGGCTGATCCCTTGCCACCGGGTGATCCGCGAAAGCGGCGTGGTCGGCCACTACCGCTGGGGCCGCCAGCGCAAGCTGGCGATTCTCGGCTGGGAGCAGGCGACCCAGCCGGCCGCCCGTTGATCCGGTATCCGCGTGCGGGTTAGGCGCTCGCGCTTGGTCGCGCGCCAACCTTCGCATGCCACGCGGCGAGCGCGGCGCATTCGGCGGGTAGCGGCATGCGCCCCCAGCCCATGGCGAAGTCCACGACGCAGAGCAACTGGATGTCGGCCAGGGAGAAAAAGTCGCCGGCAACGTATTCCGATGCGGCCAGCCGCGCATCCATGTCGAGATAGAACTGCCGTACCCGCGGTCGGCTGCGCTCGATCAGTGCCGGGATCTGCGCGGTCGGCAGCGGCCCGAACAGCGCCCGGTCCTTGAATGCCGGGTTGGCGTTGCGAAACACGTCCGCGGTCGCCAGAAACCCATCGAGCTCGATGCGCTGATACCACATCACCACCCGCGCATGATCCAGGGCGGAGCGGCCGAACAGCGGCGGGCTCGGCTGCAGCGACTCGATGTATTCGCAGATTGCCAGCGTGTCCCAGAGGCAGCTGCCGTCGTCGAGTTCCAGCATCGGCACGGTGCAGCGCGGATTTTTCGCCCGGTAGTCGTCGGCGAGTTGTTCACGCTTTGCCAGGTCGACAGCGCGGATCGGTACGCTCAGCGTTTTTTCGGCGAGAAAGATACGAACGCGGCGTGGGCTGGGGGCGGGATGGTAGTCGTAGAGCAGCATCGAAGTGTCACCTCTATCGGGGCGGGTGGCGCCATGCTAACTCCATCGCAGCGTTCGCTGGAAGTCGGTGGCAGGCTTTATCATTCCGGCAACGACCAACGCGCAGGAGCCGATGCAGTGCATCAACACGATCTTTCCGCCTGGACCCACAGCCATGTTTTCGATAGCGGCAACCGCGCGGCCGAGCGCGGAACCCGCCTCGTCATGCTGATTACTGCCGCGACGATGGTGATCGAGATCGCGGCCGGCTGGTGGTACAACTCGATGGCCTTGCAGGCCGACGGCTGGCACATGAGTTCCCATGCGGTCGCCATCGGTCTCAGCGCCTATGCCTACGCCACTGCGCGGCGCCATGCCGGCGATCCGCGCTTCGCCTTCGGTACTTGGAAAGTCGAGGTGCTGGGTGGTTTCGCCAGTGCGATCTTTCTGCTTGGGATCGCGGCGTTGATGATTTTCGGCTCGGTCGAAAGGTTGCTTGCGCCGCAGACCATTCATTATCCGGAGGCGATCGCCGTGGCCGTGCTGGGCTTGGTGGTCAATCTGGTCTGTGCCGGAATTCTCGGCGGTGCCCACGATCATCATGACGGCCATGGCCATCACAGCCATCCCGGCGTCGCCCATCATCACGACCTCAACCTGAAGTCGGCTTACCTGCATGTGATCGCCGATGCGGCGACCTCGGTGCTGGCGATCGTCGCCCTCGGCGGCGGCTGGTTTTACGGGTGGTCGTGGCTCGATCCGGCGATGGGCATCGTCGGCGCCGGGTTGGTCGCGATCTGGGCGCGTAATCTGCTGAAAGAAACCGGAGCGGTGCTGCTGGATCGGGAAATGGATCATCCGGTGGTTGGCGAAATCCGCGAGGCGATCGAGTCAAGCGGCCGCGACGGTGAATGCCGCATCACCGATTTGCATGTCTGGCGCGTCGGCAAGCACGCCTACGCCTGCGCGATTTGCATCGTCACCGCGGACAAGGCATTGACGCCGAGCCGGGTGCGCGAATGGCTCTCCGTCCACGAGGAGATCGTCCACGTCACGGTGGAGATCCAGATCTGCTGCGACGCCGGAGTGCCCTGACGGCGGACAAAAAAAGCGGACGCCCGGCGTCCGCTTTTTGCTTTGCCCTGGGCAGTGCGGGGCCGCTCAACCGGAGAAGAATTCCTTCACCTTGTCCATCCACGACTGCGCCTTGGGATTGTGGCGTCCCGCGTGTTCCTGGCTGATGGCCTCGAACTGGCGTAACAGTTCCTTCTGCTGTTCGGTGAGACTGACCGGCGTTTCCACGGCCACGTGACAGAGCAGGTCGCCGCGGCTGATGCTGCGGACGCCCTTGATGCCCTTGCCGCGCAGGCGGAATACCTTTCCACTTTGGGTTTCGGCGGGAATTTTCAGCCGCGCCGCGCCATCGAGGGTGGGGATTTCGATCTCGCCGCCGAGCGCCGCAGTGGCGAAACTGATCGGCATTTCGCAATGCAGGTCGTCATGGTCGCGCTGAAATACGGTGTGTGGCTTAAGGTGGATCTGCACGTACAGGTCGCCCGGTGGGCCGCCGTTGACGCCGGGTTCGCCTTCGCCGCTGAGACGGATGCGATCGCCCTCGTCGATCCCGGCAGGAATCTTCACCGACAGCGTCTTGTGCTGCTTGACGCGACCGGCGCCGTGACAGCTGGGGCAGGGGTTCGGCACGTAGCGTCCGGTGCCGTGGCATTTCGGGCAGGCCTGCTGGATCGAAAAGAAGCCCTGCTGCATGCGTACCTGGCCGTGGCCGTTACAGGTCGGGCAGGTCTTGGCTTCGGTGCCTTTCTTGGCGCCGCTGCCGGAGCAGGATTCGCATTCCTCCATGGTCGGAATGCGGATGCGGCTCTCGGAACCGCGGGCGGCATCCTCCAGCGACACTTCCAGGTTGTAACGCAGGTCGGCGCCGCGATAGACATTGGAACGGCCGCCACCACCACGGCCACCGCCGCCGCCGAAGATGTCGCCGAAAATGTCGGAGAAGGCATCGGCGAAGCCGCCGGCACCGCCTCCGCCCATGCCGGCCTGCGGATCGACGCCGGCGTGGCCGTACTGATCGTAGGCCGCACGTTTCTGGCTGTCGGAGAGAATCTCGTAGGCCTGCTTGGCCTCCTTGAACTGCTCCTCGGCCTTGGGGTTGTCCGGATTGCGGTCCGGATGGAACTTCATGGCCAGCTTGCGGTAGGCCTTCTTGATTTCGTCGTCGGAGGCATCCCGATTGACCCCGAGGATTTCGTAAAAGTCGCGTTTTGCCATGTCTTCTCAAGTCTGTCTAACGAGTGCAAAGGCCGAGTTAAGGGGCGCTACGCGCCCGCTTCAACTCGGCCACATGAACCGGCGTGAAAGTGTCCGGTTTATGCCTTCTTGTCCTTCACCTCGGTGAACTCCGCATCCACCACATCGCCTTCGTCCTTTTTCGGCTCGCCACCGGGAGCGCCGCCTGCTGCACCGGCTTCAGCCTGGGCATCGGCGTACATTTTTTCGCCGAGCTTCTGGCTGGCTTCGGCCAGGGCCTTGGTGCGCGCCTCCATGGCATCCTTGTCGCTGCCCTTGATGGCTTCTTCGGCGTCCTTGATCGCGGCCTCGATGGCGTCCTTCTCGGCGGCTTCGATCTTGTCGCCGTGCTCGGCCAGCGCCTTCTTCACCGAATGGATCATGGCGTCGCACTGGTTGCGGGCATCCACCAGCTCGTGGACCTTGCGGTCTTCCTCGGCGTGGGCCTCCGCATCCTGCACCATGCGGTTGATTTCTTCCTCGCTCAAGCCGGAGTTGGCCTTGATGGTGATCTTGTTTTCCTTGCCGGTGGCTTTGTCCTTGGCCGATACGTGCAGGATGCCGTTGGCGTCGATGTCGAAGGTGACCTCGATCTGCGGCATGCCGCGCGGCGCCGGCGGGATGTCGGACAGATTGAACTGACCGAGACTCTTGTTGCCGGCGGCGATTTCACGTTCGCCTTGCAGCACATGCACCGTCACCGCGTTCTGGTTGTCGTCGGCGGTGGAGAAGACCTGGCTCTGCTTGGTCGGGATGGTGGTGTTCTTGGCGATCAGCTTGGTCATTACGCCGCCGAGGGTTTCGATGCCGAGCGACAGCGGGGTGACGTCGAGCAGCAGCACGTCCTTGACTTCGCCCTGTAGCACGCCGCCCTGGATCGAGGCGCCGATAGCCACGGCTTCGTCGGGGTTTACGTCGCGGCGCGGTTCCTTGCCGAAGAATTCCTTCACTTTCTCCTGCACCTTCGGCATCCGCGTCATGCCGCCGACCAGGATCACATCGGCGATGTCGCCGACCTTGACGCCGGCATCCTTGATGGCGATGCGGCAGGGTTCGATGGTGCGCTCGACCAGCTCATCCACCAGCGACTCGAACTTGGCGCGGGTGACCTTCACCGCGAGGTGCTTGGGGCCGCTGGCATCGGCGGTGATGTAGGGCAGGTTCACCTCGGTCTGCATCGACGAGGAGAGCTCGATCTTGGCTTTTTCCGCGGCTTCCTTCAGGCGCTGCAGGGCCAGCACGTCCTTTTTCAGGTCGACGCCCTGGTCCTTCTTGAACTCGTCGATGATGTAGTCGATCAGACGCTGGTCGAAGTCCTCGCCGCCGAGGAAGGTGTCGCCGTTGGTGGACAGCACCTCGAACTGGTGTTCACCGTCGAGTTCGGCGATTTCGATGATGGAGATGTCGAAGGTGCCGCCGCCGAGGTCGTACACCGCGATCTTGCGGTCGCCTTCCTTTTTGTCCATGCCGAAGGCCAGCGCGGCCGCGGTCGGCTCGTTGATGATGCGCTTGACTTCCAGGCCGGCGATGCGGCCGGCGTCCTTGGTGGCCTGGCGCTGGCTGTCGTTGAAGTAGGCCGGCACGGTGATCACGGCCTCGGTGACTTCCTCGCCGAGATAGTCTTCGGCGGTTTTTTTCATCTTCTTCAACACTTCCGCGGAGACTTGCGGCGGCGCCATCTTCTTGCCGTTGACCTCGACCCAGGCGTCGCCGTTGTCGGCCTTGACGATGGCGAAGGGCATCAGGTCGATGTCCTTCTGCACGGCTTTTTCCTCGAAGCGGCGGCCGATCAGGCGCTTCACCGCGTAGAGGGTGTTCTTGGCATTGGTCACCGCCTGGCGCTTGGCCGGGGCGCCGCAGAGAATTTCGCCGTCATCGGCATAGGCGACGATGGACGGCGTGGTGCGCGCGCCTTCGGAGTTTTCGATGACCTTCGGCTTGCCGCCTTCCATGATGGAGACGCAACTGTTGGTCGTACCCAGGTCGATGCCGATGATCTTGCCCATTTCGATTCCTTTCAGTGTGGGGTGAGGGGCGGGCGGCGAGGGGTCAAATCCTCTTTATGCCACGCTCCCCGCAATAATTAACCTGTTGCTTAAGTTGGGTTTGTGACCCGGATTTCAAGCCTTGGCTTTGGAAACCATCACCAGCGCCGGGCGGATCACCCGTTCGTGGAGCACGTAGCCTTTTTGCAGCACGTTGAGCACGGTGTTCGGTTCACCCTCGGCTTCGAGTTGGCCGATGGCCTGGTGCTTGTGCGGATCGAATTTCTCGCCGAGCGGGCTGAGTTCGTTCAGGCTGGATTTCTCGAACGCCGCGACCAGTTGCTTGAGGGTCAGTTCGACGCCGGACTTGAGCGCTTCGGCGCTCTGGTTTTCGTTGGCCAGCGCGGCTTCCAGACTGTCCTTTACTGCCAGCAGTTCACCGGCGAAGCGTTCGACGGCGAACTTGCCTGCCTTGGCGATGTCTTCCTGGGCGCGGCGGCGGATATTCTCGCTCTCCGCCTTGGCGCGCAGCCAGGCATCGTGATGCTCGCTGGCCTTCAATTCGGCGGCCTTGAGCATTTCCTCCAGGCTCGGCATGATTTCCGGCTCGGTGGTCGCGGCCGGGGCTTCAATGGGAACGGCATCGTGCTCGGGGAGCAGGGATTCGGGGTTTTCCGACATGGCTAAAGGGGCGTAACGAGGATGATCGCCTCCATATGGCGGCCGATCGCCCGCTTTCAAGTGTCCCCGCGGAATTATTTTCCGGCGCCCTGCATGGGGCGGGACCGTTGCTTAGATGCTCAGGTCGACTTCCTGCAAGGTGCCGGCGCGACCGTCTTCGCCGAGATACAGCCCGCTCGCCGCAATCCGGCCGAGGTCGCTGTTGGCGTTGCCGCGCAGATCGAAGGGGGTGGCGACCTGGCCGGTGAATAGCGCGCCGACGCCGTGTCGGGCGAGGGTCGAGAGTTCTCCCCGGCCGTTGCCGTCGGGGCTCCAGATTCTCAGCTTGGCGAAGGCGGCATCGTTTTCGTCGATCCAGCCGTTGCCGTCCTGGTCGAGCGCGCCGAGTTCGGCAAAGCCGCTGCCGCTTGCCGGCCCGAACAGCTCACGGCCGTCGTCGATACGGCCGTTGCCGTTGCGGTCCAGCGCAAGATAGCCGCTCTGACCGGTCAGCTGAGCGATGGGTACCGTGTTGCCGTCGCCGAACAGATCGAAGCCGAAGCGTTGGTCGGCGAGCTGCGCCGCTGTGCCGTCGAAATTGATCACCAGCGGATCCTTGCGCACCGCGTCGCCGGCACGCAGGCTGATGTTGGTTTCACGGCTGAAACTGCGCCGCATCGACAGGTCGATGCTGAATTCAAGGGCGCGGCCGTCGGCGGTCTGGATCGTGCCGCTGGCCGAGAAGGTGGTCCATTCGCTCTCGCTTTCCACCGCGTGGTAGTCGTATTCGATGCCGTAGCCGGCCGGGACACGTGCCGCTGGCTGCGCCGCGGCCGCATTCGGGGCGGGCAGGTCGATGGGTGGCGTGCCAGATTGCAGATCGCCGAGGGTGAGCAGGCGGATCGGTCGGCCGGTGAGCATCTCGATCATCTGCCGGATGAGCGTCAGTCGCGCGTCTTCCCCGGGTCTCGGATCGGATTCTTCTTCCGTCATGCTCGCGGCCTGCGCCTGGGGCGAAAGGTGGACCACCGAGGAGGGCGCCGGGTTTGCTGCGGCGGCGCGTGTGCCCACCCACACCTTGAGCGACTCGGATTCCTCGTGATAACGGGCAAATTGATGGCTGGCCTGCATCGAGAGGGTTGCGCTGGCGATTTTCATGGCCGTTGTCCTAAGGGGTGAGACCCAGTCAACGACCGCATCGATGCAGGCTTGAGCGGTATTTTTACCGGCGTTTTAGCTGAATTTAGATGTGTTTAATAAAACATTGGCTTAGCGCCGGGATTGAATCCAGCGCATGAGGTCGGCGCCGCCCATGGCGCCGCTCTGCCGTGCGACTTCGTGCCCCAGTTGGAAAATGATCAGGGTCGGAATGCTGCGGATGGCGAAGCGTGCGGCCAGCGCCTGTTCTTCTTCCGTATTGACCTTGGCCAGGCGGAAGCGCGGTTCGAGCGTGCGGCAGGCCTCGGCGAAGGCGGGCGCCATCGAGCGGCAGGGGCCGCACCAGGGCGCCCAGAAATCCACCACCACCGGCAATCCGGAGTGGCCGATGTGGGTGTCGAAGTTGCGGTGGGTGAGTTCTAGCGGCTCTCCGACAAACAGCGCCGCCTTGCATTTGCCGCAGTTGCCGCTGTCGGCGAGACGCTGCGCCGGCAGGCGGTTCGGGGCGTTGCAATGGGGGCAGACGACGATCAGCGTTTCGTGGGCGGTCATGGCGTGTTCCTACAGGGGATGCGATGGATATGCGGGCGTGGCGGCCGCTTTCAAGGGGCGTGCCGGGGTGAGGATTCCCCGCAAGCGGCGACGGCGGGTTAAGGTAGCGGCCTGAACTCTTTCGTTGCTTCCCCTCATGCCGTCTGCGCCTGTTTCACCTCCACCGTTTGTTGCTCCGCCGCGACGCCTGCGGCCGATCATCTGGCTGATCGGCTTTTTCGCCTTCGTCAATGTGTATTCGATCCAGGCGGTGATTCCGCTGCTGATGAGCGATTTCAACGCCACCGCGGCGGCGGCGGGCGCCACGGTGGGTGCCACGGTGCTGGCCGTCGCGCTGCTCTCGCCCTTCGTCGGCATGCTCTCCGATGCCGTTGGGCGCAAGAGCGTGCTGATTGTGTCGATCCTGCTGCTGACGCTGCCGACGGCGGCGATCTACCTCGCCGATAGCATCGATGCGGTGGTCGTGCTGCGCTTTCTCCAGGGGTTGGCGATTCCCGGCATCACCGTGGTGCTGATGGCCTATATCGGCGAGGAATTCGACGGCCGCGATACCGCGCGCATGATGTCCGCCTACATTTCCGGCGCGGTGCTGGGCGGCTTCGCCGGGCGCATGATCACCGGCCATGCCGGCGCCTGGCTGGGCTGGCGCGCGGCATTCGTGCTGTTGGCTGCGCTCAATCTGGTCGGCTGCGCCGCCGCTTTGTGGGGGCTGCCCGCTTCGCGACGTTTCCGTGCCAACCGCCATCTGGGCGAAACGTTGCGGGTGCTCGGCCGGCATCTGTGCAACCGTTCGCTTTTGGCCGCCTGCGCGGTGGGCTTCTGCGTGCTGTTTTCCTTGATCGGCTGTTTCACCTACGTCAGCGTCCTGCTTGCCGCGCCGCCGTTCGAGCTGACCACGGCAGGGCTGGCCAACGTCTTCTGCGTGTACTTGCTCGGCGTGGTGGTGACGCCGCTGGGCGGCCGGGCACTGCATCGCTTCGGCTATCGGGCGGTATTGATGGCGGCGATGGTCACTGCCATTGGCGGCATCGCGCTGACCCTGATTGTGTCGCTGGCGGCGGTGGTGGTCGGGCTGGCGCTGTGCGCCTGTGGGGTGTTTTTTGCCCAGGCGGCAGCGATCAGCTTCATTGCCGCCCGCGTTGGCGAAGGCCGTTCGCTGGCCTCCGGCCTCTACAACATGGCCTATTACGGCGGCGGTGCGTTGGGTGCGGGAATCTGCGGCGCCGCTTACATGGCCGGCGGCTGGATGGCAACGGTGGCGACGCTGGTTGGGGTCCAACTCTGCGCTATCGCCATCGCAGGCTTCGGCTGGCGGCAGAAGCCCTCTGCCCCGTAGCGGCTCAGCGGTTGGACTCGGCGGCTGTTGAGCGATTGTTCAAGCGCGCAAGGGAGATGTCGGCCAATGCGTCGATCCAGGCCGGATTCTCATTGAGACAGGGAATGTAGTTGAACGTCTGCCCGCCCTCGGCGAGAAATGCACTGCGGCATTCGATGGCGATTTCCTCCAGGGTTTCCAGGCAGTCGGCGACGAAACCGGGGCAGACCAGGTCGACCGACTTGACGCCTTCGCGCGCCAGTCTTTCCAGTGTCGGCTGGGTGTAGGGCTGTAGCCATTTGGCCGGTCCGAAGCGCGACTGAAACGTGACCAGGCAGCGGTCTTCGGCGAGGTTCAGCGCCTGCGCGAGCAGCCGCGCCGTGGCGAGGCACTCGGTCTGATAGGGGTCGCCGAGTTCGCTGCTGCGCTGGGGCAGGCCGTGGAAGCTCATCACCAGTTTTTCCGCCTGGCCGTTGTCGGCCCAGTGACGGCGTACGCTGGCGGCCAGCGCCGCGATGTAGCGCGGATGGTCGTGGTAGTCGCGGACAAAATCGAGTTGCGGCAGGTTGCGCACGCTGCGCATCCACCCGGCTACCTCGTCCATCACGCTGGCGGTGGTCGACGCGGCGTACTGCGGGTAGAGCGGCACGATGAGGATCCGTTGGCAGCCTGCGGCCTTCAGCCGGTCGAGCGTGTCGCCGATCGACGGGGCGCCGTAACGCATCGCCCATTCGACGCGCAGGCCTCTGGCACCGCGTTCGCCGAGCAGGCCGGCGAGCAGCTTGGCCTGGCGTTCTGTATGCACCTTGAGCGGCGATCCCTCGGGCATCCACACCTGGGCATATTTGCGCGCCGACTTGGCCGGGCGGGTGTTGAGGATGATGCCGTTGAGTACCAGCCACCAGATCGGCCGTGGAATCTCCACCACCCGCGGGTCGGAGAGGAATTGCCGCAGGTAGCGGCGCAGCGCCGCTGCGGTCGGTGCCTCGGGGGTGCCGAGATTGACCAGCAGGATGGCGGTGTGCGCATCGGCCGGGTTTGCCGGATGGGCCGGCTCGGGGCGAAAACGGGGCATGAATCGGATCAGTGGGAGGAGAGCGCGGAGGCGATCAATTTCGCGGTGATGTCGACGATCGGGATCACCCGTTCGTAGGCCATCCGCGTCGGGCCGATCACGCCCACCGTACCGACCACTTCGCCGTCCACCTCGTAGGGCGCGGCGACCACGCTGCATTCGTCGAGCGGGGCGATGCCGGATTCGCCGCCGATGAAGACCTGGACGCCTTCGGCGCGGTTGGAAAACTCCAGCAGCTGAGCCAGCGAGGTCTTCTGCTCGAACAGGGCGAACAGTTGCCGCAGCCGCGCCATGTTGGAGGAGAGATCGTCCACGTCGAGCAGATTGCGCTCGCCGCTGATCACGTATTGCGACGACGTATCGGCCACCACCTCGTTGCCGGCCTGCGCCGCCGCCGACATCAATTCGCTCATGTCGCTGCTGAGCTGGCGCAGTTCGTCGCGCAGGCGGGTGCGAATCTGCTCGAAATCCAGGCCGAGGCAGTTCTGGTTGAAATAGTTGGCGGCTTCGGCCAGTTCCCCGGGGGTGTACACCCGCTGGGTGAACAGCATGCGGTTCTGCACTTCGCCGTCGGCGGTGACGATGATCAGCAGGATGCGTTTGTCGGCGAGATTGAGGAATTCGACCTGACGGATGCGCGGCAACGCGCGGCGTGGAGCGATGACCACGCCGGCAAAATGGGTCAGTTGCGAGAGCAGTTGCGAGGCATGGCTGATCACGCGCTGCGGCTGGTCGGGCTGGATCGCGCCCTTCAGGTCGCTGAGTTCCTGGCGCTGTAGCGGCTTGACGGTGAGCAGAGTGTCGACGAACAAGCGGTAGCCCAACGGCGTCGGCACGCGGCCGGCGGAGGTGTGCGGGCTGGTGATGAAGCCCATTTCCTCCAGGTCGGACATCACGTTGCGGATGCTGGCCGGAGACAGTTCGAGGCCGGAATATTTCGACAGCGTGCGCGAACCCACCGGCTGACCTTCCGCGATATAGCGTTCGATGAGCGTCTTGAGGAGGGTCTGGGCACGAGCGTCGAGCATGCAGCGATTGTAGCGAAAAGCGTGCGCCGGGCGCTCTACAATCGGAGTCCGATCCGCCGTTGCCCGGCGGTCCCCGATACCGAGGAGAAACGGCCCATGCGGCTGACTGCGGAAACGACCCTGGAAGCCGAACGCTACCTCGGGCGGCGCGACCCGATCATGGGCCGGTTGATCGGGCAGTATGGCCCGAGCCGTCTGCACGCAGCGCGTCGTCCTCCTTTTCAGACGCTGGCGGGCGCCATCATCGGCCAGCAACTGTCGGTCAAGGCGGCAGCCGCCATCGAGGCCCGCGTCCGGCAGGTCCTCGGTGGGCCGCTCGGCGCGCAACGGCTGCTGGCGGCGCCCCCGGATGCTCTGCGCGCGGCCGGCCTGTCCAACGCCAAGGTGCGCTATCTGCATGAGCTCGCGGGCCGGGTGTCGCGGCGCGAGTTGAACTTTGCCGCGCTGCGTCGCTGTTCCGATGCCGAGGCGGCGGCCGCGCTGGTGGCGTTGCCGGGCATTGGCCAATGGACGGCGGAAATGTTTCTGATCTTCGGCCTACAGCGGGCGAACGTGCTGTCGCTTGGCGACGCCGGCCTACGGCGGGCCGCTACGCTCCTCTATCCGGAGTTCGGCCTCGAAGCCATGGGCGAACGCTGGCAGCCTTACTGCTCGGTGGCTTCGTGGTATCTGTGGCAGTCGCTGGAGAATGCCCCGCTCGCGGTTTAGCCATCGGGTCTGTCAATTCGCCTGTCAGCTTTCATCTGGCGTGACCATGCGCATGGGGCGAGTCCCAATCTTCGCCCCTGTGACTTCATCCACCGCCACGGCTTTGATTTCCGTTCCAGTTTCCTCGTCGAAAAAGCGAACCAATTTGCCGCCGCCCCGATATTGGCGTCCCCACGCGGCAATCATGAAGAGCACCGGCAGAAAATCGCGCCCGGCCGCGGTGAGTAGATACTCCTCGCGCGGAGGATGCTCCGAGTAGCGCCGTTTCTCTAACAACCCCTCTTCAGTCAGCGTCGCCAGCCGCCGAGTCAGGATCGTCGGTGCGATGCCCAGGCTTTTCCGGAATTGATCAAAGCGCGTGAGGCCGGCATGGGCGTCCCGCAGGATCAATATGCTCCACGCGTCGCCAGCGAACGCCAGGCTGCGCGCGATTGGGCAGGGCTCATTGCAACTATTTTCGCTGTCCATACTGTTTTGATAGTGACTTACTTTCAAATTAGTAGTATCGTTGCTTTCGATTTGATAGTAACACTTTGGCGACAGGCAATCCACCTCATATGGAGAGTTGATTCATGAGCAAGAACAATAGCGGAGTCGCCCGGGTAACGGCGGCATCTTCAGGCATCGGCGAAGCCGTGGCGGAGCGTGCGATGAGTCAGGTGCAGTGGAAAAATGTGCCAACCCGCACGATTAACGTTGGCGGGATACCTTTCGCCTATCGCGAACTGGGTCCCAATTCTGGTGTGCCGGTGGTCTTCCTGCACCACCTGATGGCCGTGCTCGACGATTGGGACCCGCGTGTTATCGACGGTATCGCCGTGCAGCGTCGGGTGATCGCATTCGATAACTGCGGGGTGGGCGCATCGGGAGGATCGGTGCCGCATACCATCGAGGAGATGGGGCGGGATGCCATCGCCTTCATTCGCGCGCTGGGACTGAAGAAGGTCGATCTTCTCGGGTTTTCGCTGGGCGGCGGCGTAGCGCAGATGATGGCTTTACAGGCCCCTGACCTCATACGTCGGATGGTCCTTGCCGGAACGGGGCCCAGAGGCGGCGGGGGGATCGAAAAGATCAACAGAATCGCAGTCGTCGCTTACCTCAAAGCAGCGCTCACGCTGAGCGACCCGAGGAACTTCCTGTTCTTTCCCCGTACCCCGGAAGGTAAGCGTGCCGCGAAGGACTATTTCGCACGGCTAAAAGAGCGCACCACGGACCGTGACAAGCCCATCTCACTACAGGCGCGGCGTGCCCAACTGAACGCCATCAGAACCGCAGGGCTGAGTCCGCCCGACGACCTCTCGGTCATTACGCAACCGGTTTTCGTCGCGAACGGCGACCATGACCTCATGGTTGACAGCAGTCTTTCGGCCGACATGGCTCGCCGTCTGCCGAATGCCAAGCTCACGATCTACCCGGATTCAGGGCACGGTGGCGTCTTTCAGCACCACCGGACCTTTGTGCCTGCGGTGCTGGACTTCCTCGCAGACTGAATTGGAGAAGGTAATGAAGGCATTCATTCTCGAACGCTATGGAAAAAAGGGCAGCGTGCGCCTTGGCGAAATGCCAGAGCCGGAACTGCACGATGACGAAGTAGTGGTTCAGGTGCACGCGGCAGGTGTGAATCCGCTGGACTTCAAGATCAGGAGCGGCGATTTCAAGCTCATCCTGCCCTATCGCTTGCCGCTTATTCTGGGCCACGACGTGGCCGGGGTCGTGGTCCGGGTCGGGCCACGCGTGCAGCAATTCAAGCCGGGCGACGAGGTCTACTCCCGGCCCGATGATTTTCGCATCGGTGCTTTCGCTGAATTCATTGCGATCAAGGAAACATCCCTGGCGATCAAGCCCAAAGCACTGACTATGGAAGAGGCGGCCTCAATCCCGTTGGTCGGCTTGACCGCGTGGCAAGCGCTGATCGAAAAGGCGAATCTCAAGCCGGGGCAAAAGGTTTTCATTCAGGCCGGCTCGGGTGGCGTCGGGGCATTTGCTATTCAGCTGGCGAAACATCTCGGGGCGTTCGTTGCGACGACGACGAGTACGGCAAATGTGGATTGGGTGAAGCGCCTCGGTGCCGATATCGTGATCGACTACAAGAAAGATGATTTCGAAAACATCCTGCATGGCTACGACGTCGTTTTGAACAGCCAGGATAGCGAGACGCTCGCAAAATCCCTCAGCGTACTGAAGCCCGGCGGAAAACTCATTTCGATCTCCGGTCCGCCCGATCCGGCGTTTGGAGAAGAAATCCGGGCGCCGTGGTTTGTGAAATCGATCATGCGCCTGCTGAGCTTTGGCATCAGGAGAAAAGCAAACCGCCATAAGGTCAGCTTTTCGTTCCTCTTCATGAAAGCAAACGGCGCTCAGTTGCGCGAGATCACCGCACTCATCGATTCCGGCGCGATACATCCGGTCGTGGATCGAATCTTTCCGTTCGAATCGACCCGGGAGTCGATGGAGTACGTCGAATCCGGACGCGCCAAAGGCAAAGTGGTCGTCAGGATGCGATGAATAGAGCCCTGCCTGGCAGCGGCTCCAAGCAAGGCAGGACAGTTAACTTTAAGGAAAAAACCATGACTTCATCTAAAAAAATTGCTGTTGTAACCGGTGCGTCTTCCGGCATCGGATCGGTCTACGCAGATCGTCTCGCCCGGCGCGGGTATGACCTCTTGCTCGTCGCGAGGCGCCGTGAGCGCTTGCAGAACCTCGCCACGAAACTGGAGCAGACTTACGGCATCAAGGCTGAAACGTTTGTGGCCGACCTCGAGAAGGAGGGCGACCTCGCACGTCTGGAAAGTGTTCTCGCGAGCAATCCCGCCATCCGGGTATTGGTAAACAACGCCGGCATTGCAAAGCTGAGCCTTGTTGCCGAGACGCCGATGAAAGACTCCTTGTCGCAGATCGCGTTGAACATCACGGCACTGACGCGTTTGACGCATGCCGTACTGCCTGCTTTCAAGGAACGCAACGAAGGCGTCATCATCAATATCGCCTCGGTATTGGCTGTTCATGCGCTGCCGATCAGCTCCATATACAGCGGTACCAAGGCTTTCGTACTCAATTTCAGTCGTGGCCTGCAACAGGAACTCGCGAGTACCGGCGTGAGAGTTCAAGTTGTGCTGCCCGCGGCCACAGCTACCGATCTTTGGGATATCTCAGGGGTGCCGCTGGCCGCTTTGCCGCAAGAAACGGTCATGTCTGTCGAGAATCTTGTCGATGCTGCGCTGGCCGGTTTCGACCAAGGCGAGTCGGTTACTTTGCCATCGATGGCTGATGCCGGTCTCTGGGAGCGATACGATACTGCGCGGTCCGATCTCTTTGCCGCGACACAAACCGGCAAGCCTGCGCCACGGCTCCTTTCGCTTTGACTGAAGAAGGGCGAAGAGCCCTTCATTCAATCCCAGAAGTGCTAGCGCCGTTTGCGCTGTTTCGCTGCGGCGCGCAGTGCGGCGGCGAAGGCCTTGTTGGCCCAGAGGCAAAGGGTGCCGCGATCTTCCAGCGCATCTTCGGGCGCCTGGTAGTAACCCAGCGCGTATTTTTTGCCCTTGCGCTCGTAGGTGAAGGGCGGCAGACCCTGTGCGGCGAAATCGTCCGCACTTTCGCCGTCGGCCTTGAAATATAGAACGTCGCCGATGATCAGTCCGAACATCAACCCGTCGAGAAAGAACCCCCAGCCGCCGAACATGCGCCTTGAGCGCACCGGGCCGATTCCCTGGAGCTGTTCGATCAGGTAGGCGACGAATTCGCTGTCCATCGTGCGCGACGGAGGCGGCGCCTACATCCAGCGGCCACCGGGCGGCGGACGCAGCGGCACGTCGTTGCCAGGGAGAAAAGCGCCGATGACGAGGCTCAGCAGCGAGATGAAGATGCTGGCGAAGAACGCCGTCCAGAAGCTGGAAACGGTAAAGCCCTGCACCAGCAACGAAACCAGCATCAGCATCAGCGCGTTGATGACCAGGATGAACAGTCCCAGCGTCACCAGCGTCAGCGGGAAGGTCAGCACGATCAGCAGCGGCCGCACCAGGGCGTTGGCAAAGCCGAGCAGCAGGGCGGAAACGATCAGCGCCGAAGCGTCGGCAAAACGCAGGCCGCTGAAGACGTGGCTGGCCACCCACAGCGCGAGCGAGGTAACGGCCCAGTTGAGAGCGAATGAGGTCAGGTTGGCGAACATCGAGGGGTTCCTGTCGTGTCGTTTCAGGCCGGCCGGCGAACTGTCGCCGCATCCTGGCCGAAGAGGAATTTTCGGGCATCGGCATCCACCGAGGGCGCCGTATTGACGGTCCGCGCCAGTGCATAGGCACGTTCGGTCGCCGGCCGCGTCTTGATGGTTTCGAACCAGCGCTTGAGGTGGGGGAAATCGTCAAGGCTTTGCCGCTGGCGCTCGTGCGGCACGATCCACGGATAGCAGGCCATGTCGGCGATCGAATAGTCGCCGGCGATGAATTCGTGGTCGGCGAGGCGTTTGTCGAGCACGGCATAGAGACGGGAGGTTTCCTTCACGTAGCGTTCGATGGCGTAGCCGATCTTCTCTGGCGCGTACTGCGTGAAGTGATGGTTCTGTCCCGCCATCGGGCCGAGTCCGGCCATTTGCCAGAACAGCCATTGCAGCGCTTCGTTGCGGCCGCGCAGATCCTGGGGGATGAAGCGGCGGGTTTTGTCGGCCAGGTAGAGCAGGATCGCGCCGGACTCAAAAATCGACAGCGGCGCACCGCCGTCGCCGGGCGCGTGGTCGACGATGGCCGGAATCCGGTTGTTGGGCGAGATGCACAGGAACTCGGGTTCGAATTGCGCGCCGCGGCTGATATTGACCGGCACGATGCGGTAGGGTAGCCCCGCCTCCTCAAGGAACAGCGTGATCTTGTGGCCGTTGGGCGTGGTCCAGTAGTAAAGATCGATCATGGTGGCTGCGATTGTGCCACGGTGGCCGTGCGCCAACGCCGCCAATCGGCCAATTAACGCCGAAACGGCAGGCCTGCCGGGCGATTGACTATCGCCGGCAGCAACGTAGGATGCTGGCTTTGGAGCGCAAGGCCAGCCAACCCGCTGCTGCGGCGTCTTGCGTCCGGCCCGATTCGCTACCGCTACACGAAACTCATGGTTGCCGTCGTTCATTCCCTGTCCCTCGATCGCTCCGCAGAGGAGACGCTGGCCCTCGCTGCGTCCGGCCTTGGCGAAGAGGAAATCGCGCGTCTGCGCGACGCCTTCGCCTTCGCCAGCGCCTGCTACGGACAGCGTGTCCTTGGCACCGGCGAGTCGGCCCTGTCGCATGCGACCGCAATGGCCGTGATCCTCGCCGGGCTCGGCCTCGACGCCGATACGCGCGTCGCCGCACTGCTGTTCGATGTGGTCGACGAACTGGGCAGCGATTTCCCCGCCGTCGTCGAATCCCGCTTCGGCGCTGCGGCGACGCGTCTGGTGGCCGGCCTGCATCGCCTGGCGCCGTTGCGGCTGCTGATCCGCAGCCAGTCGACGGCGGAGCTGGCGGCGCAGACCGAAATCCTGCGCAAGATGTTGCTGGCCATGGTCGAGGACATCCGCGTGGTGCTGTTGCGACTGGCCTCGCGCACCCAGACGCTGCGTTGGTTGACCGACAAGGATGTGCCGGAACGGGTCGATTTCGCCCGCGAGAGCCTCGACATCTATGCGCCGCTGGCTAACCGGCTCGGCATCTGGCAGTTCAAATGGGAGCTGGAAGACCTTTCCTTCCGCTTTCTCGAACCGACGACCTACAAGCGCCTTGCCCGCATGCTCGACGAGAAGCGCCTGGAGCGCGAGGCCTTCATCGCCGGTGCGACCGAGCGGTTGAAGCGCGAACTGGCGGCGCTCGGCATCGCGGCCGAGGTGTATGGCCGGCCCAAGCACATCTTCAGCATCTGGAACAAGATGCGCAAAAAGCAGGTGGACTTCGCCGAGGTGTACGACGTGCGCGCGCTGCGCATCATCGTCGCCGACCTGAAAGACTGCTACGCCGCGTTGGGCTTGGTGCACCAGATCTGGCAACCGATCCACGGCGAGTTCGACGACTACATCTCGCACCCCAAGGGCAACCATTACCGTTCGCTGCATACCGCGGTTACTGCCGACGACGGGCGTGCGGTGGAGGTGCAGATACGTACCCGTGAGATGCATGATCATGCCGAACTCGGCGTTGCCGCTCACTGGCGCTACAAGGAGGCCGGCACTTCGGCGCGCGCCGATTCCGACTACGATGACAAGATTTCGCTGCTTAGACAGCTGCTGACCTGGCGCGACGAAGTCACCGACTCGACGCAGTGGGTGGCGCAGTTCAAGCGCGCCGCGCTCGACGACACGATCTATGTGCTGACGCCGCAGGGCAAGGTGATCGATCTGCCGCGCGGCGCGACGCCGCTCGATTTCGCCTACCGGCTGCACACTGACCTCGGCCATCGCTGCCGCGGCGCCAAGGTGGACGGCCAGTTGATCGCGCTGAACACGCCGTTGCTCAACGGCCAGCGCGTCGAGGTGGTCGCTGCCAAGAGCGGCGGCCCCTCGCGCGACTGGCTGAATCCCGATCAGGGCTATCTGGCGACGGCTGGCGCACGGCGCAAGGTCAAGCAATGGTTCGCCGCCCAGGAGACGGCGGAGCTGCTCGCCAGCGGCCGCACCCTGGTGACCCGCGAGTTGCAGCGCGAGGGCCAGACGCAGGCCAATCTGGAAGAACTGGCGCACAAACTCGGCTTGCGCGACGTCGAGGCGATGTTCCTCGCCGCCGCCCACAACGAACTTGGGCCGCGGGCGATCCAACTCGCCCTGCGCGGCGAACCGGAGACGGCCGTGCAAGGTCCGGAGATCGTCACCCGACGCAGCCGGGCCGGCGATTCACAGGTGCTGGTGGTCGGTGTGGACAAGCTGCTGACCCAACTCGGCCGCTGTTGCAAACCGGCGCCGCCGGATGCGATCCAGGGCTTCGTCACCCGCGGCAAAGGAGTTTCGATCCATCGCAACGAGTGCATCAACTTCCGCAACATGGCGTTGCGCAATCCCGAACGTGTGATCGAGGCCGAATGGGGCCGCGGCCAGCAGGACGCGGTCTACGCCATCGATTTACAGGTGGAAGCCGGCGACCGCCAGGGCCTGCTGCGCGACATCTCGGAAGTGTTCTCCAAGGAGCGGGTCAACGTCACCGCGGTTAACACCGTCAGTCGCGCCGGCAGCGCCAGCATGCGCTTCACGGTGGAGATTCCCGGCGTTGCGTTGCTGCCGCGGCTGCTCAATTTGCTGGGGGAAATTCCGGGGGTGGTCGCGGTGCGGCGGGCTTGATGTCCGGCGTCGGCCGAAGAGCGAGAATCCGTTTCCCGGTTACGAAGCGGCGCCGGGAAGCGGCTTTTTCCCCAGCCTTTGGGCGTAGGTCAGGCCGGTCAAAAGAGAGGGGGTCTCCAGCCCCGACGGGAGCATATGCCATTTGAGCATCGCCTCCGGATTTCCGGGGCGATTACGAAGATCCGTGAATATTTTCTCCATTGTGGCTTCGTCTTCCAGTTCGAACAGCAGCTTGAAACTTCCCGTTGAAATCGGTGAAGTCACTTCTTCGAAGACCTTCTTGCGCAGCGTTGCATAGCGATCGAGATATTCTTCTCCCACCTCGCCTTTGAGGACGGCCGCCAGGGTCTCGCTCAACAGGAATGCGTCGTTCATTCCACCCATTAAACCGAAGCCGCTTGTGGGATTAGTGAGATGAGCCGAATCGCCCGCCAGCAACACGCGGCCGGCACGGTAGCGCGGCGCCGACCGTTGATGCATGGCATAGGTGGTGCTAAGTGCAAGTTCGTACTTCTTGTCGCCGGGAAGCGTCGTCTTGATAAATTCGGCAATCCGCTCCGACACGGTTTCCAGTGGAAGGCCGGCATCTTCGGAGAAGGTATAGCGCCAGAGGCCTTCTTGATTGAGCTTGTAGATGACCGTGCCGTATTTCCGGTCGATCAAATAACCTGAATCCCAGCCATATTTTGCAAAGTCATAGTAGATATTGGTCACTACGAAGCGGCGTGGCCAAGTAAAGCCTTCCAGCGACATGCCTACCGCGTGCCTGACCGGGCTGCGGCCGCCATCGGCGGCAACCACCCACTTCGCCGTAAATTCGGTCGGGCCGTCGGGGGTGTCGGCCTTGACGATGGCGCCATGGCTGGATTGCGTCACCGCCGTAAATTTGGTGTTCCAGCGCACGGTCGCATTGGGATAGCGCTCGAGATGCTTCAAAACCACCTCGGCGAGGAGATCCTGCCCGAGCGTCAGGCTGTATGGGTGATCGGTAATGCCTGCCAGCACATCGTGGTTGTAAACGATGTTTTCGTTGGTCCTGAAAATGCGAAAAGACCGTTCCGTCGTTGTGTGGCCCGCGGCGATCATGTCCTCGAGCAAGCCAAAATATTCCAGCGCGGGAAGTATGGTCCACGCATAGGCAATGGCGCGGGGCGAATAAACGATATTCGCCTCCGCTTCAATCACCGTAACGTTCACCCCCGCTTTCGCCAACCCCAGGGCTGTCATCAGTCCAACCGGCCCACCGCCTACAACCAGAACTTCTGTCATATCCGCCTCCTTTTTTTATTCCATCGACGATGCTCAGCGGGTTGAAATTCCCACCGTAAATTTCACCGGCGTCGGCATCGAGAAAATCTCAACAGATGACGCCGGCACAAGGATTTGCATGATCCGGTTCGAGTGTCTGCTTCAAACGAAGATAAAGTCGCAGATGAAACCGATGGTGTGGCACATCTCTCCTTCGGTGAATACGTCGTGGCCGGTCAGCAGCTTGAATTCGGTGGATACCGAGAGCAGGGTGCCGGCCAGGCCGATGATGGCGTAGTAGAGCCGCGCGGTGTCGCCGTTGCGCACCTTGCCGGCGGCCTGGCCGCGGTGGATCAGGTCGCGCACATGGTTGAAGGATGCGCGGATGTGGGCCTCTATCAGCCAGTCGATGCGTTCGCTGCCCTGAGTGCTTTCCATGGTCATGATGCGGTGAAGTTGCGGCACCCGCGCCGAGAAACGGACGAAATTTTCGATAAAGGCGCGCAGGCCGGCGGCTGGATCGTTCCGGTCGATCAGTTGCAGGCGTTGCTCGAATTCCGCGCGATAGCGGCCGACTACGTCGGCCATGGTTTCCCGCCAGAGCTTGTCCTTGGATTCGAAGTGATACAGGAGTAGCGAGTGGGTGGTGCCCGCCCGCTCGGCCACCGCCCGCGTCGAGGTGCCTTCGAAGCCGAAGGCGCCGAAGCACTCCAGCGCCGCTTGCAGGATGCGCTCGCGGACGTCGGTACCACGCGGCTTCTTGGCGTCGTCCGGTGGCGGACTGGCGTGTTTTTTGGCGGGCAGGCGCGCCGCCGGCGAGCGGCGTTGGCCGCGCAGATTCTTGGCCGGGGAGGGCGGCGCTTTGGCGGTCGTCATGGCGGTCGTCTCTTCGGATCCCTGCGTCCCGGCTTCAGCGACCGAGAACTGTAGCAAGGGCCGCTTCGAGGGCCGCCTCCGGATTTTTCGGTGCCGTGCGCGAACGCCAGCCGACGTGGGTATCCGGCCGCACGAGAACGGCGCCGTCCTCGCCTGTTTCGCGCAGGCTGGCCCAGGTTCCGTCAGTGTCGGCATAGTCGCCCGGCGCGCCGATGGCGACGACATCCAGGGCGATGCCGAAGCGCTTCGCAGCCGCGGCCGCGGCCTCCTTCCAGACACCGCCTTTGGTTCCCGTGAACAGGGTGAAACGACCGCGGCCGGTGAGATCGTGGGTCGATACTTTCTCGCCGCCGCGCGTGAGCCAGGCATGGGGTAGGCGGTGGCCGGGGCGCGTGGTCGGCGTATAGATGTCGCCCATCGGCGCGAACGGCGGCGGCGGCGTGCCGTCGGCAACTACGGCCGTGCTGTCGTAGTTGAAGCCGATTTCCAGATAGTGCGCGGTGAATTCGGTGCGCTGGGTCTGGATCACCTCATGCAGGCGCGCGCGCGCCGTCTGCCCCTGTTCGCTGTCGGAGAACAGGGTGACGAAGGCTTCGCGGTTAACTTCCGGCGGTGCGTTGGGGATCATGCCGAGGCCGGCGTCGATGACGAAATGGTTGAAGAAGGTGAACAGCGCCCATTTGGTGTTGCGCAGCGCGACCGGGCGGCGCTCGGTTTCGTAGCTGTCGAGCAGTGTCTCGGCGGCGTGTCCCTTGAGTACCGCGGCGAGTTTCCAGGCCAGGTTATGCACGTCCTGGATGCCGGAATTGAGGCCGAGGCCGGTGGTCGGCGGATGGCGGTGGGCGGCGTCGCCGACGACGAAGGCGCGTCCGCCGCGGTACTTGGAGGCGACGATGCATTCGACCAGCCAGTGGCTGACTTTGTGTACCACCGGTTCCAGCTTCGGCAGCTTGAGCAGTTCGCGCATGCGCGGGACGATCTTGGCTTCGTCGAAGTCTGGATCGTCGGGACGGAAGGCGAAGTGCATCACCCATTCCTGCGAGTGGCGGTCGTAGCTGTTCGGGCCCATCGGCACGATCGCGCCGCTGCCCCAGGAACCGCCGCCTTCGGGGTTGATGTACCAGCGCAGCAGCGGATCGTCGTCGTCGATGTAGAGCGAGAGGTCAGCGCTGAAGTGAGTGCTGACCATATCCACCAGTCCAGTTGGTCCCTGGAGTTCGATGCCCACTGCGGGGCCGATGGTGCGACCGCGGTCGGCGCCGACGAGATATTTCGAACGCACAGCATAGGTCTCGTCGCTGACGCTGTCGCGGATGATCGAGGTTACACCGTCGGCATCCTGTTCGAAGCTGATCAGTTCGTTGTTGAAACGCACGCTGGCGAGCGGGCTGCTCTCGGCCTTGGCGCGCAGGATCGGTTCGAGGCGCAGCTGCGGCAGGTTGCCGGAACGGCAGGCGCTGTCGCGGGCATACGTCTCGGCCGTCGTGCCGCCGCCGAAGGCGTCCATCTTGTAGATCTGTTTCGCATCGAGCGGGCCATCGCCGGCGAGCGAGGTGTACCAGGCCACGGCACCCATGTTTTCGGCTTGCGATCCCTTGGTGTAGATCTCGTCGGCGAGTCCGTATTCGCGCAGGATTTCCATGGTGCGCTGGTTGAGGTAGTGCGCTTTGGGCAGGTGCGAGGTGGTCGGGTGTCGCTCGACCAGGATCGATTCCACGCCGAGCGCAGAAAGGATGAAGGACATGGTCAGTCCGGCGCCGCCGCCGCCGCAGATCAGGATTGGGGTTTCTATGGTTTTCATGTAATGGGGCTCCTTCGTTTGAATTTGTGTGGGGTTTCTGCGGTGTTACGAGACGGACAACACGTCTCATAACACCGCCTGTAGTTTAAGGCTGTATTGTTTAAACTTGACCATATGGTAAAAATGTGGAAAATACAAGTCAAGTCCTGCGTGAATCCAGCGCGCGGGAACATTACATAAACGGAGGAAACCCCATGAACGACGCATCGACCGTAGGCACCGCGACGGCCTTGAACGCGGAATCCGCTATCGTCCCCAAGAAGCTCGCTCATTACGTCATTCGCACGCGCAACTTCGAAAAGATGCTGGCGTGGTACCGCACGGTTTTTCTGCTGAAGACGTCGTTCGAGGCGCCGGTGATCGCTTTCCTCACCTACGACGACGAGCACCACCGCATTGCGTTCCTGAATACCGCACACCTGCCGCCGGCGCCGGAGCAAAAGTGCGCCGGCATCGATCATGTGGCGTTTACCTACGGCAGTCTCTCTGACCTGCTGCTGACCTACGAGCGGCTGAAGGGCGAGGGCATCCTGCCCTTCTGGTGCATCAACCACGGCCCGACCAGTTCGATGTACTACCGCGATCCGGAGGGCAACGAGATCGAGCTTCAGGTCGACAACTACGATTCGATCGAAGAAGCGACGGCCTATTTCAGCTCGCCGGCGTTCGCCGCCAATCCGATCGGCGTCGATTTCGACCCGGACGTGCTGTTGCAGAAACTGCGCGCCGGCGTTCCCGTCGCCGAACTGCTGCGCCAGGGCGCTGCGCCGGTGGCATCGGAAAAGGCTTACGTGTTTACCACTCTGCCGCCACCTCCTGCCGCATGATGGGCGCACTGGAAGCGCTGCTGGCGCGCGAAGCCTGCATGCGCCTATGTCTGGATATCGCGGTGCTCGCCGACGCGCGCGATGCCGCTGGTCTCGCTCAGTTATTTACAGAAGACGGCGTTTTCGAGCGACTCGGCCAGGTGTTTCGCGGCCGCGAGGCGATCCGTCAGGCGATCGCCGCCCGGCCTGCCGAAGTGTGGTCGCGCCACTATCCGGCGAACATCCGCATCGATATCGCCGACGATGGCCGTTCGGCGAACGGATCGAGCTATCTGCTGATGTTCCGTGGCAAGGCCGGCGTCGACGGGCACGAACTGATCCATGCCGAGTACCTCGATGAATTCGCGCTCACCGCCGAGGGGTGGCGGTTCAGCGCACGGAAGGTGTCGCTCCGTCCCTGACCGGCAACGCCTGGCGCAAAGCCGAACGGCCTGTCATTCCTCCGGCGCTTCAAGCGCCAGGTCGTTAAGGAGAAATTCCTGTGCGCAGATGCGTGTGCGTTTGACCGGCTTCAGCTTGTAGTCGCCGCGCTCGTCCATCTCCCAGGCCTGACAGTTGTCCGCCAGATAAGGGCGCAGGCCTTCCTTGAAGACGCGGCGCTTGAGTTTTGGATCGAGTACCGGAAAGGCGGTTTCGATGCGGCGGAAAAAATTGCGCTCCATCCAGTCGGCGCTCGACAGATAGAGTTTTTCCTCGCCTTCGGCGAAGAAATAGAAAATCCGGTGATGTTCCAGGAAGCGGCCGATCACTGAGCGCACCCGTATTCTTTCCGACAGGCCCTTGACGCCTGGGCGCAGCGCACAGCCGCCGCGCACGATCAGGTCGACGTCTACGCCCGCCTGCGAAGCGACGTAGAGCGCTTCGATCACCTGCGGTTCGAGCAGGGCGTTCATCTTTGCGACGATGCGCGCCTTGCCGCCCTTCTGGGCCACGGCGGTTTCACGTTGGATCGCGCTGAGCATGCTCGAATGCAGGGTGAAGGGCGCCAGCAGCAGGTGCTTCAGTGCCGCGCCTTTGCCCATGCCGGTGAGTTGTTTGAAGATTTCGTTGACGTCCTCGCCGATGGCCGGGTTGCAGGTCATCAAGCCGAAGTCGGTGTACAGGCGGGTGGTGCGCGGATGGTAGTTGCCGGTGCCGAGATGCACATAGCGGCGATAGCCGTTTTCCTCGCGGCGCAGAACCATCAGAACCTTGGCGTGGGTCTTGTAACCGAACACGCCATAGACCACATGGGCGCCGACTTCCTCCAGGCGGCTGGCGATGTTGAGATTTGCCTCTTCGTCGAAGCGCGCCATCAGTTCGACCACCACCGTGACTTCCTTGCCCTTTTGCGCGGCATGCAGCAATTGTTCGAGGACCACCGAGTCGGTGCCGGTGCGATACACCGTCATCTTGATCGCCACTACCTTGGGATCGTCGCTCGCCTGCTGCAACAACTGAATGACCGGATTGAACGATTGGAACGGGTGGTGGATCAACACGTCCTGCTTGCGGATGCTGGCGAAAACGTCGTAGCGCTTGGTCAATACTTTCGGCAGCCCGGGAACGAAGGGCGGGTACTTCAGATGCGGCAGATCGACCTGGTCAGGAATCGACATCAGCCGCACCAGATTGACGATGCCCGGCACCCGGTAGAGATCCTCGTGGCCGAGACCGAACTGGATCAGCAGGAAGTTGGCGACGATGTCCGGGATGTCGGCGGCGACTTCGAGCCGGACGGCATCGCCAAGGTGGCGCTGCGGCAGTTCACCCTGGAGGGCGGTGCGCAGATTTTTGACTTCCTCCTCGTCGACGAACAGGTCGGAATTGCGCGTCACGCGGAACTGGTGGCAGCCGAGGACTTTCATGCCGGAGAACAGTTTTTCGACGTGCTCGTGCATGATCGAGGAGAGGAAAACGAAACCGTAGTCCACGCCGGTCAGTGCCTTCGGCAGCGCGATCACGCGCGGCAGTGCGCGTGGTGCCTGCACTATGGCGGCGCCGCCGGTACGGCCGAAATCGTCGTGCCCCTCCAGTTCGATGGCGAAGTTGAGGCTCTTGTTGAGCACGCGCGGGAAGGGGTGGGCGGGATCGAGTCCGATCGGGGTGAGCACCGGCATCACCTCGCGCAGGAAGTAGTCGCCGATCCAGGTACGCATCGGCTCGGTCCATTCGGCGCGGCGGAAAAACACGATGCCTTCGGAGCGCAACTCGGGCAGGATCGTATCGTTGAGTAGCGCGTACTGCTCGGCGATCAGGGCCTGCGACTGCAGCCCGATGCGGCGGAACGCTTCGCTCGGCACCAGCCCGTCGGTTCCCGGGGTATGGCTGCCGAGCTTGATCTGTTCTTTGAGGCCGGCGACGCGGATCTCGAAGAATTCGTCCATATTGCTCGACGCGATGCAGATGAAGCGCAGGCGCTCCAGCAGCGGTACGCGCTCGTCCGCCGCCTGAGCGAGGACACGGCGGTTGAAGGCGAGCAGGGACAACTCCCGGTTGATGAAATGCTCACCCGGATAATGTAGCGGAGCGTTCATGGAATCCTTGGATTTTTCCCGTTTCGGGTTGTTCTTTGAGGGTGTTCCCATCTTCTTTCAGTTTTCTTTCGATTTGATGACAGCACGATGGCGCGTGTCTCCCGGCCTGTCAAGACCGCGATGCTAGAATCGGCCGGACATTCCGCCCTTCATTACCATGGCCTACGATCTGATCGCTGCCGTCGACCTCGGTTCCAACAGTTTCCGGCTGCAAGTCGGGCGTGTGGTGGGCAATCAGATCTATCCCCTCGACGGACTCAAGGAATCGGTCAGGCTGGCCGCCGGCCTGCTGGCCGACAAGATGCTCGACGGCCCTTCGCAGCTGCGCGGCCTCGAAGCGTTGGCCCGCTTCGGTGAGCGTCTGCGCGGCTTCAAGCCCGAGGCGGTACGCGCCGTGGCCACCAATACCTTGCGCGTGGCGAAGAATGCGCGCCATTTCCTGGCGCAGGCCGAGGCTGCACTCGGCTTCCCGATCGAAGTCATCGCCGGCCGCGAGGAGGCCCGCCTGATCTATCTCGGCGTTGCCCATGCATTGCCCGATCCGCGTACTCGTCAGCTGGTGGTAGATATCGGCGGCGGCTCTACGGAGTTCATCGTCGGCAGCAACTTTCGCCCGCAGCAGCTCGAATCGCTGTACATGGGCTGCGTTAGCTTCAGCCTGCGGTTCTTTCCTGACGGCAAGGTGGACAAGAAGCGTTTCAGGGAAGCCGAACTGGCGGCGCTGACCGAACTGGAAACCATCGGCCGCTCGTACCGTGACTGCGGTTGGGACGAGGCGGTCGGTTCCTCGGGCACCGCCAAGGCGATCACCGATCTGCTGGAACTCAACCGCCTCAATCCGGCCGGCATGACCGGCATCACCCGCGACGGATTGGAAAAATTGCGCGCCCTACTGTTCAAGGCCGGGCATACGGCGCACTTGGCGCTGGAGGGCATGCGCCCCGATCGGATTCCGGTCCTGCCGGGTGGGCTCGCCATCATGTCGGCGGTTTTCCGCGAGTTCGCGCTGGAGCGGATGGTATTTTCCGAAGGCGCGTTGCGTCTCGGCGTGCTCTACGATCTGCTCGGGCGTTCGCACCACGACGACATGCGCGAAGCGACGGTGGGCCTGTTCATGCAGCGTTACGGCGTCGATCGCCGTCAGGCCGCCCGCGTCGGGCAGATGGCGCTTAACCTGCTCGGCCAGCTCGATCCGGCCTGCCGCGATACCGATCATGCGGACAGCCGCTTTCTCGCCTGGGCGGCGCGGCTGCATGAGATTGGCGTCTCGGTCGCTCACGCCAGCTATCACAAGCACAGCGCCTATATCCTTGCCAATGCCGATATGCCCGGCTTTTCGCGGCGCGATCAGGTGCGGCTTTCGCATTTGGTACTGGCTCATCGCGGCAAGCTGGAGCGGATCGAAGGCGAGGTCCTCGATCCGCGTGAATGGCTGCTGATTTTCTGTCTGCGCATCGCAGCGCTGCTGCACCGATCACGCAGCGATGTGCGGGTACCGGTGTTGGACGTTCGCATCCACGGCAACGGCTATGCGCTGGGCTTCGATGCGCATTGGCTCGCGGAGTCGCCGTTGACTGCTGCCGCATTGGATGACGAGCGCAGCCACTGGTCGAGCCTGGGCATGGCGCTGAGCGTGGTCGAGCGGCGCGCGCCGTCTGCGCGATGAAGATGCCGCCAGCGGTTGCTGCGATCGAGATCGACCGCGACGGCAACGTCAGCCTGCACGGTGCCTGGACGCTGGCGGGCCTGCGCGGCGCCGGCGACGTGGTCGCACGGGCGCTTGCTGCACAGCGCGGCAAACCGGAGAGCGGTTGGGATCTGAGCAATGTCGATACGCTCGACAGTTCCGGTGCGGTGATGCTGTGGCGTAGCTGGGACCGCCGGCTGCCCGTCGACCTGACCATTCGCCCTGAGCATATGCAGACGTTCGAGCGCATCGCCGCCGTGGAGCGGGAGCCGCTTGCGGCGACCCCGGTTTCTCCGTTTGCCTGGCTCATCAGCCTTGGCCGGCGCACGCTTGCTTTGGCGGCGGCACTCGGCGACCTGCTCGCCGTGCTCGGCCAGCTTGCGCTCGATGCGGTGCATCTGCTGCGCCACCCGGGCGATATGCCGTGGCGGGAAATTTCCGCCAATCTATACAAGAGCGGCGTCAGGGCGATGCCGGTCACCGCGCTGGTCGGCTTCCTCATCGGGGTCGTGCTGTCCTATCTCTCGGCCCTGCAATTGCGTCAGTTCGGCGCCGACGTGTTCATCGTGAACATTCTCGGCCTCGGCATCGTGCGCGAGCTCGGCCCGGTGCTGACCGCTGTGCTGGTGGCCGGCCGTTCGGGTTCGGCGATGACGGCGCAGCTCGGGGTGATGCGCGTTACCGAGGAGATCGATGCGCTCGATGCGATGGGTGTGCCGCGCAACTTGCGGCTGGTCTTCTCCAAGGTGATTGCGTTGGCCCTGACCATGCCGCTGCTGGTGTTGTGGACCAGCGCCATCGCATTGGTCGGCGGGATGATTTCGGCCTCGGCACAGCTCGGGCTGTCGCAGGAGTTCTTCTTTGAGCTGCTGCCCAAGGTGGTGCCGCTGGAAAACCTCTGGATCGCGCAGGCGAAGGGCGTTGCCTTCGGCGTCACGGTGGCCGTTGTGGCTTGCCACTTCGGTCTGCGCGTACGCCCGAACACCGAAAGCCTGTCGGCCAACACCACGGCATCGGTGGTCACATCGATCACCGCCGTGATCCTCATCGATGCGATTTTTGCGGTCGCCATGCGCGGCATCGGGGTACCCAAGCTGTGAGCGGCGCAGTGATCGAAATCGGCGATCTGTCCACGCGGTTCGGCGACGTCTGGGTGCATCGTCATTTGAATCTGAGCGTTCGGCGCGGCGAGGTCGTTGCGCTGGTCGGCGGTTCCGGCAGCGGCAAGACCACGCTGCTGCGTCAGATGATTGGGCTGCTGCGGCCGAACGGCGGAGAGATTCGCCTCTTCGGCGAACCGTTATTCGGCGGCGGCATCCTGCGCGAACGCGCGCTGCGCCGCCGCTTCGGCGTGCTGTTCCAGCACGGGGCGCTGTTTTCCGCATTCGACGTTTTCGACAACGTCGCTTTTCCGCTGCGCGAGTTGGGTTTTCTCGACGAAGAAACGATCGCCGAGCTGGTGATGCTGAAACTCTCCATGGTGGAACTGCTGCCCCGTCACAGCCGCCTGATGCCCGCCGAGCTTTCCGGCGGCATGATCAAGCGCGTCGCCCTGGCGCGCGCATTGGCGCTGGAGCCGGAACTGTTGCTGCTGGACGAACCGACGGCCGGCCTCGATCCGGACCGTTCCGACAATTTCGTCCGCCTGATCCGTCAGTTGGACGGCGAACTCGGCTTGACCGTGATGCTGGTGACGCACGATCTGGATACCGTGGCGGCGCTTGCCAGCCAGGTGGCCGTGCTGGCCGAGCAACGTATACTCGCCTACGGTACGCTCGACGAAATCATGACCCAGGACCATCCCTTCATCCGCAACTTTTTCCTTAGCGAGCGCAGCCGGCGCGCGATGGAGACGTATTGATGGAAAACCGCGCCCATGCGCTTGCCGCTGGCCTGTTCGTGGTCGCCCTGGCGCTCTGCGTGGTGGTGGCTGCGCTGTGGTTCGGCGGCCATCATGAGAACACCCGCGACTATCTGATCGTCAGCCAGCGCAATGTGACCGGGCTCAACCCACAGGCGCAGGTGCGCTACCGCGGCATGCGCGCCGGCAAAGTGGCGGATATCGATCTCGATCCGCAGAATCCACGCAACATTCTGATCCGCATTCGCATAGACGAAAGTATTCCCATCACCCGTGCGACGACGGCACGCCTCAATCTACAGGGCGTCACCGGCTTGTCCTATGTGATGCTGGAGGACGATGGCAGTCGTCCCGAGCTGCTGCCGGCGACGGACGGCGAGCTGCCGCGATTGGAAATGGGGGCGTCGATGATGGATTCGCTGGCTGCCGCGGCGACGCGCGTCGGCAGCCTGTTCGACGAAGCGACGCTGCGCGATGTCAAACGCACGCTCGGCAATCTGGCCGAGGCATCCGAAGGGCTCAAGGATTTGCCGCTGATTCTGGCATCGGTGCGCAAGGTGCTCAACGACGACACGCTGCGCCGGATGAATGCGCTGCTGGCCCATCTTGAACGCACCGCCGGCGAAGCCGCGCCGCTGACCGCCGAGGTGCGTGGGCTGGTGGGTTCGCTGCAGACGCTGAGTACGCGCTTCGACCAGGTTGGCCGCAGCGCCGCCGAGGACACGCTGCCGCGGGTCGGCGAACTGATCAACCAGTTGCAGCAGAACTCCCGCCAGCTCAACCGGGTGCTGGAAACGATCGAGGAATCGCCGCAGTCGGTGATTTTCGGCCGTGCTGCGCCGCCGCCCGGTCCCGGCGAGACCGGCTTCAACGCAACTGCGCACTGAGAATAGGTCATGAAAGTCTGGATTGCCGTGCTTGCCCTGCTGTTCGCCGGATGTGCAACCGGACCTGCGCCGCGGTCCGCCCCGGCGCGTTACGACTTCGGTGCGATCACCGGCAGCGGCGACGCCCCGGTGGAGGTGCGGGCTCCGGCCTGGATCGCCAGCGATGCGATGCAGTACCGTCGGGCAGAGGATTCGGCGCGGCGCCAGGCCTTCGCCGAAAGCCGCTGGGTGGCGCCACCGGCGGAACTGCTGGCCGCCGCCCTGCGGAGGCAGTTGCCGGGCAGCGGGACATGCCGTTTGCAGCTGGAGTTGGATGAATTCGTTCAATCCTTCGCTGCCGATGGACAGAGCAAGGCCTTGCTGGCGCTGCGTGCCAACGTGCGTTCGGCGCGCGGGGAGAGCGTTGCGGCGCGGACGTTCAGCCTCGAACAGCCGGCCGGCCGCGATGCGCGCGCCGGCGTTGCGGCGTTCGCGATCCTGCAGCAGCGCCTGGCTGGGGAATTGGGGGAATGGGCGGCGCAGGCGGCCGCCCGCTGCCGTTGATAAGGAAAGATCGGCGCCGCGGCTTCAGCCGCCGCTGTCGAGCCAGATGCCCAGGCCTTGGGCGTTGAGTTCCTGATCGACGGCAAACCAGCGCAACGCGTCGTCGCCCTGTAGTGCCCAGCCCTGCTGCGCCGCGGTGTCCACGATCAGCTTGCCCAGCCCGTCCTTGATCCGTTGGTGGCGTTGTGCGCCGCTGTCGCGTTCGCGTAGGGCGATCTCGACATGCGCATCGATCAGTGCGTGCAGTTCCTGCGCCAGCCGCTGCACCTCGCGGACCTGGCTGTAATGCGTGACATAGACTGCCTCGGGGTGGAAGTCGGCGATTCGCGATACCGTGTTATGCAGGGCCACCGGATCGAATTGGCTGGGCGAGGTGGTGGGGAAAATGAACTGGCGGCCGTTGGCGTCGAGCTGCCGATAGGACAGGCCGAAGGTATCGCCGGTAAAAATGTGGCCGGAGCGGCCATCGCGGATCGCGATATGGTGCTTGGCATGTCCGGGCGCATCGAACAGCAGCAGTTCGCGGCCGTTGAAATCGAGTCGCTGGCCGTCCTGTGCCTCGATCACGCGGTCGGCGGGGACCGCCAGCGGGGCGCCGCCGTAGGTGCGCTGCGCCTGTTCCGCACCGTATACCTCCTGGACCGCCGCCCAGAGCTTTTCCGGTGCGGTCATGTGGCGTGCGCCGCGCGGGTGTACGACCAATTGCGCTGTAGCAAAGCGCTGCATCAGCGCACCGGCGGCGCCGGCGTGATCGAGGTGGATGTGCGTAAGGATCACGTAGTCCACCGCCTCGGGTTTCAGCCCGAGGCTCTCCATCTGCGTTGTCAGCGCCGGAATCGCCGCGCTGTGGCCGGTGTCGATCACAGCAACCCGACCCTTTTCGACGATCAGGTGGATCGACGTGTGGATCGGGCCCTCGTAGCCGGCATCGATGGCATGGATGCCGTGCTCGAAACGGGTCAGTGCCTGCATCATCGTATGTTTCGCCGCCTCACATGCCCTGATAGATCGGCCCTTCGCCGCCTTGCGGCACCACCCAGTTGATGTTCTGGCTGGGGTCTTTTATGTCGCAGGTCTTGCAGTGCACGCAGTTCTGCGCGTTGATCTGTAGCCGCGGATTTTCCCCTGCCGCGTCGCGGACGATTTCGTACACGCCGGCCGGGCAGTAGCGCTGCTCCGGCGCTTCGTATTTGGCCAGGTTCAGCGTGATCGGAACGCCGGTATCCTTCAGCGTCAGATGGCAGGGCTGGTCTTCCTCGTGGTTGGTGTTGGAGAGGAAGACCGACGACAGCCGGTCGAAGGTAATGACGCCGTCCGGCTTCGGGTAGTCGATTTTCGCGCAGCGCGCCGCCGGTTGCAGACTGACATGGTCAGGGGCCTTCGCATGCAGTGTCCAGGGCGGACTGCTGATGCCGAGCTTGGGCAGCAGCCATTGCTCGATGCCGGTCATGATCGATCCGACCAGTGAACCCTTCTTGAACCAGAGCTTGAAGTTACGCTGCTGGTCGAGTTCCTCCTTCAGCCAGCTCTTCTCGAAAGCTTCCGGGTAGGCGCTCAATTCGTCGCCCGAGCGTCCGGCGGCCAGCGCTTCGGCCAGCGCATCGGCGCAGAGCATGCCGGACTTGATCGCGGCATGGCTGCCCTTGATGCGGGCCGCGTTCAGGTAGCCGGCATCGCAGCCGATCAGGGCGCCGCCGGGGAATACCGTCTTCGGCAGGGCCTGCGGGGTGCCATTATTGATCGCGCGTGCACCGTAGCTGAGGCGCTTGCCGCCTTCGAGGTGGGCGCGGATCGCCGGGTGGGTCTTCCAGCGCTGCATTTCCTCGAAAGGACTCAGCCACGGATTCGTGTAGTTGAGGCCGATGACGAAACCCAGCGTCACCTTGTTGCCGTCGAGGTGGTAGAGGAAGCCGCCGCCGAAGGTGTTGCTGTCCATGGGCCAGCCTGCGGTGTGCACCACCCGCCCGGGTTGGGCCTTGGCGGGGTCGATTTCCCACAACTCCTTGATGCCGATGGCGTAGCTCTGCGGATCCTTGCCTTCGCCGAGCGAATACTTCGCAAGCAGCTGCTTGCCCAGATGGCCGCGGGCGCCTTCGGCAAAGAGGGTGTATTTGGCCAGCAGCTCCATGCCGGGCTGGTAGGCATCGGTCGGTTTGCCATCGCGCCCCACGCCCATGTCGCCGGTGGCGACGCCGCGGACGGCGCCGTTCTCGTCGTAGAGAATTTCCGCACCGGCGAAGCCGGGATAGATCTCGACACCCATCGCTTCGGCCTGTTGCCCCATCCAGCGGGCGACCTGGCCGAGGCTGATGACATAGCAGCCGTCATTGTGGAAATTGCGCGGCACCAGCCAGTCGGGTGTGCGCTTGGCGCCGGTTTCAGTCAGGAACAGTACGTCGTCGCCGGTGACGGGCTGGTTCAGCGGGGCGCCTTTTTCCTTCCAGTCCGGGATCAGTTCGTTGATGGCGCGCGGATCCATCACGGCGCCGGAGAGAATATGGGCGCCGATCTCGGAACCCTTCTCGATCAGGCAGACGTTGATGTCCGCGTTGATCTGTTTGAGACGGATCGCGGCAGCCAACCCTGCTGGCCCGCCGCCGACGATCACCACGTCAAATTCCATTGACTCGCGTTCCATGACTGCCTCGCGTTTATTGGTCGATAAAGGAACCGAGAATTATACCGGCACTGCGGTTTGTCTTTCCTCCCGACGCTGGGCGCAAGGAAAATCGCATCGTGCCGTGGCGCATTGAAATTCCTGTGTTAGACTTCGCGCCCTCGATTCAGGGAGGTTGCTAGAAGTTCTCCAGCAGCTTCCGGATTTTCAAACGCGGAGTGGTAGTTCAGTTGGTTAGAATACCGGCCTGTCACGCCGGGGGTCGCGGGTTCGAGTCCCGTCCACTCCGCCAAGCATCAAGCAAAAACGCCCCTTTCGGGGCGTTTTTGCTTTCTACCCCCGTCTGGGGGAATAGGAATAGGGGACAGACCACGATTTCTCACAACAATTGCTGTTGTGCCTCATCGCCCTCTCCCCGCTCCAATCGCGGCCTGCCTGAAACACCCCGCACCGCCCGCCGCCCCAGCATCGCTTCAACCTGTGCCTGAAAGCGTTTTCCGCCCAGAGCGAAGTTGCCATTGGTGGCGCCCCTGATTTCTTCTACCAGCGCTTCATCCACATGCGCGCGGAACAGCTCGCGATAGGCTCTACGCCGCTCGGTCTCGAGCGTGCCCAGTCGCAGGTATTCGGTGTGGGGCGCAATCAGCGCATTGGCCTTTCCCAGTCCGTTGGCGTGGTAGCTGGACCAGCGGTAGTCCTCCGGTTTCATCACCATTCCGGCACGGACCGGGTTGAGTTCGATATAGCGATAGCAAGCCAGGACATAATCTTCGCTCTGGGTCAGGCAGGAGCGAAAGCGGCCCTCCCACAATGTGCCACTGCGGCGGTAGGTGCGATTGATGTACTGCACATAGCGTTGCCCAAGATGCTTCATCATCAGCCCAGCGCTGTCCGCTTGTTGCGGGGTCAGCAGCAGATGAACATGGTTGGTCATCAGCACATAGGCATGCAGCGCACAACCAAACTTGTCGGCGAATTCTTTGAGGTGGTACAGGTAGAACTGGAAATCGTCTTCGGCATGAAAGCACACCGAGCGGTTGTTGCCGCGCTGGATGATGTGCCAGGGAATACCGGCGAGAGCGAGGCGGGCGCGGCGGGGCATGGCGGGCACTCCGAACGAGAATGACGTCAGCTTATCAGAAAAAGAAACGTGGTCTGTCCCCTATTATTAATCGTCACACTTTGCGCTTGGGTGCAGTGCAGGATCAAGCCGGGATCGGGCCACGCCACGCGCCAGCAACCAGTTGCGGACTTTTTCGCGGTAGCTGTAGGATTCGGAAGGGGCGAGCGTATTGGCACGATAGCTGTTTCGCAGACTGCACATCATTGTCGCCCTTATATTGGTTCGTGCTTCGTAGTTAGCACCGTGCTCCAACAACCAAAATACGGCTCGCCAATCATCGAAGATACTAAAGTAAATGAGTGCGGTCTCTCCTCGATCCATGTCAAAGTTAACATCTGCACCATATTTGATCAGGGTCTCTGCACGGGCGAACCTTTTCTCTCCAAGATTTTTTCTTTCTTGTAGCACTAGTTTTAATGCCGTGTACTCGAGGTTGCTCCGGGCAATTTTATTTGGGTCTGCTTTATAACGTACCAGTAGCAACTCGAAGAGTGCATCACTTTTAACTCCCGATGCAATAATCAACGGCACCATTCCTCTCTGTGTTGACTTGTTGGGATTGGCGCCGGCTTTAAGTAGTTCTTCCGCGCCTTTCACATTCTCAGAGAGCACAGCCCACAGCAACAACGTCACCGTATCCTTACCCCAAGGGGTTTTGGTTTCCTTGCCTTCATAATTAACGTCGATGCCCTGCTTGATGAGTTTCTCAAGCATAGTTACGTCACCTTGTCCGGCCGCTTTGGCAGCCTCGATATAGGGTGACCTTTCAAAGATGAGTTCTTCTGCGGACATGCCGTTTACGGTTCCAGAACATCCGACCGTCAAGAATATTGCTACCAGCACACTGCCGAATCGCATCATCATGGTTCCTTCGAATGGTTCACCAGCATGCCACGCATGACGTAATCCATTCCGTGCAAATCCACGGGACGCATCTGGAACACGTTATTGCGCTCTATCAATGACATGCTCTGATTGTTTTGATCGAAAGCGCGGATTGTAATCTGGCGGCCAGCCGCATCCGGGAGCAAAGCCGCCGCCCCATTTAATGCAAATGCCGACGGGCCAATGAAGGGGGTGAGCACCGATAGAGGTACCGAGCCAAAGGAACCGCGCTCCTGCATGCTGGTTAATACCTCATCCTGCACGCGATAGTTGGTAATCAGACTCTGGGCACGTTCGACGCTCCATGTGCCACCACGGCTGGTGACTGTCTCCGGATTCAAACCCGCCGCATTGAAAGTGGTCGCCCGAATGCCGGTCAATATTGAAGCTGCAGCGCCAAGACCACCACCTAATGAATGACCGGTGATGTCGGTGAATTGATCCCCGAGCGCAAACTGTAGTCTCTTTGCCAGTTCGATACCCTTTTCGTATTGCGGTGCACTTGGGCTAAACGCCTGTACGTTGCCATTTCCCCAGTCAGGACCGTTGTCAGTACCGCGATAGCTGAGGGTGTAGCTACCATTTCGCGTGTCACGGAAGAGAGAAGCGCTGAAACCAATTTCTTCGTTTTCGAAATCACTTTGGGTGAAACCTGCCAAGTCCCCTTGTCCAAAGTTGGTTATGCGCTCGAAATGGTCTGGAATCGCACCGCGGTTGAGATAGGCAGCATCCGCCAGCAGGGACATATCCTGAGCGTGCGCGAATTTTTCTGGCGTCATCGTTGGGTCTTGGCTGAGTATGTCCATCCAGGCTTTGCGCTGATCCTCGTTCTTCCAGATTGCCCCGCTACCAGTTGCCGATCCAGTACCAATGTCATTGCCATAGTCCAGCCATACCCGCTCTCCAGATCCGTCGCGCTTCGCTTCAATCATCAGGGCGCGAGGAGAGGGCGATCCATTGTCCCCTGTTGTTTGAAATTGCCACCCATCCTCATTGTCATAGGCGGCATCTTCATACCCCGGCACGGTCTGCTGTATGGATTCGAGCAGGCTGCCGCTGCTCGGCGGCCCACTCTCCGCCTTCTGCTGCTCCAGTCTTTGAATCTCATTCGGCTGCTTGTTGCCGCCATCCTCCGCGCTGCCTGACGCCCCATTGCTCGTTCTCGGCCCGATCCCCTGCACCGCCATGGCGGACAGCGTATCCACCGCCACGGCCTGCCAGTCGAGCTTGCCGCCGACGATGGCAACGCGCGTCGCGGCCGATACCAGGGAGGTGATCGCCGCCACCCCGACCGGATTGCCGATGTTCAACCCGCCGGCGCCGGTGAGGCCCTTCGCCAGCGGCGCCGCAATCGCACTCACCGCCACACTGCTCCAGCTGAATCCGCTTTGCTGCCCCGTCAGATTCGCGACGCCTTGATACACCACGTTATTGACGGCCGAATTCAACGCGAGGTTGCCGAACTCGGAGGTCACGCCGAAGGTATTGCGCGCCACATCGCCGAGCCCGTTGGTGATACCGGCCGAGAGTGTCGCCGTGGCGAGACTGGTCCAACTGAATCCGCTTTGCACCCCCAACGCATTGGCCGTGACCTGGCCGGCGGCATTGCCGATGGCCGCTGCCGCCGCGATGGTCAGCGCACCATAGCCACTGATCATCGGCAACAGTACCGGCGCATAGATGGCCACCAGCGCGGCGACGATCGCCGAGACCAGGCGCTTAAAAAAGCCGCCTTTTTTCTTCTTGGGCGAGGGCGGCGGCGGAGGCGGCGGTGCCGTGGGCAGGGTGGGACTGGTATCCCCCATGGCCGCGCCGGCGTCATAGGGCTTGAAGGTGCTGCTGCTGTTATGGACGTTGGTGACCTTGTTGGGGATGCTCAGCACCTGACCGGCGGAGAGCGCGATGCCGGCATTGAGCCCATTCGCATCGGCGATCAGGTACCACAGACTGGCATCGCCCCAGACCCGGGCGGCGATCTGGTACAGGGTGTCGCCGGTCTGGACCGTATAGCTGGTGCCCGTCCCACTCGGATAACTGCCGTTGATCGGCTGGTAGCTCTGGTCGAAGTCGGCGCTCGCCACCGGACGCCAGTTCTTGTACAGGGCCGCCCGGTCGCTGCTCTGGCCTGCGCTGGCCAGGGTCTGCGCATAGTCCAGGTGCTGGTCGCCGTCGTTGCCGATATCGCCGACGCTCTGGCCTTGAACTGGAGGTTGGTGTACTGGAAGCCGCTGCTGCGCAGACTGGAATCGAAAGAGAAGATCAGTCCGGCGAAATGCAAACCGGTCCGATCACGGGCCCGGCGGCTTGCTCAGGACAGGATTGAACGGAAATGGCGTGTTCCGCGTTGCCTAAGCGCTCCGCTTCAATCCGTTGATCCACGACTTCTGGCAGATCTTCCTCCGCTGGTCGGCGAGGTGGTCGTGAATCCGGGGCCGTACTTCGTTGAGCGTTGCCTGCCGCTGCGGCGTAACTGCATCGCAACGCAGGATGTGGAGGCCGAGGGGAGACTCGGCCACTGCCGAAAGTTGCCCCACGGCAAGGGCGAAGGCGACGGGTTCCAGTTCTGCATAAAGCTGACCCTTGGGCATTGCCCCGAGCAGACCGCCGTTCATCGCGGTGGGGCATTCGGAATGCTTCAGCGCCTGTTCCTCGAAGCGCTTCGCATCCTTCAATAGCCGGCTACGGATGGCCTCGATCTTCGCCAGCGCGGCGCCGCGTTCGCTGCCGGGCAGCGCATCGTTGATGGTGATCAGGATGTGGCGCAGGGTGCGTGTCTCGGGCCGGACGAAGCGCTCCTTGTGCATGAAGTAGAAGATTTCCACATCGGTGTCGCTGACCTTGGCCGCGCGGCTGCCGATGCGTTCGAGTACCGCTTCGACAGTGAGATCGCGCTCGATTTCGCGACGCAGGCTGGCGGCGGCGAGACCGATGCGTTGCAGGTCGGCGTGGTATTCGCCTTCGCTTTCATAGCGCGTACGAATTTCTGCCAGGCTGGATTCCACCGACGATTCCGGCAGGGTCACGCTGGCTGCCTCGGGGGTGGACAGGATCAGCGTTTCCAGCTCGCGCTGGTGCGCGGCGACGCGGGCGACGCGACGGCGCTCGTCGGGTTCCAGGCCTTCCGGCGATTTGCGGAACAGGTCCCGCGCCAGCTTGAGGGTCAGGTAGGCGCCAACGTCAGCCATCGCTGCGCTCCACCGCGCGGATCGCCGATTCCGGCACGGCCAGCGGCGTACCGGGTAAGCAGTCGAAATGCACGTGGTAAACCACGCCGCCGCCGGCATCGCGGATGAGGTTGAGCACCTCGCCGCGGGCTCCGGCAGGGACTTTCGCTGCGCCGCGGATTGCCAACACCTTCGCCGCCTGGACTTTTTCGCGTACCTCGTAGAGGCTGGGTATCCACGGCTCCTGGGCGCCGATCAGCTCTTCCTCGCGACAGCCGACCATGCGTCCGGCATCGAGGAAATGCACCGAGTAGATGATCTGGTCCTGCAGGAAGGTGCCGACGTTAACGACATGGCCGACGCTGCCGCGGCGGATCAGCAGTTCGCCCGGATGCATGCCGGGGAAGGTGCCGTCGTTGCGCACGTTGCGGATCACCCGTACCGCGTCGCCGTATTCGTAGTGCGGTTGCATGGGTCTATGTCTAGCTGAACAGGTCGGTCGCCGACTGGAACGAGGTCCCGGCCGCCTTTTGCAGCACGGTGAACACCCGCTCGGTGAGCGCGTCGGACTTGACGAAATCCTCGTAGGCCATGACCAGCCACCGGCGGTAGGCGGCGTAATCCGGCGCCTTGCCGGCTTCCTGCTTCGCCAGGTAGTCATGGAAGCGTTGCAGGATGTGCAGGCGGTTGACCTGGACCACCGACGGTTGGTAGGGCACCTCGAAATAGTCGAGGAAATCTTCGGCGGAAGCCAGTTCCTCCAGGTCCGATTCGAAATCGCGTTCTTCGCAGTTCATGGCAGTCTCCCGGGTTAGGCGGCAAGGGGCAGCGCATCCCCGGTCGCCGCTTCCACCACGGCCAGCAGCGGGGCGGCATCGAGGGGGGCGTCGGCATCGAGGGCGATCAGTTTGCTGAGGCGTGCATGCGCTTCGGCGATGCGGCGGGCGGCCGTCTGCATCGCCCGCTCGGCGACGAACAGGGCGTCGTCGTCGCCGAAATTGAGCAGGTCAGCCACGGTGTTCCTCGCAGCAGAGTTCGCCGGCGGCGCAGGAGACGCAGCCCACGCTGGCCGCCGGTGCGGGCTGTCCCCGGAGTACGCGCACTTCGCCTTCCAGCGCGTCGATGCGTTCGAGCAGGCAGTGCATGGCCTTGCCGACCGGATCGGGGATCAGGTGGTGGTCGAGGTTGATCGCCATGCCGGCGGCGCCGACGCCGACCGCGGGTGCGCTGCGTTCGCCGACCAGCCGGCCGGGGATGCCGACGACGGTGCGGCCGGCGGGCACATCCTTGACCACCACGGAATTGGCGCCGACGCGGGCGTTGTCGGCCACCGTGATCGCGCCGAGGATCTTGGCCCCGGCGCCCGCCACCACGCCGTTGCCGAGGGTGGGATGGCGCTTGCCCTTGTTCCAGGTGGTGCCGCCGAGGGTAACGCCGTGGTAAAGGGTGACGTCGTCGCCGATTTCAGCCGTCTCGCCGATTACGACGCCGGCGCCGTGATCGATGAAAAAGCGCCGGCCGATGCGGGCGCCGGGATGGATGTCGATATTGGTCAGCATGCGGGCGAGGAAGGACACCAGTCGCGCCGGATAGCGCCGGCCGCGGCGCCACAGGCCGTGGCTGATGCGGTGGGCGAGGAGGGCGTGCAGGCCCGGATAGGTGGTCAGCACCTCGATGGCGGAGCGTGCCGCCGGGTCGCGGCCGAAGACGCAGGCGAGGTCTTCCTTGAGCAAGGCGAAGAAGCCGGGCCTGCGTTGCGCGCCGGTTGGGCTAAGCCCTTCGACAGGCTCAGGGCGAACGGAATGTGAAACGGAATATGAATCCGTTCGTGGTGAGCTTGTCGAACCACGTTGATGCAGGATCGCTCCTTCGCCTGCGCGACCGGCAAGCGCGCCGGGCGGAATTTCATTCATGTCCATGGCATTCCCCTTGATACAGCGCCAACAGGTCGCTGTCGTCGGGCACCCGCTTGCAGGCGGCAACGAAGCGTCGCACCTTGCCGAGCAGGGCCTCGGCGGAGGGGTCGTCCAGCGTATGGCCGAGGCGGGTCATCACCAGCTGCACGGCGCGCGAACCCGAGTGCTTGCCGAGCACGATGCGGTGGCGGCGGCCGACCAGCACCGGATCGAAGCCCTGGTAGTTGCCGGGGTCCTTGAGCAGGCCATCGACATGGATGCCGGCCTCGTGGGCGAACGCGCCTTCGCCGACCACGCTCTTCTGCCAGGGCACGGGCCGGCCGGAGGCGCGCGCGACGCGTGCCGAAAGCGCGGGAAACTCGCGCAGGTCGATGCCGGTAGCGATTTTGTGGCACTGGTGCAGGCCCATCACCACTTCTTCCAGCGGTGCGTTGCCGGCGCGTTCGCCGAGACCGTTCACCGTGGTGTTGACGTGGCTGGCGCCGGCGCGCACGGCCGCCAGCGTGTTGGCGGTGGCCATGCCGAGGTCGTCGTGGGCATGCATTTCGATGTCCAGATCGGTCTCGGCCCGCAGGGCGGCGATGCGGTCGTGGGTGGCGAAGGGATCGAGTACCCCCAGGGTATCGGCGAAGCGCAGGCGGCATGCGCCGGCACGCTCCGCGGCGGCGGCGAGGCGGGGCAGGAAGTCCGGGTCGGCCCGCGAAGCGTCTTCGAGGCCGACGCAGACCGCGAAACCGAGGTCGCGCGCCTGGCGCACGTGGCGGTCGATGGCGGCGAGCAGCCAGGGCCGGTCGCGGCGCAGCTTGGAGGCCAGATGGCGATCGGAGGCGGGGATTGAAATGTCGATGTGCCGGGCGCCGAGTCCGGCCGCCGCGGCAATGTCGGCGCCGTGCAGACGGCACCAGACCATCAGCTTCGCCCTTAGTCCGAGTGCCGCGACGGCGCGGATGCCGTCGCGCTCCTCCTCGCCCATCGCCGGGATGCCGACTTCGAGTTCGGGCACGCCGAGGGCGTCGAGGCGGCGGGCGATGTCGAGCTTTTCCTCCAGGCTGAAGGCGACCCCGGCCGACTGCTCGCCGTCGCGCAGGGTGGTGTCGTTGATGGTGACGGCGACCCGATCCGTTCGCGTTGAGCGTGTCGAATCGCGGGTGTGCCGAACGGGGCCGTCGACAGGCTCGGCCCCGCCGGCGGGGAGGTTTTTTGCCTCACGCATAGGCCGGGGCGAAAGCCCGTTCCGTGTCGTCCACCGGGCCGTTGGCGCTCCAGTAGGGCGAGAGTTTACGCAGCCGGGCGACAATTTCGGGAACGGCGTCGATCACCCGGTCGATTTCCGCCTCGGTGTTGTAGCGCGAGAGGGAAAAGCGCGTGGTGCCGTGGGCGGCGGTGTAGGGGATGCCCATCGCGCGCATCACGTGCGACGGTTCCAGCGAGCCCGAGGTGCAGGCCGAGCCGCTCGATGCCGCGATGCCCATCTTGTTGAGCAGCATCAGGATGGCCTCGCCCTCGATGTACTCGAAGGCGATGTTGCAGGTGTTGGGCAGGCGCTTGCCGGCCGGGCCGGCGTCGCCGGTGGCGAAGGCGTGCGGCACCCGGGCCAGGATGCCGGCCTGGAGTTTGTCGCGCAGACGGCGGACTTCGGTGTTCTCGTGTACGAGATTTTGCAGCGCCAGATCGCAGGCCACGCCGAGACCGACGATGGAGGCGGCGTTCTCCGTGCCGGCGCGCCGCCCGCGCTCCTGGTGGCCGCCGCGCAGCAGCGGGCGGAAGCGGGTGTTGCGGCGCAGGTAGAGCACGCCGATGCCTTTCGGCGCATGGAGCTTGTGGCCGGAGAGCGAGAGCATGTCGATCCGGGTCTGCTTCAGGTCCATCGGGATCTTGCCCACGGCCTGCACCGCGTCGGTATGAAACTGGATGCTCCGGGCATGGGCCAGTTCGGCCATTTCCTCGACCGGGAAAAGGGTGCCGGTCTCGTTGTTGGCCCACATCGCGGAAACGATGGCGACGCGGTCGTTGAGCAGCGACTTGTATTCGTCGAGATCGAGCCGGCCGCGCTTGTCGACGCCGAGCTTCCTGACGATGTAGCCGTCCTTTTCGAGGAACTCGCACAGCGTCAGGATCGCCGGGTGTTCGACGGCGGTGGTGACGATCTGGTTGCGCTCGGGCTGGGCCTTGAGCGCGGAGAGGATGGCGGTGGTGTCCGACTCGGTGCCGCAGGAGGTGAACACGATTTCGGACTCGTGCTCGGCGCCGAGCAGCGCCTGCACCTTTCTGCGTGCGTCCTTGATCGCGCCGCCGACCTTGTTGCCGAAGCTGTGCATCGAGGAGGGGTTGCCGAACTGCTCGGTGAAATAAGGCAGCATCGCTTCGACCACGGCCGGGTCGCAGGCGGTGGTGGCGTTGTTGTCGAGGTAGATCGGTTTCATTGTCTGGCGCCTCTCTCTGCTGTTACCCGTTCGTGCTGAGCCTGTCGAAGCATGAACGAGCGAAACTTCATGTCGGCGTTCACCCTTCGACGCGCTCAGGGCGAACGGTTGGATGGGGCCTCAGTGGATCTCCGTCAGCAGCTTTGCCGGCAGCAGGCGGACGAATTCCCCAAGGGCCTCGATCAATTTCTGCTGGATGCCGCCGAGGGTGGCCTGTTCCATCATGCAGCCGGCGCAGGCACCCTTCAGGTTCACGTAGATGTCCTTGCCGGAGACCTCGACGATCTCGATGTCGCCGCCGTCCTTGACCAGCGTCGGGCGGATCGATTCGACGACTTCCTCGATCTTGCGCATGCGCTGGTAGCTGGTGAGTTGTGCCCTGGCAGCCGGCTTTGCGGGTTCGGGTGCCGGCGTTGCCGCCGCGGCGCCGCCCTCGGCAGACCATTCTTCGGCAACCTTTTCGAGGATTTCCTCGATGGCCTCGTGGCAGGACGAGCAGCCGCCGCCGGCCTTGGTGTAGTTGGTGACTTCCTCCACCGAGACCAGACCGTTGGCGCGCACCACATCCTCGATCATCACCGCGTCGATGGCGAAGCACTTGCAGACCAGCGCACCTTCTTCGTGGTCGTCCTTCCATTCCTCGCCGCGGTAGTTGGCGATGGCGGCCTGGAGGGCTTCGCGGCCCATCACCGAGCAGTGCATCTTCTCCGGCGGCAGGCCGTCGAGGTAGTCGGCGATGTCCTGGTTGCTCACCTGCAGCGCTTCGTCGAGGGTCTTGCCCTTGATGATCTCGGTCAGCGCCGAAGAAGAGGCGATGGCCGAGCCGCAACCGAAGGTCTGGAAGTGTGCGTCCTCGATCACTTCGGTCTGTGGGTCCACCTTCAGCATCAGCCGCAGCGCATCGCCGCACTTGATCGAACCGACGTCGCCGACGCCGTTGGCGTTTTCCAGCGGGCCGGTGTTCTTCGGGTTGTAGAAATGCTCCTGAACCTTTGCCGAGTAGTCCCACATGGTTGCGCTCCTTCGAGATCAGGCGGAAAAGGATTGGCCGCAGGCGCAGGAGCCGGTGGCATTGGGGTTGTTGAACTTGAAGCCGGTCTGGGTCAGCGAATCGACGAAATCCACGGTAATCCCCTCGATCATCGGCCGGCTCATCGGATCGACCAGCAGGGTGAATTCGTCGATGGTGAATTCGAAGTCGTCGTCGCCTTTCTGTGGTTCGAGACGCAGGCCGTATTGCAGCCCGGAGCAGCCGCCGCCGGAAACGAAGATGCGCAGGCCGGCCACCGGTGTTTCGGAACCCTTGATGAAGCGGCGGATGGCCTTGGTGGCGTTGGGGGTCAGATTGATCATGGCGTTCTCTCCGTAGGCAGGGTTTTGTCGTTGGGTCGGGGGACAGACGCTTCTCTGCAAGGGGCATACCAACTCCACCTTGGTGTGAGGAATGGCTTAACGGAGGGGCTTGCGGGGCAGGGGGTAGGTCGTGGCCGGTTGTCGCATTTGCGACAAAGCGCTCAACCGAGGATGGTTTCGTAGGCCAGGCGGGCCAGTTGCATTTCCACCGCGGGCAGTCCGCGGACTTCGGTGAGACTGACGAAGTGGGCGCCGACGGTTGCTGCCGCGGCGAACGGCGGATCGATGGCGGTGAAGCGCGCCAGCACCACCGGCAGCGGGCCGGCGGCGGCGACCAGTTCGGCGTGGAACCCGGTTTCGGCTTCTAGGCCGCCGCCCGCCAGCCCCAGGCGCTGCTCGGCCTCGCGCAGCAGGGCGGCCGGATGCAGGCGCAGCGGCGATGGCGCCGTGCACAGTGTGGCTTGCGCCGGTAGCCCCTCGAAGGCGAGCAGGCCGGTAGCGAATCGGAGGAAACGGGTACGGCCGCTGGTTGCCTGCGTGTGGAACAGGATCAGCCGCGCGGCCCCGCTCATGGGGGCATCTCGATCAGCCGCGGTTCGCTTTTCAGGTGCGGCGGCCGGCCCCACAACACGACGGCTTCGATCCATTGCTCGGGCTGCGACGGATGCAGCGCCAGTACGTCCGTTTCGCCATAGACGTAGCCGTCCTCGCGGATCGACAGGGAGGTGCGCCGATGCTCATGCACCCAGCGCGCCAGCAGCGCCGCGTCGCCGCTGAAGGGGTCTTGCTGGAAAGCGAATCGCGCGCTCGCTTCATCCACTCCGTCGAGGGCGATGCCCCATTGCGCGGCTTCGCTGCGCATGCGCGCCAGCGCAGCTTGCAGAATGTCGCGTTGGCCCGCGAGACGGGCGGCGAGATCCCGATCCATGCTCATGCCTCGGCACCGGCATAGGTGTAACAGCCCTTGGGACAGACGCGGCCGCAGGAGCCGCAGCCGATGCAGTCCTCGGCATGGGCCACGGTCATCACCATCATATTGTCGTCATCATCGAAATCGTCGTCGCATTCCATGTCCTCGGTGCGCTCCACCAGATCGAGCACCTCGCGCGGACAGACTTTGTAGCAGCGGCCGCAGCCGATGCATTTTTTCGGATCGAGAAAGGCGACGAACTCCGGCGTCCATTCGCTCCCGCCGCGGGTGAGGCCGGTAATCTTGGCCATGATGACTATCCTTTCTGCGCCGCGACCAGCCGCGCGTTGGCTTCCGCCCAGAGCTTGCAGGCGTCGTAAGTGGATTGGGCGATGGCCGGGAGATCCTCGAAGGCGGCAGGCAGTCGGTCCTCGATCAGGTCGTGCAACACGGACGCCTGCTCGTTGGCCATGCGTTTGAGCTTTTTCACTTCCTTGTCCAGTTCTTTCAGTGCTTCTTCACTCATGAAAACCTCTTGCAGAAAACTTAAGATGAACCACGGGGGACAAGGGGGGCACGGCGAAGGACGCGTACAACCCTGCTTTATTTCCCCGTGTCCCCCGTGCTCCCCGTGGTTAGCCGCCTTTGACCTTACAGCCCAGCGACTTCCGGATACTTCCCTATGATTTCGAGCGCCACAGCCAGCAACTTGTCGCCCTCGTCCTTCATCTTGGAAAGGCTCTCGAAGCCGAAACGATGCACGTCGCGCAGGGTGCGGTCGAAGACGACCAGCTTGCCGACGGTGATCAGGCCGCGGCCGAAGCCTTCGTGGGTGATCTGGATCATCGGTACCGCCATCTTTCCGCACTCTTTCTCGATCAGCACCGCAATCGCGTTGTAGAAAGCCTTGACGCGGGCGAGGGTGGTTTCGTCGGGGTCGCCGATGACCGGAATCTCGCGCTTGCGCTCCTTGGTCAGGACAAAGGCGTCGAGTACTTTGTCGGCGCTCTTGCCGTCCCAACTGCCGTAGCTGTCGAGGGCGCGCATCTGGCGCACCATCTCCTTGATGAAGTCGGTTTCCAGGATCGGATCGGTTTCGAGAACTGCGTTCATGGTGTGTCTCCGTGGGGTGAATTCGAAGTGGGGGTGCAGGACATCGGCAGCGTTGCGTCGTCGGCCCAGCGCCGACCGATCAGGCGCACGCAGAGCAGTCCGGCGCCGAGGCCGAGACCGGCGCCGAGCACGGCCGCGGCATCGCCCCCTGCGGCCAGCGCGATGGCGCCGCCGAGGGTGGCGACTGCCGGCAGCAGGTAGCCGAGCAGGCTGCCCAGATGCAGGGTGGATTCGGGCAGCGATAGCATGACCCGGTCGCCGGCGTGGGCGCCTAGCGGCGCGGCGACGCGTACCGTGCGTTCCCGGTTGCCCCCGTGTTGATCGCAGGAGTTGCGGTGGCCGCAGGCGCCGCAGGCCGAAGCAACGGAAAGACGGACGTCGGCGAGGCCGTCGTGGAGTGCGACGATGCGGCCGTGGGTTTCGATCATTCGTCCCACCCCTCTGCGGCCATTCTGTCGAAGCGGCCGGCATCTCCGCTCTGCAGTTTGACGGCTTTGTCCACCCAGGCGATGCCGCCGTGACGGATGGCATCGCGCAGTTGGGCGAGGATGGGTTCGATGGCGGCCTCATCGTCGAGGCGGATCGGCTGGATGCCGTTGGCCAACAGCTGGCGCACGGCCGAAGCTCCGGCGGCGAGGCAATACACGGCGGCGCAGCCCGACAGGGCCTGGATCTTCGCCGGCAGTTTGTTCTCGTTGCCGTCCATGCTCTCCGGCGGATATTCGATCACCTCGGCCAATTGGGCGCGCTCCGCGTCGAGGCCGTAGACGACAAAGCCCTCGGCGGCGCCGAAATGCTGGTTGATCGTGGCCCGATCGGTGGAGGCGAAAGCGACCCGCAGCATCGCCGGAACCTCCTCAATGGCGGACCAGGCCAGTGTCAGCCGGCGTTTCCCGCTCGCGGGGCGTGCCGGCCCAGTAGATGGATCGGTAGGCAGGGGTGTCATGGTGATGTTCCAGGAAAAGATTGGCGAGGTCGAACAGGCACTGGCGTGCGCCGCGGTAGCCGACCCAGGTCCGCGTGTAGCCGCCGACCCAGTCGTACTGCGGGAATCCGGCGCGCAGCAGCGGGATGCCGAGACGCTGTGCGGCCTGGGCACCGTGGGAATTGGTGATCAGCAGTTGTGCACCGCCGCTGCCGGCGGCCCGTTCCAGATCCTCCAGATCGCCGATCTGCACGGCGGGACAGGGCATCTCCGCCAGCACCTCGGCGCGGGCCGGCGCCACCGCAGCGACGATCTGCGCGCCGACGCCGCTGACGAAATCACCGAGGGCCGCCAGCAGGTCGGGATCGGCGGCGATGGCGACACGGTAGAAGCCGGTCATGAAATGGGTGTCCACCATCGCGTCCTGCAACTGTGCGCGCTGCCGGTCGATGCGCGCAGGCACCGGCTGGCCGCTGATCTCGCTGAGGGCGAGGGTGAAGGCGTCGCAGGCGTCGAGGCCGAGCAGATGGTCGAAGCGTCGCTCCGGCACGTGCGTACGGGTGCGCAGCAGATCGGCGGCTTTCGCCAGCGAGCGGCCGATCACCAGCGTTGCTACCGATTCGCCCATGGATTCGATCTCGCTGCGCGGCGTGCCGCCGAGGGTCAGCGGGGTGGATTCCTGGTCCACCAGATGGCCGTCGAGCGAATCGCCGATGTCGGGCAGCACCACCGGACGCAGCCCGAAGGCTTCGACCCACTCCTTGATCGCTTCGACGTCGCCCGGCGTGAGCATCGACGAGGCCAACACATTGACCTGCTTCCTGCGCCGCCCGGCGTTGCGCGAGTCGGGTACCAGCACGTCGATGGCCGCCTCCACCGCCAGCGCGTAGCCGGATTCCAGACAGCCGCTGAAGTCAGGGGTGTTGACCGCCACCACGGCGGTTTTTTCGTACTGCGGATGCCGTTCGCGGAAGCGCTTCACCAGCCGCTTGATGTCGGTGCCCTGGGTTTCGGCAAGGCCGGTGGTGGGCAGGCCGATGACGTCGGGGGAGTTCTTTTCGCAGATCACGCGCAGGCCTTCGACCACGTTGTCGTCGGCATTCATCACCGTGGACACCTGATCCATGGCCGTGGTCTGCAAGGGAATCGGCTCGCGGAAATGGCGCACGAAGAACACCTTGCCGAAGGCGGTGCAGCCTTGGGAACCGTGCAACATCGGGATCGCGTTGCGCAGCCCGAGGAAGGCCAGCGATGCGCCGATCGGCTGGCTGGCCTTCAGCGGATTGACCGCCAGGGGTTTTGCGCGCTTGAGGATTTCGGCCATGGCAACGGTTCCGGAAAACGGAGGGATCGTGGCTCCTCTCGCAAGCCGCATGCCAAACCCTATTCCCATAAATCTCAGTGGGTTGAGCGGATTCGAGGATGTCGTAAAAGTGACAAAGCGTCGTGGGCGAGAGGGGGCTGACCCACATTTTCGGTCGCCGCGCCAAGTCCGGACTGGCTTGACGCAGGCTTTGCCGATCCGGTGTTTTGCATTCGCTTTAAGGTAGGGTAGTATATCGATCAATAAATTGATCGATATACGTAACGTATTGTTATGTAATAAAAAAATGATAAAAATATCGGAAAAGGAAGTCTTCGAAAAACTTTGCTTCGACAATCCATGGTGGTTTGCCGATGGTTTGGGCGGTATAGGGCAGCGGATGCAGGCTTATCCGCGGCGATCGTATTTCAAGCCGTTTGCGGAATTGATCAAGGATCGTTCGATCAACCGCGCCGTTGTGCTGATGGGGCCGCGGCGGGTTGGAAAGACGGTGATGGCGCTGCATGCGATTCAGGATCTGATCGATTCCGGCATTCCGCCAACGGCCATGCTCTATGCAAATCTGGAAGAGCCTCTTTACACGGGCATTCCGTTGGCCAAGCTGCTGTCGATGTTTCTGGCGCACTGGAAGCATTCCAAAGATTCGCCGGTGTATGTTTTTTTTGACGAGGTTCAATACCTGAAAGAGTGGGAGATACACCTCAAGTCGCTGGTGGATGCCTATCCCGCCTTTCGTTTTGTCGCCACCGGATCGGCGGCGGCGGCCTTGAGATTGAAGAGCACGGAATCCGGCGCCGGACGGTTTACCGATTTCGTGCTGCCGCCGCTGACGTTTGCCGAATATCTTCGATTCATCAACAGAGAAACGGAGCTGATCCGGATAAACGGCGATGTCGAGCACGCATCGCCGGGGTCGCTCGAAAGATTCGAGGCAACGGACATCGATGCTTTGAACGCGGAATTCATCAATTACCTGAACTTCGGCGGCTATCCGGAAGCCGTGATGTCGCCCACCATCCAGTCGGATACCGGCCGTTTCATCAAGAGCGACATTATCGACAAGGTCTTGCTGCGCGACCTGCCGAGCCTGTATGGCATCAACGATATCCAGGAATTGAATCGTTTGTTTACGACCCTGGCTTACAACACCGGAAACGAGGTAACGCTGGAAGCCTTGTCGAGGGACGCCGGCGTGGCAAAGAACACGCTGAAGAAGTATCTGGAATATCTGGAGGCGGCGTTTCTCGTTCGGCGTATGAGTCGCATCGACCAGAACGCCCGCCATTTCAAGAAAGTCACCTCGTTTAAGGTTTACCTCACCAATCCGTCGATGCGGGCCGCGCTGTTCGGCCACGTCACCCCGGGCAACGAATCGGTGATCGGCCATCTGACGGAGACCGCCATATTCAGCCAATGGCTGCACAGCAAGGTGATCGACAACCTCTACTATTCGCGTTGGAGCGGTGGCAAAGTCGATATCGTCCATCTGGCGCCCAGCGACCAAAAGCCGCAGTGGATCGTCGAGGTCAAATGGTCCGATCGCCCGTGGGCTACGTTGTCTGAATTGGATAATTGCGTCGAATTCGTCGAGCGATCGCACATGACCAAGCCGGCCTACGGCCCTCCCGTTCTGGTAACCACCAAGTCGGTTTCGGGGCAGCGCGAGTATCGAGGCTTGATCTTCCAGTTCATCCCATCAAGCCTTTACGCCTACTTGCTGGGCGCTAACATCCTGGCGTTGAAACAGCCCGCCCTCGACTCTTTGTGACCCGCTACGCCCGCAGCAGCGCCTTGATCAGCCGCTCCGACAACTGATCCTCGGTGAACTGGGCTTCGTTGGGCGGATAAAGTTCGTCCTCGATGACGGTGAAGCCGTTGTCGGCGGCGAGGGCGCGCAGTTCCTTCACTTTCTGGCATGCCTTGAGTTGTGCGCCGAGCGTCGCTTTGGCGCGGGCCTTGTCGGCAAATGCCTTGATGTCTTTGACTGCCATTTTCGTGTGTCGATGAGTGGTTGAAAAATCGGTTCAGGCCACCAGGGGCTGCCCCATGGCGTTTTGTACCGCCCAGGGCGCGGGTGAGCGGACTTTTCGCCAGACCGGGCTTTCGAGGGTCAGCGCGAGCTGGCGCACCAGTTCGAGCATGCCGGCGTAGCCGGCGTAGCCGAACTCGCGCTCCTGGTTGATGTCGAGAAAGGGGATGCGTGCCTTCAGCGCCGTGTAGAGGTTGCGGCCGCCGGCGATCAGGATGTCGGCCCGGTAGTCCTTGTAGGCGGCGAGCAGCGCCCTGGGGCTGCCGTCGGTGATCGTCTGCACATCGTCGCCCATGATTTCGCGGATGCGCTGCTTGTCCTCTGCGGTGGACTTGTTGGTGCCGGTGGCGACCACGATCATGCCCAGATCCTGCAATGCAGAGACCACCGACCAGCTCTTCACGCCGCCGGTATAGAGCAGCGCACGCTTGCCGGCCAGCCGTTCGCGCCAAGGCTCCAGTGCAGTACGGATCTTCGCTTCCTCGCGGGCGATCAGCGCTTCGGTGCGGGCTGTCAGGTCGGGGTCGCCGATGAGTCGAGCGAAATCGCGAAGCGCTTGCGACGTGTCGGTGATGCCGTAGAAACTGCCTTCGAAGAAGGGCACGCCGTGGTTCTCTTCAAGTTTGCGCGCGACATTGAGCAGGGCTTTGGCGCAGACCACCATGCTCACTTCGGCGCGGTGCATGGTCTGCACTTCATGGAAGCGGGTGTCGCCGGACAGCGTGCACAGGATGCGCAGCCCGAGTTCGTCGAACAACGGTGCCAGATACCAGAACTCGCCGGCGATGTTGTACTCTCCGATCAGATTGACGTCGTGCACCGTGATACCCGGCCGTTGCGCGGATTCGGGCACCGGGTCCGGTTCGCGGGTGCCGATCACGTGCTTGAACATCGCTTCCCCGGCGATGCGGTTGCCTAGATTCTTGGTTCCGTAGAAACCGGCGCAATCCACCGGGATCACCGGAGTACCCCAGCGCTCAGCCGCGGCCTTCGCCACCGCATCCATGTCGTCGCCGATCAGCGCCGGCACGCAGGTCGAATAGAGAAACACCGCCTTCGGCGCGTAATCGTCGATGGCCTGCTTGATCGCGTGGAACAGGCGCTTCTCGCCGCGTCCCATGATCACATCCTGCTCAGTGAGGTCGGTGGTCATGCCGTAGCGGTAGAGCGTGGGTCCGGAAGAGCGGGTGCCGCGGTTGTCCCAGCTCGAACCGGCGCAGGCGATTGGGCCGTGCACGATGTGGGCGACATCGGCGATGGGCAGCAGCGCGATCTGTGCGCCATCGAAGGAGCAGCCGCCCGCGGTGGCCCCCGGCTTGGTCTTGGCACAGCCGGATTTTTCTTTCTTGTTGTGAACGCAGGCAGGCTCGTCGAGCAGTGCGGCAACTTCGCTGGTTTTCATGGCGGCATTTCCTTTCCTCCGCTCCTGTGCAAACGGCGTGCCACCGCGCCGACCGCACAATCGCGTGGTGCCGCGAAGTCGGTTTGTCGACTATGCGACATCGCGGGCATCGACTCCGACAATCGCTGTCCGACGCCGGCCGCAAAGCCTGCCGATCCCGGCTATATAGATCAGGCTTGGAATTTGCTCGATGGCTATCGACGCCACCGAGACACCCGCTATGCAAACCAGCGCAAACCGTTCAACCGCTGCAACCCACAGTCCCGCGCTACGCGAGGAGTCGCTCTATCGGCGGCTCATGAATTGCGCGCGCTTTCCCGACGATCTGCGTACCCTGGCTTTCGCCGGCACGATTGCCAGCGGCGTGGCGGTGGGCGCCGAGCCGGTGTTACGCGGTATCGACGAAGCCGAGTTTCAGCGTCTGATGCGCTGCTGCTTTCCCGGCATGACGTTAACGGGGGGGCGTTGCGAGACACACGCCGCCTTGGACGAATACGATGATCTGGTTGCCCTGCTGATGGCCTACAGGGTCGAGTGCAGCGACGTTCAAACGTGGCTTTGCCACGCAGTGGCATCGGCTGCGCTGCACGACAATCATTTGTGGCAGGACATGGGCCTGCCAAGCCGCGCCATCCTTTCGCGGCTGCTGACGGAGAATTTTCCGCAGCTTGCGGCGCTCAATCGCGACGACATGAAGTGGAAAAAATTCTTCTATCGCCAACTCTGCGAGCGCACCGGGGTGCTGATCTGCAAATCGCCCAATTGTGCTGTATGCACCGATTACCGCGTGTGTTTCGGCCCGGAATAAGATACCGCTCCGGCGCGCGGCTGGCGCTTGCTCAAAAACCGTAGGGCCTGAACAGCCATTCCTTGACGATCGCCACGTCCCGATCCGGCAAGTAGTTGAACCCGGCCTGAACGTCGTCGATGACGATGTTGGCGACGGCATGTGGGACGCATTTGGTGGTGATCATGTGGAAGAACCAGGCCATCGGGTAGCCCAATTGGCGGTCAAAGCTTTGCAGCGCCCGCTGTAGTGCGAGACCCTGGGCGCCGAAGCCGATGTCGAATATTGGCGTCGGGCCGTTCAGCGCGGCGATCGGCGTGGCCTGCAATACCGGTTGGCGATAGCGATTGAGATGTTCGCGTACGGCAAGCAGCCAATGATTGGAGAAGCGCGTCGCCGCTGCGGCGCTTGATTCGTCCCAGGCCTTGAGGAAACGGTGCACTGGCTGCGGCTCGGGTTTCTGGTCCGCCATACGGCGGACGAATTGCGCCATATCGGTGAATCGGCGCAGCGCATAGAACGGAGCGCCGAGCGGTTTGCCCGCATCGTTGCCGCAGCGGCGCGGATCGACCAGTTCTTCGATCGAGGCGGGGAGCTCGCCTTGGAACAGCGGGTGGCCCGCCGATTCCTGCAATTCCTCGATTTCCAGTTGCACGAAGGCGGCGGCACCATTGCCGGCGGCAGCCACCAGATAGTGGGTTTTCCCGGCGATGCGGGTGGCGCACAGGCCGCTGCCTTCGTAGGCGTCGAACAGTGCGCCGATGTCCTCGTGAGCGGCGAGCTGCTCTTCGGCCCAGCGTTCAAGATCGTCGGCGACGGGATCGCCGGCGGCGTCGACGACGCCGCCCAGCCGGTACCAGCCGCCGCGGCAAAGTACCTCGCGGAACTGGAATCGAGGTGCGAGCGCGGAAAGTGCCCGGGCCAGTTCGGCCGTTCCAGCGGCGACCGGAATCCGCACGCAAAGTTCGGCGACGGCGGCAGACAGCTCGGCAGGATCGAGGGTGGCGGCTTGTGGGGTCATGATGTCTCCGTATCGGATTCGGCGAGGCGCTGCCAGGCCGCCTGGCGCACGTCGGGTTCGGGATCGTCGAGCAGTAGTCGCGCCGCGGCGCGCGGGACTCTCTGCACGGCGTTGAGGCGCACCACCCAGTCGCTGTCTTCCAGCAGCAGCACGGCGTCGCCGGGCAGGGCGCGTTCGGCGACGATACGTCGCACCTCGGGTTCCGGGTCGTTGATCAGCCGGGCGACGGCAAAGGCTGGCAGACGCTGGGCGACGGTCTTGCGCACTTCGCGTTCGGGGTCGAGGGCGAGGCGCGGCAGCTTGCCGTGGGAAAGCCGTCGGGCGACCGCGACGCGCACCATGTAGTCCACATCGCCGGCCATCCCCGGCAACAGTTCGGCGGCGATGCGCTGGGCCACGGCAATCCGCACTTCGCGGTCGGGATCGCGGCTCATGGTTTTGAGTTCCGGCGGCGGCAGCCGCGAGGCGACGCCGCGGCGCACCACCTCGTCGCGGTCGCTGTGCAGCGCGCGCACCGCTTCCAGCGGCGCATAGCGCACGGCGATGGCGCGGCGTTCCCAGAAACCGTCGCCCAGATAGGCCGCTGCATACTCCGGGTTCTGCCGCAGGAAGCGGTCTATCTGGCGGCCGCTGTTGGCGCGGACGCAGCGGTCGCCGGGGATGCAACGCGCGGCGGCGAGCAGGTCGGTGTGGCGGCAGTCTGCACAGAGGGGGTGACCGCCCCGCGGCGGCGGATCATGCGTCATCGCCGACCAGAGCCACCACCAGACCGCTGGCGACCTCCGCGTCGCCGGTGAGCTTGACGCAATGTTCCCCGGTGTCCACGTAGTACAGGCGGCAGAACGCATTCTCCGCCGCGGCGACGAGTTTCGATGGGATGTCGTCGTCGCTGCAAACGGTGAAACGCACGCTGGGAAATCGCTCGCGCAACGTATTGGCGAGCGCCATGCCGTCGTCGACAGGCGCCGTAGCGGCAACCGCCGCGGCAACGCGGTCGACCAGCGCGGCATCGATCATTGGCTGCCGTCCTCGTCGTCGCCGGCACCTGCGAAACGCGCCAGCGAGGCGGCTTCGACGCCCATGATCTTGGCCAGCCAGGGCGGCGGCGAGCGCAGCGTGGTTTGCAACTGGGCGAGGGTGTCGCGTGCCGGGCCGGGGGCGGGAATCTTCACCGGGTGCACGCCGGCCCGCACCACCTTGGCGGCGGCGGGGCCGCCGATGGACTGGACGTACACCACCTGGCAGTCGTCGATCAGTCCGCTGCGCGCGACGTTGCGGTCTTCCGCGGCGTCGGCTTCCAGCGTCGGGCGAATGCCGATCAGGCGCGTTTCCGTCGGCGAGATCTGATAGATCAAAAACCGTTCGCAGGAACCGAAATGACCGTCGAGCTGCTCGGCATTGTTGGAGGCGACGGCGACGCGCAGCGAGCCGGGCATCTCACCCTCGGCCAGGGGTTGCACTGGAGGCAGGTCGCTGTGTTCCACGCCTTCGCCCCAGAGGAAACGCACGGCATCCTTGATCCGCTCCTTGTCGATGTCCGGGTCGATGATGTCGTCGCCTTGCAGCATCAGCCGTATGTCGGCGACGGTGACGGCGGAGAGTTTCTGTTCGGTGAGCGGCAGCCCCAGCGTGTCGGCCAGGGCTTGCGTCAGCGCACGGGCTTCGACGCCGGGCAGGGCGCGGGCGGTGAGGCCGATGCGCAGGGCCGCTTCGCGGGTCATGATTTGGGACATGGCGATCTCCTGAATCTCAACGCTAAAACACCGATTTCCTGCCAGGCCGTTCGCCCTGAGCTAGTCGAAGGGCGGGGCAGGTTTCGTTCCCGTTCATGCTTCGACAGCACGAACGGGAAACTGTGGTTGCGTCAAACGTACACGATGCAGGCCTCGCCCGCCGGGCAGGCGGAGAGGCACTGCGGCGAATCGAATTCGCCGTCGCACTCGGTGCAGGTGTCGACGTTGATCTTGAAGATGCTGCCCTTGTCAGTGATGGACTTCGTGGGGCAGACCGGTTTGCAGTCGCCGCAGGACGTGCATTCCGCCTGGATGATTTTCATTGCCATGATGTGCTCCTTGTTTGCCGGGTCTATTCCGCCGCGTCGAGGCGCCGGGCGCGCAGCGAGATGGGAAAGCGCGGTGGCAGGGCCTGGGGTTCGATGAGGTAGGTGCCGCCGTTGTTGAGCTTGATTTCGCCACCCCATTTTTCAGGGGTATCGAATTCCATGGAAACGATGCTGTCCTCCAGATCCCGTTTGGGCAGGTAGAACACATAGCTTCCGGCGGCGTCCTTGCGGATCATGATGTTGGCCATTTCAACTCCAGTGAGGAGGTGGGAGTGAGGTGCTAGGTGTTAGGTGCTAGGTGTTAGGTGTAAAGGCGGAAAACCGTGGTGGTTTTCACTCCTAATTCCTAACCCCTAACGCCTAACGCCTAACTCCTCACTGTCTGCATCAGCGAACGAGGTCGAAGTTGTAGTCGGTGGTCCCCATGCCCATGGTTTCCTCGTCGAGGCGTTCCAGGACGGCATTGGTCAGCGTGGTCACGATCTGCATGGCGCCTTCGTAGCCGAGCGTGGTCTGGCGATGCAGGTGGTGACGGTCGAAGAGCGGGAAGCCGATGCGGATCAGCGGCACTTCGAATTCCTTGCCCTTGAACACCGTGTCACGCTGGATGTACTTGCCGTAGCTGTTGCCGATCAGAAAGTCCGGCTTCTCGGTGAAGCACAGGCTGCGCATGTGCCACAGGTCGCAGCCGACATGCACCTTGCCATTGACGCCGAAGGGGCTCGATTCGAGCAGCTTGTCCATCGCCTTGACCCAGCGCTTGCCGCCGTTGTGGCTGAGGATGTGGGTCGGCTCGGCACCGCATTCGAGGAGGATCTTGGTCAGGCCCATGACGAAATCCGGATCGCCGTAGAGGGCGAACTTTTTGCCGTGCAGCCAGGCATGGCTGTCGGACATCAGATCCACCAGGCGGCCGCGTTCCTTTTCCAGTGAGGCGGGAATCGGTTTGCCGCTGATCTCGGAAACCTTCATCAGGAACTCGTCGGTCCACTCCACGCCCATCGGAATGTTGAGCTTGGGCACGTCGTGGTTCCAGGTGTTCTCGACGTATTTCTTGGTCTTGTCGAGTTGCCAGGGCTGGAGCAGGATCGTGGTGTAGGCGTTGGGCGCGTCCTTGACCTCATCCTGGGTGGTGCCGCCGGCATACATGCGGAACTCGCCATCGGCTGGGGTATCGAGGACTTCGGTCGGATCGGACAGCATCACGTTGTCCACGCCCATCTCGCCGAGCATGCGCTTGATGACGCGGAAGTTGCCGAGGTAGGTTTCGAAGCCGGGCACCAGATTGATCTTGCCGTTGCTGCCGGGCTTCTTGCCTTCCATGTGGTTCAGCGTGAAGTAGCGGGCGATGCCTTCGAACATATTGTCCCAGCCGGTGACATGGGAGCCGACGAAGGACGGGGTGTGGGCGAAGGGCACCGGGTAGTCCTCGGGAATATGGCCGGCCTTCTTGGTGTTGGTGATGAAGGCGTTGAGGTCGTCGCCGATGACTTCCGCCATGCAGGTGGTGGACACCGCGATCATGTCCGGCTTGTACAGCGCCTTGGCGTTTTCCAGGCCGTCGAACATGTTCTTCTGGCCGCCGAACACCGCCGCGTCTTCGGTCATCGAGTCGGAGACGCAGGAGATCGGTTCCTTGAAGTGGCGGTTGAAGTAGGTACGGAAGTAGGCGACGCAACCTTGCGAGCCATGCACGTAGGGCAGGGTCTTCTCGAAGCCCAGCGCGCAGAGCACCGCGCCGAGCGGCTGGCAGGCCTTGGCCGGATCGACGGTGAGGGCTTCGCGCTTGAAGTTGAGTTCCTGGTATTCCTGGGTGGTGCTCCACAGGAAGGTTTCCTTGACCTTGTCTTCGCTATGACCTTCTTCGAAGGCATCGCGTTTGTTCTTCAACGAGGCCTTGTAGTCGTCGTCGCGGAACAGGGGGTAGCACGGCTTGATATCTTCTACGGCTTGCATCTTCATCTCCTTTGCCCGGCCAGCCAATTTGTGGACGCGGGCGCAAGTTGAAAAACTGTTCGTGCCCTTAAGCAGCCTTTGGCAACTCGGTCGCCTCGTCCTTCTTCTTCCACGGCGGGGTGATCTTGCTCCAGCAGGGATTGCTCAGCGCCATGTCCATGTCGCGGGCGAAGATGGCGAAGCCGTCGTAGCCGTGGTAGGGGCCGGAGTAGTCCCAGGAGTGCATCTGGCGCAGCGGGATGCCCATCTTTTGGAACACGTACTTTTCCTTGATGCCGGAACCGACCAGGTCGGGTTTGACCTTTTTCACGAACTCCTCGAACTCGAAGCCGGTGATGTCGTCGTAGAGCAGCGTGGCGTTGCCCATTTCCTTGATGGTGCGGTCGTAGTCGTCACCGTGGCCGAACTCGTAGCCGGTGCCGACCACTTCCATGCCCAGATCCTCATAGGCGCCGATGACATGGCGCGGACGCAGGCCGCCGACGTAGAGCATTACCTTCTTGCCTTGCAGGCGCGGTTTGTACTTGTCGATCACGGCCTGCATCATCGGCTGGTACTTGGCGATCACGCGCTCGGCGCCTTCCTTGATATGGTCGTCGAAGAAGGCGGCGATGTTGCGCAGCGCCTCGGCGATCTTGGTCGGGCCGAAGAAGTTGTATTCGATGTAGGGAATGCCGTACTTCTCTTCCATGTGCCGGCTGATGTAGTTCATCGAGCGGTAGCAATGGAGTAGGTTGAGCTTGGCTTTCGGGGTGTTCTCCATTTCGGCCAGGGTGCCGTCGCCGGACCACTGCGCAATCACCCGCAGGCCCATCTCTTCGAGCAGGATGCGCGAGGCCCAGGCGTCGCCGCCGATGTTGTAGTCGCCGATGATGGTGACGTCGTAGGGCGTGGACTCGAAAGCGGTGGAACCGTCACGGTTGCCCAGCACCCAGTCGCGCACCGCGTCATTGGCGATGTGGTGGCCGAGGGACTGCGAGACGCCGCGGAAGCCTTCGCAGCGCACCGGAACGATGGGCTTCTCGATGTCCTTGGCGCCCTTCTTGGAAACGGCTTCGATGTCGTCGCCGATCAGGCCGATCGGGCATTCGGACTGTACGGTGATGCCCTTGTGCAGCGGGAACAGCTGTTCGACTTCGTTGATCAGCTTGGCGAGCTTCTTGTCGCCGCCGAAGACGATGTCCTTCTCCTGAAAGTCGGAAGTGAAGTTCATCGTGCCGAAGCTGTTGATGCCGGTCACGCCGACGTAGTAGTTGCGGCGCCCGGCGCGGGAATACTGGCCGCAGCCGACGGGGCCGTGGGAAATGTGGATCATGTCCTTCACCGGACCCCAGACCACGCCCTTGGAACCCGCATAGGCGCAGCCGCGGATGGTCATCACGCCGGGCAGGGACTTGCGGTTGGAGGTGATGCATTTCTTCGATTGTTCGACCGACGGGTCGTTGACCGCCAGGTGCTTGGCGCGGTCCTTCTTGGCCTTATCCGGGTAAACCTCGAGTACCTCCTGGATCAGGGCTTCGGTTTCTTCACGCGTTAGTACGGACATCTTGCTTCTCCTTGTCAAAGCTCGGCGCCAATCTGCGCACGATCACTCAAGACGGGACGGTTCCCGGCTGGCCGGGAACCGGTGCAACTTCCATCAGGCAGCGGCAGCCTCGGCAGCCAGCTCGGCCGCGGTCTTGCCGACGATCGATTCGTCTTCCACTTCCATGATGCCGAACTCCATCAGCAGCTCTTCGAGCTCGTCCATGGTGATCGGCGCGGGAATCACGAAGTGGGTGTTGTTGACGATCTTGCTCGCCAGCGCACGGTATTCGTCGGCCTGCTTGGCCTTCGGGTCGTACTCGATCACCGTCATGCGGCGGATCTCGGCGTGCTGCACGGCGTTGTCGCGCGGGATGAAGTGGATCATGGTGGTGCCGAGCTTGGCCGCCAGGGCCATGATCAGTTCGTCTTCGCGGTCGGTGTTGCGGCTGTTGCAGATCAGGCCGGCGAGGCGCACGCCGCCGGAGTTGGCGTACTTGACGATGCCCTTGCAGATGTTGTTGGCGGCATACATGGCCATCATTTCGCCGGAGCAGACGATGTAGATTTCCTGCGCCTTGTTTTCGCGGATCGGCATGGCGAAACCGCCGCAGACCACGTCGCCGAGCACGTCGTAGAAAACGAAATCGAGGTCTTCATCGTAGGCGCCTTCTTCTTCGAGGAAGTTGATGGCGGTGATGACGCCGCGGCCGGCACAGCCGACGCCGGGTTCCGGACCGCCGGATTCGACGCACTTGATGCCGCCGAACCCGACCGAGAGCACGTCTTCGAGTTCGAGGTCTTCCACGGAGCCGGCTTCGGCCGCCAGTTCCATGACCGAGTTCTGCGCCTTGCTATGCAGGATCAGCCGGGTCGAGTCGGCCTTCGGGTCGCAACCGACGATCATCACCTTCTTGCCCATTTCGGCCAGCGCGGCGACGAGGTTTTGCGTGGTGGTAGACTTTCCTATGCCACCTTTGCCGTAGATGGCGGCCTGACGAAGTTTTGCCATGATGCAATCTCCTTTTGAGTCTGTTCGGGCGTTGGGGGAATCCCGTGCTCCCGACAGGGATTCCGCAAAGACTGTGCCAATGATCTTGGAAAGCCCGGAAGCCCAGAGCTGGAGCGGCTTTCAACGAATCAACCCGGAGCAAGAAACCCGGTGGAAGCCGACAATTTCCTAGCCGTCTGTCGCACCTCCGACAAGCCGAGCCTGCCTGCGTATGCCCGCCTGCCGATCAACCGCTGCAACCTGCCGGCGGTGATCCTCGGCGGACTGACCTATCAGGATCATCCGGCGCGATTGCAGCTCGACGGCGTGGCGGACTTGCACCGCGCACTGTTCGTTCATCTCGATGCGGTACCCGAGGCCGCCGCCCGGGGCCGCCTGTTTCGCGACTACATGGCGGCGCATTTCTGCCTCGACCAGCTGGAAGAAGCTGGGTTCGATCCGGCCTTGGGCCGCCGAGGCCGGGCAAACTGGCTGCGGCTGTTGCGCGGCTGGGGGTTCGCCGCCGACGGCCTCGAAGGCGCGGCACTGAAGGCGTGGGTCGAATCGCGCTTCGGCCTGCCGCCGCGTTTCCACGGCCAGCCGCTGCGCGATTACGACGGCCAGCCCTGGCGCCGCTACGAGGAGATGCGCGCCCGCGCGCTCTACGGCACCAACGCGCTGGAAGCCCAACTCGATGTGCTCTACGCCTATTGCCAGTACGAATTCGAGCGCGCCGGCGCGGCGACGAACGGTGTCGTCCTCTATCGTGGCGTGAACCGCATCGAGGACCACGAAGTGCTCGCCGACAGCGAAGCCGAGCAGGTGGTGCTGTTCAACAACCTTGCTTCCTTCAGCGGATCCCGTGAGCGCGCGGGCGAGTTCGGCGATCGCATTCTGGAAGTGCGCGTGCCGCTGCCCAAGATTCTCTGCCATTACCGGCTGCTGCCGGGACTGCTGCAGAGTGAAGAGGAATACCTGGTGATCGGCGGGGTCTATCGAGTGACGCGGGCGCCGTTCTAAGCACGCCGCTGTCGTTGTCGGTTCTGCGACAAAACACCTTCCGGGTTATCGCAAAGCCCCTCCCGGCGCACTGCTCAGGTCGGGTCCGGTTTTTGCGTGACAGGGCCATACCCCAAACGGAGGCCCCATGATTCCTACAACATTGAAGCAGCAGTGGTCGCAGGGACTGGCCGATGGCCGCATCGTCCCCTATCTCGGCCCCGGTGTTCTTGCCGATGTCACGTCCAAACTCGACGGCCGGCCGATTCCTGCCACCGGTGAGCAATTGATTCTCGGCCTTAACAACGGCCAACCGATGGCGCCCAAGCTGATGTACGAGTTTCCCCGCGCGGCGATGAACGTCGAGCTGAAGCGCGGTCGCGCGGCGGTGACGAAATTCCTCGATGCCACCTACAACGCCACGCAATGGACGCGCAGCGCGGTGCACGAGTGGATTCGCGACCTGGCGCCGCCGTATGTGGTGGACATCAATCGCGATACGCAGTTGCAGGACAGTTATGCCGATAAGCCCCATACGCTCGTTCTGGGCTGTGCGCGCATCGCCGGGGCCGCCATGCGCTACAAGCTTTTTGCCTGGGACGGCGAGGTCTATACGCCGATCGAGGCAGACCAGGCGGCGCTGAACCTGCCCATCCTGTTCAAGCCGATGGGCTCACCGCGGCCGCAGCCGACCTATGTCGCGTCCGATGCCGATTATGTCGATTACATTACTGAGCTGATGGGCGGCTTCGCCATTCCCGCCTATTTGAAGAGGTATCGCCAAGGCAAGCGCTATCTGTTGCTCGGCATGCGCCTTAACCGCGATTCCGAGCGCATGGTGCTGTCCGATCTGATCTACGGCGCAGAGGCTCCCGCCGGGTGGGCTTTGATCGAAAACCCGACCGAGAAGGAAAAGCGTTTCTGCGCCAAGCTGGGTCTGGAATTGATCGAGGCCGATGCCGCCGAGTTGCTGCCGGCGGCAGAAGCCGCGTAGCGATGTATCTGCCGCGGCGATCAGGGGCGATGTTCAGTGCGAGCGTCGCCCTTACAAGGCGAATGGCGGCGGTGCGAACGGACTTGATCGAGTGCTTCCTTAACCGAGGAACGAGGGCGAATGTTTCGTGAGCGCCGGTTTCATTAAAAGGTCTTCCTTGATGACATGGTCGATCAGCCAATTACGCAGGAATCCCAGGAAATGGTCTGCCGCTTCTGCTTTCCATTGAAGACCGGTTTCGTCAAACTCACTGCGGACTTCCTTGAATCGGGACAGTAGTGCCTCGTGGGAGTGAGTCAAATTCGGCACTTGCGTGTAACCCGCAGCCTTGGCGATTCTTTCTTCTCGATCGAAGTGGACCTGAGCGTACTTCGCAAGGCTATCGAGAACTTCGGTTAAATGCCCTCGGTCTTTTGCTTCCAGGCAGAGTTCAATTCGATTGATGATCTCAATAAGATGCTTGTGGTCGCTATCGATAATATCGTTTCCCACACTCAGCTGATCCCGCCACATCAAAGGCATTTTTTACTCCATCCATGTTTATTAATGACGACGATCATTATGCGTCGCTTCGGCCGTAAGAATTCGTGGCGTAGGTGGATGCCGTGTTCGGCGAATGGCGGCGCTCGATCAACGCGCGTGCCTGGCCGCGGCAGCGGGCTCGTATGTCCGGGTTGAGCGCGCGCAGCCAGCGGAGGGGGATCGACTCCAGTCCGTAGAGCACGCCGGCCAGCATGCCGGCGATGGCGCCGGTGGTGTCGGCGTCGCCGCCGCGATTCACGACGTCGATCAGGCATTCTTCGAAACTGCCGGTGTCCAGCAGCGCCTGCAATACCGCGTGCAGCGTATGCACCACATACCCGCTGGGGTTTTCCGCCCGCCGCGGACGATAGCGGAATTGCGGGTGGCGGTTGACGAAGGGATGGATCCGCTCGCGGTAGAGGCGGCGCAGCGTGGTGCCGTGGAGACCGTCGTGCAGCGCGAGGACGAGGAACTCGCAGGCTGCATCGGATTCGGCGTTGTGATGGGTGACATGGGCCTGCACCCGTACCGCGTCGCACAGCGTGCGCTCATCGGCGTCGTGCAGCGCCAGGGCCACCGGCAGCACACGCATCGCCGCGCCGTTGCCGGCGTCGTGCTCGGAAGGCGGCACCTGCGGGTTGCCGTGGCGGCGGAACCGCATCAGATTGCGCCGCACGGTATTGCCGATATCGACCGGCTTGCCGCGCATCCAGGCATCGAAGGCGCGGGCGCAGGCCTGCGCTTCGACTGTGCCATCGCGCTGAAGGATGGCCTCGCCCAGCGCCAGACTCATGGTGGTGTCGTCGGTGACCTGGCCCGGGGGCAGATGCAGCCAGCCGCCGCCGACGATTTCGCGGTGGATGCCGTGCTGCGCGGCGAACGCGCAACGGATTTCGCGCGGCGTCAGGAATTCAACCGTCGCTCCCAGCGCGTCGCCGACGGCCAACCCCAGATAAGCGGCTTCGGCCTGTCGCTGCAGGTTGGCCGGCGGCACGCTGCCGGCGGTCTGTGGGGATTCGGCCGGCACGGCAGGCGCCTTCGGTCAGGCGGGTTTGACTACCACGTCGCCGCCCAGTACCTGCGCTTGGCAGGCGAGCCGGTGTTTGCTGGGGACCAGATTGTCCTTGAGTACCTGCGCTTCGAGCACCGATGGCGCGGCGAGGTTTTCATCGCCGGAGACGATTTTCGTGACGCAGGTACAGCACTCGCCTTCGCGGCAGCCGTAGGTGATGCCGGCGCCGATCTTCTCGGAAATTTCGATCAGCCGCGTACCGGCGGGCACGGTGACGGTGACGCCGACATCCTGAAAGGTGACGTGGGCTTTTGGCATGGGGCGGACTCCGGGGCGTTCAAGTGTGGCGGTGGTAGCGCGGGTGTTTCGGCAACAGGTTTTCGCGCGGGTCGGTGCAGTGCCGGGCGGCATCCGCCGAAGCTCCGTGCGCACAGGCATCGAGGTTCCGGGCCGGAAGCGGGCCGTCGCCGAGACCGATCCAGGCATGTACGGCCGCGGTGTCGAAACCGACTTGGCATAGGCCGTCGCTTTCCATCAGCGGGCGGCGAATCAGCAGCGGATTTTCCTGCAACAGGGAAAGCGCGGCGCTCACCGAGAGCGACTCCGGAACGATTTCGCCGCGCTTCAGTGCCGGCGCCGAACGGTTGAACCACTGCGCCACCGGCAGGTCGCCGAGAAAGTGCAGCAGGCGGCTGCGCGACCAGCAGACATCGCGCAAATCCTGCGCCGTCACGCGGTGGCCGGCGGCTTCGAGCAGCGCCTTCTGGCGGCGGTTGCCGCTACAGCCGGATTTCTCCAGAAACAGGATCTCAGCCATCGATGGGCCTCACAATGTCTCGCCACCCGTCGCGCTACCGCGGGCGCGAATCTCGGCCTGCGCCGTGGCCCAGCGCTGCGGCGGAATGCCGGTGAGCGAACCGGGCGGGTTGAGTGCCACGTTCAACTCGTCGACGATGGCCCCCTCGATCGGACAGATGCTGGCGCACTGGGCGTCGGCATAGTCGCCGAGACACTCGGTGCATTTGTCGGCATCGATCAGGAAATGCGGCTTCGCCTCGAAGATCGCATCATTCGGGCAAAGCGGCTGACAAGCAAAACAGTTCACGCAGCTTTCGACGATTTCCAGTGCCATGGTGTTCTCCGCGTTCGGAATTCCGCACAGGGGTTAATCAAGAATTTCGTTCGGCCTGAGCGTGTCGAAGGCTGAGTGCTGCGACAGGCTCCGCACGAACGGGGATGGGCTAAGCCCGCTTCTTCGCTTGCAGCGGCGCATCGAGCTTGCCGGCGGCGAGCATTTCGCGCCACACCGCCATCACCGCGTCTTCGATCGGTTCCATCGCATGCTCGCCGTTGGGCTGGATGCCGGCCGCTTCCAGCGTGCCCCAAGGCTCGTAGCCGATCTTCGAGCACAGCACCGCCTCGCAGCCTTCCAGCGCCTGGATGGTCTTGTCGAGGACCGATTCGCCATCGCCGCAGGTCTCGTCGCCGGCGCAGTAGCTCTCGGCCTTGCGGTGGCCGACGAAGCGGGCGCCGCTGTGGCTGGCTTCGTACACCATGAATTCCCGGGCATGGCCGAAATGCACGTTGATCAGCGGCCCCTTGGCCGCCACCGCCATCAGCACCGGGCGGCCGGCGGGTGCGTTGGCAATGGGCACCACGTTGTGGGCCGCGGCACGCTTGGCATCGAGCTCCGCCTGGATACCGGCCCGCACCTCGGCGCGGAATTCCATGGCCTTCTCGTAATCGATGTCCATCTGCTCGATCTTGTCGAGGGTGAACTCGGCACCGCGGTCCTCGCCCAGCAGGCCCACCGCGTCGGCGCGGCACTGGCGGCAGTGGCGCATCATGTTCATGTCGCCCTCGCAGGAATCCTGCAATGCCTTCAGCTCGGCCGGCGACGGGCTGCGCTGCCCCATCACGCCGTAGAAGGTGCCGTGTTCGGCCTCGGCGATCAGCGGCATCACGTTGTGCAGGAAGGCGCCCTTGGCCTTGACCACCTTCGACACTTCCTTCAGATGCTGGTCGTTGACGCCGGGGATCAGCACCGAATTGACCTTGACCAGAATGCCCCGCGCCACCAGCATCTCCAGCCCTTTCTGCTGCTGCTCGATGAGGATGGCGGCGGCTTCGCGGCCGTGGATGCGCGTGTTGTTCCAGAAGATCCACGGATAAATCTGCGCGCCGACATCCGGGTCGATGCAGTTGATGGTGATGGTCACGTGGTCGATGTTGTGCTTCGCCAGTTCGTCCACATGTTGCGGCAGCGACAGGCCGTTGGTGGACACGCAAAGCTTGATGTCCGGCGCTTTCACCGCCAGTTCGCGGAAGGTGGCGAAGGTGCGTTCCGGATTGGCGAGGGGATCGCCCGGTCCGGCGATGCCGAGCACCGTCATCTGCGGAATCGTCGCCGCCACGGCGAGGGTTTTTTTCACCGCCTGCGCGGGCGTCATCAGTTCCGAGACCACGCCCGGCCGCGATTCGTTGGCGCAATCATATTTTCGGTTGCAGTAATGACACTGGATGTTGCAGGCCGGCGCCACCGCGACATGCATGCGAGCGAAGTAGTGGTGGGCTTCTTCCGAATAGCAGGGGTGGTCCTGCACCTTCTGCCGGATGTCGTCCGCAAGGTGGCCCAACTGGTCGTCGCTGGAGCCGCAGCTCCCGGCACTACAGCCGCTCTTCTTGGGTGCGGTTTCTTCTGAGACTACGGGCAGATCCATCGCAAGCTCCCTGGGGATTGGGGTGACAACCCCTCACAGCAACAGCCGTGCCGGCTACCCGATGTTCGATAGGTCGTTGAATTTTCTAAGGGAAGGCGAAGGCGTCCGCAGTCGTTGTCAGATGTTTGGTCGTTAACCCGACAAAGCAGAGTGAAGGGGGCGTGCCGGCTGGCGATGTTGGCGTTGAGCCCCCTGAGTTCCTACCGACGCTGCGCGTGCGCAGTCCGTGATGGCGGGCGATGGTGCCGCCGCTTGCAGCAAGAATTCGGAGTTTGGACGGGGGGAAATGAAACGAAAGTTGAAGCTGACTTCGACTGCAACGCTATGCGGCGTGCTCAAGCGGAACTTCCCAGCCGGGAAATACGAGTACGGCAGGATGGCACTTGAGCGCGCGCGCAAGAACCTTTGCGCGCTCAACACCCAGGTTCACCCGACCATTCTCGATGGCCGAAAGGGTGGCTTGCGGAATGCCCGTGAGTTCAGATAACTGGTTTTGGGTCAGTTCCTGAAGTTCGCGCAGGATACGGACAGACTCTCCCACCGAGACCTCAACTCGCTTTTTTGCCGGACGAAACTCCTTCATTTCATGGCCTCCTGTAGTCGTGGGCGGTGACGTGAATGACTTGAATCTGCAATACGTTGGCGACAACCCGATAAATCACCCGCCACTGAAGCCCAAGCCGAGAGGAGCGATGGTCTTTCCACTCACCAGACAAGGCCTCATCGTGAAATCCCTTGATGGCTCGCAGACCTTGCGGCCCGGAAAGCCTGGCAATGTCTTTCCATTTCTCGTAACGCTTCAGAACATCGATAGGGACCGAGCCAGAAAGCTGTTTATCGACGCGACGATGTTCTTCGATTTGCCACATGTTTCATTATGTATATACCACAAATGGTATGTCAACCACGGCGGCGGGACGCTGCGTCGCCCATGAATCAAACTTTCTGAGCTTGGCTGCTTGGCTACCTGATGTTCGATAGGTCGTTGAATTTGCTAAGGGAAGGCGAAGGCGTGCGCAGTCCGTAGCCGTCTCACTCGTAGTGAGTCCACATACGCAGGATGCGAACCGTCTTTTCTTCGGCGAAGACTTCGTACACGATGCGATGCTGAATGTTGATGCGGCGAGAGTAGGCGCCGGCTAGATCGCCGACCAATTTTTCAAAGGGTGGTGGATTCTGGAATGGGTCGCTGGCAAGAACCGCGAGGAGTTCCAGCGCCTTTGATTTGAGACCGCTTGCAACGAGCTTCTTTGCATCCTTCGTTGCTTGCTTGGCATAAACAAGCGCCCAACTCACCACTTAAGGGCCTTCGCGCTTTTTGCCAGAGGCTCGGCCATCCCGGCCTTGATGGATTCGCGCATGCCAGGCACGGCCAGCAGATACAAAGTCTCTTGAATGGCACTCCAATCTTCCGCAGAGAGAAGAACGGCACTGTTGCGTTTTCCGGAAATGATGATCGGCTCGTGTGACTCGGTTGTTTGGTCAATAAGCCGGTACAGATTGGCGCGAGCTTCGCTGGCGGTAAGGGTGTTCATTCCGGGCTCCTTCCAAGAAGCCTAAATGGTACGTTAATACGTACGTCGTATCAAGTATCTATTCGAGCGCTACAAGAGGCCCAGCGTCCGGATGAGTGGCTGCGTCGCCGGGTGCTTGGGGCAGACCCGCATGCCGGGTGGTGTGGGGAGGGCCGGTTAGAAGCCGGTCCTTACCCGGTTGGGCGTTGCGCCGAAACGAACTGAACCGTCAGCCGCCAGACGTGGCACGGCGTTTCGTTACAGTGCGGCGCGGCTTGGAAGCTTGCGGCTCGGCCAGCCGGCCCGTAACGTACTTGTGGAGAACGCTGGCGATAAGCGTTTGGTACGGTACACCTTCTTCAAGGGCCTTAACTTGAATGTCACTCAGATCGCCAGAGGACAGGCGGATATTGACTCGCCGGTCTTTGATGGCCGTAGCGCGCGCCGCTGCCTTGAATTTCGCAAGCTCTGCTTTCGTGGCAACGGACTTCAATTGGCCTTTCTCAAAGGCGGTGAGTATTTCATGTTCGTAGGGGTCAATTTTCGGCATCTGTTTCACCTTGATTCAAATAGTCCCTCGTTGCCTTGCGGCTGGGGATTACGGTCTTGAGGAAGAAGTAATCTTCCTCTTCGACAAACGGCACTAAGAGCCTATTCCAGTAGGCCGGTTGCCCGCCAAGTGATGATGCCGCAGGCGAGATGCAACATGGCGATGAACGTTTCGGGGAGTTTCTCCCATCGAACAAGTATGCGACGAAAGCGATTC